>LFCJ01002737.1_pt1 | contig 12736 bp, 12 predicted proteins | sample 643141 | NCBI WGS metagenome assembly LFCJ01 (sample SAMN03766243, study PRJNA286221) | soda lake metagenome | biome: soda lake; feature: Kulunda steppe; material: water; isolation source: sample B1-Br-g2 brine of Lake Bitter-1 | place: Russia: Kulunda steppe | collected 2010-07 | reverse complement strand
TGGTGTTGCACTTCCGATAGACGGCGGTTCCGGTAGCTCAAACTTATAATAGCTGATCGTTATTGACCTAATTGATACAAAGAAGACTGTTTATTAGTTAGTACATCGACACCGGTTTCGGTTACTACAATCATGTCTCCAGTCGCACAAAACACCTCACGCGTGCCGCCACCCCAAATGTTCGGATGGGCCTCAAAAACCATCCCTTTTTCAAAGTGACGATCAGTTACAATTTTCGCATCCAATTGGTTCGGCTGCGGTTCCTCTGGTTGCCCGCCATAGCTCATTCCTAACCCGTGAAATGATCTAAAACTATTCATGTAACTGGACCGATTATATATTTGCATTACCTCGTCTCTGGTTTGAGTGACACTATTTTTTTCTTTTGCCCCGTCGATAATCACCTCCTGTGCAGTATGTACGATATCAAAATATTCTTCTTGTTTGGGAGATGGAGTACCGATGACCCCCATTTTAATAGCGTGACCCCAGTAATTCTGTTGGACAATATGCACTCCAGCAACCACGAGGTCACCGTAGCCAACGACTCTGTTCATTCGGTGGTGCTCGAACGCCGGTGCAAGACCACCACTGCTTCCTGAGGTTATCCAAGTCGATGCAAATTCGGCACCGTTTTTGCGAGCACTGTGTTCCATCGCATGTGCAATGCGTGATTCAGTAATTCCAGAAGTGGCAACTCTCTCGAATTCTGTATACATTTCATCAACAGTTTCCGCAGCCTGCTTTATTAGTTTAATTTCATCAGTACTTTTGTACAGTTTCAATCTGTCAAATATGGTGGTTGCGTCAATAATGTCTGCGCTCATGAACGAACGCTCTACATCTCGATAAACGTTCAGTGGAATGTCTCCTAGACGAACAATCCCAATACGATTAGTTGGTATATCGTGTTTGTAACAGTACTCGGCAGCTTCAGTCACAAAAACCATTGGATTAGCCAATCGAATACTCTTGACCGAGGATAGTGTATTGATACGAGAAAGCGTGTAATCGGGTCCACTCACCCACTGTACAGGCGGTTTGTCTGTCGTTAAAAGAAGTAGTGACGGACCCATATCTGGATGTCTGATTGGCCAGTTAGTTAGATATCCAATATCATTCTTCGCAGAGAGTAATCCGAAAGATCCCTTAGGTTCACCCCACACAAACAGCACATCTAACTCACACGCTGTCATGTAATCCTGAACCTGGGATATTCGCTCTGTGTACACTGATTTCTCGAAGTTCATCTATGTAACCGTTGTAATAGATACTAATAACACCTATGTAACATATTTTATATTTATGAGATGCTCATCTGACGTGCATCCTTAAATAAGTCACATACATACAGTTTTAATAGATATAGGCTATTGAACGTCAGGTTAATACGGGAGAAACACATCCAACTATCTAATGGAAATTGGGTTTTTGGATAGACTCAATTAACAAGGAAATTATGGCATTATTAGAACTAGACAATATTACAGTCCAATATAAAACGGAAAATGGATCTGTCCGTGCTGTAAACGATGTTTCACTCGAAATTGGCGAACAGGAGCGTGTCGGCCTCGTCGGTGAAAGCGGGTGTGGAAAGACAACGATTATTAGAAGTATATTACAGTTGCTTCCTGAAAATGGGACTGTCTCTTCTGGAAAAATATTATTTGAAGAACAGGACCTTGTTACTACTGATCAATCAAACCTCAATACGATTCGATGGAATGAGATAGCCATCATATCACAAAGTGCAATGAACGCACTAAACCCAGTCTATACGCTGGAAAGCCAATTAAAAGAGGCGATGGAAATTCACACAAACCTGTCAGAAGAAGAGATGAGCACAAAGGCTGAGGAACTTTTTGTGCAGGTCGGATTAAGTGTAGAACGTCTCCAGTCCTATCCACACCAACTTTCGGGAGGGATGCGCCAGCGAGCCATGATTGCCATGGCGATGGCTCTTGAACCGAAGGTGATACTGGCGGATGAGCCGACAACCGCATTAGATGTGATTACTCAAGACCATATACTGGGGCAAATTGAAAAAACTACAGAGGCAATTGGGAGTTCATTATTGATGATTACTCACGATATTAGTGTTGTTGGCGAAACCTGTGACAAGGTTGCCGTGATGTACGCAGGTGATATTGTTGAGTATGGTCCGGTCGAGGATGTATTTACTCACCCAGAGCATCCATATACACAAGGATTATTACACGCATCCCCAACGATCACTGATGAGAATTCGACACTAATTACAATTCACGGTGAACCACCGGATGTGGAAGGCGAGATTGAAGGGTGTACGTTCTATGACCGATGCCCATACAGTGAACCCCATTGTCAATCAGAGCGTCCACAATTGAGTCCACGAAAGGGATCACCAAAGCATCAGGCAGCGTGTTTCGTGACCGAAAACGAAAACGTCATTGAGCAAGAGTTCAGTACTATTCTTGAGGTGACTGAAAAATGGGAGAGTCTGTAATTCAAGTAAAACGTTTACTGAAGAGATACCCTCTTGAGTCATCACTGCGGACACAATTGTTCGGAAACCAGAGATATATTCACGCTGTTGATGATGTCTCTTTCAATATTTCTGAAGGGGAGATTTATGGAATAGCGGGTGAGAGTGGCTGTGGAAAGACCACGACCGCACGTTGTGTTGGTCGTTTAGAGCAGCCCTCGTCCGGTGAAATACTGTACAACGGTACAAATATCACCCAAAAAAGTGGGAGCAAATTAAAAGAGTTTCGACGAGAAGTTCAAATGATATTTCAAGATCCACACGCTTCGATCAATGATCGATTCACTATCGAAGATTGGGTCAAAGAACCGCTTGAAATCCACGATATCGGAACAAAAGAACAGCGAGTGAACAAGGTGATACAGACCCTCGAGAGAAGTGGGCTCAGACCGGGAGAATCCTTCATGGATACATTCCCGTATCAGCTCAGCGGTGGCCAACGCCAGCGCGTTGCAATCGCTCGAGCGCTTGTATTGGATCCGAAGGTAATCATTGCAGATGAACCAACATCGATGTTAGACGTTTCTGTCAGAGCAGGAATCCTCAAAACTCTGCAATCGTTGGTGAAGTCTACAAATATTAGTATACTGTATATTTCTCACGACCTCTCATTGTTGAGGTATGTGTGTGATCGAATTTCAATTATGTACCGTGGACAAATCGTTGAATCTGGAACTGTTACCGACGTTTTTTCTGCTCCAAAACATCCGTATACACAGTCTTTGATGCGAGCAGTTCCAAAAGGATACTCGCACAAAGGACGCGAACGCGTACAAATCTCTTCAGAGATTGAGCAAAATATAGGTGGTGTTGAGGGGTGCCCGTTCGTTGGACGCTGCCCGTATGAGTTCTCTCAGTGTACAGATGAGTTAGCTCTCCAAACAATCGAAAATGAGCATGAAGTTGCATGTCATCTGTATGACGACAAAAATAATCAACAAATCCCCACATACACAATATGATTATAGTTATACTGTCAGTATTGGCCGGTATTTGTACAATTTGCATCGCTGTGATTGCAGTCATAGCATACCAATCGTCTCAGAACAACACACAAGCGAGACTGTGGGATATGCGGATCAAATCGTACAACAATATTATGAAACACGTGATAAAAATAAATAAAACCTCGGTAGATCTGGATGAACAAGATAGATATGAGGTGGAGAAAAATAAATATGTCACAGGAACACATTCTGAGTACGACGAACTCATGCAAGCGTTACTACAATCATATCAACAAAGCTACTTTATTATTAGTGAAGAAGTGAAAGCAAGTGTTGGCGAATACATTGATTACATGTCGAAGTCCAAACGCGATGGGCCGCAAATCAAAACGCAGTTGCTTCTCACAGGAGATATTGTCAAAGCCATGAGGAAGGATCTTGGTTTGGGAACTATATTCCCTGATGCGGATCAAGCACCTGGTTCGTGAGGCCAGAATAGTTACCTGACTGTTCAACGAGACGGACATTTTTCTCGAGAATTTCTGCGATTCGGTGCCAGTGATAGGGTGTGTGACCACCCATATGTGGTGTTATTAAAACATTATCCAGAGACCACAATACATGATCTGGAGGCAGTGGCTCAGGATCAGTCACATCAAGCGCGGCACCACGAATTTTGCCCGTTTGGAGTGCTTCCACCAACGCTTTTGTTTCGATGATTCCACCCCTCGAAGTATTTATCACAACCGCTTCCGGTGGAAGGGTGCCAAACGCTTTAGCAGTTAGTAAGCCTCTCGTCGTTTCAGATAGAGGACATGCAATTACGACGTATTCAGAACGAGCCAACGAGGCATGTAGATCGGCAGAATCATACCCATAAACCTCGTCCGTCGGTCCACCTTTTTCAGGTGTGTATCGAATACCAATCGTCTCGACACCGAAGCCTTTGAGACGATGAGCGACCGCTTGGCCGATCGCTCCCAAACCGATTATTGTTACTGTAGACCCCTGTAACTCGAAAGCCTGGTAGTGATTCCATTGATTAGTTTGCTTTTGTTGCCATCCTTTGTGAAGATTCCGGGCGAAAGTAAGCATGTTACCGATTGCCTGTTCGGCAATTCCTGGTGCTGCGATACCTGCGGCGTTTGTCACTGCTATCCCTCTCTCTTTGAGTTCCTCGAGTGGAAGATGTGTGTATCCTGATGTCGTACCAGCAAATAGCTGCAGAGACGTTGCCTTCTCGAGGAGTTCTTCGCGGAGTGATCCACCAGTGATGACCTCTGCTTTTGTAGTTAGGCTTCGTTCTTCTTCCGGCGTTGTTGCCAACTGGACGTTGTACCGTGGCAATTTATCTTGAATTAGTTCGTAGTAGTCTTTCATCGACAGCTGTTCTTCACCTTCTCGAAGAACTACGATATTTGGATTAGATTTTGTCATTATGTGTAATTCCTGTTGTGAATATGGATCTTACACCAATTGATATATATTTTTGGAAATTCTGGTCAAACGGTGAACCTCATTGATCGTCAATCCATCGCTCAATTCTATCGAACCCCCTATTCAAGTTACTCGACAGGACTAGTATATGCGATGCGAAATCAATTGATCCCGGCTGAACCAAAGACACTTCGCGGGACAGTTGCAACCCCCCTACCTCACGTAAAAGGGACCAGACAAAGGTTTTGTCGTCGTCAACGCCGTCTGGAACGGTTGGCATGACATAGAAAGCACCATTGGGTTCTGCACACGACAGTTCTGGAATCGAAGCAATCTGATCGAGAACGGTTCGACGGCGTTTTGCAAATTCTGTGACTAATGGTTTATCTAGGTCGCCCTGCAGTGCTCTTAGTCCAGCATGCTGGGAAATAGACGATGCACATATTGAGGTGTACTGAAGAATTCGGATAATCGGATCCATAAGCCATTCGGGCCCTGCCACGTACCCCAGTCGCCATCCAGTCATTGAATACGCTTTTGAGAATCCTTTGACTGTGATTGTTCGATCACTCATACCCTCAAGTGCAGCCAAGCTATAGTGGGCCCAGTATACAGGATTTTTTCATATATTTCATCAGATAGTACTACGAGGTCGTTTTGTACAGCGATATCCCTTATTTCGAGGGCGGTCTGTTTTTTGATAACACTCCCTGTCGGATTGTGTGGCGAGTTGATAATCAATAATTTTGTGTGTTGAGTGATCTGGTTACGGATTGACTGTGGATCCGGCTGAAATCCTGTCTGAGGATCGAGCCTATATTTCGGGTTTGTATGTCCAGTGTGGATTCGGAATAAGCACCTCCTCACCAGGATCAAAATGAGCGAGTATGGAAACAAATATTCCTTCAGTCGCACCTGAGGTGACTCTGATTTCTTTGTTATGATTATAGGTTACGTTATTTCTGTTGCTAATATTTGACGCAACTTCAACCGAAGTTCTTAGATCCCATAATTTGAAGTATAATGTACATTTCCCTCCAAAATAGCGGCAGGTGCCGCTTTTTTATTTGTTCAGGAGTTTCAAAGTCAGGCCGTCCAATCTCCATATGAACAATATCCTGTCCTCTGGCTTCAAGGCGACCACATTCTTCAAATATCTCTCGAATTCCTGAAAAGGAATGTTTTGCATTCTACGTGTCGGTGGGAATATTTATACTTACGTAAAAGCGTATCAGTCGCGATCAGTCCAAAAATCGAATGATCTTCCTGGCGCGAATACATCAAGGCCGATGGCTGTTGTCTCACCAATGTTCTCAACGGAATGTGTTTCCCACGGTTTGAGCCACGCTGAATCGTACTTCTCGAGGGTAACTGAATCAGCAGCTTCGGAGTGCAGAGTCAATTCTCCTTCGATAACAATACACACTTGCTCATTTTCGTGGTCGTGCATAGGTGATGCGTGACCACGTGATTTTTCAAACCACTCGAAAGTAAACGCTTCACTCCCCGCGAGGGCAACACGGCGCCAATTCTTTTCTGGTTCATACGTCTGTGCGGTATCAAACCGTTCTACGTGCACCGACGGTGCTTAGTGTGAATCGAATATAGTTTGGGGGTGTGACTCAGTGGTTTCCCAAGCCTGCGTGTATGAGTCAAACTAGAGATCCGCTATCGGTTCGATTCACACGTCGACACTTGGGAGGGTGATAGGTTGTGAAATCGGAAGATACATTCCCTACTAACTGAAGAATAGAATATTCGTGATGCTACAAGATAAGACTGCGATCGTGACTGGTTCGACATCTGGCATTGGACGAGGTATTGCACTGTCGTTGGCTGCTAATGGTGCTGCTGTTGCAATAAATGATCTTCCCGGTACTGAGACGGAACAGGCAGCACAAGAAATAGTAACAGCGATTGAGAATGACTCGGGCTCAGCGATCTATGTCCCAGCAGACGTTACAGAACCCAAAGACGTACAAAAAATGGTCAACGAGGTACTAGCCGAATTTGGTAGTATTGATATTCTTGTGACTAGTGCGGGCATTTCTTCATCGTCACCAGCTGCGGAGATGCCCATAGAGATGTGGGAGAATATGATCGATGTGAATCTTCGTGGAACCTTCTTACCAGTTCGAAATACATTGCCAACGATGATTGAAAATGGTTCTGGAAAAATAATTACTATCGCCTCACAGATGGGGTTACGAGGCGAAGCCAATCTTACCCATTATTGTGCCGCAAAAAGTGGGGTGATTGGGTTTACACGCGCACTGGCACGCGAGGTTGCTCCTGAAATACACGTCAATGGTGTCGCTCCAGGACCAATAGATACACCGATGTTGCGAGAGTCCTCGAGCAAGGACGAACTTGCGTCTCTCCAGTCGCGGATTCCGATGGATCGAATTGGGACAGTTGACGATGTCGTTCCAACAGTCACGTTTTTAGCTAGCTCAAAAAGTGATTATTATACCGGGAAGATACTTAGCCCCGATGGAGGAGATGTGATGCACTAATAGGAGACGGATGTGGCCACGTGACGAATCAATATCAGTACCGAAGGTTGTGAGGTATTGAGTATAATGTACTAGTAGTGATTATATACGACTACTCTGTGAGAACAATATCTCCAACAAAGTTAAGTATCTTTGCCGGATGTTGCTAGCTATGAGTTTCGGAGCGTTCATAATTAGACGATTGGTTGGCATAGTCGCATCATTTTTGGTTATTGCAACAATATTATTTTTTTTATTTAGGCAAGTCGGGGATCCACTGACCATATATGCGACAGGTGGACAAATGTCTGAAGAACAAATCGCACAGATCAGGGCCAGTTTTGGCTTAGATCAACCCTTGCATGTTCAGTACTACGAGTATATCCTCAATGTACTCACATTAGATTTTGGAAGGAGTTTTTTCTACAATGTCCCTACTGCTGAAATTGTCTTTGAAAGACTACTCAATACATTATTCCTCACAATCCCATCAATTTTTCTCGCTTATTTAGTTGGGATCATTGGTGGTGTTCAGCTAGCACACGCACGAAATTCATTTAAAGGGAAATCAGGCCTCGCTATTGCAATTATTTGTAGATCAACGCCACGATTCTGGTCGGGACTGATTTTAGCCTGGGTTTTTGGCGTGTATTTTGGTCTTCTTCCAATAAGTGGGCTCCTTCCAACTGGAACTGAATTTGATGGACGACTAGATCTGATTACGATGCCCGAATTCTACAGGCATATAATTCTCCCTATCCTTTCACTAACAATTTACATGATCGGACTTCCACTACTGTTGATGCGTGCCAGTGTCCTCGACGTACTCAACGCTGATTTTGTCCGAATAGCGAGGGCTAAAGGAGCTAGTGAACGGGCGGTACGATACAAACACGTGACACGGAACGCAATGTTACCCGTAACTACTGCGTTTGGTATCGCAGTTGGGTTTTCTTTTGGTGGTGCTGTCTTGGTGGAGGTTGTATTCTCCTATCCGGGCATCGGTCGTCTGATGATTAATTCCGTCGAACGAGGAGATTATCCCGTGGCACAATTTTCGTTTCTCATCATGGCTGCACTCTTATTGGTAATGAATTTTTTAGTTGATTTGGCTTACGGTGTTCTGGATCCAACAGTGAGGTACGACTAATCATGACAGCAGAAACCCTTCGGAAGTACATAAAAAATCACTCGAGAGTCGAAAATATACGAGATACCGGGAGTAGAATTACAACCGTGTTCAAAGTCATATACGGAAATGACCTTTCACGAATTGGCATCCTATCACTATCTGGTTTCCTGTTGTTAGCGATCGTCGGTCCGTTCATCGCCCCAAATGACGCCAATACGAGAGTTACGGATGAGAGTGGGTGGGTGACGAACGCTGGTCCAACAGTAGCTCACCCGCTGGGAACGAATTCGAATGGCTACTCCATTTTTGCTCAGCTAATTGAAGGTGCCCAAGTAGCGTTCGTCGTTGGAGTTGCGACAGCACTCATAATAGGTGTCCTCGGTACGACGGTGGGGCTAGTTGCAGGTTACTATGGGGGTCGACTGGGCAGCCTCCTCATGCGAATTGTGGATGTCACGTATGGATTACCGTTTATTCCATTTGCGATTATCGTCATTATTATTCTCGGTCCTGGTTTGTGGACTGTTGTTCTTGTTATTTCCATCGTTTTTTGGCGGGACATCGCTCGCGTTATTCGTTCAGAGGTCGTTTCTGTGAAAGAGCGAGAAATGATTGATGCGGCCCGTATGAGTGGGGCAAGCGATATTCGAATTATGTATTATCACATTCTTCCAGTAGTCCTTCCCATTGCACTCCTGTACTCTGTCTTTGGAATTGGTTGGTCAATCATTGCAGAGGCCGGACTCTCGTTTCTGGGCCTTGGTGCTGATGACACATTTAGTTGGGGACGAATGCTGAACGACGCCTATACGAGTCAAGCATTGAGAGAAGGGTATATTATGTGGATGTTTGCTCCAGGAATATGTATCGTCTTGTTCGTTATGAGTTGGTATTTTGTCGCTGAGGGTGCTGAAGAAGTCGTGAACCCAGAACTACGCGGAAGGCGCTAAAAGTGTAACCGATATATTCTTCATAACCGGTTTCGTACACCGAAGGCACTGAGTGCGTTACTAAGCCGACATTGCAGAGTAGAACTCAATTACAGTTGCCGGTTCACTCTTACAGTCAACGCTTGTCACAGCACTGAGACAGCCGGTAATCAACGATACGCATGTCTACAAAATCATCAACTGTTGCACATTGGACAGAAAAGGAACCGAACACACTCGTTGCAGGAGTGCTCGAGTATACGCTATTTGCTGCGGCTGAAACCCATGAGAAACGCATTTTTGCTCGGCTAATAGTAATTGAACCTGGAGCAACCTACAACCCTGCTGAATTTCACGGAGAAATTGTCTATCACATTTTAGCCGGCAACGGAATTCTGGTATGGGGCAAATACCACACAGAGATTCCAGTTTTACTCGAGAACGATCTGAGTGGGTGGGTTCCCGGCACGCTCTCTCACCGCATGGAAAACACAGGCGAAGGACCAATACGCTGTCTCGTCGTTTCCTGTGAAACTACAGAGGGAAACTATGATTCCTTAGATGGGAGTGTAGCAAAACTGGACACCCTTACTCCGACGAGACGTCGAATTGATGACGATGTGTACGCGTTCAAAATAGATACAGACAATGCAAAAAAGCTATGTGGTGCAGTTTATCAGGTATTTTCTCCTGGAAAGAAACAGGGGATGCATCACCATGATGAAGAAGTAATCTATGTTGTTCGCGGAAAGGGGAAACTCATAAGCGGTGGAACAGAATTCGCCATCGAGGCGGGAACTGCTGCAAATAATCCACACGATATTACACACCAACTGATAAACACGGGAACAGACAAATTTGGGTATATTGTTCTCGAGTTCGCGAGGTAAGTGAAAAGAAGATCAGTTAGGCCAAATTTAGCAGCCGTACCCTTCTAACTCTTTAGACGCCGGTTCTTCACCAGGTGGATAGTACAATGTCCCATCTTCAATGACGAAGCCATGGTCCTCGAGGATCTCACGGGCGACTTCACCACCGTCGTCCGCTAAATCCCATTTCTTTTTATCATCGGTGTACCAGAAATCGACTGCTGGCGAAGCCATATCGTAGTTTGGTGCAGCGTCAGGTCCACGTAGCTCTCTAATAATCTCTTCACGTGGAATACACGCCTGAATCGCATATCTAATTGCGTCAAAGTTGAGCGGTGCAGAATCAACATTCAAAGCGTAAAAGTGGTTTGCAACTGTCGTGATTCCCTCTCCACTGAGATGATCATTCTCTTCGACCATATTTACCATCGAATTTGGATCTCCACCCGGTGAGTCGACGAGAATGTGGGCAGTGCCATTTTCTAGTTCGTTGAGAACTGTGTTCGCATCTGCAACGACGTTCATGATAATCTCGTCAACTTCGGGCCCACCAGTAAAGTGGTTGTCAGTGGCTACCAACCGAACTTCCTCTTCGGGTCGCCACTCGACGAACTCGAATGGCCCACTACCAATCATATCTCCTGTTTGCCACGCAGGGTGGTCGACAACCACGTCAGCTTCGGACTCCTCGGGGATGTGTTCCCAGATATGCTTTGGAATCAATGGAATTCTCGCGAACGCCATTCCGTATATTGGTGCCCATGGATGCTCTAAGGTTATTTCTACCGTGGTATCATCAAGGGCTTCGGCATTTTCAATCTGCTGAACCCCGTTTCGATACCAACCGGAGTTGTCATAGTACTCGTACGTGAATGCAACGTCTTCTGCGGTTAGCGGTTCTCCGTCGTGGAACGTGACATCGTCTCTGATGTTGATCGTAATTACTTCACCATCATCGGACTCTTCCCAATCCGTAGCGACGTGGGGTTCTATCGTTGTTCCATCTTGACTGAGCAACATGAGTTTGTCATATATCATGTCGTGTGCTGCCAAGTTTGTGTACCCAGATTGCAATGGATTGAAATTTGACGATGGTCGACGATGAATAGTGATCAGGGTTGTCTCATCGGTTCTTGGCGTGATTTGACTCCAATTCTGATAATTTTTAAATCCAAGACCATCTTGTACAAAGACGTTCTCGAAGAGGTCGGAATTATAGATTGGTACGAGCATTGGATGGACGACTCCAGCATACGGGTTAGCTGGCATGTCGGAATCAAGATCGTTGATATCTCGATAAAATTGGTGAACGAGCTCTTGACGTTCATCGATATCGAGTGCTCTAGCTTGTTCTTCAACTGCGGCGTCCAGGCGATCATCGATAATGCCCGCGACGTTGACATCGCCGCAATCATCGAAACGACTGTGATGATATGCGGACCAGAGGTAGGGTTCCAACATCCCCAACCGAGCTTGTGATTGTGAATACCACGCATCGTACGTACGATCAAAAAATGCCAGCTCAACCATCCGTGAATTACGCGTCGGCGCGTACGTTGCAGGGATTGGACTGTGTTCTATCACTGACTCAGCAGCAAGCCGAGCGGTGTCGTGTTCTATTCCCTCCTCTTCGGCTGGGCCCATAAACTCAACCTCGTGAACCTCGGTGAGATCTGATCCGCCATCATCACTACCACCAAGACACCCCGCTAGCGAAGCAAGTGAAATCCCACCGATTGTTTTCAATATATTTCTTCGTCTATCGCTTTTTTGGTCACTAGTATCTTCTAATAGGACGTAATTGTCGTCTGCCATCACTTAGAATACTATCATTGTACGTTTATATATGCATCGGTACACAACTCTTCACTTGCACAAACGAGAAGTCAGTGTAGGTGAACATAACCTTCATATTGGTGTACATACAGAGACTCAAACGTGAAAAAGCTCGATGTTACTGTGGAAAAAGCAGATGGGACGTCACACTTGGAGACGATTGATTTGGCACGGATGACAAATCTCGGAATGGCGAGTCGAAATCTACCGAGAGAAGAAGAACTCGCAGAACAACTGGAACAAATGCAGAAGGCAGGAGTAAAACCCCCCGATGAGTTACCGTTCGTCACTCCAAAGCCTAACTACTTGATCACCACCGACAATTCGATTCAGGTAAATTCGACACGAACAGCCGGTGAAGCGGAATTCGTCATGTATCCTACGGAGAACGAACTCTACATTGCTGTCGGTAACGACCACAAGGAGTACGAAATCGCTCCGCAAATGATGCACATCGCGAACAACACCTGTCCAAGTGTCGTAAGCGACGAAGTATGGGTTTTCGATGAGATTGCCGACCACTGGGACGAAATACAGCTCAAAAGTTGGGTCGAACGCGATGGAGTG
>LFCJ01002736.1_pt1 | contig 12738 bp, 10 predicted proteins | sample 643141 | NCBI WGS metagenome assembly LFCJ01 (sample SAMN03766243, study PRJNA286221) | soda lake metagenome | biome: soda lake; feature: Kulunda steppe; material: water; isolation source: sample B1-Br-g2 brine of Lake Bitter-1 | place: Russia: Kulunda steppe | collected 2010-07 | reverse complement strand
CTCCAACTCAGGCTCATGGTGAGAGTGACGCCTAAGTATTTGAAGGGGTCCGTGTCTCTTATGAATTGAGCATGCTGTCCTTGAACAAATACCTTTTCATTTAGCTGGGTTTTTAGGTGTTGACTCGGATCCGTTCCGTAGATGCCGGTCTGCTTGGCTTTATTCAGAATACCTGTTACTTTAGTTTTCTTTCCTGACACTTGGAGGGTTGCCCAATCTGCATATTTTGAGAGTTTGTCAGCTTGTATGGGAAGATCGCATAGTCTTTGAGTTAAGCATAGGAGGTCGTCTGCAAAAGAGCCGTTGCTAATTTTATCAGTTTCAGGTATGTTGTGTCTTGCTGGGTTTTCAATACATGTATCTTTGAGGCAGGCATGGCTATACCCACGTCCTCCCACTTGAAGCCACCTGAGCAGCGGTTCCATGTACAAGAGGAACAAAAAGGGGGACAGAGTATCTCCTTGTATTGTCCCTCTTTCGACAGGAATTTGGTCTGTGTGTCCTCCTTGGGGTAGGCGGACCTGGGTTGTGGCATTTTGGTAAAGGTTCTTTACTACCTCTATGGCGTCCGTGGGGAAGTCTAGGTCATATATGATCCATAGCATCCTGTTATGGTCTGTTGTATTAAACGCAGAGGTGAAGTCTACGATCAACGCGTACATGTCTTGTTTAAAGAGTTAAGCGTCTTCTAGGACCATTATGATATTCTGAAGCTGGTGTATTTCATCTTTCTGCTTTCTAAAGCCCGCCTGGATGGTACTTAAGAGGCGATTTGCTTCTGCATATTCATATAAAGTGTTTGTCACCATGCGTGTCCAGAGCTTATATATTGGCCAGAGTATTGGCCAGTCCTAGAGGTCTAAAAGATGTAATGTCAGTTTCATCCCCCTTTTCTTTGTCTATGAGGACTGTCTCACTTGTTTTCCAGGTTTCCAGGGTGTAGCCAGTAGCCCACATTATTGTAAAAAGCTTGTGTATAGTTTGGCTGAAAATAGATGGCAGCATTGTGAGTATTTCATTCACCACACCATCGAGGCCTGGGGACTTATTTTTGCTCAATGATCGTATGCATTCGTGGAATGCAGCCTGGTCTATGATTGAGGAGTGTAGCCAGGGTCTCTCTCGTGTTCCTTTCTTTTCATCCCTTGTTATATGTGACTCGAGTTCAAATGGATCAGGGGCCTGCGTTTGTTCCCATGGGTAATGTCAAGGTGCTTTATTCGGTAGGTGTTTGCCTGTTTTAGGTTTGACAGCCGACAAGGACTGCTTGTAAAAGTCATAAATGATATCCTTTACCATTTGTGGGTCAGATGTTGTGTTGCCTGTCCTTGGATCTTTGAGGTTTGATAAGCCTGATCGTTTCTGATAAGAACTTGCAAAAATTTGCTCATGGGCTTTTTTGGGTTCTTTATTTATTGTCTTTTGCTGCCTTTTTCTTTCTCTTTGATGGCATTCTTTGGCATGTGTTTTGTCTATAAGAGTTAGCTCGCACTTTATATGATATCCAGCATTCCTTATTTGTTTGTGTAATGTCCCTTGTCTGATGTGCTCAGGCATGAAGTTATTCAAGTCATGCGCAGCACAGTTGAGGGAATGGTTTTCTGGGTATTGTTCTTCTAATTCTTCAAAAGACATTGCTGAGCTTGTGACAGAGCTGAGATGAGATTTGAGGCATTTTATGGTGTTCAATTGCTTGGTGAGCTTCTGTCTCTTTTTACTTGTGGGGCGGTTTATGTAGTGCTGGCCAGTATTGGTTCCAGGTGAAGTTGTCGTGCATACCTATTGATCCACTTTGTTGGCAGCATATAACAAGTCTGTAATAGCTTGTGCTTGCTCCTCAATGACTTCTGTTGCAGCCCTCTTTCCCAGCTGACGTAGTGTAAAAGTGGAATTGGCGCTTTTGCTTTCAAGATTGGTTGAAAATCCACGTGCTTCTTCATAAATTGGGTTGAGTGATCTCTGAATCACTTCTAATTTTTGTAACAATCCGTATGTTGGATCAAGAATGGCATTCGTGAAAGATAGTTGATCAGCTTCAGAGAGCGGACGTGCAAGAGTTTTGTTTTTGTTCCATTCATGGGCTGGCTTGTTTGTGGTCTTAGAAATTGGCAATCTAGGATGTCAGTGGTGATTGTTGTATAGAGTGGTATATGATCGCTTTGATAGCCAAGGTAACACTTGCTTATGAAAGCAACTCTGCTAGGGATCTTTGCTGGGAGGAGTATATCATCAATTCTACTGTATTTGTATTGGGTGCTTAAGTTTTTACCTGAGTTAGCCGTGGCCTGCTGGTGTGTCCATTGTCTGAGCGGATTAAGTTCTTGTATTTCTCCGTGTTTGGCATCTATTGGTGATGATTGGCTTTCAGCAACAAACTGTCTGTACATAACATCTGCTGGGTAACGGAGGCAGCTTGATCTCTCGTCATTGTTGAGTGTGGCGCTCATATCCCCTAGGACGATTGGGACTGCTTGGCTATTGTTTCCTATCAAGTGTGCTATCTGAGCTTGCAGTTCTTTTCTCAATCTTAGAGCCTCTACGCTACTGCCTGACGGCCAATATGTGCCCAAGAGTAGGAGGGGTGTGTTTTGAGCATCTATTTTTACAGCCACTAATAGTCCATTAGTATCCATCTCTATGAGGCTTGTGAGATTAAGAACAGTTAGCTCGTTCCGGACACAAACCATGGTGCCCCCAGTCGCACTGGGGGAAGACCAACTCTTGTAGTTTTTGAGCAGATCATTTAGCCAAGGCCTTCTTCTCAAGTTGTTAAGATTTGTCCTAGTAAGAACCAATATATCTGGTTTGTGACAGTGTAGAGGCACTTGAATTGTTTTTGTAATGTTGAGTATTAGAGGATGATCTCTTAGCCCCCAAGGCGCTTTAAGTTCAAGCCCTTGCAAAGAATCATTCTTGATCTCGTGTTATTTTCTCAAGGCCTCCATCATGAAAGCTTCTGAAGCAGGCTCCCAAAGGGGATGTTTTGTCCAAACTTTGGACATCCATTGATTGGATATTGGCAGCAAAGACCACTGGGTGGCACCTGGCATTACAAAACTTATAGATCCCTGAAGGATCAACAGATAGAACCATCCTTGGATGGGTTTTCCTTAGTCGCTTCCTTACTAAGCAAAGACTCACTGCCAGTCGTCCAGACGCTTTATTACTAGCATTAATAGTTGTAAAAAAATACCTTCTAGGTAGTACCAAAAAGAGAAATGCACCAGATGCCCACCCTCGGTATTGCATTAAGAAGTAGGGCTGGGTGTAGAGCCTCTACACCTGAAGGGATGGGGGGCTCTCATCAACAGCACCAGTCTACCAGCCACTGCTCAGGGTCCGAAACCCAAGCCAGCTCATACCTGATCAGCGGCACATCCATATCGTCAAAGTCAAGTACTGCAAAGATACCAGGCCTAGGAGTCAGCTTGAGGCCGCCAAGCAACAGCACAGCGCGCTCAGTCAACATCTCCGCTGAGCTGCTGCCATTGTAATGGTTATAACTAGCCTCCAACGGTTATAATCAGCCTCCGAGGCGTGTGGAGTCCACACGCGTGGATCCAGTGCACTGTCCTTTTGGGAGTGTGTGGCACCATTTATAGCCCTTACAGCTTGAAGCCTCTCAAGACCATCAAAATGTCGGAAAGCATCTCTGGCTGACTTACTACGGGTTACTGAGGCAACGGTTTCTATAATAGCGAGTGGCAAGCCCGTGGTTTCCAAGGAATCCGCAGTAATCCACCTGAGTACCACTGAGGATTAGTAACCTGTGCTTTCCGAACAGGTTTCTGCCAGGTTTCTGGAAAGCCGGCTTACTGGAGATTCATCTGGTCTCAGTGGTTTCTGAGAAAGCCTCAACCAATGGGCCACTGCAGTAATGCCGGGTTTCTGGCTGGATTACTGCCCTGGTTTCTGAAGAGCCGGGTTTCTGGAAATCCATCTGGTCACGGTGACCATGCTTTTTGAGAAAACCTCAGTAACTCCGAGTTTCTGCCAGAGTTTCTTCTAGTGCCTGTAAGCCTGTGTGTGCATGCTCTATCAGTACAACGCGCAAATAATCCACAATGGTAGCAGCTAGCCCCGCAGACATGCTGCCATTGATTGCCCCAAACAATCCTTTCATATCAAAGATTGCAAGATGGGTGGCTTACTGGTGTCCGCCTGCTGGTGCAAGGTGCAAGGTTGTTGAACCTTGGTCTTGATCCTCAGATAGCTACCAAGCTTGCAATGAAGCCTCATGCTCATTTGGTTCAGTATGCTCATAAACTTATCAGTACCAGACGCTTGCAAAGTGCTCTTATGTGACCTCTCATGCAAAGGTTAGGAATGAGGTTCTGCCAGTCCGACTGGCAGCCTGAGGGTGTGTCACCCTCCCGATCCCCATTGACTTCTTTGGTTTCTTGATTGCTGGTGGAGGAGTCATACGGTGCCTAGGCCCTAAGTGGCCCCTCCTCCTTAATTGATGTAGGGAGTGCTTCACTGCCTACATAGTCACTATACTACTACATGGTCACTCGTAGTCTTTCTTACATGTCTTTGATGTTTAAATTTCCTTAACATGTTCTTTGATGTCATGCTTGCAAAGTAGTACTATGGTTGTACAACAGAGCGCGTCACGACTTTTTTTGCATGCTGCTCATCAAAGTCTCTCAGCCTGGTAGAGCCATAGCGCAGGGGTCTCAAGAAGTGCATCATGATTAAAGAAAGAAAGAAAAGAAAGAGAAACTACGCAAGCAGAAAAAAAGCTGCTCACATAAATTAAAGAAAAAGGGGCCACTTGGGATGAAAAGCCCCTTCACCAAAAAAGAAAAGGGCGGTCAGTGAGGATCAGGAGAGTTGCGAGCAGACAAGCCAGTAGACCTCTCATGATACCTATGATGTTTCACAAACAAATTGAAGGAGCCGGGACTCCATTTTGGAATGCATTTACTGTCCATCAGAAGACATACAACTTTGTGTAAGTTGCAAGAACGATAGGTTTCAGCCCTGCTAAACTTCAGCAGGGAAGGCTATGTACCCCTCACTCCATCTGAAAGCAAGCAACGCCAGAATTCAGTCCTCATCGTCCTCACTCCGGCTGGCCATGGACATGCTCTTAGGCTTTGGCATGGATGCATCATGTTCAATACCAACAACACATGCCTCAGCCAAAGCTTCCCTTGTCATAAAAAAAGACCCAATTACTTCTTCTCTGAAAGTGGCAAGTGATGCACAGTGGCCTGCAAGGAAACAGGAGCGGTTGCGCAAGACTTGGATTGGCAGAGCAACACACCATCATTACTTGCTTCTACCGTTTCATAGATAAGTTATATGCTATCACGTCAACAATGAGTGCAGATTGTCTATATACTTAGCAATTGTAAAGCATGATCAAAGTGAATGTGAGCTACATGCCCATGCTGGCAGATTAATGAGCTATGGCAAAGTTTAAGGCGCTACTGACCAGGAGGACAATGTGGGATATCCAGGGGCTGCCTGTCTCGTAGCACGCGCACAACAGCCTCATTCTTGCTGGGCAGCTCCCATAGCTCAAATACCAAATTACTCAGGTAAGGCGGCCTGACAAGGGTATAAGAGTTAAAGAAGGGACATTAATTCTTGAGCATTATCATGACAGGGCTGTCTGACTCTTGAATCGTGCAGAGCTTTTCAAACAAAGACCTGTTGGGTTAGCAAGTGGGTTCCCAGCACCTCCCTAATTACGCAAAGCAGAAGAATGGACCCTTGGGAACCAGCCTTCGGAAAAGTTGAGCTGATCCTGATGTAGCATATTACATGAAGACAAGTTGATGAATCCAGGCTGCCTAATGAGGTGCAATCTAAGACCTGTTTCTGAAAACAACTGAAAGTACACTAATCAGACTATATGCATAGCAATGAAGGGGCTAGCAGAACGCACAAGACACTGTAAGGACAACCTTCACTCCTGCACTGAGAGAGTAGTGAGCATACTAACTTGCCTCACCATTGAGTAAGCCTGGTGATCCCAAGGGAGGAGAGCAAAGGCATGATTGTACTGTCGTGTCCACTGCAAAAGGGAAAAAGTTCAAAGCAGCCGATTGCTGGCGATGTACACACACAATGCAAACGTCCAGCAATTGTGGGCGCTTGTGTACAACCCTTGGTCTAGACGCAACACAAAGCTGAGCTGTAAAACCTGATCACTTGTACTCTGTCACAGACGTTAACGGGCTAAGGAGTCAGCTGGCATGCATGATCAACAAGCAGCGCTCTTTTCTATCTTGTCTTTTCCAGGAAAGGGCTACAAACTGAAAATTCAAATTGTGCGAAAAGCAACATAAAAAGCTTGCCATGAGAATGGCATCCTCCAGCACCTGCCACCAAAGCATGTGTAAGTTGATCTAGCCTTTCCACTGGGGCAAACTCGCCTGTACATGTAAATAAGGGGTAGCTTGGCCTTTGACTTGCTGCTAGGGCCATCACCAATGGTGACATGTGCACCCTCAATAGGTGCATTGATGGCAGCTTCCATGTTGTCAGTCATTGTCCTTAACAAGATACCCATGCTCAGCCGCAGGTGCTGCAGGCAAGCACAGGGGCTTTCCAGCTTCAGCTGAATGCTGCAGCAGGTACAGACAGCTTATCTACTTACAATCAAAGGTAAACGTAATATATCACTCAATACTAAAGCCACCAAGAACATTGGCAGGAAATCACGCTGATGGACATTGTCGGCGAGTGGACATACGTGCAATGTAGCTTAATGCAGAAAGGATAAGTAAAAATCTGTTAGCACACAATAATCTCAATTAAAAGTGTTTAACGGTTTTCATTCACACTCCTTGTCAGCAGAGTATTCAAAGCCGGGCTCAAAGCTAGGCAAGTACCTCAGCATCACATAGAACATGATGCAAAGCAATTGCTATGTGCAGGCAAATCTGATAGAAATCTTCATTATGGCTTGCCTTGTGGCTGCTATTTCTGCTACACAATTTATCAAGATAGACATTAAAGGCAGCCTAAGAAGCCATGGCATGTCTGTGCCTTCCTGTAAAGTAAAGAACAAAGTTGCCAGTGCCTCCTATGCTTTTAGCACCATTTTATGTGTTCGCCAGGCAATACTCACTGGACACTCTAACAATCAGCTGCAGGCATTATAAGAGAAGGAGCACCTTAACAATACTAAAAAAGTGCAGAATACTGTAGTGCTCCCTGAAATCTTCCAATTGATTAATTAATTTCAGCACGCTCTCGCAACCTGCCAGGAGGAAAAAATCTGTTTTTAAAGAGCTTGCAAGGTATGGTAGTTTAGCCACTGCCCCGCCTGGGCCCCCCCCGGACCACCACGCCCCGAACGGGCAATGGACATTTTTCGATGTGGGTTGTTCAAAGCAGAAGCGCTCATGGGATGACGGGCAGCCTGGGGCGGGCAGCCTGGGGAACTACGCATCTGCCAGGACCCCAAGAATTTGCACTGAGAATGGCAGAGTGGTTTGGAATGGGTGGGAGGGGCAGGGGCAAAGGCAGGGGCAGGGACAGGGGCATGGCGAGGAAGAGGGCTCAGGAGGAGCTGGCATTAGAGACCTCTCCAGAGTCCTCAAATGAAGAAATGGAAGATGGGGAGAGGGCACAAGTGTACTAGACAAGTAGGGAATGAATGTAGACAATAACCTGAAATTCGCAAGCATGGGCTTAAAACCAGAGGCCTCGCAACCCCTTAATACACGCAAATTAACAATACTATTAATTTGAGGCCTCGCAAGATAAAGGAGTCGCAAGATCAAAGGAGCACTACGGTATAAAATAAATGGATAACATAATCATTAATCTATTATCATGATTTATTATGGTAATAGATAATAAATGATTTATTATGGTAATAGATGATTTATTCCGGTAATAGCTAATACATTTCAGCATCTCATAATCCCAAAAGCCTGCATTCTTGGCATGAAGCGTTGCACAGCACATAGTGTGGCAGGGACGCAATGCCAAGAAAATAATGCAGCAGGCTGAGGCGCTCATTACGTCTCACTTACTCAAGAAAACTTAAGCTGAAACCTGTGCGGCCTTAGCTTGAGCTTAAGATGTCAACTTACAGTGTGCCCATGCTCATCTGATACAGCTGGTGCCACGAGGGGTCCAAATTCCTTTGTGGCTGCGCGAGACAAGTAAGTTTGAGCAGTTTGATTAAGCTCCACACCTTGTATTTTGATTGCAACGGTGAGTAGTACTTGTGGAGTGCAGGAAGCAAGTCAATTTCTGCAGATGTTGGTCATAATTGAGTTTAAATTTCCTTCTCATGCTGCAGAAGGTAAGATCGAGCAGGACGAGGATGTAGAGCTTAAAAAGACACAATCGAACATTATTGTAAGGCAAGGAGTAGAGAGGGGACGTGGCTACACTTCAAGCCTATAATCGTCCTCACTGTTTTCCAATTTGGGCAGTGCCAGATCTGGCCAACTCAAGAGTGAAGCAGGATTTGAAGTTGCTCCTTTTTCTGAGCATTCCTTGGGTCAAGGCCAAGTTAAACATCCTTCTTACCTAGCCTGTTGATGGTTGCAATTAAGCGTGGGTTGTCCAGACCAGGGAATGGAGATTTCCCAGCAGCTGCACATGAAGTAACCTGCATTAATCAAGAGAGTGGCCTGCCAAACTTTCCAAAGTTAGGCAAGTACAGACACTAGGATTGACATCACTTTAAGGTGCAAAAGGATCCAATGTCAAGGGAGCAAAAACAGGTTGCATCTCCTAGCAATCACTTTCTCCCGCTCAAGATGTAGTTAGGGAACAGGCGCTCCGTGGTTTTTGTCACTCACCACATCAAAAATGTCCGTGAACCTGAAGAGGAAGAGCAACACAATATGTTATCAATAGGTTTCAAGATACAGAAGTGAGCATCTGATTAAGTCTCTTTCGCTGGCACGCACTGGTAGTTGTAGGAGTTGAAGTAGAACTCGTCCACAGTCGGGAGGATGCGCCTCAGTTCATTGCAGGCCCACTCGTATTCATCATCTGCCTCGCACAGTTCTGCAGAGAACCACAGTGGACATAAGAACTTTTAGCCATCCAAGGGGAAAACTTTATTTTGTTGATTAACTCCATCCTCTTGTTGATCAATTAAACTAGCCTTCATTTTCTCACAGAAGATTTATGTCAGAACATCAAAGTATTGCTGAGATGCACATCACGTAGAAAATTTTGCAGAAAAGGGAGGACATTACCAGGAAGCTGACAACGCTCATGCTGCTGCCTGATGGGAAGCACCATCATCTCACCTTTGCCGATCTTCTTTCCTGCTGCAATGTAATTTGCCAAGTTCGGGCATGCTTTGGTGTCTGCAAAAAGGATCTCATCCACATCTGAAGAAGTGACCTGAGGGGTAGAGAGTTAGGCAGCACAACAGGTACTGGCTGAAGCAAAGGTTAGGTTTCAACAAGTGTTACCACACACATCTTTACTTTCAAACAAGTCATTAATGCAGCCCCCACAACACACAGATTTTGCTCTGCACTTACAGACTCATTGAGAAGTTCATTAGCTCATTTAAGATCATGAGGTTTGTATGGCAAGCCTCCAGTTAGCAATTTGGTGCCACAAGGACAAAGCAGGGTAAGGATGCATAACACCGGAGGAATCACCGGATGTTCGGGCACGGACTGTAACACGACAAGCCCATTCTTCGAGAACCTCATGACCCACCACAGGGATCGTCTTCCCAGCAGTGTCCCCAGAGATGAGGCCAGTCATAACGCCCGCAAGCGTAAGTATTGTGCGCTGGAAGTTTGTCGTGCGCGCATGCAGCATGCCCTCCTGAAAATGTAACATATGATGCGGCAGTCACTCTTGTGTTGATACATGAGCCTTAAGAAAAACATACACATAGGAAATGTTCCAAGTTGAAAGATCCTTTTGATAAAATGATTCGTGAACTCTTACTATCTTGCAAATTTGCCATTCGTACAAACCAGCGATATAAATAGCGCCTGTTTGAGAGGCTCCTAACTTGCTTTTTTATGTATACAATGTTGTTTTCACTTGGCAAAAACGCTGGGCCAGGGGTTCAGGGGAGGGCCCAACTACCCCACCGACTGCCTATATGGCTATACAACATAAAATGCCAATACAAGGGCCCTAAATAGGGCTAAGTTAAACTGAGTGTGACCAGGTTATCAATCTAGTGCTTGGCTGTTTGCACAGTGACAGCCGCAATAGCCTGACCACCAAGCGTGGCACTGACTAGGTGTGGTTGTACAGCAACCTGTGCTTGGCCAAGCGCCCACAGACCTAAGGCTGAAGGTCAAGGCTCAGCCCTGTGTTGCGCCCTCAGAGGAGGAGGAGGAGGAGGAGGAGGAGGGGTCCAGCAGTGGGGCGGACTCACAGTACTGGTATGAGTTCTAAAGTCGAGCATGTGAGGATGCTGGACTGGAAGACAGCATATCTTAAATCAGATTAATTTCTGTTATGACTGATGCAAAAACGCAGCAAAAACGAGCAGGAGAGAGTGCCCCTGAGCGGGGCTGTGGCTGCCAAGCTCCCTGCAATGTTAAACTTGAACTCGTATTTGAAAGGCAGGTTCTTAACAAAAAAGCGCCTGTTTTGTTCCTAATAAAAATTGTTGTTTACATCCCTGGTACAACCAATCTCAGCACGGCAAGCTTGCTCGAGCGCTCGCCTTCCTTGGCAATCGCAAAACTTCCAAGTCAACCAATGGGGAGCTGCACGAGCAGAGCCACTACGAAAGCAATAAAGCAGAAGAGATAAAAGGAGGGAGGAGAGGATTGGGTAAAAGAAAGACAGAAATCTTGCTCTCAGAAACAGAGCAAGTGACAAATGAGGAATTGAGCAGCTTCTTGCATGGAATACTTTGTCTTAACCAGCGTGTGCTGCTTTGCCTGTCCTTAGCCACCCAAGAGCTTGCACACCAGCAACCTAGCAAGGGCTCACAAACAACATGTTTGCGCTCTTTTCCAGGGACTTCGGATGCTATTTCAAATAAAATACGACTGTGGATTACAAACCAAAAGAGAAGTTTGATTCAGACCACACTCAAATTGACCTGCTACACAATAATTGTGACGAGTTAAACAGTAAGGCCGCAACCACACTGGGAAGCTTTTAATTTGCAGCATTGGTCCCTGGATTATTGCGAGTTCAGGTGCGGCAGAGACGCAATGAGATTGAGCAGCATGCCCTGTGCTAGGGGTGCATGAGTGCAGCTGCATGCATGACGCAGTTCAATGTCGTGCACCATCCCCAAGACGGATGTCCAGTACCTACCATTTCCCATAACCTTTTTTCATCAGGTTGTTGCAACAATTAGTACCCTGACCGAAAACCTACAGTGTACTGGGGTGGCAAGAAGGCCAGCTCTTCAACGTATCGCTTCCGTAGCCACTTCCCAAAGTCAAGGGCCTGCATGGTGCCAGCAGCTCCATGTATAAGGATTAAGCAGTCGAAGTGCTGATCCTGGTCACTGAGCGTGGCCTCTCTTATATCAGAGCTCGTGGGCATTCAGCAATTTAAGCAGCTATTTCCCTGTTGTCCTCATTCACATGTTTCAAGTACTTGGGGCACTGCTTCACACAAGCTCACACTACAAGCTAATCTGCAATCTTTGATTCAGGTGCAAACAAAGGGCTGAGGCACACATCTTACTAACCTGAAGCTGGCCCTGTGTTGTCAGTTGGCCCATGTGGCATCCCCCTTGCAGCACGCTCTTGACCTGCAAGTACCATAAGACACAACAGCAGTCCCACACACAAAACTGCACCTTTACTACAAAGGTCAGGAGGCTTCAGTGGAGGCTTTCCTTCCGGGCCACACAAGCTGCGTGATGTAAGTCTTCACATGAAATAAAGTCAAATGTTTGTTAACGTTTCACGGATAGCTGCTGCTCCTGACACAGCCCTGCTTTGGGCAGCTCGGGCTCATCTGTCCAGGCTGCCCAACCAAGCGCAAGGTCATCTTCAAAACTCTGGCCCTGCCTGTTTTGTGTTGTGACTGTTCTCTGGCGCAGGACGTCCATCTGTGGTGGTCAGTGAGATGGGAACAGGCGTGTAAGCCCTCCCACAGCAGTCCCAGAGCAGATCTGGAGATTCAAAATTTCTATGCTTGGAAGTGAGCGGGGTGCGGGCGCCGTGCCTGCATGGTCAGTCAGAGAGGGGGTGCTCATGCATTTTAACCTTGCTCTTGCACAAATGACAATACAGGCCTGCTATCCCAGAGAGCTGCTCAGGGGAAATGTCTAGACAGCACTACTGAGCTAATGTGCATGGAGCACTGAATTGCACGCACTAAAGCAATTCAGTGGCCTCATCAAGGTCTGCTGCAAATGTGCCCTATCTGATAGAGGTGCACCCTTGCTACCGGCCATCTGTGGCCAAAGCTGGCTCTCAACTATTCTTCCAGCTCAGTGTTCCACACATTAAGGATTGCTCATGTCAAGCTCATTGCCTTGATTTTTGAAACAATGCAACTATGGTATTACCTAAAAACCACTTGAACTAAAGCCAGCCTTGCATCCTTTTCATCTTCGAGCTTGAAGAATTTCTCCCTGGAAAAGTCAGCAAGAAGGTCACATGCTGATAATCGATGTCACATGCTGATAGACGATGTCATTTCGAAAGCACGCATAGGCAAAATCCATGTCCACATACTATGGACCTAATAGGTAAGCAAGGCGAAAAGGTATGCTTGTATGCAATTGTGCATGTGCGTGTGTGCGAGCATGTGTGTGTGTGTGTGTGTGTGTGTGTGTGTGTGTGTGTGTGTGTG
>LFCJ01002735.1_pt1 | contig 12739 bp, 18 predicted proteins | sample 643141 | NCBI WGS metagenome assembly LFCJ01 (sample SAMN03766243, study PRJNA286221) | soda lake metagenome | biome: soda lake; feature: Kulunda steppe; material: water; isolation source: sample B1-Br-g2 brine of Lake Bitter-1 | place: Russia: Kulunda steppe | collected 2010-07 | reverse complement strand
TGTGTGTGTGTGTGTGTGTGTGTGTGTGTGTGTGTGTGTGTGTGTGTGTGTGTGTGTGTGTGTGTGTGTGTGTGTGTGTGTGTATGTGCGCACGCACACACACAAGCACGCACACACCTACAAGCTGGGGCTGTACGACACACATATCAAATTTCTTAAGCCTTAAATTCCTTCTCAAGCTTGACTTACCACAGACAGAAGAGCATAAACCCATCCTCGGTTGGTCCTTCAGAACCTCATCCAGCGAAATGTACTTATCGAACTTGAAGTTGAATAAATTGATCGAACTCAAATCCGTTTAACGATAAGGCGTAACGCGAAAACACTGTCATGTGTGGAAGAGCTGCACATGCCAACTGACTCCTATGTCACAGACCAGATAGCCGCATGCATCTACTCTTAAGCCCACATGAGATGATCCATGTAGCATGCATGGTTGCATCCGAATGGCTGCAAGGTCTAGCATGCATGCAGCATATGCAAGAAGAATCTCCAAAGCTGTCGATAAACGTGCCTGAGCGCAGAAACCTGTACAAGTGGCAGAGCAAGGCCTTGTATCTTCGACAAATTACAAACCCGGAGATTCCCGAGCTGAAAACAAATAGGTCGTTCTCCCTGAAACTGAGTCTTTCCGTATGTATGGAGATGTCAAGCCAGATTTATGCAGTGCCAGATTTTTGCTGCATTGTGAGCCGGAGGTCGGTTGAGTCAGTTGAAGGAATAGTTTGGTTGCAGCAGTCTCTGGGCGTGACAGAGACATTCACTTGACACGACTGTCTACTTGCAAGATTGGGAAAGGTGCGCTTGCCAATTGGGAAGTATTCCTCGCAAAAATTGTGTCCAACATTGCATGTAGACCTATCATGAAAGCTACAAGAGCAGGCTCCTTGGGTGGGTATCTTGTCCACATGGGTATTGGCAGCAAAGACCGCTTAGCCTTACAAAACCTACAAATCCCTGTAGGACCTACAAACAGAACCGTCCCAGAATGGCTTTTACTTCGCCGATTCCCTACTAAGCAAAGACTCACCACTAGCCGCCCAGATACTTTACTCGTGACTGGTATGCCTACTTTAAAAAATCAAAAATTTACCAGATGCCCACCCTAGGTATGCATTAAGAGTTGGGCAGGGTGTAGAGGGGATAGGGGGCTCTCAGCAACAGCACCAGCCTACCAGCCTACGTCCAGAGTCCGGAGCTCCGGTCAGCTCCCACCCACTGGGAATGGCAATCAGCGGTACATCCATCTTGTGGATGTCACGCCTGATTAGTGCAGTGCCAGATTTATGCTGCATTGTGACCTGGAGGTTGGTTGAGTCAGTTGGTAGAGTATTTGATCCCTTGCTCAGTTCAGCTATAGCTGTATTTGAGCGCGTCAAAGACGAACTTGCAGTAATACCTTGTTTGCTCCTAGCGACCTTGTAACATGTACGCCAGGGAGTAGACCCCTCTAGCCCTTGGGGGGCAACAGGCGCGGAGACATGGAGGTCAAGTACTATGAAGATACCAGGCCTAGGAGCCAGCTCGAAGCCGCAGCCGCTCACAATCAGCACAATGTGCTCCGTCAACACCTTTGCCGAGCTACAGCCAACGCTAGCCTCCACACTATCCTTCTGGGAGTGAGGGGCACCAATCTGCAGCCCGGAGACTCTGAAAAATCTTGGTCTAGATTCAGAAAGTCACCAAGCTTGCCGTGGAACTTCATGCTCATTTGATTCAACATGCTTATAAACTTGTTACTGAAGCTTTAGAAAACTTTTGCAACAAATCGTCATCAAGACCAGGAGTGGGGTACTGCTAGCCACCGCCCTGATCCCCACTGACTTCTCCTGTTTTCTTTGCTGGTGGAGGAGCATACGGTGCTTAGGCCCTAGGTGACTCCTTTTCCTCAATTGATGGAGGGAGCATTCCACTGCCTGCGTAGCTTTTCTTTTTGCTTTTTTCTACATCCTGCAATCTTGCGCAACTTTAGAAGGCGAGGGAACAACACTCGCGGTTTAAACAGCTAGTTGGAGCACAAGGATGTAAGCATGTCAGAGTGCACGACGCACTTCTGGCCCAAAAGTTCTGGGGTTTGCGGGAATCTTCAAAGGAGAACATTTTTGCCACACTAAATATATCAGATTTGAACCACACTTAGCACAAAGAAGTTGCACACAAACTGCACAACCACTCCAATTCAGTATGCTACAAGGCGCAGGGTTGAAATTATCTTTTTACTTAGCGAGCGTGTCACAGAATCTTCGAGCCCCATGCTAACTTCCTCTTCCTTTCTTTTCAGATGGTGGAGGCTGCTTCGTGCTTGCACCGGCTGTACGCTATGTTCCCAAGAGCGCAACAGCCACCGCTCCACTTATCATTAATGGTGCACCCTCCCTACAAAGATGGCCCTAGTCACGCGTTTGCTATACATCCTTCCCAGATACTTTTTTCTTAACCTTCCTCATCCACAGCTTTGCACGTTTCAAATTTCCAGCCCACACCCCAGGAATTAAAACATTGACCTGGACTAACAATGCCTCCCATACTTGCAACTTGTGCAAGGCTAATGACATACAAAATGATGTCCTTTTCCACTGCACCCATTCACACTTGTCCTCAGGTCCTCGTCTTTGTACCCAAAGTCTTTGTACCCAGGTAGCAGCCAAGTCTTAGGAGGCAGGACCAGTGAAAAGTGCAACCGCTGAGGCAAATGATAATATTCAATGAATGATGAGCAACATGTTATCTTCTAGTGCACTCTGTGCTCTCTCTCCGTAGAAAATATGCTCCTCTCTCACACAGACAGGATCTCATGGTGTGTCTACTTTCTTTAACCAGAAACAGCAGTAAGCTTCATTTTTTCCTCCATGAACTACTTGCTTTTTATGAGCAGGCTAGCAGTCGCACTTCTTGACTGAAGGCCTTATTCTTGTAAACCTTGTAAGCAGACAGCAAGGCTTGAAGTCTGTTGTTCCTGTGCCTGCCGATGCAAGTGCATTCGCATCTGCATTTCCGCCATCGCAGGCAGATGCACCATGTTACTATTTTTTGGATGATTGCACCCATAATTTCTAACTCCCTGGCAAGAAGCTTGCCTAAGAAAATTTCCTTGTCCCGCGCGACAGACAAGCCTGAATCTTGCTTAGAAGTTTTGACACTGATTTGCATCAGCAAGCGTGTGCATCAGGAACTGCCCCAGGTAGCCAGAGCCGCCCGGGAGGAGGACATGCTGGGACTTGTTGCCTCCCCTCAGCCTTTCCAGCCTGAGAAAGAGTCTAGAACTGGTGGGAAAAGAGTGAAAAATTGGTGTAGAGAAAACTCCACATTAGCAATAGATCCGTCAAGAGCCCCAACCCTGCATGTCAGGCACAACGTGGCCTGCTTCAGGTTGTCTACTGCTTGCTGAACCCACCCCCCTGCATTGCCGATCACCTCACAATGCCTCTTTTGCTGCAATCAAGCCACTCTGCTGACCACTACTTTCCCCTGTGAGGTGATGCCTGATTTTTTAAAACCAGTGAGAATGAGATGGAGATTACAAAACCCTGCCGGAATCAATCCCGTCACATTTTTAAATCGGGACTAAACCCTTAATTTAAATCGGGTATTTGGACCTGTCAGTATCCACACCCGTTCACAATGTCTGCCCTTCTGCTGAACAAGAGCTCTGCTCGGAGCAAGGTTGCCGCCCAGGTGCGTGCCCCTTTCCCTCTCCTTTCCTCTCGAGAGCGCCTCTACCCTAAGCAGATTTAGCAATGTGATAGAGCACTGAGCACTGTTCGCGTGCACTGCGCATGATCTGTATTGTGAAACACTTGCTTCTCATACCGCAGCCTCCCCCTCAAGTACGGGGATGCTGCCACGTGGTTCAAGGCTGGTGCTGCCAGCTTCAAGGCATCAACAGTGTCGAGGGAGCAGGACTCCAAGGAAGATGTGACCTGATCACATGTTAGTTCAAATAAGCGTTCACACTTGAAGCAAGTGTTAAAAGAAACAGGATAAATATACTAGCAAGGAACTTAGCATGCTTTGTGCATTTCATAGGTTGCATCATGATCTATGTAGAGGCTATCACATGCTAGGTTTCAGACCCCTTTCCCAGGTAAATAATTATGAATCATGCCTTCATTGCACCACGCTCCAGCGCATTTTGCGAGCACGCGCACACAAACACGCGCATAGTCACATTTTTATTACTCACGTTCACAAAACTTGCCCCAAGGAATGGTCATTGAAACAAATGAAAGCCCAATTTAGTTCAGGCACACATGATCAGCACTTAGACCAAGTGCCAATCGATAAGCCTCAGGCGGTCAGGAAGATCTCTTGGAGAGCTGCCCGGAATGGCTTGAACTTTAGCCCGAAAGCACTTTCCAAGCGGCCGCTCTGCATTGAGATGTCCTGCAGAGACAGCACCCCATAACGAGTGAAGCATTGTTGCAACAATGGTTCATATGGCGAATGATGAGCAAGGGAAGGCATACCACACATAGCGCCATCCATGCACAGCCCCAACTGCTTCGCCAAGTATCGCGCTGTCAGAGCCTTTCAAGGGCTGCCATGTGTGCTTTGTTCACCCTCCTCCGGGAGAACATAACATCCAAACAAGACGCTGGTGCATGGTGGGTCTGCGCACTTCAAAGAGGCGTCTTGAGACGCCCCTTCATGTGGACTTGGCATCAGACAAGGGACCCGACTCGTACCTGAGGACTGCGCACAGGCCTCTGCACTGATGTAGATGCCACTCCAACGATGCGCGCAGCATCATGCCCACGCAATCTTGCTACCTGAACATATGCACAGAAGTGGGGTGGCCTCAGCTGTGACACCTGCAAATCAAGGCTTCAGCTCCTGCACAAACGAGTCCTGCATGCACCCTAAGTGCAGCACCAGGAACAGCAAGGCAGGAGCCAGTTGCCTGGAGTCTGCGCCCCCAAGAGCATCGCCATCTGGCATCTGCAATGCTCCACGCTCACCTCGTGGGCCATGTCAAGCCGGCTCAGGCGGTCAGGGCCGCCCATGTTGTAGACGCCCACCAGTGCTCTGAGCTCCTGCTTACTTTCCAGCTCCAAGATTCGCTTGCAAAGAGCTATTATATCCTGAGCACACAGCCAGGCGGCAGGTGTGGAAGGGGCGCGCGTCAGTGTAGTGCTGCGTCATGATGTCAACCTCATGCGTCGGCATGACGCATGGTGTAATCTGCAGGCTGCATTGTACTGGAAGATGGGAGAAGCTTTGGGAGGTGTGCAGTACGCAGGGTTGGTTTGGCATGGTGTTTCTTATTATCTGGAAAGAAAGATGCAAGATGGAGAAGCAAAAGGACAAAGACTTACCTGCACATACGTCGGGCACCGCCATTCATCTTCAAAAAAGGATGGGCAGGGGCTCTGTGTGTCTGCCAAGGCTTCGTCCTGTGGAGAGAATGGATCACGGAGGCCAACAGCGAATCATTTGCAGCCGCCATGCCATTGCATAAACATGAAACTGGCCCTTCCAGGAGGCATTAAAAATGGAAACTCAAAAGCTTGATGCATGCCAAGGATGCTACTTGCAGGGCAGGTGCAGCAAACTCTTCACTGTTTGCTAGCCTACAAACTCTAGGAAGTCCTTTGTCAAGGAGCGTCGCGATGTTGTGCAATTCAAAGCATGCATAGCGCCTGCCACATTTTCTAGATGCTCACGGTGCAGAGGCACAAACGAATTTCAATTGAGAACCATGCTGCAAGGAGATATAATAAGCAAATTGACCTGGAGGCAGACATGAACCTGCAAGGAAAACACGCACGGGTATGCTACAATATACCCCCCCCCCTTGGTGTTTAAACTCTAACTCACCAGCCAGGACAGGAACAAGGCCCTGGCCACCGGCTCTGGTGGCTCGGGCCCAAAAATAATGCTGCTGCGCAGTATGATGGAGTGCTTCCAGGCGTCCTGCACATCACAGAGAATAAGTCGACAACCATAAGACGTGTGTGTAACTGAGATGCGTGCACGCCTGCCGTATCCTCCTTCTTGCCTCCATCCACGCATCCACCTGTGCCCATGAAAACAGAGCTGTGCCGGGGACAGTGAGCTAGCTTGCCTGAGGTGCCAGCATCAAGCAGCCCCTGACCTGGATTGCACGCTCTCCTTCAAGCTTGGTCTGACCGTACACATTGACAGGACGGCAGTCGTCTTCCTCCTTCCACCAAGCCCTGCTCCCATCATAGACCTGGGGCGCCAGGGGGCATACACATTACGCCAGGCGGTACACGGGCACAGGTGGTCTTCGGGTAAGTCAGTGGTAGGCATGGGTCAGATGTCAATGGTGGCGTGAAACTGCACTGTTTGTGGTGGTAGTCCTCACCATTAGTGCTTAAATGATGATAGTCAGGAAATTGATCCCACCCATATCATTGGGTATGCAGCTAGAGCCCAAGGAAACGAATTTCAAGGCATAAAGCCGTGCATGTTTGAGCGGCCCATGCCTCACACTTGCACGCCCTTGTCTCAAGGCAACCAGGGATGAGCATGCCGGCAGCCCTGACGGACACCCATGGAGGGTTCCAAGGGTGCGCGCCAAAGGCGTGCGCGTGCGTGCGTTTGGTGCCCACCGGATGCCCGTTTGGTGCCCACCGTGCTGTGCGCGATCTCCGGTCCATGCCGTTTTGGCATGCATGTGATGGCCGCAGCCGCCCAACGGGAACACGCCATATGCCACACCTCGTCCGTGCCGCACCTGGTCCATGCCATGCCACACCTGGTCCATGCCACACCTGGTCTGTGGAGATGTGTATCAGGCAGGCGGTGACGCCATGCTTGGCTTGCTGCCGCTGCAGGCACTCCAGGAGGCGCGTGGGCACATTGACGCTCCTGCCCAGGCAGCACCAGCAGTGCACTGGCTCAGTTTCTCTCAGTGCAGGGACGGCGCGCAAGGGAGCAGGAATGGGCGGTCGCGCAGGGCGCTGGGGAGTTGGGCAGGGCGCACCTGGCCAGCTGCGGGTCCTTCTCACATGCTCCTGCATGGCATCGCACCAGCACGTCTCCGTGAGGCACGCCTCTGCTGGCCATGCAAGTGGGCCATGCGAGTGGGCCTTGAGCCATGAGCCGTGAGCGTTGATGGCCTCCAGTGCAGCTACAAGGACAGGCTGCTGCCGGGTGGCACACACCGTGGGACAGCACAACCTTTGCATTGTTGCATCCTGCCACATGCAATGATAATACATGAGGCATACCACCCTTTTGCCCTCCTTCCCCTCCCCTTCCATGTTCCTCTCCCTCCCTCCCTCCTGCAAATCCTCGCTGCAGCCAGGCTAGCTCCCAGCCAATGCAACAGCAAGAACACTGGCAACATTGGGGACACCGTTGAAGTCCAGGTGCCATGCTGTGGCCTAGTGGGGTCAAGCCCCTTGGCCTAAGCATACATTTAAAGCTGTGCATTGCGCTTGCAGCATGTGCATGTCAAGGAGCAGGCTGTAGCACAGTTGCAGCAACCTGCCTGCACCTATGAAGTTTGCAGCACGTACAGCCGCTTTAAAGACGGCTGCCTGTGTCAGGTGCTCACTCACTGTGGTGTACACATATACTCAGCCCACAGCAACGTGTCCTGCCACACGGAAGCCCTATCTGGGATTGACAAAGCCGCAGTATCTCCTTAAAATCCACAATTCAACAAGGGAGTCCCACACTGGGCCTACCTGGTTGAGACACGGCTGCACAGTTGATGACAGCATGAATGGGACCATGCTGCTGGAACAGCTCCCTGAGCCCCTGACCTGACACCATGTCCACCTACAGACGACAGAAGAGAAACGGCGAGAGGTGGACATTGACGCGCCTAGCACTGCCGTGCAGCAGCTCAATATACCAACCCTGCAAGCGGCAGTGCATGCCTGCTGGCAGCTTTCTGCCCGGGAGAGTCGACCAGGAGCATGGTAGCAGCAACTGAAGCGTCTCCATCTGCATGGCTACACATTCACGGAGGGTCCTGCCTGCATGGCATGCATAGAATCTGAGTGGCTAGCACACCAAATATAAGCACTTGTATAGCTCCAACTTTGATGGCCTAAGCAGGCTGAGAGATCGTATCAACCATTCAGACATGAGAGGAAGAAAATAGTATAGCTGCTTTTGTGCAAGAGTGCTTGCTGCGCTGAAGATTTCAGAACGCCACCCTGCTTCTTTAGCTCTTGCACTTTGTGTGTGTGTGTGTGTTCTGGTTGCAGGCTTTGGTCTTCAGCTAAGCTGCCCTTGTTTAGCAGGTACAGCTGTGCAACCTCTACCTGAGCGGCCCACACGCCAGAAGGCCATTGCAGTAGGTGCACTCACCTTGCATGCTGTCACAAAGGATGGTTTGCAAGCCAAGGGGCTGGAATGGTAGGTGGAAAAGACCTGCTGCAAAAGCGCAGGCAGCTGCACGCTCAGGTTGCAAGCAGCCATGCATCATCTGGTGTCTCTGCCTGTGCACCTACATCTACATCACCGCTAGTAAAGGCAAATACACCATGTTGCCTATTATAAACATGCTACCAGCCTCTCTGGCTCCCTGGCAAGTACTGGTGGACACTCCCAACACTTGCCAGACCACCCTGTCCTGCACCTTGTCCTGCGCGACAGACAAGCCCGAACCTTGCCTGGAAGTCTTGGCACTGATTTGCATCAGCAAGCGCGTGCATCAGGAACTGCCCCAGGTAGCCAGAGCCGCCCAGGAGGAGGACACGCTGGGAATTGTTGCCTCCCTTCATCCCTGAGCAGCTGCTTGGGCCTTTCAGCTTGAGAAAGAAGAGGAACTGGTGGAAAATAATTGGAGAAAAAACAATACATTTGCAATGCTCCGGCCAGTTGATCTGTTGAGAGCCCCAACCCCGCATGACAGGCACAATGTGGCCTGCTTCTGGATGTCTACCGCTTGCTGAACCCACCCCCCTGCATTGCCGACTGCCTCACCTCACAATGCCTCTTTTGCTGCAGTCAAGCTACTCTGCTGACCACTACTCTCCTCTGTGATGTGATGCCTGATTTTTTGAAACCTGTGAGAACCTATGAGATGGAGATTACAAAAACCCTGCCGGAATCAATCCCGTCACATTTTTAAATCGGGAACTCGGACTTGTCAGTATCCACACCCGTTCACAATGTCTGCCCTTCTGCTGAACAAGAGCTCTGCTCTGAGCAAGGTTGCCGCCCAGGTGCGTGCCCGCTTGCCCCCTTCCTTCTCCCTTCCTCTCGTGTGCGCCTCTCCCATAAGCTACTTAACGATGTGATAGAGCACTTAGCACTGTTCGCGTGCTCTGTGCATGATCAGCATTGTGAGACACTCGCTTCCCTCACCGCAATCTCCCTCTACGCACTCGTGCAGGCGAAGTCCACCAAGAAGGGCACAACCAAGGCGGTAAGCAGCCGTAGCAGCAGCAGCAGCAGCAGCAGCAGCAACAGGAGCAGCAGCCCGAATCCAACCGCGAATGAACTTACCTGTGCAAGCCGAGGAGCATCTCACGTCACTTGCATCTCGACGTGCATCTCGGAATGACCCCTTTCTCTTGCCCCCTATCGACGCAGGCCGCCCCCAAGACTAACAACAGCCAGTGGTACGGCCCTGACCGCAACAAGTGGCTGGGTGAGTATTTGCGCCTGATTGCGAGGCCTCTCCTCCTGAAACGGAGTGCTCCGGTTGAGAAATGATGGTGCCCCTTGCGAGAACGCACATCATTTTACGTAGGCCTTGGTCTCTACCCGTGCCTGCTCGCGAGCCTGACGTTTGTGCTTGTTTACAGGGGAAGATCCAGCCTGCACGCAAATCTCACTTCCCTCTTCCTCACTCCCTGCACGCGCCCTTCAGGCCCCTACAGCACTAACACCCCCGCCTACCTGACCGGCGAGTTCCCTGGTGACTACGGATGGGACACTGCCGGCCTGTCTGCCGACCCTGTGAGTCTGTCTTGGGTTTTGGGGATCATCATCCGTGTCGAAGGCTATCAGGACACGCTCACACATGAAAGGGGACACAAGGAAGCTTCAAACGATGCTCTCGCGTTTTGCTTCGCGCCGTGGCATTTGCTTCGAGACGAACATCCTGTTTTGGAGTGCAAGCGTCGATGTACGTCGTGCAACCTCCTTTTCACATGCCGCCCGCACTTTTCCTCTTCGCTGAGCAGGAGACCTTCAAGCGCTACCGCGAGCTCGAGCTGATCCACGCCCGCTGGGCCCTGCTGGGTGCTCTGGGCATGATCACTCCCGAGATCCTGGCTGACGAGGATGGCATCAAGTTTGGAGATGCTGCCATCTGGTTCAAGGCTGGTGCTGCCATCTTCCAGGAGGGTGGCCTGAACTACCTGGGCAACCCCTCCCTGGTGGGTCTCACGGTCAAGGCATTGAAACATGAGTCTGACCACATCCGTAACCATGTGATGCTTTCCTTCATCCTTCAATGGAACTTGCCTTTGTAAGACAATTATTTTAAATTCAAACTCCTTCTCCAACGCTTTTAATTCAACACTAGTTAATGGGCCTAACTAGTGTTGAATTAAAAGCGTTGGAGAAGGAGTTTGAATTTAAAATAATTGTCTTCGTACCAAGACGAGTGGTCCCACTTGATAGATACAAACTCTATTTGTAGAGGAGTTCCTATCTATCAAGTGGACACCAGTCTTCTGTAGCTAGCTTGCGTGTAAGGTGTGATCATCCTGTATGTCTGTGATGTGGCCCGTGGCCTACCTTGATTCTAGGTGATGTGTCTTGTCAAAATCAAGGCAGGCGTGCTGGATCACGGGCATGTTGTGAGTTTGGGTGCCGGTGTAGGTGGCACTTTTACTTAGCACAAACATTGAAGGTGTCTGCGGATGTGGTCAGACTCATGTCATATGCAAGGTTGCATTTGCAAGGTCTGGTTGAAGAGAACAACCTGACTACTAATGTTAGGTTTAGGTTATGAGTTGCAGAGACTCTCGCTAGGATGCAGAATGTTGTTGATGCTTGCCAATGCCTGTCCTGCCTTGATTTATGAGAAGCCAAAGAATCTCCTGCCTCCTGTTAAATCTTAAGGATGTGTGTTTGCCTTTCCCTGTCAGCTGTATCTGAACGCATGAAAACCATGCCTGTCGAAACTCATGCTCACCCTGCCTTGTTCCTCTAATGTGCTTGCAGATCCATGCCCAGAACATCATCGCCACCCTGGGCGTCCAGGTGGTGCTGATGGGTCTAGTTGAGGGGTACCGCGTGAACGGCGGCCCAGCTGGTGAGGGCTTGGACCCACTGTACCCCGGCGAGGCCTTTGACCCTCTGGGCCTGGCTGATGACCCCGACACCTTCGCTGAGCTGAAGGTCAAGGAGATCAAGAACGGCCGTCTGGTGGGTCATAATTCACTGGTGTGCGACAATGTACACTTAATGCTGCCCGTTACATGCTAGAATTGTTTTATGCCTTGTCCATCTGTGTAGGTTGGCTACCCAAGTTTTAGTTAAGTAACCGGAAAGGAGGATAGGAGGAGGAGGAAGCTGGTTGGCTGCTTGATAGCTAGTAGGGCTCTGCTGGTTGGATATGTCCATGAGAATGTGATATAAATTGGTTTTTGTCTTACTTGCCATGCATGCAGGCGATGTTCGCCTGCCTGGGCTTCTTTGTCCAGGCCATTGTGACAGGCAAGGGCCCCATTGAGAACTTGACTGACCACCTGGCCAACCCTGCTGAGAACAATGCCTTCGCCTTCGCCACTAAGTACACCCCTGGTGGCTTGTAAACCTGTTAGACAAGTAGGATATCTTGTACTTCACCCTTGCCCTCACCCTGTTCATTTTGTTGGTATGGAAACGAGTGTGAGAGACATCAATTTTGCACTGTAATATAGTGCCACTTCAGCGTCTGAGCAGTTTGGCGATGATATGTACCCATGATTGTTTCCAGATTGGGTTGGCAATGTAAATGTTTCTGCTTTATCTGACAGTTGCTTTGCCACTATAATCCCGTTATTTAATATCAGGCAGCATGTTGGCTTGTAAATCTATTGCGCAGTGGACCTGGATATTTGAAATAAGTATTCAACAGCCTCATTACCCATGCGCATGAATTAGAAAATCCAAGAGAGGGGAAGATTACAAGATTAGGATTCAACCACCAGCCAGATCGTTAGGCTGATTAGTTTGATGTTGGTCTTCGCCAGCCAGAAATAGTCCACAAAGTCCGAAATGAATAGTCATCCTAAACCTCGGGGTAGCATTGGAATCTGAGTATCTGAAAAAGCCTGCAAAAAAGTTTGTGTATAAGTGCCGGAGCCTTGCAATCCCTCAAGTTGATAAGTTATACCTTCAGCCAGATAGTTTGACTGATCAGGTTGCATGTGAACACCAGCCATCAGAAGAACATCTATAACAAGGTTACAAGGATTAGGCCTTCAGTCAAGAATTGCGACTGGCCTGCTCATAAAAAACGATTAATTCATGACGAAAAAAAGGAAGTTTTTGGTTGTTCTGGTTTAAAAAAGCGGACACATCATGAGATCCTGCCTGTGAGAACAAGGGAGCATACTTCCTGCGAGAGACCACCTGGGGATGTGTGCAATGAAATAGGACATTTAGTTCATCCTGGACATTATCATCAGCCTCGCAAAGGTCACAATTTAGGGGAGACCCGTGATTCCAAGTAGCTCTCTCATAGCAAAGAGTGTGAACACGAAGTCTGAACCGAGCCACGTTGCGAATGACATCATGGGGGAGGTCAAGGAACATGTATTTGGGAAGACTGTAGGAAGAATGCCAAACCAAGGCCCTTTTAATAGGAGTAGCG
>LFCJ01002734.1_pt1 | contig 12741 bp, 18 predicted proteins | sample 643141 | NCBI WGS metagenome assembly LFCJ01 (sample SAMN03766243, study PRJNA286221) | soda lake metagenome | biome: soda lake; feature: Kulunda steppe; material: water; isolation source: sample B1-Br-g2 brine of Lake Bitter-1 | place: Russia: Kulunda steppe | collected 2010-07 | reverse complement strand
GCGGCGGTGGTACGAAGGCCCGCGCCAGCCGCGCCGTAAGCTGTTGAGGCTCCAGTGAAATGTGAAGCGCTGCAGCAGCGGCTGTGGCAGCTTCTGCAGCAGCATTAGCCTCTTCTGCAGCAGAGGCTACCGCTGCTGCAATACCATCGGTGTTGGGCGACATATGCAGGGTATACTGCGGCGAGAGCTGTGAGCTGAAAAGAGGGGCTTGGGCATGTTGGCTAGAGCGACGAGGCTGCAGCTGCGGCTGCTGGTTCTGCTGCTGCTGCTGCCGCTGTGACCTTGGCTGCACAGGGGAATGAGACAGAGTTGGCCTTTGTGACTGTCGGGGTTGTCGTGCCTGTCTCCTCGCTACCACCGGGTGCGGTGGAAGCTGCTGCTGCTGCTGCTGCTGTTGCTGCTGCTGCTGCTGTTGGTACTGCTCAAGCCAATGCTGGGTCTGCAGATGCATTGTACGTCGGCGTCTTGGATGCTTGCTTTTTGTCAAGGATCTCAAGCACACACCCACGACACAAGCGCACACCCACGCACTTTCTCACAATGCATACATCCAGACATTCAGCATGCACACAACACTTACCGGGTCCTGCAACCGCTGTTGAGGCTCCGGGTATTGGCGTCGCCTGCTCCTGCTGCCGTCGGGTCGCTGGGCAGATGTGTGCTGCATCTTCTGGATCTAGGCACAGGGATGTCTCTGTGTAGCTGTGAATAGCTGCAAGAGGGCCATCTAGTCCCTGCAATGGAAAGCGAAGAAGGAAAGCTGTGCAGGCCAGGCACTGAACGCACAAGGCATAGGGGCTCTTTGGCTTCTCATAAAGCAACCCGCTGAGCATATTCTGTAAACTTCAAGCTTACTTCAGCCACTTGATTGCATGCTTTAAGCTAGGTACTAGCACCAATCGTGCGCAGAACCTAGATGACTTGACGCCAAGTTATCTTTTTCCAAAAGCCCAACAATTAACTCTCCATGGCCAGTAAAATTCCTGGCTTGTGCAATCGGAACGATGCAATCTCGACTGGTCATCAATGGTCTATCTAGGTTAATGAGATAATGATATCAAAGAAATATTTTTACTATTTATTCATAGATTTAATTTGATTAGAGGCGTTCACTTCACGAGCATTTTATAGATCCACAAGAAAGGAAGTAAGCAGTTCACTATGTTTAAGCTAGTGGGCGCTGTTACCTCGCAAATCAGCAGGAGAAGGGGCAGCAGGCAGGCCCAGTATGACCTGGGCGATGCCTCCGTCACTTGGCAGCGCCTGGTCTCATCCTGCAGTGCAACCCTGCAACCAAGCACGAGTTATCCTGTGCACACAGCCGCCATGGCGGAGGTGGCGAGGCCCGCTGCTCAGGAGCCACAACAGCAGCTCCAACAACCTTCCACTTCCTCTCCTCCTCTTGGGGTGGACCTGTCTGCATTCAGGGGCAGACTAGCTGAGGGTATGGCATATTTGATTTTTGTGATGCAGCATGAGTTGTGTGGCTTTGGCTCGAACAAAGCTACCATTGTGACACAGCCTGGCTCGCCTTTGCTTCTGCTCAACGCAGGCCCAAATTTTATGGATTTCGTGCAAGGGAAGGACTTGACATACTCTGTTGAGGCCCCTCACTGGAAGGTGCGCCTTTGGTGCAACCCTGGCCAAAGCATGCAACAGGTGCATGTGCAAACACACCCCCTTTCTTACGGACACAGGCATGCTTGTGCGTACGCACAAATGCACAGATATACACACGCTTGAAATGTGTGCGCGCACTGGCACCAATAACGCACACGCGCGCGCATTTGCGCTTTTTTCACGTGCACAAAACGCACACTTACATGCACATTTTTGCGCATCCTGCACACTTTTGCGAGCAGTCAAGAACTTACTAAGCACTTTGAGAGTAAGAGCTAGGATCATGGGAGTTGAGACTTGGGCTGGTCATTACACGGCTGCTCTGCCTGCATCAACTGCCTGCATCATTGAATGCACTCATTGAAACAGTGTTTACCCACTTGTTCTTCAACTGTGTAACAATGGCTCGTGGATGCCCCACTTGATGGACATTATATTGTTAGCATTCCATGTCACCTTCAAGATCTTGCATGGAGCACTGTTATTCGCCCACTCTGCAGCCTCTAGCGCATTGCGCATGCCCTCCTGGCTCTGCTTTGCGGCGATTGGGGAGGGGATGGAGGCTTTCTCCATGCCAGACCGTCGCATACCTGAAGTGCACCTCTTTCAGCAGGGAGGTGTTAACTGTGATGGATGGCCTAGAATGCATCATTTTGCCACCTTATTAATGTCTGGGCTGTGCATGGGGTTTGCAAACGCGCAGGACAAGAAGCGGAAGCCTGACTGGATGAAGCGTCCACCAGTGCCAGGCGGGGAGAAGTACCTGGCCATAAAGGAGAAGCTGCGCGAGCTGAAGCTGCATACGGTATGTGCACGGGTGCTGCGCAGAGACATGCCTGCACACCGGCTCGTGCTCACCATTAAGAGGTGCACACACGCACGCAGCTGTGCACCCTTTCCACGCAAGGCTCGTGTGCACAAGAACGCTGATCGCAACACTCCTGGAGCGCTGGGGGCAGGGTTGCGCAGGGCCTATGCTTTTGAGCTCACTGTGCCAATGCGGAGTGTGCGAGTGAGGTGATGTGGCGGTGACTGTGCACCGCACGCTCACAGGTGTGTGAGGAAGCCAAGTGCCCCAACATTGGCGAGTGCTGGGGCGGGGGCGAAGACGGGCACGGTGCCACAGCCACCATCATGCTCATGGGCGACACGTGCACCAGGGGCTGCAGATTCTGCGCTGTGAAGACCTCGCGCGCGCCCCCGCCCCTGGACGCGGAAGAGCCTGAGAAGGTGGGTGGGTGTGCGTGGCATGCCTGCATGTGCTGCTCGCACGTGTGTGTATGTTTGCGGCTTCCACGTGTGTGTGTGTGTGCGCGCGTGTGCATCACCACGGGATGCTGAAGGGCCCAAAAAGGTGGGCGTGCGGGGCATGCCTATCTGTGCTGCTTGCGCGTGTGTGCGCGCATGTACCCTGGAATCTTCTGAGTCAGATGGGTGTGCACATTGTGCATCAATGTTCACAAGTGTGTGCGTGTGCCTGTTTGTGCATCCGTGTTCACAAAAGTGTGTGTGTGTGTGCGCGTGTGCGCCTGCAAGTGTGTGCGTCCGCATTCACGAGTGTGTGTGTGCCTGTGGGTGTTTGTGCATCTGCGTTCACAAGTGTGTGCGTGTGCCTGTGAATGTGTGTACATGGTGTGCACACGCGCGCATCCGCCAGACGCCATGAGGATGAAGAGAAGGTTTATATGCAGGGATCACATGCCTTAGTTTGTACGCATGTGTTTGATGCATGGTTGCTATGGCGCTGGCGCTCTATGTGCGTGGGCGTGACCGTGTATGGGCAAGCGGTATCGTGCCCACACTGCTTATTAAGCTTATGACGCAGGCCTCCCACTGCTGCAGGACATGCCCTGGCATGTGCCCTGCCGCTGTCACAGCAGTGATGCGCGCGCGTTGCTCACACAGGTAGCAACTGCAATTGCCGCGTGGGGCCTAGATTATGTGGTGCCCTGCCGCTGTCACAGCAGTGATGCGCGCTCGTTGCTCACACAGGTAGCGACTGCAATCGCCGCGTGGGGCCTAGATTATGTGGTGCTCACATCTGTGGACCGGGACGACCTGCCGGACTTTGGGGCAGGCCACTTTGCGCGCACCATCGCCAACCTGAAGCAGAAGACGCAGGGGCGGCTGCTGGTGGAGGCACTGCTGCCCGACTTCCAGGTGCGCGCCAGCGCACTTCGTGTGTGTGTATGTGAGTGCGTGCGCGCGTGTTTCTACTTGGATGTGGGTGTGTAGGTGGCACGTATGGTGTGCGTGCATGTGTGTTGTGAACACTGGTCTGTGGCTGTTCGAGGTCCTCACTGCTCTCCGTTGGTCATATGCACACATGAATGCCCGTGGGGGCGCTGCTGCCTGACTATGAGGTGCGTGGCAGGGCGTTTGTGTGTTTTGTAATGGGATGAGTGTGAATGCGCGTGTAGCGCCACTTCAGCTTTGGTCATTGCTTTCCCTCTGGTCTTATAAGATGGAGTGTGGAAGGCTGAGAGGAGGTGGTGAGGTAGGTCAAAACCTTCCCCCGTGTGTACGCAGGGCCGCAAGGACTGCGTGGCCGAGGTCGTTAACTCAGGCTTGGATGTTTTTGCCCACAACATCGAGACAGTGGAGCGTCTGCAGGTGTGTGCTTGTGTGCATGTGAGCATTTGAAGTGCGTTTTTGCTCTAGCGCATTTGAGTACGGATACATAGTGTTTTGTGTGCGCATGTGTAGGATGCATCGTTATCAGATGAATGCAGTTTATTGCTCTGCAGATCTAGTGTACTGAGTTGGGTTGCTAGGCAAACACTGAATGATAAACATGCATACCAAGACTTCTACTTCACATTGATGACGGGGAAGCAAGTAAGCTCCCTTCTACACTGATACAATGAAAGTGTGTATGCTCCTGCAGTGTGTCTCCGAGCATGGTTGCGCAAAGCTACAAAGCTCCACTGCAAAACACAAAGCAAGCGTTCTTGCGTCTGCTATTTGTCGCAAGGCGCACGCACAACATTGTGAATTGGAAGCACCACCCAGCACATACTGGCCAACAAGGCAGTGTGCCCCCTAAGTCAGTCAAACCATCAAAGCATGTTCCCAGAGGCTGGGTTGAGCTTTGTAGGCTGGCTGCCAACTGTGGCCATTGCGCACGTGTGTGCGTGTGTGTGTTGTGTGTGACATGGGGGCACCAGAGAGACGTCATTGATGACAAGGGTCATAGGTAACAAGGGTGCATGTGTGCACGCAACGTGGGGCACCAGAAAGGGCCTTTGACTGTGCAAGCCCTGGAAGGGTGCTGGGCACGCTCGTGTTCTGTCAGTGGCTTGCATCAGGGAGTTAAAACTGCTGAATGAGTACGGACGCATGTATGAATCAAAGATTTGTGAAAGCAGCCTATGGTAAGCTTTTTTTACTTACTTAGGAAACCCTGTGGGCTGTGCGCGTGCCGGCAGGGCGTGGTGCGCGATCGTCGGGCCAACTGGAAGCAGTCCCTGGAGGTGCTGCGGACTGCGAAGGAGATGGGGGCCAAGGTCACCAAGTCATCCATCATGCTGGGGTGCGGCGAGACGCAGGATGAGGTGCGCAGGCGCCTGTGCTTGTGTGCGCATGTGCGTGTGCGTGAGCGTGAGCGTGCTCGTGCGCGCACTGGACCTTAATTGGCCTTAGCCTCACTGTCTTAAATCCCAGCATTAAAATGAGTGTCTGTGTAAGTGTCACATAGTTTGCGGGACATGCTTGTTAGCGTCCCAAAGTTGTCCACATTGTGCCTGGGGACATGATAGGCAGGCACACTTGGCAGGAGGTGGGCATGGCGTTTGTGTGCAGGGGAGGGCGCAAGGGTGGCTATTCTGTGCCGCAAGCGTGTTTGAGGTGGGCTTGTGTGCCAACCTAGTTGCAGTGGTTGGGTGTGCACATGCTGCGCAGCGTGCTGCCGTTGCACACAATTGCGCCAGAAAATCAAATGTGTGGCAATCAGCGACATTCAATGTCAAGTACCCTGGTCCCAGTTTGGAAACCCCCTGCAATAGAACAAGTCTTGGGTTAAGTGCCAGCCTGGTCGTGAGGCTGATTGGTTTGTGGCTGGTCATCGCCAGCCATAATGTAATCAATTGAAGCCCCCTACAAGCGTAGAGCTGGCCGGTCAAATCAAAGCTGCGCTGATGCCCGAGCGGGTGAGGGATTTGCAGAGGCCTCTCAAAAGAGGCGTTGCTTAGGGTTGAGGTGCGCCAAGTGAGAGGCGGTGCCAAGTGAGAGGCGCCAAGTGAGAGGCGGTGCCAAGTGAGGTGCGCCAAGTGAGAGGCGGTGCCAAGTGAGGTGCGCCAAGTGAGAGGCGCCAAGTGAGAGGCGGGGCATGTTCCAATCTGTGTGGATGCATGGGGCATGTGGTGGACTGCCCCTGCCAGAACTCGTGCATGGTTGTATGCTCACTCCAGGCAGGCAAGCTGTTGGGCTCCCTTCGTGGGTGGGCTGTCTGATAGGTGTGATCTGATAGTCTGTGGGTGGGGTGGGCAGAGCGCGCGCCTGTGTGTGCGTGTGTGTGTGCGTGTGTGTGTGTGTGTGCGTGCGCACGTGCGCACTGGCCCCGACCTGGCATGTCGCGCATAAGACACGCAAGAACGCAGAGAAACCTGGCAGGACGGTCGGCGGTTGCCTGCCGTGGTCTACGCACAGCTACTCCAAAAGCCTGCCCGCGCTTCCGCAGCACCGTTTCCTGCCGTGCTTTCCGTTGTGCGTGCAGGTTGTGGACGCGTTCCGGGCGCTGCGCGCGAACGGCGTGGATGTGGTGACGCTGGGGCAGTACATGCGCCCCACAAAGAAGCACATGGCCGTGGCAGACTACATCACCCCCGATGCGTTTGCAGTCTACCAGGTGCTCCCCCTTGTGCCGTTTTTGCTGACTGCTGTGCGTGCCCGTGCCAAGCACCCAGCCCAGTGCGCGCAGGCGGTGCCGCCCTGCAGCACCCTGAGCGCGCAGCGGATCTGGTGTGCACGGGCTTGCTTTGGGGGGCTCAGCGGTTTGCCTGGGAGCTCTTCAGGAGCGCCTACAGGGAGGTCAGGCACCAGGGCAGGCTTCGAGCAAGGCCCCACAACATGCCCCTAGTCAGGCACCAGGGCAGGCTTTCAGTCAGGCACCACAATATGCTTTGTCAGGTACCCCGGGGCGCTTCTAGTCAAACACCTCAGAAGGCTCCCAGCTCTTCCTAGTCTGACGCCGGGTTACAGCCCTTGAGCAGTCGGGGGCATGGTCCTCAGGCGCTGTGTGCATGCGCATATGGGTGCCCATGAGTGTTTGAGACACACACCTGTGGTGCTGCTAGTTAGGCACTACAGGCGCCCAGAGAGTGCCACTGGAATGCTAAGTATTGGCAGCACGTTTCTGCGCAAACGATATGCCTCCTCTTCTGCATGCCCAGATGCGGGGAGGTCGAACGCCAGGGTGTGCCTGCTCCCCCTTTTGTTTCACAAGTGGGGAAGGGCGCCTGCAAGCGCTGTGCTTAGGCACCTGAGTGTGTGCATGGAAGGCCTCTTTGCGGCAGCTTTGCATCTGTTGGTTTTTGGGGGGGGGCTGCCTTCGCGGGCACCTGTACCAGGTGCGCGCATCTGACAGAGCTCAGCCTGCAGAGTTGGAGAGAGTGTTGATCGTCGAAGGCAAACTCAGCTGGAAAGGGGAGTTGGGGAGTTACTGGGTGTCAGGGACTTGAGAGGGGAATGGGGGTGGGTTAGGGCAGGGACTTGATAGGGGAATGGGGGTGGGTTAGGGCAGGGACTTGCTTGCCCCATACGCGGGCCATGCCATGCTTATGGCCCCATTCGCTTTCGGCCATGCCGAGCCCTATGCTTGCATGCTGAAGCTCGGCGGCCACACCCTCTGATTTCCCTGCCCTAGCTTTCCCTCCTTCATGTGGGCCGCTGAGCTGGGAGGGATACGCAGGAATCATCGCAGGAATCATTGCAGAGAAATCAACGCATGAATCATAGCAGGCATCAACGCAGGAATCATAGCAGGGATCATCGCAGGAAGGATGGAGTCTGCTGATGGGAGCGTGCAACAGCTCTCCTTTTGCCCTTACATCCCCATCTTCAAGTGTCCATGTTTAGCACCAGCCTTGTGTCCAGGCTTGCGAAGTCCATACCCAAAGTCCTGAGGCAATGCATCATTGCTTTTCGCACGGCCTGACTGCTGAGGCGGCGCACTTGCTGCCCCGTGCCCCCCGCCTTTGCCCTAGCAGGAGATTGCCGAGTCCATGGGCTTCGCGTACGTGGCGTCCGGCCCCATGGTGCGCTCCTCCTACCGCGCCGGCGAGTTCTACCTGACCAACATGCTGCGCAAGAACAAGGCGCAGGAGGTGCAGGCACAGGATGCTGCGGCCGCTGCGGCGACGGCGCCACCTGCAGCGCCTGCGGCTGCTAAAGGGGTCGCCACCGCAGCAGCAAGCAGCTCGTCCTGATGTCCCATCCTTTTGTACCAAGCTGTAAACAAGCATATAGCCACTTCCATGATGGGGCATTGGGGCAGCCCTCTCCAAGCCTCTAGCTCCTGCATCTGTTTTAGGTCCTCTTTGGGGACCTTTTTCAAGCCCCTTTGCCCCTCGAAACGCAAGGGCGACGTATAGTGTGGCCTGCTGCCTTTGTTGCTCGCGCCCCTGCAAGCCGATGAATGTCTTGCTCCCAACAGATGGTTGGCAATTTGTCCGAGGCTTGTCTGTGTGTATATTAGCCCATGAGTTGCCTACAACTTGTAGTACGAGTGCGTACAAATGACAACCCCTGATCAGTGTATCCTCCTCCAGTGCAGAGCATTACCCCCTGCACCACGTTGGGGCAGAGCATGGCTCCAATTCCTTGTGTGGTTTTGCGCGGTGGAAGCACTGGGTTTTGCTGCAAATCAATGGATTAAAAGCTTATGGCAGCATAAGTGTCCGTGTTACGTATTGCATAGGCTCTCCTTGGGTGAGGAAATGACGTGCTTTGCTGGATGCTGTCAACCTGGCCTCTGCACTGCAGCCAGTACGTAAGGATAGGTGTGAAACATTGCCATTGCAGGTGTAGCCCACTGGGTAAGCAAGTTTACAAGTAAGGGTGAACCTCTCGCCTGGCCGTTGGGCTGATTGGTTTGTGGCTGGTCTGATGTGAGTCATCGCCAGCCCAGTGGTCCATCATGTCTAAAATGGAACTTTAATTTGCTGTTGAATTGCAAAGGTTTTGGTGCAGCTGAGAAACTTAAAATGGATTGCAGGCCTGATAGGTCTCTGCCAAGCTGACAGTTCAGCAGGTACCATAGCTGTGACAGCTACCTAACCCATACCTCAGCTAAGCGCTTTGCCCTCGAGTCTAACAGTTGTAATTGCCTCACCCTCGTACATTTGGCCATACTCTTAAGGGCCCAAAGGCTCAATAAAAGCAGAGGGGGGCGAATGGGACACACAGTGGGTATGCTTTTTGCATGCTTCCTAAGCAGTGCGCTTGTGTGGGAAATTCCAGGGAAATTTCAATTAGGTAAGGTAAGGTAAGGTAAAATTTCAATTAAAACCTCGTTCATTGTCAATAGCATCCATCTATCTGGGCTGTTGATTGATGTAGAGTGCTTCACTGCCTACGTAGCTTTTCTTTTCCTTTTCTGTCTGGGCTCAAAGAACACATCAAATACACCGTGTATGTGACATTAAATAAATTGTTTTATTGAATTAAACATGGCCTGGGGCCTTTTTATCACAAATGCTGATCAAACGCATGTGCACAAGTGCTCAAGAAGATCAACAAGACACTTTCACACCATCTCACTTGCACTTAGACCCAAATCTTATTGGCCACCATGCATCGAGCTCCCAGCAGGAGTATCATGCATAAAGCACAGGAAAAGACCAGGAACAAGAGAATCTTTAAATCATCACCTATACATCAACCAAATGGTTGCTGCACGAATAACCTGCAAGACTCAATGCATTCAACAATAGCCAGCACTTCAATACATCTGGATTGCTCAACATGCAAGCAAGTATGCACGCCAATAGACCAAGTTCTGGCCTGGACCCTCTGCGGCTAACTGGTGCTAGACTGCCAGAGGTCTAGAGCACACACATGTAAAATACATACGCACCCACAGCTTTGAGGCCAAACACATATATGGCACATAACAGAAAATAATGATGACTGAAGCTCGCTTCGGGATCACAAGTCACTCTTCGATTTGCAGAAAAAATTGACACTGCCCGAAGCACACTGGCGCAGCATGTGCCTAGCCAAGGGCGCATGAGGCATGCAGCATGTGACATGCTGTGTGCGCACACATGGTACAGCACAAATTTGCATGAGGGATGTGAGGAGGAGACCCCACTGGCATGAGCTACATGGTCTCCTTGGTATACCAGCAGCGCAGTACTACGGGAAAGACCACCAGGAACTAAATACAGCACAAAGAAGAGCACAAGCATCTCACACACCAGGCCAAAGATGGTTGCGCCCTGCTGTGCCAAGCATGCGTTTTTATCGCCTTGTGGGACAGGACTTATGCCTCGTTAGAGAAACCTTTTTCCTGCACTATGGGGGATGCGGTACAGCAAGAACGGGACACACAAGCTGCCCATAGCCCCACCGAACAAGAGCCCTTGAATTTGCACCCGCCTGGAACAAGTAGAGGCTCTTTTCTGACGTCCTCACACCCACAGTCAAAGTGCTGCATGCACAGCAGCAGCGGCAGCGGCTGAGCCCCCGCTGAGCCCCTCCTATACTTGTCCCCTCAAGTACAAAGCGCGTGCGTGCGGGCTCACCAACCGTCTCTAGCATCCCTTGAGCTCATTTCCTCCACAGACATCTCCAGTGAGCCTATCACACACGAGCCTATCACACACAGGTGCAACAACACCTTTCACATCCCTACTGAGTGCACTCATCAGTGTACTTTCAGTGTCACACGCATGGGCTCCTCTTCAAACATCCGGTACACCTCCTGCCGCAGCTGCCACTCTTTCATTTTTTGTGAGTCCAAGCCCTCCACGCCTGCAGCAGCAAGAGCAGCGAGAGCGTTGAATCCATCATCATCAGCAGCAGCTGTCATGGGGTCATGGATGGGGTCATGAGCATCACCTTTTACGCAATGTCATGGGGTCATGAGCACCACCTTTTACGCAATGTCATGAGCATCACCTTTTACGCAATGTCATGGGGTCATGAGCACCACCTTTTACGCAATGTCATGAGCATCGCCTTTTACGCAATGTCATGGGGTCATGAGCACCACCTTTTACGCAATGTCATGAGCATCGCCTTTTACGCAATGTCATGGGGTCATGAGCACCACCTTTTACGCAATCATCACCATCGCCACTGCCACCGCCACTGCTACTACCACAGCAACCATCCGCAGCAGCCGCAGCTCCAGGAGCAGTAGGATCAGCTGCACATGCACAATCAGCATTCTGAATTCAAGTGGCATTCATAAATAGGGCTCAAGGCAAGCGGTAGCACACCTGTGCACAGGAGGAAGATGTTGGGCAGGTCCTGGTCGCGCCAGCGGATGTCAGACTTCATGGCGGATGCCTGTGCGGCGGCTTCCAGTACGTCAGCGCCCTCCACACCCCCCCCCACAATGTCCAGCCGCGTCAAGCGTGGAAGGCCTGCGCATGTGCGCAAGAGCGGGTGTGTGCATGTGCTTGCATGTGTCTGTGAGTGCGCATGTGTGCCACATGCAGGCCACATCGTGTGTGCTGTGCCCATGGCACTGCATAAGAGTTGGTTGCGCCCAGATGGTACAACAAGGAGATGCATGGCTTGCAAATGCATCCATTGACACGTCCATTGACATGTCCATTGACACATCCACCGAAACATCCACTGACGAATCCAAAGACGCATGGCGCATGGCGCACTCGGCGGTGATGGGGGTGGTGGTGCTGCTACAAAGGAGCATAACAGAGGCCACACCTTTTGGCGGTGCGTGCCAATGGTAGAAATGTTCTTCCATTGCCACCCTTGGGCAGTCCGTTCTCCAACTTGGTGCCTGCAGAGCTGCGCTAACCTGTGCAAGCCCAGCTTGCCCAGCCCCTCTCAGCTCACAGCACTTCCGCGCCGCACGAGATGGCCCTCACCCACAGCCTGCATGCTATGCAAGACGGCAGGGTCCTCTGCCCAACGAGCCCGCCCACACACCTGTTGCCGTATGCTCTTGGCTTTCTGCCCTCAACTGACACACAACCTTAACGCTCCCCGGTGTTGACATAGACCAGCCTCTGGCCCCTCCTGTATGCATTTACATGCCCCGCCATGCATGCACCAACCACGGCCTGCTTGCACACCCGTTGTCATGTGCACATGCCCAACGAGATCTGCACGCACCTGTCATGATCTGCTCAAGACCGCTGGCCTGCCTGGGCTGCTCCTCGCCTCGCTCGTCCAGATGGGGGAGCACGGACGCCCGCAGCACGCAGTCCTCCAGGCGCAGCGTGCGCAGCCCAGGCAACGAGGTCACAAGCGTGCGCGCGTCGCTGTCCAGACCAAGGAACATGCGGCCCTGTGCGCAAATGTAGGTGCCGCGGTGTGTGTGTGTGTGTGTGTGTGTGTGTGTGTGTGTGTCAATTCACTGGAGTCTGGGATCATGGCATGCATGTGCCCTGCACCCACTGCTTCCTTGCACAAACACACTCACACTCACACACACTTCTGTGGGCTTACACACGCAGTGACCTTGTGGGCGTTTTCACAGGCGCGGCACAGGCGCAGCACAAGCACAGGAAGCGCAGGGGTGCTCAGGAGTATGGCCTTTGTTAGTACGCATGTGAGCCTGTGCACTGCGCACGCACCGAGCGCACGTGCAGCACAACCCCAGGGGCGTGATCATGGCTTGTGATGTGCAAGCCTATTCATTTTCCGTCGCCCGCTTGCGCGGTGTGCATTGCTTGCAGCCACACGCGTGCGCAACGCAAGCCGCGCTCACCAGGCGTAGGTGCTGCACGTGTGATCCCAGCGGCGTCAGCGCGCGCAGGTGGATGCCTGCATCACACAAACGCCTGCCTTCAAGGTGCGGGCCCCTGCGGTCGGGTCCCAGGCGGTGCGTCAAGCAGGTGCAGGTGTCGAGCAGGTGTCAAGCAGGTGCAGGTGTCAAGCAGGTGCAGGTGTCAAGCAGGTGCAGGTGTCAAGCAGGTGCAGGTG
>LFCJ01002733.1_pt1 | contig 12741 bp, 13 predicted proteins | sample 643141 | NCBI WGS metagenome assembly LFCJ01 (sample SAMN03766243, study PRJNA286221) | soda lake metagenome | biome: soda lake; feature: Kulunda steppe; material: water; isolation source: sample B1-Br-g2 brine of Lake Bitter-1 | place: Russia: Kulunda steppe | collected 2010-07 | reverse complement strand
TGTGTGTGTGTGTGTGTGTGTGTGTGTGTGTGTGTGTGTGTGTGTGTGTGTGTGTGTGTGTGTGTGTGCATGTACGCAAACCAAGCAGGGAACTAGGTTGCCAGAGGTCGGAGGACTTCTTCAAATCAAACAGTCCTGCCTCAACCTAGTTGCTCCAGAGAACTGAAACTTTTAAACCTTCCAAGCAACCTAAATGCAGCATGTACTTGGCACCAATGGGAAACACTGTATGGGGCCATGGGGCAATTACATGCAGCCAGGTGGCTTCATGCCATCCTCCTGCCTAGCAGGCAGGTGCTTCAAAGACTAACCATTGGAGAAGAAACACATCACGAAAAGCAATGGACACCACAGTACGATTCTGCAGTGGTGGAGGCCCTTCCTCCCGTGTTATCCTCCCATCCAACCACAGATGATAGCCTCTACTCGCGACTCACCCACGGCAGATGACATCAGGTACTGGTTCATGTCTGGGATGGGTGCGTCTTCCATAATGCGCTACCTTGAAGAAGAGGCAAGATTGGATGACGATGGGATGGGGAGGAGTGCAGAAAGGGGGTGGGATGCGGAGGAGCGCAGGGAAAAACAAATATGAAAGGATGTGACGATGTCTTCGGAAGGGAGAGGAAAAACCGATTACCTACTTGGTCATTTCTATAGAAGCTTGGCTTTATATCTAATTTCCTGTAATTGAATTTGTTATGGGGCATGGTATCTGGATACAGCTAAAAGGTTACATTCCAGTGCCTGTTTGAAGAAGGTAGGAAATCAGCTGGCCTCTGCCCTAGAACATCCCTTAGACAGCGGCCGCCTCTAGGTTGTCAATGAGCCAGTTCAAGTGGGCCCGCAGCTGGCGTGCTGCCGGAAAGCGCATGTCTGCGAGTGCCAGAAGCAAGGGAACACGCTATTCAAGACGGTGCCAGCAGGCACTGCAATAGAAAGGAGGCACATTCAAAAGGCACAGGCATAGCCAAAACGTATGCCACAAGAAGGCTTGAGCAGTTTGCTACCTGCAGATCTGATTACATTGTGGCCCTGCTCAATGGTGGCCAGGATGCTGTGGCCTGGAGAGCTTCCCCTCCTCCTTTGTGCTCTGGAAACTCAACAAGAGCATTCTTCTTACATTAATACGTTCGAGCTGAATGCACACACTCATGCCTATAGGGTGGGGTTGGGGCGTGCTGGCAGCATAATGCAAGCTCGTTTCCTAAGCAAAACACAAATGGGCCTACCAACAGCTTATTTCAAGTGCCACAAAACCAGCTGTCTTGCTGTCTACATACATTCTACTGCGTTGGCTCGTTGCGCACCTCGAGGTTACGCTGCACATGGGCGATCTCGCTGCTTGGAGCAATCGGCAATAAAAGCAATCACCCCCACAAATGGCACGAGAAGACCCTCAGAAAATTTAACCCACGCATCATCAACGCTATGCCACATTTCATCAATGAGATCTCCTGACCAGCACTAGAGCGAGCCGGCTGGGCATGCCAACCAAGGCTCAAGGCATCACAGGGCCTGCCCAAGACACCAGACTGCCCTGTCCCACTCCTGTGGATGAGCAGCGCAGCAAGAGGGCTTTGATCGTCTAACTCCAAGCGCCCCAGCAGCCCCGCCACTCACCCCTGGGCACGCCGACTCGGTCGCGCAGGTAAGCTGCTGCGGCCACCACAGGCCCGCCCCTCAGCTCTGCGGCAGGCCCCGACGGCTGCATGGACATGACTTGCAGCGCGTGCTCCGACACCTGCTTCTCCTCCACGCCCACCAGCAGCGCGTGCGCGACGTGGCGCAGGGCCATGTCCGCCGCCGCCGTGTGCTCCTCCGCGCTGATCGCAGACGGGTCAGACAGCGGCGCGGACACGGGGCGCGGACCCGGCTTGCCCGGCCCCCTCAGAGCGAAGCGCGCGATGGCAGTGTGGTTCTTGACCAGGGCTGCCGCAGCCTCAAGGGTGTCTACAGGTGGCGAGTCGCCTGCACGTGCATGCGTGCGTACGTGTGTGTATGTGTGTGTGCCTGTGTGTGTTTGTATGTGCGTATGTGTGCACGTGTGTATGTGTATGTGCGTGCACATGTGCGCGCCTGTGTGTGCATGTGCACGTACGCACTTGCAGTGAATGTCGGGCATGTGCATGTGTTGCTGCACAGGCACATTAAGGGTGAGTTCAAACACACAGTTTTGATGCAAGGAGCACCATCCTGGTTCAACCTCGCGGCAGATGTTGAGGGCGTTGCATGGCATCAGCACAGGGGGATGCACAGGCGCCTGGCGGCGCGGTGCCAGGCAGCGTGTGCAGCTAGTGTGCAACAGGCAGCGTGTGCAGCTCGTGTGCAACAGGCAGCGTGTGCAGCTCGTGTGCAACAGGCAGCGTGTGCAGCTCGTGTGCAACAGGCAGCGTGTGCAGCTAGTGTGCAGCTAGTGTGCAACAGGCGCCTGGCGGCGCGGTGCCAGGCAGCGTGTGCAGCTCGTGTGCAACAGGTATGCAGATGCCTTGAAGAAAGTAACACATTTCCAGGTTGAATGCGAGTCAGGAGGTCCACCTGGCCGCCACCCTCATGCAGGCAGGAGCTGCAGGGGATGCTCGCAGCATGCACAGCCTTGGCATCATACACCGCACCTAGCACAGGAAGATGGACCGATGCGTGACGGTGTTGGCCTGCGGTCACAAGGTCCTTGCGCAAGGTCTACAGACATGTAAGCATACTTGCACCGCCAACAGCACTAACCGGGCGAAAAGGGCTCCGGCAGGGATGTTGCTGACAAAGGGGCCAGCGGCAGGCGCCAGCTCTCCCCGTCAAGGCCATCGATCTGGGCAGCCACCGGCACGCCCTCATCAATGAAGTAGCAGCCGCCCATTTGGGGGGGCAGGTCATGGCAGTGCGTGTAGTAGTCAGAGTGGCAGCCTAGGTACGTGGGGCGCTTCTCCAGCGCCGCAAACCAGGCCTCGATGCCCGGCCAGCGCCCAGTGCCCCTGATGAAGAAGCCCTTGTAGTAAGCCTGAATGTGGAGCGTGTGCGCGTAAAGCGAGCATGGGGAGGCAGGGCTGGGGTAAGTGGGGCAGATGCCCGCGTGCCCAATTCAGAGCAACAGGGCAGCTGCCAAGCTTGCACACAGAAAGGAAGAAATTGTGCCTTCTCCACACTTGGCCAAGGCTGTGGATTGAGCAGTAGAGTCAACAGCTCGCTTATAGAGGCCACCATTGCCGACTTACAAGTGAAGCCACCATCCGCTCAAGCATCGGAACCATGTTGATATCTGCCAAGCTGATTTCTTCACCAAAGAAGAAAGGTCCCTGTTAGTGTGGAGCATCAAGCACAGCAATGTTTTGAACACAGCAAGGAATCAAGAGCATGCTTTATAAGCTGGTAACACTCAAGCACCAGTCACTCCCCGCACATTTTGCCTGGACTAAATGAATGCAGCAATCATTTGACTTCCAGGCAAAGCGCTTCTTGAGGCACAGTCTGAACGCTAGTGTTTGTGCTGGGTCCAGCAGCAATGCTTGATCCCCATGCCCTTAAAATTGGAAGGCATGATCCTCCTCCTTGAGACTGCTCCTTGACTTACTTGACAGCATGCCTTGTTCTGGCAAATGTGAGCCACAGCTAGCCCATCTCCCTGGACAAGTTGTGCCCCCAAAATATTGGCCAAGCTATACTCTCACATAATCTGGCACTGAGCTTAACACTGTCCCAGGAACATGCTTGCTGAGATTTCTGGAAGCTCACCCCTGCTGCCCTCATCTCCGAGTCCACCACATCCAGGATTGCCTCGCAACGGCTCTTTCCGGCTGCCTGGTTCCAATCGCTATAGAAAAAGCAATCAGCAAAGGAAGGAGAAGCTAACCAAGAGCATTGCTCTTCTTCACATGCAGTTAGCACTCTCCGGCAGGATTAAACTGGTAGGAAAGGACAACAAGTGCAAGCAGTGCGCTGAAGCAGGATCCAGACATGCACGCTCGTTACTTGTCAGCAACATGCTGTGGCATCATTTGCATGGCGTGAAGCACGGATAGAGCTTCTATGAAAATATGCTGTGCGTGACGAGTGCCCTTCAAAAGCCCAAAATTGTTCCTGGAAGCCATTGCTGCTCTGAGAAGAAGAAGAAGAAGAAGAAGTGTGATTCTCAGGGGTGCAGGTTGCACAGTGCCGAGCAAAACACAAAGATGTGTACATGAAGCACTACAAATCATGCCCCTGCAAATTGCAAGAGAAGCTGTACCTTGCTTGCAAAGGGTAGATGCACAGCAGACAGCCATCGTCCGTGATGAATCCCACTATGCATGACACATATTGTTTGCGATTGTGCAAATCACACTTACACGTTGCAATGCACGCCAAGTAAGGCAATTTGGGGTGCCCTTGTGCACAACCAGGTTTGACTCTTATCGTGTGCCCCTGTGTCCTGCTTTTGGTGACTGCCCTGAACAATGCACGTCAATTCCACCTGCACAGCCAGCCAAGCCATTCAGAGAACAGCCGTCGCTCTAGACGCATCAGTTGCTCCGCTCGCTGCACCTCTTGGCTGTTCCCACGAGGAATGAGCGGTTTGTTCTCCGGAAATTCCTGGGTGCACAGACCGGAGTGTGTGTGAACAACAAGCTTGTGGACACTGCAGGTTGGTTGAAGGTGCCAGTACGACTTGGATTTTGCAGGAGAGCCTTCAGCCTGAGTCTCAGGGAGCTTGCAGACGGGGAAAAAAACTTAATTGTCATTTGTGCAAGGTTGGAATTGAGCTTTATGTCACTTGAGAGCCAGTGTATTCCCACCTGCTCCAGGAGCATCATGATGCGCATTGACTCCGTGACAGGTACCCCACCATCAAGCTCGAGCACTGGTAGCAGCCCAGAGGGCACCTGTGTGGCAAGTGCATGTGAGGAACATTTTTAGGTTGAAAAGAAGCAAACCGAGCATGCAGGCTGGCATTTCCAGCACATGTGCGTGAAGCGAGGAATAGAAAAGGAGGAAGAGAGGGGAAAGCCAATTTGGCCAAAGCTTCAGGACTGGCAAAATGTGCGAAAGAATAATCAATTGAGTGAGTGGGTTTGTTGCATGAGCTGAGATTCCCCATCTTTTGCTTCTTACAGTGTGAGTGCGCGGTGCAGCACTTCGGTGCTTGCATCAGGATTTACCTTGGCCATGAACTCTGGAGGTTTGGGACCATAGCACCTCATGTTGATTTTCTCCACGATGTATGGGATTTGCTTTTCCTCCAGTTGTAGCCTGAAAGCGGATAATGGTAATCCCCTCTCTTGCTGGGTGGTGCTCCTTGTAAGCAGAAACAGGACTTGCTGCAGATTCTCAGAGCTATTGAGTGCACATTTATGTTTGAACAATGTATAGTATGTGTTGCACACACTGTGATATCTCATCTTAAAGATCATGGCTGGCTCTTCAGAGCTTTGCAATATGCAAACCAAAACCAGCATGGTTTTTTGGCCCCCTGCGCAGCATTGGCCTCGCATGGCTCTTTTTTGCGTGTATATTATAGGGCAAACACTTAAAAGGGAACCATATTTGCTCCATGCTGCATTACTGATCACAGAGCAAGCGTTTTGTGTAGCACTGCTCGGAGCACCTGACGCGCGTCACTGTCATTGATACCTGCATTCGCACACCACTTAAGTGTATGGGGTGCCCTGACTGCATATCATCCATGCGCATGCATATAGGAGCACTGTGCGCTCATGAATTCAGGCTGCTTGCTGCAAGCAGTAACAGGCTCACCAGATTTTATTGCAGTAAGGACACCAGCTGGCAGAGTCGCGATAAAATTTCACCCGGATGGCAGAGTCCGGCTGACCAAAGGTGCGTTTTGTAGCTTTCGCATTGTTGGGGCCAATGTTGGGGTCTGTGAAGAAGTCCACGCCCAAAGCCTGCTGCTTGGCCCTGCGGTGCATCATGAAGCGAAAACCGCAGAGCAGACTTTGGTGCAGACCTTTTGAACACTTGACAATGATCTTGACACAGCAGTGGCTGAGGAAAAGCAAAGGGGCTTGTTAGACTAACTGGCTGTGATGGGCTGAGCTCAGATGCTCACAACAACATTTTAGTATTGCAAAGGTAGGTTTACATCAATCCAAGTCAGCGCTCCCTGAAATTGCTGCAGTGGACCAGAGGCAACAGAGAACTGAGACTGACACAAAAGATTCTAGGCATACAAATCTTGGACGGACAAGACGCAATTTCTTGTTTTACGCTTGTTCAACGTATTCGTGGGATTCAGGAAAGCAGTCAGCTTCCATAGAGCAGCAGACCCCCTTCACCTGAACAGACAGATGGCATTGCACAAGGCCAGCAGAGACGCTACACATTTTACTTGACAAAAAATGCATGCACAGCGATTCATCAAGCACTCACTTGACCATGGCCTCAAGGGACTCCCAGGAGGGTGCAGTGCCTGAAAACCAAACTGGGGGCATTGATAAGGCATTCTTCATGGAGCCCGGGGCTCCTTGGATCTGTTGAATCATGCATGAGATACAGCAGCATGGTATCGCCGGGGGGCATTTAAAAGGAGAGAGGCGTTGCAACAAAAGCTGCAGCGTACATTGTGAGGCAGAAATGTTGCACAACTGCAAGTCCCCCATCTGCCATTCTTACAACCATTTACAACCCTTAACTTACTCCAAGCTTGCTCAAAAAACCTCCAATCATGTCCACGCCAGATGCACCGCACACGTATTTGGGGATCTCGTACGTGTTTTTGCTTGTGAAGCTTCTGCTATGGCCCGCACGGTGGGAACCTTGAGACCTTATCAAATAAGGGTTAGCTAGAAGTCTTGTGCGAGGTCCAACTGCCGGAGCTCTCTGCTTCCAAACTTGCATACTAGACCTTTTGTGCCACCTCTGGACTCTCAAGGCTTTTCCTGAGAAACTAAGAATAAAAATTAAATATGTCGATGATGAACCACGAACAGAGGGTGCTATTAAGAGGCTCTTCATGCAAACCCATCAGGTGCATTTGACCAACAATGGTAAGAGAGGGAGAGCAAGAGAGGCACAAGCCCAAGACGTAGACCCGGCAATGGGTCATGCTCCTCTCAAGAAAGCCAGAATACCCACAAAAGGCAAGACGTGTGAAGGAAGTACTGCCCAGTGTTTATTAGCAGCAACTTTCATTTCAATGGTCTAGAGAATCAAACTTACGTCTGCTTCCAAAAGCATACTTGGCAATGAGTCGAACGAGCTGTGCCATGCTCGTCCCGCACACTCATTTGCCTGCATGCACATTGTTTAATGGTTTCCGAAGGCACGCATACACTGTCCCAGATCTTATACTCAGTTCAGTTTTTGTTCTCCTATACTCCTACTCTGCAGGTTTGTCAGTCTTAAGCCGCGAGAACCTCGGCTACTTAGCTCTCTTTGGCACTGCCCTGCTTTGGGGAAGCTGGACACCGAGCCTACGCCTGCTGTACCAGATTGAACAGTGAGTGCTTAGTTAGCTGGTTGTCTCGACAAAGTTGCTTGGCCTCGTGCTTCTTCATGGAGGTGCCCGTTTGCAGGTCGCCAAACATGCAAAGTGTTCAAGCTAGCCTTTGATTTTTGTTGGAGGGTGTTACTGGGAGCAAGAAATGGTGCATCCCTATCTTTCGCCAAGACGAGCATGCAGAGGACTTTTCCCTTTGAGGAAAGACACTTGAAGTTTTGATCTTCAAACCTAGAATCTGCAGCATGGGTGCTTGTTGTTATTTGTTTATTTTCCTTTCCTCCTTTATCCTACCCAACATCCTCCCAACGCCCCAACAAGATGCTGCAAGCTTTACTCTCTTAAGTACAGGGTCTAATCAGGCATATATGCACACATGCATGCAGCCCCCCTGATCCGCCCTTGCTGAATGCTCTCCAAGCCGTGCTGTCTGCGTTTTTCCTCATCACTGCCAACTTAGCCTCCAGCGCCACCAGCAGCAGGGGTGGTGAGGGTGAGCATGTTGCCCCCCTGCTGCACGAAGATGCAGGTGCGTGCCCACTCGGTGCCTCGTTGTACAGGAATTAATTCAGTGCCAATCCACAGCAAAAGGCATGTCACGGCTTCTAGAGGGTGAGGCTCGGCGTGGATGAGGCTCAGTCCAAGGGGATCATATTAAGGGTGCCTCAATAATTAAAATTTGAGGCATTGCCTTGAGAAACTTCAGGATTATTGCTACTTGTGGCCAAGGAAGTGGGAGCTCTATCCTATCTGTTGTTGATCTGGGTTAATGTTGCTGGCGCGTGTGTGTGTGTGTGTGTGTGTGTGTGTGTGATAGCAGCCCTTCTGGTGTGCAAAGGCATGCACAGGAGCAGTTAGAGATATGTTTGCCATCAATGAGCAGCAAGTGCGCTTGTTGATGGACGCCGCAGATGGCAAGGTTGCAATGACTCACGACCCAGAAGCTGGGGGCTACAGCGTAGCTGCAGCATCACATCCAGGTGTGCGGGTACGCTCATTGAAACAATCCCTCTCAGGATTGAAAAGCTAGACTGACCTCTCCATGACAAAAGCTTGGTCCATGGTGTAGATGGAGCCCCAGAGCCCTCTGAATGCCCAGTGTATACTAGTTATGGCATTATCTCACTCCTCGTCGCATGCTCTTAACGAGGCATTGGCAAGTGCGTGCTTACGTTTGCCTCTCTTCTGCTCATGTACGTCCATGAAGCAGGGAATGAAGAGCTTCCATGGCGTGCTCCTCGAAATGGCATAGACAGAGCCTTGGCTCTAGGCCTCAACTGGAGGAGCAAGAGCTTGTGGGTAGCCGGGGGAGAAGTAAGTACCTTATCCCTGCTTGAAAAGTTACCAATGCCTGCACTAATATTCAAAAGGTTTTGGGGGGTATAGCCAATTGGCTACACATGGTGCCTCTACCAAAAAACAATTTAGCAAGGCCAACAATTTTGTTTGTCTTTTTTGCGCAGCCAAATCTTGACAAGTACTTAGGTAACATTACTCACCAAACTGAATATCAATGATAAAAACTACTCCCAATTTCACACCTAGGGCGTGTGCACATTGACTGCCAGATCCCCTCGCCTGTAACAGGGTCTGTATCAATGCAAATCTCCCCTCAGCCCAGCCTTCAAAGTGGTTACCATGCAAATAAAGCTAAGTATCATGCCTTTGATTGATTCTTAATCGCCATCAGAGATGGTGATAGGCTGTTGCTGCTACTGCGTGCCCAGTGGCGCTCCAACTCAACAAGGAATTTTGTTGAGATCACCCAGCTTGCGCCCCCCTGGGTGCCTTGGCTACCCATCCTGCCCCTCCCGGTAGCGCTTCCTTCGCCCAGCAGCCTTTCCCTGAGTATCTCCTCCTGCTGCAGTGCCCTTGCTGCTGCTCCCCCCCGGATGTGCTTGCATAGGCCGCATCAGCTGCTAGGGTTGTTGCTGCAGGGGGAGTATCAGCTGCTGCTGCTGCTGCTGCTGCTGCTGCTGCTGCTGTTGTTGTTGGTGGTGGTGGTGTTGATGGTGGTGGAGGAGAGGTGTTAGGCTGGGCTGGGGCAGGCTGAGCAGGGGTAGGTTGGGCATTTGCCCAGGACTCTCTCAGAACACCCCCCTTATCTAAAATCATAAATACTGGCTACTACAGGTGCTCCGCAGAAATCTTCTCAGTTGCCAATTGGCCTCACAGGGTGCCTGCTGGGCGTCGCTGCGTCTACGTCATTTAGATGCAAGTCTAGCAAAAGCATTGCGCTCATGAAAAACACCAAATGCCTGAGCCAATTTTGCATCTGTCTTGATGATGGGCAAGCAAGACATGTCGATGGAGTCTCACAAGCCTGGTTGATGCATTCTCTGGCATGATAAGCTCACCAGAGAAAAGATGAAACCGCATCAATTCGTGGTAATGTGTTATCATCTCAATTGGAACAGGTTATGCATTGTTGCCTCATTGAGAAGGTCTTATCATGGCATTGTGGCCAACCTATGCTTGTTTAGACAATGTAGTACCTTTTCTCTTAATTGATGCATTGCCCTTCTGTGCTGCAAGCCATCACAACACCTCAATCCAGTTTGTTAATAAGCACGCATGTCTCTAAACAATCACATAATTAGTGCATGCCAATGAACAATTTCAGGGTAAAGGGCGCCGCTTTTGGTTGAATGACACAGATGAACCAGTGACAAATGATGTACGGATGCAGGTTGGGCTTTGGATGTGTCTCGCCTTTGGTCTTGAAGTTGCAGGAGTGCAGGTGAGAAGAAATGAGTGTGCTAGTGTAGGCGCGCACAACCTCAAGCCACGCAAAGTTGGCTTTATTTGATTTGTTTAGAGGGAAGACATTTGAGGTAATTCATGTTACCTGGGAAACTTTATGCATGTTGTCAGAACTGCTTTGCGCCATTATTGTAAATCAAGAGGCACGCAAAGAGGAAGGAGTGGTCCAGCTGATTTTCCCTTGGAGAAAATGTAGAAAAATCAAATTATTGAATTGAAAGTAATGACTAAGTTGTGTGAAGTGTCAAAGACATGAAGCCTACTGCCTCCTTTGACAGCATTGTGTTCAAAATCTCCCCGGGAACATACAAGGAAAGTAGCTTTCTTCCTATTAACTAAGAAGATAATGCAGGGCGCATTCACATGTGTGACGAAGATGCAAGGAGCTTTTCAAGCCGCGGCATTGATGTGAAGAGCACCCTTGCTTGTCATGCATGCAGCTCACCAGCGCAACAAAGACAGCGTTTCTGAATCAAGTCTCTATGCTTATCACGCCGCTCCTGGTGTACGCTTCGGGGCACGAAGTACGCTTTGTTGAGTGGCTGGCATGTGGACTAGGCCTGCTCGGTTCAGGTGCGTTGACTTGTACAAAAATGGAATTAGGATATCTTGTGACCATGGACGCTTGGAGGCTGAGAGTTTCAATGTTAAGCGCCTGAATGGGCATGCATAGTTTCCTGAAACAGGATATCAGCAGAAAAGAAAGCATTTGACAATCATCACTATGGCTATAGAAGCAGATAGCCTTGAAGCAATGTATAAACAATGAAATCCTCCTCGATCCTTTCTGTGATAGATAAGGCAGGTGGCAATCAGCTGCCTTCATCATTCATCAATTGACAGCAGGCCATGTAAAAATGAGCGTGCGATGCTGATGATGCCTCTAATTACTGGTACGTACATGCTACTTTGTTTGGTTCAATGATGGAATGGTTGTATGGCTTGACACGAATAATGTGCCTTTTTCCCCCATAACCTTGATTGCTGTCAGGCCTAGTAGCAGTGGATGCGCTCAATGCAAGTGGCAGGGAAGTTGAGGAGGAAGAGGCCATAGCCAATCCACAAATGGGTACCAGCAGTGAGGTAAGCGTCATGTGCACGCACAGATCCCGTGCGGCTGTGATGTCGTCCCAGGATTGAATACTACCATTCAGAAAGATGATTGATGGCATGACATATGGTCCTGAAATAGTGATTTGAATAAAGTGCATCATGCATCAATTTACCATATTGTTGATAAACACCTGGTTTGGATTGTTTCAAGGCAAGGTCACGCAAAATTTCCTATAGTTCAGGCAAAAATGTAATCCAGGCAATTGCTTTTTTCAAGAAGTAGACAAAAAAATTTGAACGTGGCTGTTCACACACAAAATTTCCTTAAATGTTTGGGATATTGAGACGTGTTTTCCCATGATAAGAGGTTGGGGTATAGCCCAATATGGACGTATATAGCGCTATATAGCGATATAATGCTAAAGTGCACAATATCACAGGCGCTATAAACGCCGGATCTCCCCCCGCCAGCCCGGATTTTTTCATCAAACTTGAATGGGGGATGGATGGAATATGATGTATACACCCCTCTTGCAAAGTTAGTGAGGATTTTTTTCATTTGGTCGCGTTTTATGTCGTCGTAGGCTCCGATATAGCGCTAAATTTGGTGCACTTGTGCTACCAGTAAGGGCCAGGCGCCTCATGCACACTATCCTCTCTACACGCCCGCACCCCCATTTTGGCAGCTATCTACCTGGATGGGTTACCCACACTCAAAACTGGCATGAATACATGTGCCACAGCTTGTTTGGGCCCTGTGCTTGTGCCCATAGCACAGCCGCACCAGCGTGAAAGCATGCGGTAGTACTATTGGTACCCGTAGTACTACGTGTACTGGTGCATGCATGTGTCCTCGTGTGCAGGCATGCCAGTGTAGCTTGTGTGTTGTATTTGTGATTGTGTATTGATGATTAGTGAGGCAAAGGGCTGTTCCAGTGAGGGAGAGAAGAAGGGAGCTGCCAGTGAAGTTGCGCCACTCGTGATGCCTTGCCCAAGCTGCACTTTGCTGCTCTTGCTGCTGCTTGCACCCATTCCTTAGCCTTGACTTCCAGCTACTGTGCCTGGTCAAGGCTTTGTGCGCTGCTTACCAAGCTTGTTCACCACAGCAGACATGACTAAGTTGGCACATATCGGAACCATCTGGGGCAACCTGGCCAGACGCATTTTTCTTCCCCATACACGACATGAATATAATCTGATTCATAGTATCAATTCAGGCCAACCCTTCACTGGAGGGGAGCCTGAAACGAGTGAATCAGCAGGGTACCATATTTGCTTCTTATACCCTGAAATCATTATAAGCGCAATACAGTGCTATATAGCTAAGGATGGGTACCCAACTCGCCGAGGCTCGCCGAGGGCAAGCCTCGCAGAGCCTCGGAGAGCCTCTTTGCAAAAAGCTCCAAAGCCTCGGTGACCCTCTTTCACTGAAACAGCGCCTAGACGCGCTCAAAAAATTCAGATAAATCATGTAAATTTAATTATGTTATTATTACATG
>LFCJ01002732.1_pt1 | contig 12743 bp, 20 predicted proteins | sample 643141 | NCBI WGS metagenome assembly LFCJ01 (sample SAMN03766243, study PRJNA286221) | soda lake metagenome | biome: soda lake; feature: Kulunda steppe; material: water; isolation source: sample B1-Br-g2 brine of Lake Bitter-1 | place: Russia: Kulunda steppe | collected 2010-07 | reverse complement strand
TGTGTGTTTGTGTGTGTGCATGTGTGTTTTTGTGTGTGTGTGTCTGTGTGTGTGTGTGTGTGTGTGTGTGTGTGTGCAGGCGTGCGTGTGTAAATGTGTGTGTAAGTATGTGAGTATATGTGTGCGCAGGCGTGTGTGTGTGTGCATGTGCATGTGCAGGCGTGAGTGTATGTGTATGTGTGTGTGCATGTCTTGCCGGCTTGATATTGCCCCCACACACACGCAAGGCACACCTGTGCTGTTGGTGGGACATGGTATATGGGCGTAGGTGTGATGGTGGGGCCGTTCTGCGCTTCACCTCCGCGCTTTGGAAACTGTCCTCATGCTGGGCGCGCAGGTGCTGGAATGTCCTCATGCTGGGCGCAGGTGCTGGAACTGTCCTCATGCTGGGCGCGCAGGTGCTGGAACTGTCCTCATGCTGGGCGCAGGTGCTTCACCTCAGCGCTTTGGAAACTGTCCTCATGCTGGGCGCAGGTGCTGGAACTGTCCTCATGCTGGGCGCGCAAGTGCTTCACCTCAGCGCTTTGGAAACTGTCCTCATGCTGGGCGCGCAGGTGCTGGAGGTGCGGCACGGCGCAGTGGTGGGGGTGGCAGAGCTCCTGCCCGCCCTGCAGGAGGCTGGGCTGGCGCTGCCCCAGGAGTTGCAAGCCAAGGTGAGTGCAAGCGTGTGTGCTCGCGTGCGTGCAAGCGTGAGTGCAAGCGCACGTGGGCTTTAAGTGAGTGCAAGTGCACGTGCTTGCGTGCGCCCCGTATGCATGCGTGCGCGGCCGTGGGGCCTGCACAAGGGCGCGCGCATGCCATGCCTGCGGCATGGGCATGGGCGGCAGGCGAGGGTGAGCGGGCCATGCGGGTGTATACGTGCGGGTGTATACGTGCGTATACGTGCGGGTGTGTGTACACGTGTGTGTGTGCGCGCTTGCCATGTGCATGAAGCGCCTGTGCACCTTTTGGCATGCTGGCTTGCACTCGGGCTGCTGCCTGGGCAGCCCTGGGCGGCTTTGTCAAAGCCCTCTGGAGGTCTAGCCGCATGTGATTGCATGCGTGTTTGTGTGCGTGCCTGCGTGTGTGCGTGCGTGTAGGGACAGCCCTGGTGATCCCGCGCCATGATCTCAATGCACGCCCCGTTGACCAGCACTGAATGCCAGCACTGTCGCAGCTCTGGGCGATGGCTGTCCAGTCCGTCATTTGTCTCTCATGCCGAGCACTGCCCACACTCAGCTCCGCTGTGTGCACTCAAGTGCGCTTGCACTCATCACCCTTGGCAAAAGGAACAGCGCTGCAGTTTTGGTGTTTTGTCATCCTCACCCTCATCTGGTGATGCATGTTTGGAACCAGATCCTTGTGGAGTAAGCCACGTGCCTCTGGCACAACATGGGCTGCTTGTGAATCTGGGCATGCAAGTGCAGCTATGTGAGATGTGCTCATGCAAGCACGCAGGTGCTGGACCACACACGCAGGCACACCATTAGTGCGCTTGCACTGACTGCGCGCACATGTGCACATCCTCAATGCACTACACGCGCAGAGCAGGACCAAGCACAGCACCCAGCGCACACGTGCGCGCGCACAGCTGCATGCGGGCGCGCTCAGGAGCACCTGTGCACCTGTGTCGGCGATGCCTGTCTGTGGTCAGCCTGGTCCCTGCCATCGACACACAGATTGTGTGTGTGTTGTACATACACACGCAGCGTGAGCGCCACGTGTGCCTTTTGTGCGTGCACCGGCCCTGCAGGTGGCCGGCCTGGTCCCTGCCATCAACACACAGATTATGTGTGTGTGTTGTACATACACACGCAGCGTGAGCGCCACATGTGCCTTTTGTGCGTGCACTGGCCCTGCAGGTGGCCGGCCTGGTCCCTGCCATCGACAAGGCCCGGCTGTATCGCGGCAAGGGGGGCGAGGTCATGCGTGAGGCAGTGTGCAAGCTGGTGTGCGCGTGTGCGCGCGTGCGCCTGCCACTGTCTCCGTCGCAGCATGCCAAGGTGCAGGAGGCTGTGGACGAGAACCTCCGCCATCCCAACGGCGGCATCCAGAAGCTCGCGGTCGCGGCAGTGGGCGACTACGCGAGGTGTGCATGTGCGAGCTGTATGTGAGCTGTTTGCTGTTTTGAGAGGATGGGGCACCTCACATGCCTGGCGTGCATGCAAGCGCAGGCATGTGAGATGTGCTCATGCGAACGTGCAAGTTGTATGTGCGCAGGGCACGCGTACCCCACCTCCAAATGCCGGTTGTGTGAATGTGCATGTGACTGGCTGGTGTGCAATCGTGTGCTGATTTGCTATCCTATTTGGGCACAGGCGCCCATGAGCACACCTTTTGGGGTGCGGACCTCCTTTGGCTCGCAGCGGCCCACGCCGCGACCTGCACAAGCAAGCACGCTCGCGCGCTCAGGGCCTTGTACAGCTACTGCTGGCTGCAATCAACAGACCCTGCTGGCTGCAATCAACAGACCCTGCCTTGTACAGCTGCCTGCAATCAACAGACCCTGCAATCAGCAGACCCTGCCTTGAACAGCTACTGCTGGCTGCAATCAACAGACCCTGCAGGCCCCAAGTACCTGCAGAAAAAGCACAGAGGGATTGCAGAGACACGCAGCGACAGGCGCTTGCTCTCATGAAGAGGCAGGCGCTCGCTCTCATGAAGAGGCAGGCGCTTGCTCTCATGAAGAGGCAGGCGCTTGCTCTCATGAAGAGACGGGCGCTTGCTCTCATGAAGAGGCAGGCGCTTGCCCACATGAGGAGGCAGGCGCTTGCCCACATGAAGAGGCAGGCGCTCGCTCTCATGAAGAGGCAGGCGCCCATGCCTGTAATACGCTTGGGCTTGCACTCCGGGCAAAATGCTTGGCGTGCCCTGTCTCACACACCCAGGCACACACACAGTCAAGCACCACCCGCCGCTCCATGCACGCAGCGCGTACGTGGTGGGCGACGCAGAGGTGGCGGCCTTCCAACGCCACATGGATGCCTACCTTTCGCGCCTGCACGACCCCAATGTGGCCGTGCGCCGCGGCTACGCGTCCGCGCTGGGCGCCCTGCCAGGCCGCCTACTGCAGGGCAGGGCAGAGGAGGTGTGTGTGTGTGTCAGGGGGAGGAGGGGGCTGTGGGGGAATAGGTGTAGTGTGCCTGGGTGGTAGTGTCTGGCGGGCTTGAGCACTGTAGGCTGCCTGCTGCTAGGCAGTGTGGGCCAGGTGGGTGTGGGTGTGTGGGCTGCGGGCTGTGGGACTAACGCTTTTGCTTTGTCAGGCAACCCAGCCTGCATTGCTGGGGGCAGGTTGGGGGGGCTGGGGGGCACTCGTCGCACGCGGGCCGCCTCCATCCTCAACTTCCTCCTCCGCCTTGGACATGCCTGTATGGTCGCCCCTGCCGACAAGATTGCCCCTTCCGGTGAGGCCGTCTGTTAGGCCGCCCCTGCCTGTTAGCTTGCCCCGAGGTTGCCCCACCCTGCACCAACACCCCACATCCTGCCTTTGCCACCCTGCACCCTTTGGTCGCGCATACCATGTGACATGTGCCCTCCAGGCAAATGTCATCCCATACAGCATATGCCCGCAGGTCATGCGTCCCATGCATACAGTCTTATGCATATAATGCATACAGGACAGGCCCTCAGGCCACTCACGCTTCACAAGAACGGCCTGAGGGTGTGCACATGCCTTCACAAAGCCGCACATGCGCACACACATACAGCATACCCCAGGCCTCCAGGTCACACTGCATACCCCACAGGTTTAGGTTGCACTGATCACGAACCATGCCCTCCAGCCATCGACGCCCTCAGGTCTCACTCAAACACAGCACACAGCGCCCCCTTGACGCACAAGACAATGGGCTGGCTCCCTCAGGTCAAACACACCGCACACCATATGCCCTCTGGTCAACTTCACCCTCATCAGTCCACTCACAACATTGGACACACTGTGATGTCCACCACACGACGCACCGTGCACTCAGGTCATCGACGCCCTCATCGACGGCACCACGCTGGAAGAGGAAGTGGATGATCGGGACGTGGAGGGACGCGCCAAGTGTGTGCGCGCACTGGGCAGCGTGTGCGCCACCCTGCTTGCCCCCCCGGCCCCTACTTCTGCCCCGGGCCCTGCTGCTGCTGCTGCAGGCGTGCCACATGCAGCTGCAGGGGACGTCCGTGGACTCGGACTCATACTCACCAAGGTGCGCTTATGTGTCCCTGGCAGTCCTTGCTGATGGCTGGGCAGGCACCTTTTTTATGCCAGGTAGCTCTCACACACTTCATGCTGGGCAAATGTTTCATGCTGGGCAAGCTCCTGTTGCCGTGCAGACACGCCCCCCCCGCTTCTTAATGCCCAGATCGGTTCCGGGCCAGCTCCAGTGCCGCGTGCAGTGCCGGCCACGCCCACCCTGCTTTTGCCTTCACTCCTTGCCCCGTTCCCTGCCCAGCCACATGCTCCGCACTGTACTACATCAGCAACCCCTCTGCGTGAGCACCTGTGTCCTTGGCCGCGCTGTTGCGCAGCCCAAGCAGGGCACGCCTGAAAAGCGCGGCAGCCCTGCCCCCAGCCGCTCCTGAGAGGCCAGCACGATGCTGCACAGCGCCTCCTGAGAGGCCAGCACAATGCAGCACAGCGCCTCCTGAGAGGCCAGCACAATGCAGCACAGGCGCGCTGGCAAGCCAGGCAAGATGGCCACTCACAAAATCAAAGAGAGTTACACATGTGCACCTGTCACGCACGCGCGAGCTACACATGTGCAACGGTGACGCACGCTATCAAAGAGAGCTACACGTGTGCACCAGTGACGCACCCGCTCACCTCCGCGCCTGCCTCGAGACAGGCAGGCCATGCTCACTCCTGGCGAGCGGTGTGTGCACCTGTACAGGTTCTACCCTGCGTACACGCAAACCTGGAAGACTACACCACAGATAATCGGGGCGATGTGGGCAGCTGGGTGCGGGAGTCCGCAATGGGTGTGCTGGAGGTGAGCAGGCACGTGTTTTGCTGCATGTGTGGGGCTAATTTATGACAAGTAGGTGCTGGAGGTGACAGGGTTTGCTTGTCGTAATGAGTGGCGGTGGCGGTTGTGCTGGGGGTGAGGGGCAACGTGCCTTGTTGTGTGTCCTGGGCGTGTGTGTGATAAGCATGTAGAGATGATGGGCAAGCGGAGGTACTCCCTGGTGTGTTTGTGTGATAAGTATGCAGAGATCAGGGGCAAGCAGAGGTTCAGCTGATGGGTGCGGCAATAGCACCCATGCCCTCCCTGCTGTCAGCACCACCCTGCCCACATTGTGCCTGCCCTGCCATGCGCACCACACCCTGCCCACATTGTGCCTGCCCTGCCATGCGCACCACCCTGCCCACATTGTACCTACCTTGCCGTCCGCACCTCCGCGCGTGCACTGTGCCCTCCCTGCCGTGCGCACCACCCTGCCTGCACCACCCTGTGCCTACCCTGCCGTTGACACCGCGCGCGTAGGCACTCGTGATCCTTGTGGGCGAGCGCGTGCGCATGGACTGCCCCAGCGAGGCGGAGCAGCAGGAGGTGCTGGAAGGTGAGGTGTGCCCTTTGGAGTGGGGAGGCCTGTGCCGCACCTCCCGCACGTGCATGGGCCCCACCTCCTTGCAGCAGCTCTACAGCCCCTGCTCCCTGCACCCCAGCTGGAAGCCCCTCTGCCCAGCGCCCCACCTGGAATCCCTCTCCCCCTCACGCTTGCATCACCAAGGGACTGCAGCTGCGCCACATCCTCCTGGATGTGTGCATGTGGATCCCTGTGCATGTGGATCCCTGTGCATGTGGATCCCTGTGCATGTGGATCCCTGTGGGGCCCCTGTGTGATGCAAGCGTGAGGGGGAGGGGCTCAAGGCGGGGTGCTGGGAGGAGGAGCTCTGAAGGTGGGGGGGTGCTGGGAGCAGGGAGGGGCTCAAGGCGGGGTGCTGGGAGGAGGGACTGTGGAGCCGCTGCAGGGGCCATGGTTCCAGCCCAAGTGCTGTGGCCGTACAAGGGGCCCTGTTTGATTGGCGGGGGCAGGTCCCAGCTTAAACACATTTTGATAAAGTCTGCGGCAGCTGCAGGTGCTGCAGGGCTGAGACGGAGCTTGTGGGCGGTGACTGGCCAGCACTGCTGTCTGTGCCAGTGCCGCCTGCCATACAATTGACCACAGGAGAGCAAAAGGGGCAAAGGCGCACAACATTAGCACATGCCTGCGTACGCGTGCACACTAACGCACACGCATGCACACACACACACACACACACACACGCACACGCATGCACACACGCAGGCGTGGTTCCGTCTGCCACAGGTGCCCTCCTGAAGCAGGCCGTTGAGCGCATAGCGCGCATGCGTGATGTCGCTGTCCGCCGCCTGCGCGGCCTGGTGGATAGCCCCCACGTGGTGCGCGCCATGCCAGCCGCGGCGCAGGTGGCGACAGCGTTGCCTGAGGGCGATGGCGCGGCAGAGGTGGTGTCCTTGCAGGTGAGGGGGGTGGCGGTGAGAAGGGCTAGGGGTGGCCACATTGTGTTGGTTTTTGCTTGGATGATGTTGCAGGTTTTGGGGTGGGGGGCACGAGGGGTTAGGGGCCGCCTTATTGTGTTGCTTCTTGCTTTGATCATATGTTGCGGGTGTGTGGGGTGGGGCACGAGGGGTCAGGCGCAGCCATATGTTGCTTTTTTGTGGGTTGCTTTTTGCTTCGATGATGATGCAGGCGGTGCAGCTTGCCCGCTGCTAGCGGCGGTCACGACCATAAGTATGCTTGCAACCCATGCAGGGCGTGCGTCCCTTGTGTCACACGACAACTCCACCAGTGTTTTCCTTGGTCATGCTGCCACCAGCTTCCTAATCGTCAAAACCACTTGAGCAGCTGTTTGCATCAGCAGGTCTTTGCTGCTGGTTGGCAATAGGGAAGAAGAAGTCTGCTCAGGCCTGCATAGTTGTGCACACATTCACGCACACACGCATACACACGCACACACATCCCTTGAATGTGCATGCACGTGCGCGTGCACATGTACACAGCACGTACACGAACACACACATGTATACATGCACACCTGCGCATGCCTGCTTGCAGTCCATCAGACGCCTGTCTGGGTTGATGCTCGCGGCGCCCCAGTACTCGCGGCCGGTGTTGGAGGGCCTGGTGGCCAGCATCGGGGGCGTGGACGCGCAGCTGGCCAAGGTGCCGGGGTCGCCCAGGCAGCATGCACACCTACTTGTGCCTGCATGCCTGCCGGTGCATGGCCAGTGCTAGGGGGCTCAGTCATCGCCACCGTGGGTGTGGCGGCGCAGCAGCAGCTGCTCAAGGGCACCTGATGCGCATGCTTGTATGGTCCCTGAAGGGCCACGGCGTGTTGCTTCCTCTTGCTGCCGCCACCAGGGGCGTGGTCGCGCAGCACCTGTGGCCTAGGGATGCCTGCCCCATGCACGCGTGCTTAAATACCAGCAATCATGGGCCGCGGATGTGCGCTTGCACACACATGCAAACACACACACTCACACACACACGGACATGCACACGCTTGTGCTCATACACACACATGCACACACGGACACGGACACGCACACACTAGTGTTTGCATACACCAACGCAAGCATAAGCTTGTGCTTGCATGCACAGTTGCACACCCAGCGCCACCCTGCCTGCTCAGGGGAGCCCCTGGCCTTGCAGACTTTTGGGCCAAGAGTCCTCCTGCTGAAGCGCCAGCTGGACCTTCACCACCGGAGGGGTGGCCTCTTTGCTAAGTCTTCAAGCGCTGAAGCTTAGTGGGGTCAATCCAGCTGATGGGACTTCAGCATAGGACCCGCTCGAGCCTCTCCCTGAGCCCACAAACTTTGATCCAGAAGGGATTCATTTCTTTCCGAGCCCGGCGCACCCCAAAACAGGCCGTGGCCCTGACAAACGCTGGGGGCGAAGGAGTGCAGCAAGATGGCTCAGGGAGGTGCATGGGGAGACGGAACACAGCAAGCCGCCTTAGGGGGAAATGACAAGGCGGACGTGCACCCCCTCTGTGCCCTTTAACCCCCTTGCTTGGGTCACATTGGACGCACTTAAGGCCACCATCCTCGCCCCTGCAAGCGCCGTTTGGTGCGCAAACAGGGGCGCAGCGAAACAGTCATGGCAGACCGACGTGGCGGTTTTGCGTGCCCCCCTGCAGGTTGCCTCGGACGCGCTGCTGGCCATCACGCTCAGCCCTGCGGTGGCCGCTGGCTTCCAATCAAGCAGCGCCCAAGGCGCTGACAGGGCAGGCAGCAGCGCTGGTGCAAGCACGAGCGAGCACAGCCCGCCTGGCCACGCACCGCCGGGCATCGACCAGATGCCTCAGACGCCGGCGGAAGCGGTGGGGGCGCAGCTGCTGGCCATCTGGCGCGACAACGCAGGCAGCGCACGCATGCTGCCCTCGCTGGTGTGTATGTGTGTACGTGTGTGTGTGTGCTCATGGAGTGTGAGCGCATGGTGTGATGATCTGTGCAAGGACCAAAGGAACTGGGAGCTGAGGCCGCCTGTTGCTGGTGCGTGGCGTGCGCGTATGCGCAGGTCAGGGTGTGTGTGCATATGTGTGCGTGCTCATGGTGTGTGTGTGTGTATGCGCGTGTGCAGGAATGTTTGTGTGTGTGGTGCGGGCGTCTGTGCAGGGACTGGTGGACCTGAGGGACGAGTTGCTTTGCCCCCGGGGCGTGTGTGCTCAGAAAGCACTCACAAGCGCAGCAGAACGGGTGCGTTCCCATTGACCGAGCGTGAGGCGCACAGGGCATGGGTCACAAATTTGAGATGCTGAGGGTTGGCCTCAGCCAAAAGTCGTTGTTCAGCTGGGAGCCGTGAGGCTCCTGCGCGCGCCTCAACTTAAGCGGCCCGGCCCGTCCCACCCTCATGACCTTGCCACCCCCCTGGCTGTCCGCGCTCGCCCTGCAGGTGCGCACCGCAGACCTGCTCGTCAGCCGCGCGTTTGAGGCGATGGATGTGCCGGTGCCGGCCCCCGAGCCGCCTCCCAGCCAGGCGTCCCCGTCTTCTGGCCAGGTGCCCGCTCCACAGCCGCCGCCGCCGCAGCAGCAGCCTGCTGCCCAGCCCAGCCCCCCCTCCGCGCAGCCCGCCCACCTGACCTTCCCCGCTGCACTGGTCGAGCTCGCGCGCGCAGCCACGCGCCAGTGCTCCGACGTGCCGCGGCTGCTGGATGGGGCGTGCCTGCTGTGCCACCTGCTGCCGTACCCGCACCCGTGCCGCAAGTCCGCGTACCAGGGCGTGCTCGTGCTGCTGGCCAACAAGTACCCCAAGGTGCGGGCGCCGCAGCAGCACGCGCGCAAGCATGGGCGTGTGCGCATGGCAGCCACGGTGTGCACCGGTGTGTATGAGGGTGAGCCGCGCGTGCTCCTTGCTGCAGGCCAAAAAGTGCCCCAAGCTTTGGCCATGACTCGCGTGCGCGTGCGCATACGCCCTGCGCGCGCATGGCCTCACCCTCCCCACAGATGCGTGCGCTTGCCCATGCGACCCCTGCTGATGCAAACTTGTGAGCCTTGCTGATGCTCTCGCCAGGTGTTGGCACGCCCTCTGCTCATTCTTGCACGCTTCGACTGCACGCTCTGAGCTGTAGCTCTGCAGCAGCAGCAGCAGCAGCAGCAGTGACAGCAGGCCATGTTATCCGCATCCAGTACCTTGCTGCTGCTGCAATCGCGGCTGCAGCCCAGATGCGGAGCCTGCCGTCTGTGCCGGGCGGCTGCGCGCACCATCGCGCGCTGCCCTGTCGCCTGCTGACACACGCAGGTGCGCCGGCATGCTGCCGAGCAGCTGTACCTGGCGCTGCTGGCCTTGGAGCCACAGGAGACCGGGGGGCCCGCAAACGGCATCAGCGCAGACAGCGCAGAGGCTGTGCAGGTAGGGGTGGGGCTGAGAGAGGGGGCAGGGAGAACAGAGGGTGAGGGACGCGGGGTGGGCTGCTTACCACAGTGTTTCGGCTGCGCGCCACACAGTGTTTTGGCTGCGCATGTGCCATGGCACATTATCTATGTGCTGGACTCTGTGCGCGCATACATGATGTTGCCGTGTGTGTGCGAGCGTGCAACCTGTAGATGAGCACCCGCTGCTCTTTTCGTTTTCCCATAAGGGAGATTGCGCCTGTCCTCGCACCACGTACGCCTGCAGGAGCATGCATGTGCGTGCATACTCACACACCCACGTGCGCGCGCGCTGACATGCGTGCATGCGTGCCTGTGTGCAGGAGCTGCTGATCAGCACGGCATGGGATGAGGACATTGGCGTGGTGAAAGCCGCACGCGACAGCGTGGCGGCTCATTTGCAGGTGTGTGCCTGTGTTGGTTTCCAGGTGCGCGCCTGTGAGGGAGCGCCTTTTGGCAGTGCAGCATATGCGCCCACAGGCCCACTGCACACACGACAGAGGATGCTGTGCCCACGCTCAAGAAGCGCATCCTTTCCAGGGTTGAGAGTGTGTGGCACACATTGCATACCTTCACTGAGGTGACGTTGACCTGAAGGCTTCAGGTGTGAGCCATGCGCAGTTCACTATGTACTGCACGCAGGCTCTAGAAGTGTGTCGTAACTAAGGGGCTGTCATCTCTAGGGGTCAGCATGCTTCGTACACATTGCTTACCTTCAGGTTCATGTCATGCACGACGGGTCCATTATCTCACAAGGGCTCGGCTCATCGCAATGAGCTTCCTTTGTGAATGTCAAGCATAGGGCAGCATGGAGCCCTGACAGGCTCTTCCTTGATGCATGGACCGCCATGGACCTGTGCACAAGCCTGACGCGTGCCAGCTGGAGTTGGGAGTTGTCTGACGTCCTCGGAGCAACCTGCAATGAGGGTTTGGGACAAGGAAGGGCAATGTTGACCAGGAACCCACACGAGCAGGCACGCCTGGGTCCGGTCAAGGCCCAGGCAGCGCGTCGCTGCCTGTGCATGGCTCAAGCCAATCAAGAGGCCAGGCAGGCATTCGTGGCAGTGATGACACGGCTCAAGCCTCTTGCTCTTTGTCTGCCCACTGGGGCCGCAGGTGCCCCTGCCAGCCATGCGTGCGCCAGTAGCAGGGGGTCATGGCCGAGCGAAGAAGGCAGGGCAGGAGGATGAGTACGCCTCTTACCAGTCCCTGCTCACTGACTTTGCTCGGGGCGGAGACTTCTGACACTGAGGCACTCGTGAGGTTCAGGCTGTCGTGCCTGGGTGGTATATGACCCTCCATCATGACTGCATCAGCCTGGGGATCTGCCTTGGTTGTGCGCTCAATGCTAGCATCAAACAGACATGTCATGAGGAAAGTGAGTAGGTTCCGTGTGCACACATTTAGGCGGTGAAATTTGGTTCCAATGTCCTTTTCTGTGGAGGCCCCTTACATTTTGCATGCCTTACCTAGTCAGGACGTCTTTGATTTCCTTTCTCAACGGCCATCACAATTCACACTCAGAATTGCCAGTCTTGACTGGAAGCTTGAGGAGTCCCAAATGCTGAACACCCTTCAAAAATGGAAGAGCTGGCCTCAAACATGCGCAAACACCACCTTTTTGGTGAAACTATAAACTAGAACCAATGACCTGGACAGACTGAGTCGTTTCCTGCCCCATCACGTTTAAGTTGGAAATATAAGTGTTCCTGATGAGTACAATGGCAAAAAGGGGTCTGGGGTGTCGCTTCAGGCAGCTTTAAACGAGTGGATGTCAGAAAAGAAAAGACATACTACGTAGGCAGTGAAACCACTCCCTAAATCAATTAAGGAAAAGGAGACACATTGGCCCGAAGAGCCGTGAGTCTCCTCCACCAGGGAAAAGGAAGAACTAGTGAGGATTTGGAGGGTGACAAGCAGCCCCCTGCTCCAGACTAAGACCTTGAGAGCAACTGGATTTTCTGGAATGTCAGAGTGCACTCACATTGTGTGGGCAAAACGCGGAAAGAACAGACTTGGAAGAGATAAGGGTATTACACTGCATTGCATAATTTTCACCAGAGAACCGGGGGGATACAAGTGAGACAGAGAATATGCTCGCACATTTTGGAGATGAGGCTCCGAGCCTGATCCTCAGGCTCACCAAGCTCTAACAGACTCGCCACATCTCATAGCATGCGGGGATTCTTATGCGCACATTGGAGACCTAGATGAAATTTTGCACACACACCTTGACGATTTGGCTGCTGCCCCGCAGTTGTTGGCCTGACAACAACATCTCCCTGAGGGAGACGTATTACACAGTGCACTCAAACAAATTGCGCGGGTAACTTTCGTATTGACATTGCTTCAAATCTGGACTGCATATTTACAATGGAGCTGTTGCTTCAATGTCACGCAAGATTTATGCAGTGCCAGATTTGTGCTGCATTGTGAGTTGCTCTCAAGGTCTTGGTCTGGAGCAGGGGGCGGCTTGTCACCTTCCAGATCCTCACTAGTTCTTCATTCTCCCTGGTGGAGGAGACTCACGGTTCTTCGGGCCAATGTGTCTCCTTTTCCTTAATAGATGTAGGGAGTGGTTCCACTGCCTACGTAGTTTTTCTTTTCTTTTCTTTGTGAGCCGGAGGTCGGTTGAGTCAGTTGGAGGAGTGCTTGATCCTGTTGTCAGTTCAGCTAAAGCTCTATTTGAGCACGTCAAAGACGAACTCGCAGTAATACCTTGTTTGCTCCTAGCGACCTTGTAACATGTACTCCAGGGAGTAGACCCCTCTAGCCCTTGGGGGGCAACAGGCGTGGCAGCGCCAAGTCAGTCCAGTCCAGTCCAGTCCACCGTCCAGTGTGAGTGCATTCGACAGCAGCTGCATGCAGCGCTGACCTTGCCTAATT
>LFCJ01002731.1_pt1 | contig 12745 bp, 12 predicted proteins | sample 643141 | NCBI WGS metagenome assembly LFCJ01 (sample SAMN03766243, study PRJNA286221) | soda lake metagenome | biome: soda lake; feature: Kulunda steppe; material: water; isolation source: sample B1-Br-g2 brine of Lake Bitter-1 | place: Russia: Kulunda steppe | collected 2010-07 | reverse complement strand
GTATGTGTTTGTGTGTGTGTGTGTGTGTGTGTGTGTGTGTGTGTGTGTGTGTGTGTGTGTGTGTGTGTGTGCGCGCGCGCGCACATGATAAATGAAGCCAAAAAGCGGCCATCAGGTAGAACAGCAAAATATCACGTCAAATACTGTTTGGCACAAAGTAAGTGCTGCAGCAAGGAGTGTGCTGTGCTACGTCAGTTGATTGGAGTTGGTTGGCTGAGTACTTGATTGACAAAAAAGCTATCAATATGATATTCAGGGCATGATGGGCACTCAGTGGCACAGGCTGTATGAACTGGCCGCGGACAGCGGGCAGTGCTGTGGTTAAATCTAGAGGCTATTCTGCATGCGGCAGATTCTCAGCCTGACAAATAGAAAATGTCAGGCTGGTAGGATGGAAAAATCCCAGCTGCAGCAGATTCTCTGCCCAGAGCAAGGTCTGAGCCTGAATGTAGTCTTTAACTTTATTTCATGGCCTATGTAAGATCAGATATTCGACGTGTCTAATTCAATCCAGCAAAGAGGAAAATGAGTTCAAACTTACAAAAGTGCGGCAGCAGATGCAGGAGAGGCAGGCATTTGGCCGCCATTCCATGCACACCTTAACAGGAGAGCTGAGTCAGACTAGGGCATAGGAAAGCATTGTCAGGACATCACTCTAGCCATTGAAAGGCAAAATGAATGCACACATAGGACAAGCACAGCTGGTCATTGTCAAGGTACCACCACGCTGCAGCATAACCCTGTGCTTAGCTGATCTGATGGTACAGGACTCAATAAATAATCAAGGAATTTCATTACTCCTCATAATCTGACACATTCTAACATATTCCCGTTGTGCCCTGTCCAATCGAAGGCTCAGCGTTTGACAGAATCAATACACTTAGTATCACAGGCTTAACTAAGGTACTCATGTGCTTGCTCTTGGACATGCACATGCACAATATCACACAACTGCCACCAACATCCCTTTTGCAAATAATGAGTGCCTCAACAATTGCCAAGATTAAGGCAACTTGTACTTGAGCGGACGTCATCTGCATTGGCTTTTTCTCGAGCACTGCAATGGGCAATGAAGCCCTGGAGGTGTGTCAGATACTGCGGGCACTGCTCCACGTTCTGGTGATTGTAGCCCTGAGCGTATGGAAAGCAATAATTTGCAAGGCAACAAATGGCTGATTGTGGGAGCATATAAGCACATGAGCAGCCAATTGAAGGCATGCAAGAGACAGAAGATACGCTCTGAACAGATAAAATACTGTGCCCTATGGGCTTGCGGCCAGAGGGGTCCTGGTCAAGCTTAGACAATGTCTGTCACCATTGTGTGCAAGAAGTGGCTAGGAATAGCAGCCTGAACTACCTCGGCCCACAATGGTGGAAAGCGGTACTTGGGCTTGATAAGGCTTGCAAGTTTCTGGCCGCTGGAGATGTCAATCACCTCATCATGAGTTCCCTGCGGCAGCACCAATCTGGAACCCTTCTTTAATGGCATCTTTTTTTTGCAGCACTGAGTTGAACCCCCTGCAGTATTCGACTGTGTCCTCATCATCCCTTGGTGTATGATTCATGCACGCAGTCCACCTACTCAGGAGTAAATCGCTAGTCTCCTCTGGCTTCAGGGTGGAAAATAAGGCCAATCCTCCACTAAGCACACCCTACTGGCCACAAAGCTATGTTTATTTGCACACACATATTGCTTTGTGAAGCCTTATATTGCTTAACCAAGGGGACAATCCAGGTTCAGCTTGTTCAGTCTGATCTACATCCATGAGGCGTGTATTGCTGCATGAAATACAATGATCCCTTATCATGTGCAACTTATGATGCAGGACCTGCAGATCACCAGGTGTCAAGCTTTGTATATGCCTGCAAAAATGAGGTCCACCCTGCTTGCTTTGTGTGCAAACCCTGACATCCTGTCCTGTTACCGATGGCCATACTTTTTGAGCTGCTGGTAAATCCTAAAGGCATACCTGTCAGCAAACAGAGTCTGGCCTTGGTGTGCATAATGGTGGCAGGCCTTACAATGCAATCGACATGATATGGGCCTCACAATACAATCAACATGATATGGGAACTTACATGCATTACAAGCACAGGTGCTTGTATCTTGGGGACAAAAAGATGGTTTGTGAAGACGTCTGCAAAAGCGGGCCACCTGGAGGTATAAATGAAGAGGTGAGGCACTTCAACACAAAGGAAAAAACAGCTTGCATAAAGAGCAGTGCTGCTGTACATGGACAGAAATCTGCATATTAAGCTCTGTGTGGAAGGTAGGGGGAGTGATGCCTCAAAAGTAGGTATCTTCGGGGGCACTTGACTTGCCCCACTTATCCGCCTCCACTCGTAGACATGCTTATAAATGATATTGAAGTTTTGTTTATGGAGCACACAAAAGCATGGGTGCACAAGGGGGAATTTTGGAGAGAATTGCTTGTGGTTTGTAGGTGCTGTACAAGCTGCAAATGTGAAAAGAGGCCATGAATTTATGCGTAGTGCCCAGTAGCCATGCTCATCCGCCTAGATGGCAAGCAGTCTTGGGATGGGAATGTTCTCGTCGGAAGAGGGGGACTAAGACACCATGAATGGTGCAACTGAAAGGGGAGAGACTGAAGCGTCTTGGGTTCTACCTCATGACATGGCCTATGCTGCGAAATTGAAATGCATACTATTCCAAGGTGCTCCAAAGCTGCACCCAATGAGCAACCATACCCATGCAAAGCGCTCTGCCTGGACCACCCTTTGTTGGCACTCCAGGGATTTACATACTGAGCCTCTGCCACCCATATGTGTTCGCCATGGGTGCAAACAAAGACTCACCACTTGATGTTGGGGGACAGCACGCGCACGCCGGAAAGCAATGGACTGTGCAGCGCTACACCTCCAATGCCCTTCGTGTGTGCACCCAGCCAGGACTGCAAATGACGAACAGGCAGGAAAACAGGGCTGAAGCAATGAAGCTGTGGCGCGTGTTTTTCCCAAGGCCTGGCCTAGCCAATTGCCACAGGCCTGGAGCGAATGAATGAAAAGAGTGGCGGGCCTGATTCTGCATACAGGCCATGCAAGCACCTGGCCTACAGAGATGCAAGGATTCGGGCAGGCATGCGTTTGTGCTCGATGGTAACGGGCACCGATGTTGCCTATTTTTTGGCCTTCGCTCCAACACTTTTTTGGGGTTAGGGTGGAGCAAGACTTTCATTTTAATATTGACCAGGGTAGGCAAGATGCATGGTAAATCAACAACACCTTGCTTTTGCTTACCGAGGGCCCGCTTCCAACAGACTGTCCGTACAAAATAATGCTGATGGGTGGGACATTGTAGTGGTTCACTAGGCAGTCGTAAACAGTTGAAATATCTGCAAGGCCACGAAAGCAAGGAGGGCCAGAAAGCTAAGCACCTTAGTAAGGTACCAGCACCACCTGCACTTTGCAATCTCAGGAATAGGACGGTTGGCATGTTCTCAAAATCAGGAATGATAAGCATGGGAAGCCATGCCCAACTTCCGTGACTATCTCTCATTACTTCCTTGATCCAGATTGGAGAAAGAAAGCCTCATTCATCACAATGCTATACAGCGTTTTTGTGCATGGGTGAGAAGTATGGCAACATTCACAAGGCTTCCCTGGGACACTCCTCACTCTAAATTTCTTTTTACCAGGGACGTGCCAAAGTAACAATTTTGCACAATTGAGACTGAAATTTTGGTGCAGAGGTCGGAATCTATGGGAAGAAACATGGTTTCAGGTTTGGGACAGTCCAAATCAACTAGTGTGGCAGGGTTGTCCGGCCACAAAAAAGACTGGACCCAGGGTTACCGGAAATAAAAATTTTTCATTAATATATAAGGCTTATTGGAAACTTTGTGAAATGTAGGATAGCGAACATGGGTCCTGAAAAGCCCGTGCACTGGGGCCCATGCTACTGCTCTGCTAAGTTCAAGGTGCCAAGCACGTGGCAGCAGTAGCAGCTGCAGTAGGAAAATGCAGGGTTACATGCTGCATACATTTGCAAGCTCTATAGCTTCCTGGTAGGAGCTGCACAGTTGCTGAATGTCTTGCACAGGATGCACAGGATGCATATGGCTGTACAGGAGAGCATTGAGCTTGTGGTTGTGCATTCGATGGCCTTTGCGGCCTTGACGGCGCGTGCCCGCTTGGCAGGGGGCTTCAGCCTACCTGCACAGCCCTGTCTGGAGGGGAGCCCCACTAGTCAAGGATTAAACATTTTACAAACCGTTTTTGACCATAAACATGGTGCAAAATACAGAAAAAAACCAATCATTAATACCATATTTTTTTTGTACAGCGTACAATTTCAGAGGGGGCCACTTAAGCCCAAAATGGATATCGTTTTGGCATGATCCCAGGGTATGGTCTCCGTGACGAGCAGTTTTTAAGCTTAGTGTTAGATGGTAGCCCTGGTTTGAAGCTGTCCACAGCACCTGAGCTTGGAAACTGCCCGTCACAGAGACCGTGCCTCTTCCGCCGCGAGAACCCTACTTTTCACAGCCAAATGTCCACACCAGGTTACCCACTGCACCAAATTACATGATTTTTGGTGTTTTGGTGTTCTTGTAATAAATAAAAATCATTACAGAAGAACTGAAGTGAAAAGAACTGGCAGTTGGTGAGATGTGCATATTGCATCATTTACCTTGAATAAATCCAGCAAACAGGTGCCAAAATGGGTCAAGAACTGACCCCCTCCAAGCATGGGTCTCAACAACCAATATCAGTAAAAAGCATAAAAGAAGTATAATGGTGGGGTTCTGGGGGAAAAAGGTGCTCTGATGGGCTCGTTGTGAGGGCGCATGTGCACTATTTATGCCAAAACAGGCCAAAAACAGAGGCTGGGTCGCTCACTTCGGCTACCAGGGTCGTCTTCTTCCCCCCAAATTTTACCAGCAGCCTAGTTATATGACATTATAACAATTTGCATTAAAAAATGATCATGCCCAGACTTCTGCTCATTCGCCCCCCTTTGGTACCATCTGCCATAATGGAACATCCCTGCTTGTTATGCCTCACTGGAATAGTAGAGGCAGCAATAAAACAACCAAAGTGGATCCAACCCCTGTTAGCAGCTGGAGCTCAACCCCTCAAGTTACTTCTTAGAACAAGATGCATCACATGAGCTTCTCACTTGTTGATGATAATGTGTGATTCAGAGAAACATTTTCTTTTGAGATTTTGATAAGAAGGCATATATGAGCAGCGCAATGTGGATAGCATGCGCATTGAAAGCATAATTGTGCTCAAATAGACAGCAACAAGTGTGGCCTTCATTAGATGAAAAGTAAGGGAGGCATTGCAACAACACTGAAAAGTTGGCAAAGCCTGTCCCAACAGTAGAGCCCACTGTTATACTGCTCATTATTCACTTGATATGTTCACATCAAAACTTGAATTATGGCAAATCATCCCCCAATTCACAAGCTTGAATATTTCTGTTGGTGCGCTGCGAAGCTGCAGCCTGAACCAAAGCCCTGCCCGCGCCCCAGAGAATTACACGCAGGATGCCATAATTGGGAGCCTGCACCATTGTGCAGCTGTCCGGAGACTAGGGGTGGCCTGGCAGGCAGTTCAAGCTGTAAACGTTCGGCTGTTCAGTCGACACTGCAAGTTCAGCCACCAAAACTTGGCATCCCCAGTCAAAAAAGTTTTGCTACGAACATTTGCTGAGTTTCAGGCCAGGCTGTGGGCTGGCTGGCTCTGGCCAAGAATTCCCTGCCCCTTTATCAATTTTTGTAGAGGGTTTAGGCCGTACCAATCAAGCCCTGTCCTGCCCCCCTGACTCTACAGGCCTGCCAAAACAAAACGTTGAATTGGGTAGCCAAAGCTTCAGGGCGGGAGGTGGCCTGGGTGGGCCTGGGTGAAGGGCACCTTGACCTTAACCTGAAGCACCCCAAACCTAGGGGCTATGCCACATGACTGGGGCTTCACTAAAAATATCGTGGAGCACAGAGCGAGTTCGATAGTGCATGGTGCACGAAGCTTTTGAGGCTCCAGCAGAACCACTCAACAACTTTAGTTGGAATTTAGTGAGGGGTATGGCAATGTATGGGAATACAAAATCATTTGGGAGTGCTTCATCTGTGGGAGACGGTACTGAAAATGAAGCGCCACCTGCGTCCTTCCTATAAACAGATTGAGTTTCAGTACAATGGAAAGAGGTTGAGTTTCATCACAGTTGCCTTACATGCCCGGACTTAGGAGGTAGCAATTTGCAGCAATTTGCAGAAATAAGGGATGCCTCAGGCAAAATATAGTGGATGCGCTGTGCAATTCGTCCTTGGCCCACGAGAAGGCTATACCAGACGAGCAAGCTTCGTTGTGCGCTGTGCAATTGTCCTTGGCCCACGAGCAGGCTGTAACGCACATTTGGCCCAAGAGCAGGCTGAAACACACACGCAAGCTTCATTGTCAGGTGGATGGTCCAGGACCCCAGCCTCAACTCCATTGGACAACCTTACTTAGTAAGTTGCGTTGTTTACCACAGTGTGGGGATCCTGCTGCTTTTCAACCTATGGAGGGATTGGTTGTGTGCAGAGCTACTCTGCTACTCTGCAAAAAAAAAGTTAGCAAATTGTGCAACTATTGCCACCTTAGGCTCGGAAGATGACCCCCAATGACTATTTGACAGACTTCATGCTTTACACGTGTATCTCTATCTCATGCATAGATTTCAGAACGGCAAACCTGCAAAAGTTTTGCCCATCGTAGGCTCCCCAGATGACGCTCCATAACCAGAGTAGTCGTAGCCCATGACATTGACTTTTAGCAGTTTGCTAATTTCCCTGCAAGCAGCCATGCACCGCAGATTGTTTGACTGAGCAAGCCTGGTATAAGGGGGCGGTCATACCTGATGGCATCCCTGCCCACATCCCTGCATTTTTTTTCCTCGAGGGATGCGGCAGGTGTGACCGCTCCCACATCCCTGCCCCGAAAATGAAGAAATCCCTGGGCAGGGATTGCCCCCACCCCACCCCGATCCCTACCCCCTTGAAAATTTCAAAATTCGCTGGAAGGGCCCTGAGGCCTCCGTGGATGGCGTGCATCATAGGAATTTGTCCAGTTTTTTTTCTGCGGAGCTGGGCAGCGGAATAGGACATTCCTCTCAGGTCAACCATCAAATGATGACAGCATCACAAGCAGGGTCAAGGGGAGAGGTCAAAGGTTGAGTGGGGTCCTGTGGGAGGTTCAGGAGAGTCAGGTCAGGCCTCCGGGATACACCCCTTCCGTGCTAGATGCAGCATTGCTCAGATGTACGAGCACCTCAGTTGTTTCACATGGACTGCGCAATACAGCTCCCCCCATGTGCTGCAAGATGTGTGTGCGCACAGCATGCTTTAGGCAGTGGTGTGCCCAGGCGCTCCAAGCCTGCGCAGGTGTGCGTCCGCTGCATGCGTGCACGCACAACATGCACACATGATCCATGGTTAATTTTGCACCAATCTGGATAAATACCGTCAACGAGCTGTCTAATTTGATGGTTCTCCAAAGATGACGGGAAGCCGGTGAATCCAAAGATGATGCGCAACCCGGGGGAGGGCCCTTGCAGCACTTCATGTTCACAGGTTAATTGATCTATGCTCAAATATCAACAACAATCAGATCCTTTTGACACACAGCACGCAAATGCAGATTCTGAGCCGGACTGAGGGATGTGAACTTGACATCCAGTGTGACCGCCTTCCACATCCCTATCCCTAGGAAATTGGGATTTTTCCAGTTGGAAATTCATAGATATACACTCATATATATATACACTCACTTTGAATTTGCGCCCACGGAAAATGCTGCATCCCAAAGGCTAGAAAACGGACACTTCGAAAAATACCCGGAGACTGATTTCTCGGGTAGGGATGCCATCAGGTGTGACCGGGGCCTAATCCTAAAGTTTTATTTCTTGAGTTAAAAAGGATTGATAATTAGTGAGGATGCCATCGAAGTCTATTTGGGAAGAATAGTTTGCAACGCCTTGCAAAGTATTCAGGTTTCATTCAGCATCAGACTTGGGCCCAAATATAAAGCCCTGAACCACAAACGGACATATGACACTTTTTAAATGTAGGGTGAGGCAAACTAGGGCCCAGGGAGCGTAGGCATCCACCCAGATCCCAGTATTGCATGCATGCATATGCTGGAGGAGGAGCAGCGAACAGCAACCATTGCAGCCTGACCCCCAGGCATTCCGACCCCCAGGCCGGTGGGAAGACCCCAAGGAATGTTTTGTTGAGCCAAGCAATGGCAGCCTGACCCCCTTGCAATGGCAGCCCAACCCTCTTTCCCAACTGCCAGGCTGGAAGGAGGAACCCAAGAAATATTTTACTAAGCAAAGCAATGGAGACAGGGGCATGGGTTGGGGAAAAATAAGGGTCAAGAAGTGAGCCTTTAGATGTGTTTCAGCCTAAACAATTTAGGAGTCTGGGAAGGTCACGGCTAAGGATGATGTTCGCAAACATGAGTAGTTGCTGGCTTAGAGCCAAAAGCGCCTTCTAGTGTACCAAGGTCGCAAAATAGCAGGATTGGGTCATGCAAAGTTTTATCGCGTTTTACGTTTTGCTAGGAATATCTTAAATACACGCATTGAGAAACCACAATGCGTCCGATGCGACAATCCTTTCCCAACTCCCGGCTTTTCTTGCATTCCTGCTCAGCCTTGCTTACTGCTCCGCTGCACTCCTTGGCAGTGCCGAGGCTGTGCTTGCAGCTGCAGCTGCTGCTGCTGCTGCATCCACTGTGCACCATACTACCCCACAAGCTGGATCAATGTGCAAGAAGTACTTCCTGATGCAGGAAGCACCAGCTGCAAAGACATGCTTGCTGTACTTACACTCCACCTTGTGATGGTGCGAGCCGTCTTAGCTCAATGATCCTGACATAATCCTGCTTCTTTCGCTTTGTCTTCAGCATTTTGAAACATACCATACGTTCACGATCAGTTTGTCAAATTTTCAAAGTTCATTATTCTGTTGTTTTGATTCAGATCATTTGGATTGAAATAAAGAAACAGAGTTTTTGAATTTGTTTAGGGTTTGTCTATGCCTTGCTCATTATTCATTCAGAAGTTTGTTCCAAATTAAGTACGTTACAGGGAAAAAGGAAGCAGCTGACAATGGCCATCATCTGATGCACAGATTTGCTTACAAAGCACCGACTCACACACCAAATAAGCTTAGAGCAACCCAAGCCTCTCCGCTCAGCTGCAGCTGCTGCCTTCTCCTCCCTCTCCGTCAGGTGCATGCACGGTCAGCCTGTAGCCTCTGGGCAGGAGTAAAGGGCCTTAGGAATCTAGGGGTTGGCGCTGGGCTTGGGGGCCAATCTTGAAAGAGGGACCTTTTTGATTGTTATTTTACCAATTCATTATTCTCCTTTATAATCATTTAATAAACAAATTGGTTGTGAACGTACGGTACATACATGAAAGAATGTATTGGCTTTTGTAACAGGTAGCTGGGGGGCAGTTGGGGCCCACAGTCATCACCACAGCCCCCCCAACCTCTACCCTCAAAAATTACCCCTAGAGCAGACATCTTGGCAATGAATACGCGCATTGTTCATATCATCCACGCATTGGTCTGGGCAAATGGACGCATGTCCCAACCCCGTTCAGAAGAAATCTTTTGAGTGGCTCGCGGACACCAGTAACTTGCAAAAAGATTGATGACATTATTCAAGCACCATGCGTTAAACAGGACTCGCAGTACCGTAGGAGCAAAAAGTTAATGACAGGGTATGGTCAAGCACATTTCATCGCATTTCCCGCATTTCTTGTAAATGTCTTCAATGTCTGAAAATCGCACATGATAAACCCCAACGCGTCCAATGCAGAATCCCTCCCCCCACCCTGGCGTTTCGCGTGTTCCAGCTTAGCCTTGTTCAGCAAAGCACTCATCTGCACTCCTTGGCAGTGGCGAGGCGTTGCGCGCAGTTGCTGCTGTATTTCTATTGAGCTGCTGCTGCTGCTGCTGCCGCCTTGCTCTGGGCATCAATGTGGCCCGGGCTCTCATCCCACCCAGGACAGGCTGCAGGACTGCTTCATCTGCTGTGCACTTCACTACCTTACAAGCTGGATTAATGTTCAGGAAGTGCTTCCTGATGCAGGAAGCACAAGCTACAAAGACAAGCTTGCAGAACTTGTACAACCACATGTGCTGGTGCAAATTGTCTTTTAGCTCAATGATCTTGACATGAATCCTTGCCTTCCCCTAACAGTGCTAGGCAGGAAACCTTTTTCTTCATTTCAGAAGACAACTGTCTCATGAGGCCCCCAAACCGGCACCGCCAAAACGGGATCACACATTTGAGACAATTTATTCTGAGACTCCCAATGGAGGCATACTAAGGCGTTCCAGAGGTATAGTTGTGAGCGAATGAGGGATGGTGACACATAACGGTTGCATTTAATGCCGATATGGGCTGGTAATGAAGGCTGCGCACCACCCCGCAGACAGTGTAACTTCATTCTGAACACGCTTATTTGATTTTACCATCCATTTTTGAAATGTAATCCAATAATCATTGAGGGGGGCTTGTGAAGTCTTTAGAGTCGTGACAGTAAGATTTGTTCAGCATGACAAACTGTGATTCATTTTAGATCATAGCAAATGATGTTGCATAAGATTGGAGGAGATGGAGGACTGCCAACCGATTGACAATCACCACAGCTGTGGTATCCAACATCAGAGGACAGCTGTTGTGTGCACACCTCCCACATCCTTGCACTGGAGCATACAGTGGGCGCACATGTTAAGGCAGTATCTGGGCCCACCTGTACACAGGAAGCATTTGGCCCAGGTCGACGGCATTGCCATGGGAGTACAGCAAGGTAGGGCGCACAGAGCTGGAAGGACCAGCAGGTGGCCCTCTGTACTGGACATAAGCAGTGATAATCTCATCCCCACCTGCAAGGCACAGTGTCAATTGGATATCCAAAGTTGGTCACCGTCTCAGCTTGTATGAATGGGATTGGAGGACCAAGCAAAGAGCTTGTTGATTTCAAGGTACAACAAGGCCCCGCGCTCAGGCACAGCAGTGCAGAAATTTTCTTGAGCAGCAGGGGTTTAGCAGTAGATTGCACCTGATACTACATGCTTACCGCGAAGCACTGGGAACAGTTCATCATTGAGGCTGGCCTGAGCCCTTGCAACAAGACAGCACTGGTCCTTTGGTTTTGTATGACCTTTTGAGGACCTAAATAAGTTGCTTAAATCAAGCTGCATTCAGTGCGAGTCAAACATGGATCACTAAGCTGCTCTTAAACAAGCTTACTTGACCAACTCGTGCATTCTGGCCACTTTCAGCTTAAGTGTGCATTCTGGCCACTTTCAGCTTTAGTGCATTCTGGCCGCTTTCAGCCTTAGTGCTTCTTCACAGGCCCCCCCACCTCACTATTTCAGAGTTCTCTACTTTCCTGTGAGACCTCAATGGGCTCTTTTGCCCAGCCCTTTCCCCGGCCTAAACTAGCATTCTCCTGTGTACCTGGTCTCAGCATCTGCCCTACTTGGCCTGGTTGGTCAAGGCAAGTGCAGTTCCATCCCCCATTTCTACTTAATATGCTGTAAAGGGCCGCCTACCCTGCTTGCACAGCTGCACAGCCCCCTGCACTGCCCAATCTCCTCTCTGCAGTATTCCTTTGAACAGGCACTCTACCCTGACTGTGCACAGAGCTTTATTGTGCGAGTCAGTAAGACAGTACTCGCTGTATTGTAAGCCAGTGTGCGTGTCAGTATGGACAGTACTCGCTGTATTCTGCAAGTCAGAGGAAGCTCAGTCTATAGGACTGCCAGGATGCATAAGAGCTCCGGAACTTCTTAAAGGAATGGTAGACTGTTTCAAGCCACTACTATGAAGAGCACTATTACTGAATTCTTTCATCTGTCACCCAAAGGAACAGTGCATGCAGATAATCTTCCACGAGCAGTCCTCCATGTGTTTTCTCCAATTTCCATTGGGCATGGGCATGGGCATAAGCACGATATGCACCCATTCTGTCTCCTGTCTGAGATGGTCTGGTCATATATGAATCAGAAAATGTCTTGGGCCACTTTCAAACATACCACTGCCTTCTTTTCTATTGATCCACAATCCTTGCTGATATACATCAAATGTGTACCATTCTTAATCATTTCCTTGCAATACCATAGGTAGCATGAAGCTCAGGAAACTTTATGCACAGTCTAGCAGTGGCGTTTCAAATTATCTCCAGGTGGATTCACCGGGCCCCAATCATGCAAATCGACTAAGGAAGTGCAGTATGGAAAGCTTAAGCGCTAACACTCGCTTCTTCGCTCTCCATCAAGGCTCACCTCCCCAGCCGCCAACCTTGGTCTTTTTTGTGGTCAGCTTCAGAACTTTGCATGCTGGGATGCGAGGCATGCCCCTGGATAAACAAGGAACATACAAGCGCCATTTCATGCTGTCCAGTCCAACACGCAGCAAGCTGAGATGGCTCAGGCAAATGCACAGAGCAGCTGCCGGCAGGCAGTTACATGCATGCCTATCCGGACCCTTGCAGCAACAGGCATAATGTCAGCAGCGATTTTCACAAACGTCTCTTGCACTAGTTTTCATTACACGAAGTAGGCAACTACAGGCATTTTGACCAAAAATGCAAGGTGGTTATCAGGGGGTGACCTCTCAAGTTCCTAATTATGTGCACATGTGAACACGTGCACGCCTTGCATGCATGCATGCATGCATGCATGCGTGTGTGTGTGTGTGTGTGTGTGTGTGTGTGTGTGTG
>LFCJ01002730.1_pt1 | contig 12747 bp, 17 predicted proteins | sample 643141 | NCBI WGS metagenome assembly LFCJ01 (sample SAMN03766243, study PRJNA286221) | soda lake metagenome | biome: soda lake; feature: Kulunda steppe; material: water; isolation source: sample B1-Br-g2 brine of Lake Bitter-1 | place: Russia: Kulunda steppe | collected 2010-07 | reverse complement strand
TGTGTGTGTGTGTGTGTGTGTGTGTGTGTGTGTGCGCGCGCGTGTGTTTGCGTGCGTGCGTGCGTGCGTGCATGTCTGCGCGTGTGCGCGTGCGCATGGGCATGCATGTAAAATCCAAGTTGTTCACTTACATCTTTGGGTCCAGTCAGGTCGATTTCATAAATAGGCTGATCAGCTTGGCCTACGATCATAAAAGTTGCTGTCGACATTATAACGTTTGCGGTCGTGGAATTGATGTCAACAACGTGTTGACAAATAACGGTGCGCTTTTGTGTTTGCACAGGAATTTCACACTTCTTTATAACAAACTATATTTCTTGGTGTATCCTACACATACGTACAGAGGCTACGACGAAAGCTTAGCAGGAGGAGGGGGCGGTACTTTGGGCACACCATGATCATTCCAGTGCGGTGCTTCACATGTGGCAAGGTGGGTAGAGAATATCATGCTCCTTGACATCATCGGCCTCTCCCTGCATGGCCCTGTGCAAGCTCAATACATCCATGCGCGCTGGCTGCCCAGCCATCTCAAACCCTACCTCACTTTTAACCGGGCTACCCACTGAGCTGAGCTCCCTGCACTCAACTGAGCTGACCTTCCTGCCCTCAAGCATGTGTGAATTCTTTATCTCAGGTTATTGGTAACAAGTGGGACACCTACCTTGACTTGCTGCAAGCGGACTACACAGAGGGGTAAGTGGGGACAAGGTGTGCACATGGTGCATGTTGCCTCAGGCAGGACTCATTAACACTTACGTCTGATGCAGATGCCATCTGCAGAATGTGCTGGGTGCAAGGTGCACAGCGCAGGGCAGGGCTTGCTTGCCTGCTTAATGGATAACTCTTCTTACAGAATTTCTTTTTGCATGTGCATGTGCATGTGCATGAGTGTCAAAGGTGTACGTATGCGCGCACAAGTGTGTCTGTCAGTGATTGATGAATTTGTAAGTGCGCGCGCCTGCGCATGCATCAGTGTGTGCATGCACAGTGTGTTGCATCCTAATAACAAGTCAAATTTTCAACCGATTGGACATATTTTGTCTCCTCAATTGACGTCTACACTATAACTTGAAGGATTTCACAGGTTGTGTAACTTTGTGTTTGCTGATACCAATCCTTGCGTTCATAAAAAAGGACGCTCTGAAAGTGCATACTTTTAAGTGGCCTTTTAAGTGGCTTATAGATTGGCTGCGATGCTGGACAATCAGGCTGCAGATAGATTTGCTCACTTGCGAGTAGTTGGAGGAATTACAAAAGAACAAAATTGAGGTGGCCAGAGTAGAAAAGGCGTATGGTGCACTTTGCCGAGCAGTTGCAAGGTCTGGGAGTGGACAGCTTGCTTTTGTGCATCATATGGTCACAAGTATGCTGCCAGGAAGCGCGTCCTGCCGAGCCGTCGGGAGTCCTGGCCCTGCATGAGCCAGAGTTCACGTGATGCATTTGATGCAAGATGCTCTGCACAATCACTTTTGGGAGAGCTCCCTTGGATTGCACTCCCAACGCTCCCAGGTTGTCTAGCTAGGCTGCTCACGCTGTCCTCAGGTTGTAACTCCCAGTCAGGAAGCACTGCCCAAAGCGTATGTCCAGTTGCCACCCATGGGCTCTGCCGTAGCCGCTCAAACCAATTCACACACGTCCCCTGGCCCCCTAACAACCACTGTGCGCAGGGAAGCGCTGGACGCGTTGTCGCTGAACCGCTACTGCTGCAGAAGGATGCTCATGACGCATGTCGACCTGATTGAGAAGCTGCTCAATTACAACACCCTGGAGAAGGCCCCCGCGCACTCCTTGCCTCAGCAGGAGCCAGCCTCAAACCGGTGATGCGCTGTGGCAGTGCACTGGTCCTCATGCTCTCCAGCGAGGCTGAGATCAATTGTGCTCACGGGTGCCGCACTTGGGCGCCGCACTTGGGCAGCGCACTTGATGCTCACCCGCAGGGTTTAGGTCGAACGTGTGCATGGATCGCTTGGGTGTGCCACCGCGGTCCAGCACAGGAGTGCACTGGTGTCCAAGGAATTTAGGTTTTTTAAGACTGATTCAATGGCTGTGCTTTTGTTTGTGCTGCGCCTGATGGTGCAAAGCACCAGCTCCACAGCAGGAACACTATGCTACATGGATGTTTCTTGAGTGACAGCAAATTGCTGTCCGTGTCCTTGAAGAAACGAACAGTTGTTTGAGAGTGTGTGCTCTGGTATTTAAATCATTGAATGACTTAACAATGAAGGCCCTGCTTTCAATAAATGTGTGTCTTTTAGTGTTCTTAGCTGAAGCTTTTTCTGGCATTTCTTGGTAGCTTATGCAGGGAGAACAGTGTAAAATAGATGAAAACAATGATTGTTTGCGCAGCCTAGCCTTGTCATGGAGGTAAACTGAAATGGCTCGTCCTCAGCACAAGAGGCTCCTAATGGTCCAACTGAGGTATTGGAAGGTTGCATGGCCTTCAGAGCCAGGTAAATTACCTGCTGAACGAGGGAAGAATGCCCAGTGGGTGAAGCCTATCAGGCCGACAACATAATGTTCTCGACAATTATGCTTGTTCAACAACTAAGTTAGTATCCTAAGGGTCCAACAAAGAAAGGCATGAAATAGAAAAGAATAAAGAAGAAGACTGTATCAGCAGGGATATCCCATGTTGACGTGAATCAAGAGAGGTTAACAGCTGGTGCAAGTGCTAGGCAACCCCCCACCCTCACACAAGGAAGTGGAACGTCAACAAGGATCAAGAGGGTTCTGGACATTGTACTGAAGCCTTGTTGGTTGGGGTGTTTGTTGGCTGGTTAAGCGTCGACACTGCTGAACAAGCCTGTTTGTGTTGCGAGCTTGAATCATGATGTGGGGTGACACCCTCAGCGGGCAGGGACTGCAGGAAGCATATGGACGCTTTTAAACGGACAGTCTCTGTACCTGAAACGTGCTGCAGGGAGTCTTGCTGCCTGCGTAGTTCTTCTTTTCTTTTCTTTCTGTGCTGCAACTGAATCCCCCGGGGTCAGTGGTGTTTGTGATGCTTAACGCCAGCCACTTGAGAACCAAGTTGCATGACTTAAATGAGTCAAGACACAGAGGGCATGGCAGATGAAAAACATGATTCATAATCCTTTCATAATTCATGCATGTTTGGTGCAAGGGTGTTCTTTACCAGCAACTAGGACCAGACAGTCTCTGCATGTGAGTATGTAGCATATGTACAAACAAGCACAGAGCACTCTGCACGAGAGTATGTAGCATGTGAACAAACAAGCACAGAACACTCTGCACGAGAGTACGTAGCATGTGTACAAACAAGCACAGGACGTTCGGTCAAAAGGCCTCACTACTGTGGCTTGGGAGGCCTTGATGCCTTTTCTACCACGCCTGAAACTCCTTCCCTCCTTCGCAGTTCTCGCAGTACCTCCTCCATGGATACACCCTGCGAGCACCCAAAAGCCAAACCATGTGTACATCTGATTGAGCTCTCACATGGCTGAGCCCAAAAGGGCAAACCATGTGTACATGATTGAACCCTCACTTCACACGTTTGAGCCCTTAATAGGGTCACAACTCAAGATCTGCTGCCGCACACACTGGCTGCTGGAGCATATGCTGTGCAGAGCTCGCTCAAACCTCATCAGAGGTCGTATTGTCTGTGCTCGTTAGCTTGCACAGACATGAATTTCTTTTGAAGACAAGAGGCTGTCATCTCCTGTGGCAGAGACCATGCATGCTGCTTGACGGGTTGGCAGAGACCATGCATGCTACTTGATGGGTTGGCAGGACCATGCATGCTGCTTGATGGGTTGGCAGAGACCATGCATGCTGCTTGATGGGTTGGCAGAGACCATGCATGCTGCTTGACGGGTGGGCTGCTGCATCAAGGCATCATGCTGCATCAAGAAGCCATGCAGCTTGACGGGTGGGCTGCTGCATCAAGGCATCATGCTGCATCAAGAAGCCATGCTGCTTGACGGGTTGGCTGCTGCATCAAGGCATCATGCTGCATGAAGAAGCCATGCTGCTTGATGGGACAGCTGCTGCATCAAGGCACCATGCACGCGCACAATGGCCATCAATTGCAATTTAAGTCCTATAACACTAGCAAAAATGATCGCTATGCGGACGAGATGCAGGTTGTGTGCATGCATTTGCGCGACGGTGTGCCTCCTTCTCACACAGAGGCATTTCGTCAAGAGGCAGACATGTGCTCAGAGGCATGTGCATGCATGCTTGCACAGGAAGGCATGGGTCAACATGTCGTATTTGGCTGCAAGTCCTGGGACACACATGCAAGGAGCATATGTATATCATGGCATGCTCCAAGACATCCTGTGCACCTTGTTTGTAGAACAAAGCCCCCGAGTGCTTAATATCAAACAATTTCAGCCTGGGCCTAGCGAGCACACAAACACACTGCCTCAACTGTGCAGATCTGCGGCCAATCAGAACCAAGTACCATGGCTGGCCTGGTGGGAAGAGCTTGCGGAACAACCCACTGCAAAGTAGAAACACATGTGGGGCTGGCCAGAGGAAGGCCTCACACACCGAGGGGCTGGGAACCAATTTTGGCAATTAGTTTACAGGGTCCCATGCTGCACTTGGCTCCGCGCAGAGCAGCACGTTGCACACATGCACTTGGCTCCGCGCAGAGCAGCACATTGCACACATGCACTTGGCTCCGCGCAGAACAGCACGTTGCACACATGCAGACCTCTTGAGCAGAGCTCCTCTCTCGCTTGCCTTCCACCCGTCACACAAGCCCCAGGGCGGCATGCGGGTGCAGTGCTGTGCATCATATGCCCAATGCATCATGCACGTGTGGGGGACATTGCTCTCGCAGTGCAGGACATTCATGCCCGTCAACCAGTCTTCAGCAGTGGCGCTGCAGAGGGCTGCTCGTGGAGCGCAAAGCCCGAAGGGCAGCCACTGCACAGCGCCGCCCACCAACTGACTGCTTCCATGCGTATGCCAGCCCTGAGGTCAACCAGGACCCGCTCACGCAGCATCCCACACCCATGCACACCAGCTGCTCCCTGGCCCACAGCACCACTGCAGGGAGGCCCCCCACACCCAGGGCGCGAGCCACAGGGCACGGTGCCAGGGACAAGCGCACCTGCAGGTTCAGAAGCACCATGGCGTGGTACAGCAGGTCCGCCATCTCACTAGCCGCACGCTCTCTGCCCTCAGCCTGCTCCAGCGCCTGGCACAGCTCCCCGGCCTCCTCACGCACCTGCGTGCACCAGCACAGGCGGGCAGGTTCTGTGTGGGGCCCGCTCAACAAAAGGCAGGCAGCCTCCTCATGCGCCTGCGCGCACCGTTGAGCATGACCAAGCACACAGCACAGGCAGGCAGGCAGGCAAGCACACAGCAGACAGGCTGGCTGTGGGGTGTGCGCTCAGGAAGGCTGCCTTGTCGTGCACATGCGCGCACCAGGGAGCATATGACTGAGCCAAGGTCAGCGCACCAGTGGGCGTATGACTGGTGTTAGGTCAGTGCACCAATTGGCATATGACTGTGTTAAGGTCAGCACACCATTGGGCATATGACTGTGTTAAAGACAGCGCCAAGGAAGGGCAGGGCAAGCAGCGTCTGGCACTCAGCAAGGCAGGCAGGTTGTGCGGGGCAGCATGCAGAGGCAGGCTGTGAGCGGAAGGCAAGGGCACAATCACCGAATTCGAGAGACATGCAGAGGCAGTGCATGCAAAGTGTCAGGAGGCATGCAGAAGCAGTGCAAGAGATGGATAGATGCCGCATGTAAGCAGGCAGGGGGCAGCACAGGTGGCATGCATGCAAACCCTCCCACACGCAGCCTCTGATGAGCTGAGAGAATGCCGGCTGCACTCTGTGCTCAAATACACAGCCTCCAGTTTGCGCCGGAACTCCCCAGACTGCTGCACAGTCTTGGTCTTGTGCTGGCTGTGCACAAAAGGGCTGTCAACACGTGCAAGCTGTTCGCATGCGTCCGTATCGTGTCCGCCGCCTTCATCAAGGGCGCCATGAACGTGTGCACGTGGATGCTATAGCTATGCCTCTGTGGCATGCTCCACGCTTTCAGCATGCGCCAGCCAAGAGGCGCAGCCCTGCTTGCCTTCTTGCGCACCACAGCCCAGCGTGCCGAAGGCGACGCGCGCCACCACCAAGAGCACAACATAAGTGTGCGCCAGCAAAAGGGCACAGCCCTACTTGCCTTCTTGCAGGCCAGCTCGGGGTTCCCCAAAAGCTTTGCAGTCCAGGACGGTTTTCCTTCTGCAGACAAATCCAGGGGGTGCGCGTTTAAGAAGCATGAGCACGAGGGCAAGGGGGCAGGCGACTCGCTGCAGCACTCACGCACGCAGAGGCGCACTTGCAGACTGCAACGCCACGCTACACAGACCCCAGCACTGACAGATTCAACAAGCAGCTTCTTCAGTCATGCGCGTTGTTGAATATAAAGCAAGGGGCTCATGCTGTTGGAGAGTCTGTACCTCTGCCAGCAAGGATCCCATGACTTCCCATGCCCATGCCCCTGGCCATGCACCTTTTGCACGTGGCGCTCACAACACCATATCCCTACTGAAGCAACACGTTCGTGTCGCTCATGGCAATGTGGCCCACAGGACGGCCCAGCGGCACACATATGCTGCTCACGGCACTCATAGCCACCCGTGCCCATCAAGGAGCTCCACTCTCAGCATTCATCGCCATATGGATGCCCATCCCCGCATGCACACCGACAATGATACCGCGCATTGTTATGGTAGCGCACATTGCTGTGGTGTAGCACGTTGCTTCATCAAGGAGACCAGCCGCCCTACCGCTGGACTGCAGCACTGCTTCTGTTGGACAGTGTGGCTCCCATCTCAGCAGAGTTCTAAGACCATCTGCACACGCCCAGACCCCATCCCTGCCGAGTTCCAAGACCATCCGCACCCGCCAAGACCCCATCCCTTCAACAGGCAGGCCGCCCTACCGCTGGGCTGCTGCATCGCCTCACGCCGCTTTGCTATGGTGTGCTCCAGGGCAAGCAGCGTCGTCTGCGGGGAGTAGTCTGCGTGGTGGGTGTGGTCCCCTGCCTCTTGGACACCGTCGGCCTGGAGGCTGGTCTCGGAGAACCAGCAGGTCCTGCAGGCAAAGCAGAGGGACCACAGGGGGGTCACCCATTGGCACGTGCTGACACAGCATATATGCTCCCGCGCAGCCGTGCAGGCATATATGCTCCCGCGCAGCCGTGCAGGCATATATGCTCCCGCGCAGCCGTGCAGGCATCCTCAGTAACACACCTCTCCCTGCCCTCGGAGCACCCCCTGAACTGTACTGGGCACATGGCACACGGCCATCAGAGAGGATCCAGAGCCAGCACAGCAAGCAGCGGTTGACCACGACAGAAATGAAGGGCAATGAGAAGTTGACGCATGTGGATGCTAGCACCTCCTGCAGACATCTCTGCGCCCTTGATCAGGCGCAAGTGTGGCATGCATCGGGTTTGCTGTGATGCAGGGGCGATGGGACATCAACGGCGACAACATCATAGCAAAGACAACAGCAATGATGTTAGTAGTTTGGTGCTTGGAACACAGCATGATCCAAGATCTCTTCCAAGGCAGGCAAGCAGCTGAGGTGGCGAGGTCGCTGAGAGCATGCACCATACGATCACTCACGCACAACACACATACACAAAGTGGCGCACGGGTACATACACATGTATATGTGCTCATGCATGAACACGCATACGCGCACCTCGCGCCGGTGTGGCATGAGGGTCCGATAGGGTCTGACAGGTAGATGATGGAGTCCCTGTCACAGTCCACGAACACCTGTGCATGCATGCCGTTCAAGCTTTATGCCTGCTGTCTTCGGAGCAGTGGGAGCACAGGCAAACGCATAGGTGCTCATGCCTTTACTCTTGGGCACAAAACAGCTCCCGCCGTGCAAATACGTTCATGAGCACCTCTGGCAAAAGTAGGCGCAGACCCTAATAGGTGGACAGCCTGTCAGTAAGATTAGGGTTGAGCACATATCTGCAGCTGGTACGCTCCTGCTCTGTGCTGAGCCCCGGCAAGTGCAAAAAGACAGGCAAGTGTTTTGGACTGATGCCTTGTTGGACAGTGATTATGCCTTGTTGAACAGCACTGATACCTTTTTGGACAGTACTGATGCCTTGTTGGGGGACACCCTGTCTGCACTTAATCAGCAATTTGGCTCGTCAACACACAGGCAAGTGAATGCTTCGAGCGCTTAAACGCCATACTCGCCCATGCACACTCAAATTCTGGGGCAGGGCACCCCAAAAATCGCGCATGGCTTCATGTGCTATACTGCTTTGCAGCAGCACAGTCCCATGCACTCACTCCTCCACTTGCTCTCCCATTTGCGTGCCATAGTGGAGCCTAGGGCACCAACGCCCCTGCGCGTGCGTCCACAGCGCCTGCCTGTACCTGTCCATACCACTGTTTGCGTGCCACAGTGCAGCCCCAACCATCTCATGTTTCGAGTGTTTTTCGCGGAACCTGTCCACGCACCTTGTGCACGTGGATGAATGCGCCAGAGGTCTCGCCCTTGCACCACCGGCCCTTCCTCGAGCGGCTGTAGAAGGTTGCCAGCCTACAGGCACACATACAGGTAGGGTAGGAAGGTAGGCACAGGCATGTGACCCTGGCTTCAGGCAGCGCAGGCCTCTTGAAGGTGGAGCAGCTTGGAAAAAGTGCATGAGGAGGGTGGCCCAGGTAGCAAATCTAGCGGCTCAGGTTGGCGCAATAGGGTGGGGCCTATGCAATGGCCCAGAGGCACAGTATCTGCCAACTGTGCCGAAGGGACGCAAAGACTGCTGTAGCCGTTGATCAGCCAGACTGCAACACTGAGGGCTCCCTCCTGCGCGTCCCTCCTGTGCGTCCTTGCAAGCTACATGCTGCATGATCTGAGGTGCAGGAGCCCTGTCAAGACATGCGCGGTACTTCGGAGCATCTACTGCACACTGTCCCGCAAACAAACGAGAATGAACGAAACCTGTATGGTTTGCATACCTGGTTTGAAGGGTCTCGTTCAGGGCTGCTCTATCCGCGAACGCTTGCATAAGTATTTCACCTGTGTCTATGTGCTGCAACAGCACAAGCAGGATACAGAGAGCACTGTGAGCACATATGAAAGAAAGCACAAATTTCGGTAGCTTGCAAAACTCGAGCACTGATACGGCTGCCGCTGCTCATGTTGCTCCTGACCTGGACAATCACAGCTACAAGTCCATCCTGATTGTATTTGAGCTTGTCCAGGTATTGGGTCATGCCTGTGACCTCTGCCTCCGGCTGCACGGGCGCTGCAGCAGTGGATAATATTCTGGTAGAGGGCTGATGCCATGAGACTGGTGTTGATGGGCAAGGGAAATATTTCTGGAGCAAAGTATGACGAGGGGCGAAGGAGCAAGGGGGAGGGGTTGGCCTAGTGCTTTGAAGCTGGGTCTTCTGAACACTAAGCTGCATTTTAAACTCAATTATCTCCGTATATTCAAGTCAAAATGTGTAATGATATCGTGATGTCCTGCAATCGTCCAATTAAAGCATTAAGATTAAACAGGGAAAAAATTTTTACAGCAAAAATGATTTCATCGAGGTGCATATTTTTTGCTGCTCTGCAAGACGGCAATGTGCGCATTCTACTAGTTACATCACCAAGCCTGGAGTTCATCGTCGGCACCATGATGCTGTGCAGGTACGCTGTACGGTTTGTACCATTCAAATTCAAATCTGGGAGCCGACGCAGTGGCTGAAGAACGGCTCAGACTTAGAGACCTTTACATTGCTGTAAAAAGATACATGACTAGAAAAATTAGTTGACAAAGACGTTCTGGGGAGAGCACTTTCAACTCACAATTTTGGCCAGAGTTCAACTGAGTAACAGCGGCACACAGCAGCTGGCCAGGAGACGCAGCACCGCTGGTGGGGCCTGTGGCATAGCGGCCGCCAGCAGGGGCACAAGCGCCATGCTGATGGCTGGGCTTGCAGGTCCTGCGCCTGCTGCCGCCGCCGCTGACTGCGCAAGAACGCTGCGCAGGCCAGACCACAGGGGGCTGCAGCGCAGGGCCGCCACGGCTGCCTGCAGCTCGTCCCCGTAAGGCACGCCACACAGCTGGAGGCAGCTGCCCAGGCATGCACGCAGCTGCTGGCCTTCATGACCATGCAGCAGCCATGGTAGCGCCGCCCCATCCCCGGCTGCCACCTGCCGCTGGTGCACACATGCCAGGTGCTCTGCAGGCGGTAGCCCCGCTGCTGCCACAAACGCCGCAAACACCGGCGAGGAGGGCGCCCTGCCTTGGGCACCAGGGCCTGGAGATGGCCCAACGGCACCGGGGGCTGCCGCAGGTGCCTGGCCCAGCAGCCCCAGTTGCCGCCACTGCCCCTGCACCCGCATCCACAGGCCCTCCACCAGTGCGGGCTGCAGCAGCGGCCGCCACAGCTGCTGATGCTCCGCGCCGCTGCCTGCCACGCCAGGCGCCGCCGGGGGAGCACCGGCACCAGCGTCGGCTTGGGCGTGCGCGGGGCGTGAGGCCACCATGCTGCAGGCGCTGGCCAGGGGGGTGGCGTAGTACTCGCAGGCCATGGGCAGTGCGCGCAGGGCCGTGGTGAGTAGCCCGGTGCCGGAGAGCCACGCGGGGGCGCCGGCCTGTGCACATGCATGTGCGCGCATTTGCGTGTGCGCGTGTGAGAATGTGCGCCCTCATGCATGCCATGCGTGAGAGTATACGTGCAATGCGTGTGTACGTGTGTGTGACACCAAGTGATACACGCGATGAAGCAGGCGGGGTCGTGCAGAGGTTATGGGAGGCAGGGCGCAAGGGCGCCTTGCGGGGTTTACGCACGCACACATGCATGCAAGCTCAAACACGCATGCAAGCACACGCACGCGCACGCACACACACACACACACACACACACACACACACACACAAACAAGCTTGATTGGCTTGGAAGCGCGTGCCAAAAACTCTACGTTCAGCCCTCTTACTCACCTGGACCCCATATCCCGTGACCTCCCTCGCATGTGCACTCAGCCTGGACCCCTACCCATATGTGCACTCAGCCTGGACCCTTAACCATGTGCTCTTTTCCCCGTCCTCCTTGCGTCACACACCTGGCAGTAGCCCAGCACCAGGCAGTACAGCTTGAGGTGTGCCGCCAAAAGCTCCGCCTTTTCTGCTGTGATGCACTCGTACAGGGAGGACGTGCAGAAGTGCAGCAGCGCCGCGCACTGCCTTGCCTGCCTCGCCCGCCACCGCCCCTCCCTCTCCCCACGCCCCTGCACGTCCCGCTGCTGCCGCTGACGCAGGCCTTGCCGCTGTGCCTGCTGCTCAGGCAGCGTATGCAGGTGGCCGGGCGGCGGCTGCCCCTGCAGGGCGCGACGCCGTCGTCGCCGCTGCGCCGCTGCGCCCTGCAGCGCTCCCAGCTGCTTCAGCAGCTGCGCCAGCGCCATGATGGAGGGGTCGGCGCTGAATGTGGCGCACAAGTGGACCATGTCGTTGCTGCCGCCGCTATCGGCATCCACGGCACCAGGGCCGCGCAGCCCCGCAACACCGCTTCCCTCCGCACCTTCTGCGCCCCGACCCCCCTCTTCCTCCTCCTCCTCCTCCACCTCCTCCCATGCCCCTCCCTTGGCGCCAGCGCCCTCGTCGCCTCCTCGGCCACCACCGCCCGGCACTGCCTGGATCCCAGCACACCCCTGCGCGCCATCAGCCGCGGCCCTGCTCAGGCCGCGGCGCGGCGCGCGAGGCAGGCCCTCAAACAGCAGGGGCGGCTGCTGGCCCGCCGCCGCGCCGGGCGCGCCCGCGGTGTGTGGCACGGACACGCGCGACAGCAGGGAGCGGATGCCTGAGGGGTCGTCTGCGTAGGACAGCGAGCCCGACCGCTTCTTCACGAACACCTGCGCAGGGCACAGCAAGGGTGGGGGGGGTGAGCTCAAGCAGGGATGCAGCAGGGTTGTGGGCGTGGGGCGGTGAGCACTGAGGATATGGTGTCCTGCTGCTTGCTGCTTCTGGGCCAATCCTGCGCAACTGCTGCTGCTGCGGCGCCGGTTGCTCTTGGCTGCCGTGCTTGCTCTTGGCTACCGTGCTTGCTCTTGGCTGCCGTGCTTGCTCTTGGCTGCTGTGTGCCTGCTTGCGTGCAGGCGCCCACAAGCTTGACCGTTGCACCCACAATGGTGTGGTTTGCTGGCCTTGCAAGCAGCAGGCGCTGTCATCCTAGGAAGGTGTGCCTCTAGCCCATGTCGTAGTGAGCGCTTGAAGCCCTTGCCTGTATCCCTGGAGTACTGTCACAGTCTGCGCCTGAACAGCGCCCTGTGTAACATAGCATTCGCGCGGACACATTTCAAAGAGCACGAGGATTTACCTATCACAGGCATCGGTGCAGTGACCGAGCACAGGGGGGGGAGCATTGCATAAAACGAGTACAGGCATGACTGTCGGGCAGGCGCCTCCTAGAACACCTGACATCAGTGCGGCGCGTACAGCAGAAGATGGTCCGGCGCGGTTGAGGTGTGCGCGCTCATGGCAGTGCTCATGCTAGCATGCGTGCAGCGCACTCCCACTGCCCACATCATGGCGCAGCACATCACGCCACAGTGGACTGGCAGACTGGCTGAGCCAGCAGCATGCACGGCACACTCCCACTGCCCACATCATGGCGCAGCACATCACGCCACAGCGGACTGGCAGACTGGCTGAGCCAGCAGCATGCACGGCACACTCCCACTGCCCACATCATGGCGCAGCACATCACGCCACAGCAGACTGGCAGACTGGCTGAGCCAGCAGCA
>LFCJ01002729.1_pt1 | contig 12749 bp, 12 predicted proteins | sample 643141 | NCBI WGS metagenome assembly LFCJ01 (sample SAMN03766243, study PRJNA286221) | soda lake metagenome | biome: soda lake; feature: Kulunda steppe; material: water; isolation source: sample B1-Br-g2 brine of Lake Bitter-1 | place: Russia: Kulunda steppe | collected 2010-07 | reverse complement strand
CCCGCTCGGAGGGAAGGTCGAAGCGTTTCGATTGATCCCATGAGATGTTCGAATGTGAGTTGCTGCAAAGCGTTTGTTTACCTGTTGGTAGTAGCAGCGTGATCAGGAGCCAGCTCTGCAATGAGATCCTGGGCACCACGCCGGACAGCCTCGTGACTCGATTGAGAGGGCTCCCAGCCGAGACTTGTGAGTTTCTCGATAGACAGTCGCATCTTCGGTACGTCGCCAGTCCAGCCGCGGTCGCCACCAGTGTAGGAGTACTCGGGGTCAAGGACCATTTCATCGCTTATGATATCTGCAATGGCGTTGACTGAGGTTGTCGTTCTGGCACCGAGATTGTAGGTGTTGAGGTCCTGGTCTGCGTGTTCGACGACGTGGCAGATGGCGTCGACACACTCCTCGACGTGCATATATGATTTCTCCTGTCGACCATCACCGAGAATTTCGAGTTCTGCTGGGTTGGCGAGGAGCTTCTCGATGAAGTCAGGAATGACGTTGCCACGCTGATGAGGACCAACGATGTTAGCAAATCGGAACACCCAGGCGGTGAAATCGTAGGAGTGGGCGTATGTGGAGATGAGAGCCTCATCGGCTAGTTTTGATGAGCCGTAGATCGAGATCGGTTCGAGTGGGGCATAGTCTTCTGGTGTCGGTCGTGGTGCCTCTCCGTAGACCGTTGAGGATGAGGTGAAGGCGATGTTGGTGACGTCGACTTCCTGCATACGTTCGAGGACGTTGTAGGTCATCTCCGTGTTTTCCTCAAACAGCGTTCTGTCGTCGTCGTAGTTGGTGTCGGTGTAGGCTGCGAAATGGAAGACGATATCGAGGTCTTCGGTGATGATTTGCTCGACGTCGTCTTTGTTGGTGAGGTCAGCCTGAATGAATTCGGCTCCGTCAGGTACGCGGGAGCGATCGCCCTTCGAGAGGTCATCAGCGACACGAACTGTTGTGCCTTCCTCAAGGAGATAGTGGGCAAGGTGGCTACCGACGAGACCAGCCCCACCTGTAATGAGTATGTGCGTGTCTGAAAGGTTCATAAGAGGTGATATTGTGCGATGTGTAAGTATATACTGAAACAGATTAACATATTTTTCCGTCAGCTGTTCACTAAATAATTGTGTTCTTTTAAGCGTCGTACTAAAGTCAATTGCAACTGAAATTCAGCCTATGCTCCCTTGGGGTCATCTGGCGATTGGCTATCTGTTGTATTCAATCGGTGTTCACTTCCGATGTGGCGTTCGACCTGAGGGACCATCGGTCATCGCACTTGCTGTCGGAACACAGGCACCAGATCTGATCGACAAGCCACTAGCATGGTCATTCGGAATACTTCCATCGGGGCGGAGTTTGGGTCATTCGCTTTTGTTTGCTGTTCTTTTCGGGATCGTTGTCTGGATCATTGGGAGGCGATATATGCGGCGTTCGGAGGCGATCGCCTTCCTCGTTGGTCATCTGTCGCACGTGATTGTCGACGTCCTTCCGGCAGTCCATGCTGGCCAGTGGGATCGTCTAGGGTCGCTTCTGTGGCCAGTGACGCCTGCGTATCAATATCCCGGCGAAATGGATCGGAGTGTCATCGAGTTCTTGCTCGCGTTGGATCTCTCTGTACTGCCTCTGACCGGGGTCGTGTTTGGTATGGCTGCGTTAGGACTCTGGGTGTATGATGGGTTGCCCGGAATTAGAACCGTGTTCGATACCATTCAGTCATGGCGTTTGGATCATTTCTGAGTAGGTCGAATACTCAGCTTACCTATTATCCGTCTTACAATTAATCACCGAAAATATTCTGAGAACACATCTTTCTGTGAGGTTCACATCTCAATATGTATTCTAATAGCCCAAGAAGATCGTGGAAGTCGCCGACAAACCGTTGCTTACACACTGTTTCGATCAGCTGATCGAGTTGGGCGACGACGAGCTCGTCGTCGTCGGCTACCTGAAGGAGGTGATCATCGACCACTACGGCGACGAGTACGAGGGCGTTCCCATCACCTACGCCCACCAGCGCGAGCAGAACGGACTGGCCCACGCATTGTTGACCGTCGAAGAGCACATCGACGACGACTTCATGCTCATCCTCGGCGACAACATTTTCGAGGCGAACCTCCAGGACGTGGTGCGGCGCCAGCGCGAGGACCGGGCGGACGCCGCGTTCCTCGTCGAGGAGGTGCCGTGGGACGAGGCGTCGCGGTACGGGGTGTGTGACACCAACCAGTACGGCGAGATCACCGACGTGGTCGAGAAGCCCCACGACCCGCCGTCGAATCTGGTGATGACCGGCTTCTACACGTTCAGTCCCGCGATCTTCCACGCGTGTCACCTCGTGCAGCCGTCGAATCATGACGAGTACGAGATCTCGGACGCGATCGACCTGTTGATTCAAAGTGGGCGGACGATCGACGCGATCCCGCTCGACGGGTGGCGCGTGGACGTCGGGTATCCGGAGGATCGAGAGGAGGCGGAAGCGCCGTTGGAAGGGGAGTTTGAGGAGAGGGTCGTGGAGGCGGCGGATGGTGGGTGAGTGCGGAAGCAATCACTCTCGCCACTGATCGAGCCAAACGGTTTCGCCGGCGAGTTCTTCAGGTGGATAGTGCGTCAGGACGCGATCGAGCGCCCGAACCGCAGCTTCCGGGTCGTCCCGCAGGAACACCGGATCGGTATAGATCACGACGCCGGCGTGGGTAACACGATCAGCGATCGTGCCACTGAAGTCTTTCTTGTCGTTCGTGACGAGCAGGTGGCCGTGATCCGCACAATACCGAAGTAGCGTCTCGTCGTCGGTTGCTTCGCCGAACACGTCGTTTGCTCGCACGACATCGTAGCCGTTCGATCGGAGGCTCGTGACGAACACACGAGGGACGTGCTCATCGGTACAGAAACCGACCGGCACTAGGCGGTGTGTGGCGGGGTAAGCGCCTCTGACGCGAGCGTTCGTTTCGTTTCCTCACGTTCGCGACGAAGCGTGCGCATCTCCGCGGGGTGCTCGTAGTAGTACGCGAGCGCAGCGTGAACCTCCGCGAGCGTCACGTCGAGCTGGTCGGCGACATCGACCGGCGAGCCGCCGGCGACCACGAGTTCGTACACGTCGAGGACGCCGATCCGCCGGTCCGCGATTCTGGGTTCCCCGCCGAGCACGTCCGTCGTCGATACGATCCGAGACATACGGCGAGTTTCGTCGGGATACCATATAAACCGTTGGCAGCGAGCGTCCACGCTGGACGCCGGTGTTCGACAGGACTCTCGCCGCCCTCGATCGACACGTCCCGTGTTGCCGTCGTATTCGGCTTGTGTCAGTGACACAGGATAGAGACCGGGAGCGGACCACCGGAAACGGCGGTCTCCTTCAGTGCGTGCGACGCCGACGAACTCCGACTCGTCCTCGAACAGCGCGAACGGGTCGCCTTCCATGACGGCGTTCTCGAAGACGGGGTGATCGCGATGGGCCTACGGGGCGAAAGACTCCAGTGACGCACGGAAGGCCTTAGACCTCCTCTTAGAGGCCGGTGACGTCGCACGCGAGAGCGGGTCCGATATCGTGACCGAGTCACACGTTCAGGAGGCTCGTGAGCGAGTGCAGACTGATCAGGTGGTCGAGGGGATACAGAACTACTCTCAGCACGGACAACTCGTGTTGTACGCGCTCACACGACTCCACGAGCGCGGTGAAACGCCGGTCCGGACGCGTGAAGTCGTCGAGACGTACCGGAGCGTGGCTCATTCGGAAGGGGTGAGTCCGGTTTCGGAGCGGTCGGTGCGTGACTACCTGGGTCAGTTGGCGCAGTTGGGGATCACGGAGTCGACAGAACACAATCGGGGGAAAGACGGCGGCAAGTACAACGAGCATCAGCTGGCGGAGTCCGTTTCGGCGGTTCGAAGCGGGTTGGCGACGTTGTTGGAGTCCGCGTGAATCGGGCGTCCGTCGTGTGCTCCGGTGATGGCGGTGGCCGATCCGTGCTAACAGCGGAAGCGGTGGGGTGGGTGTGTCGCGTCGCTACGCGATCGAGCGATGGCGGGTGGACGGTGGGAATCCCGAAGCCCCCGTTGCACCAGTACGTCGGAAATCCGTTGTTGACGAAGTTCCTGAACGCGTTCTACGGGGCCGGCGTGAGCGACGCTCACAGTGGCTTCCTGGATCTTCACGCGCGAAGCCTACGAGACGATGGACCTGGAGACGACCGGGATGGAGTTCGCCTCCGAGATGATCATGGAGGCCGGGGCGACGGATCTCGACATCGTCGAGACGCCGATCGTCTACCACGAGCGCGAAGGTGAAGAGACGCTGGAGAGCTTCAAGGACGGGTGGCGACACGTCCGGTTCATGCTCGAAAACGCTCCCGGTTACCTGTTCTCGGTGCCGGGAATGATCCTGGGAGTCGTCGGTGCGCTAATCATGGCGACTGCGTACAGCGGCGTGACTATCGGCGGCGTGAACCTGGGCATTCACTCGATGATCGCCGGCAGTTTGCTTGCGATCGTCGGCTATCAGGTGGCCAGTCTCGGCGTCTTCGCCACCGTTGCGGCCGACCCGATTCGATGTGCAAACGATCCGTTCACGCGGCTGGTGACGGGGAACGCAACGCTCGAACGCGGTGCGACCGTCGGCGTCGTCATCTTCGGCGGTGGAGCGCTCTACGCGAGTGCCCTCGTGTACCAGTGGGTATCGAGCGGATTCGGGTCGGTGGCGTTCACGCTGAGCTCGCTCGTCGCGTTCACCGCGATCGTAATCGGGTTGCAGAGGATCTTCTACTCGTTTTTCCTGAGTACGATCGGTCGAGGATCGTCAGGCGTGTCGTCCTCTGAAGAAGGAACCACAATAACCTTCGAGTCGAAATAAATCTCACTGACAAGCGCGTGCTGCTCACCGGTGGTGCAGGATTCATCGGATCGCATCTCGCCGAACGGCTACTGGCGGACGGGAACGAGGTCGTCGTCGCCGACGACTGCTCGAACGGGAACCCCGAGTGGCTTCCAGACGATGTCGAGTTCGTCCGCGCCGACCTTACAGAGACTGCGGCCGTCGCGGGCGTGGTGACACCCGACCTCGATCTCGTCTTCCACCTCGCCGCTCGCAAGAGCGTCAATGACGACGATCCGCACGAACAGTTCGCCGAGAACACGACGATGACGCACAACGTGCTCGCTCGGATGCGGGAGGTCGGTGTGACCAACATCGCGTTCACGTCGTCGTCGACCGTCTACGGCGAAGCACCGCGGCCGACGCCGGAAGACTACGCCCCGCTGGAACCGATCAGCGTCTACGGTGCGAGCAAGCTGGCGGACGAGGGCCTGGTGTCGACGTTCGCACACTCGCACGACTTCACCGCCTGTACGTTCCGGTTTGCGAACATCGTCGGTCCGCGACTGCGCGGGGCGGTGATCCCCGACTTCATCGAGAAGCTTCGAGACGATCCGGAGACGCTGACGATTCTCGGAGACGGTCGGCAAGAGAAGTCGTTCATGCACATCGACGATTGCGTGGATGCGATGTGTTACGTGATCGAGCAGGCTGATGGTTCGCTGAACACGTTCAATCTGGGAACGGGGACGACCACGTCCGTGAACCTGATCGCCGATGTCGTCGCAGAGGAGATGGGGCTCGATCCAGAGTACGAGTATACTGGCGGGGACCGTGGCTGGACTGGGGACGTACCGAAGATGCGGCTGTCGATCGAGAAGCTGTCGGCGCTTGGGTGGGTGCCGGAACTGAAGAGTGATGGGGCAGTTCGCCGAAGCGCCAATCAGTTGGTCGTTCAGATGGGTCCCACTTGAGTGGTTACTTTGACGGCCACTCGGCTTTCACCATAAGCGATCAATCCAGGTTTCGGCAGCAACGACTTGAAGAGCAGGACTATCTTCACTTTCGGTAGGCGTTCAATGACTCGGGACGATCTTCCATACCTGATCGCCGACGACGTAGCATCCCATCAGGAGTTCGTCTCATATGTATTCGACTCGCGACCATGAAATACGAACACGCAGGTCTCGCTGAGGTTTTTGTCAGTGTAAAGTTAACTGGACCAGCACACGCTAGAATCTGGCGGGATAATATCGCCAAGTTGTTCGCTACTGCGCGTCTCCGCGATTGTGGTCATGTCGGGAAGATATCCAGATGCTGCTGAATTGATCGTACGGAACCCCGTCAATGCCGAGAATGACGATTCGGAAATGCGAGCAGCGCCGCGCCGATACAGCCCAGCACGAACAGCCCAGCGGTGAGACTGAACTCGGGTGCCGCGTCGATATCGTGGCCAACCGTGGTCACGACATTGCGACCGATCGTCCAGCCGCCGATCAAGGCGCTGAGGCTCATCGGGATACTTCCTATGGGACCAGTGAATGTGTTGAGTCCGTGTACTTCCAAACCGATCCATTTAATCTGTCTATCACTACAGAAAGAAACAGGATGAAATCGAAGGAAAATGACACTGAGCCGAAAGAGGTTATTAAAATACCGGAGAAAACCCTGTCGATGGTAGAGCAACGTATCCAAGGAACTCAATTCACTTCTGTAGATGAATATATAAATTATGTTATTTTAGAATGCCTACACCAGATGGATACTCGAGAATCTTCAGGAACCGAAATTGAAACTGGCGGTGAAGTCAAGGAACGGTTAGAAAAGCTGGGATATTTAGAATGAAGAACAACAATTCAGATCAAAATATCCTCCTTATTACGGCCGATAGTATCAGAGCAGACTATTGTGGATTCTTAAATAATAACTTTGAAACCACGCCGAATTTAAAACAGATTGGTTCCGAGGGCCTCATATTTGAAAATGCTATATCACCAGGCCCACGCACTCCCTCATCTATGCCCGTCATATTCGCTGGTTCACCTTACAGAACACATGATTACACCCATGGAATGAAAGGGCGTCTTGATCGAATAGAAGATCACATTCGCCGTTTTCAAACTATCTCGGATCGTTTGAAAAGTAGAGGGTACACTACATCTGCTATCACAGCAAATCCGTGGACGACACAAGCAACAGGATTCGATCAATTATTCGACGACTTCCAAGAGATCGGATCTGGATACTCCAGTTCTGAAAGTGAGGAGGAATCAGACAACAATGTGGTTGAGGATTTAGTGGATTATGTAAATCAATGGGCTAAAAAAACAGATTGGCTTTCTCAGTGGCCAACCTTCTATGATGAAATACAACAAAGGGTTCACGAACTCGAAGAACCATGGTTCATCTGGGTATTTCTCTTAGATTCTCACAGTCCATATATTGTACCTCGCCAACACCGAGATGAGTCTACCACTATCGGCATGTATTATAGCGCCCTACGATATAATTTTAATGTCTTGCAAGGGAATGAAGTAGAATCCCTGCCAAACCATCTAGAAAAAAGATTGAAAGCTAGTTATAGAGATTCAATCAGTTCCGTTGATAAGTTCGTTGGTCAAATATATGATGAGATACATCCAGACGAAACGACTCTTATTTTTCATTCTGACCACGGTGAGGCATTTGGAGAGCATGGCACATTTGGCCACCAAGAACTCCTATATGAAGAAAACATCCGTGTTCCCTTTATTATTAATTCAAAAAATATGTCGAATCGTATTTCATCACCCATTTCTCTAACTAAACTCCCTCAAATTATTGACGATTTAGTTGAAGAGGACGATTTAAACATCGAACGATATACTGACCCATATCCAATTGCCAGGACTGAATATGGTGAAAAAATAGCCTTCTGTGGTTCTCGATGGAAGTTTATATCTGACGGTGATAACCACGAACTTTACGATCTCAAGGGAGATCCAAAAGAAACTCATGACCTTTCCGAGGAGTACAGCAATTTAACAAATGAGTTTTTGAAGTATCATAATACAGTTAAAGTTGATGACCAAGAACGGGAAAGAATAACTGCGGCGATATTTGATCACGTTCAGACTAAAGATATCACGTAAATGTTTTAACTATTTCTCATGAATATAGCTAGATCGCTTATTAAGATGTTTGGCGCTCAGCTAATTAGCTCTGCGGCTAACTTTATCGGTTTGATTATATTTGCCAGAGCAATAGGTGCCCATCAACTAGGTGTGTACTTTTTGTTCCAGGCAGTGGTGAGTGTACTTTTAGTGCCTGCCGATGCTGGACTGCGGGGGGCTATGGAAAAGCGAATTAGCGAGAACCAGCAAGGAGCAAATTATCTATCAACAACTGTGTTAATGAAATTTGCCCCGGTGACTATAATTTCTTTAGGAATATTTGCCTTCCAAAATCAAATAAATGCATATGTCGGACTCGAGATCGCCATATGGATATTCATAGCAATAATAATTAACGAAATATATTATATATTAAAGTATTCATTACGGGGTGAATTGAAGGTCGGGTATGCTGCCGATATGATGGCTATTCGGCAAAGTGTATGGCTTATCTCGGGGATTATTACCACGGTAGTGTTCGGGCTCGGTGCAATCGGACTGGTCTACAGTTATGTTCTCGGTGCTTTGATCGCTATCTTTTATGGGTTGTTTTTCCGGTCAACCTCGTTCGGGGTTCCAACTATGAAAGCAGCCCGATCTTTATTCAATTATGCCAAGTTTGAGATGATCGCTGGAACTGGGGCGAAACTCTTCAGTTGGTTCGATGTGCTAATAATTGGATTCTTCTTAACACAAGCGGCAGTAGGTGCGTACGAAACTGCATGGCGATTATCTGCTGCAGCGATTATGTTCGGTATGGCGATTCGTGTTACGATCTTTCCTCAATTCAGCAACTGGAGCGATAGTGGCGATTTTGAGAGGATATCAAATATGCTGACTAAAATGATAACTGCATCTTTGTTCTTCGTCATACCTGCGTTTATTGGGACTTTGATATTATCCCAAGAACTACTCACGATACTGTTCGGTGAGGAATTCGCGATTGCTTCCATTGCCCTTGTTATATTGATGGGACACCGAATATTCGAGGCTTTCAATCAGACCATTGGAAGAACATTACAAGCTATTGATCAACCCGATTTAGCAGCATATGCCACTGCGGTTGGCGTAATATTGAACGTCAGTTTGAACATCATTCTAATCCCCATATTTGGAATTGAGGGTGCAGCGGTTGCGACGCTGGTTTCATTCGCATCAATGACCATTATTCGAGCGATATGGCTAGCCCGATCCATAAGGATCCAAATTGCAGTTACTGATGTTGGTTGGTGTGTTGTGTCTGCTACTGTTATGGGTATAGTCATCTACATTTCCAATTTGACTTTTTCAGTAGAAGGAGAGCTGGAATTACTATCCCTAGTAGGACTTGGAGCGGCGATTTACTTCATAGTTATTCTATATTCTAGTTCCCTTCGCACCCAAGTTGTCGAAGGAATGAAAAGCGCTGCACAATAGCTAAATACTATATGGGAACCTTCATGAGGTTGAATTAAGTTGAAATCACATATATCCTAGTGCAGACAGTTTTTCTTCGACAGATGAATCTGTATCATCTTCTGTGTTTTCGATATCAAGATCAGGATCAATTGTCTTTCGATCAACGCTACTTGTCTCCACCCATGGCACCTGTCGAAGTGGCTCAATTGGCAAGTCTCTCATATGCCCAAAAATACCCCATTCACCGAATGATTCGCCATGGTCGGCCGAAATAGCCATAGTTTCTGCTTCGAGATTTTGTAATAATTTTCCGAAAATGTCATCAAGCACAAAATCTAGATCAGAGCGATACGCCTTTTTGACTTCCTCAAGACCTATTTCACCTAATTCTACTCGATCCCAGACATTACCGGACGGTTGATTGCCAAAGTGGTCTACATCTTTATTAGGAGCCACATTTGGTTTTGTTACATAAGGTTCGTGTGGTTGCATATAATGTACTATCATTCGATCAGCAGCACTGTCCCTCCAGTGATAGATCGCTGCCTCTGTGATGTCGGATGGCCTCACAGTCCCTGGTTCTCTCCAAGCTCTCTGGTATACATGGTCTATACCCGCCCATTCGTCATCGGAAATATATTCGCTAGCCCAGGGATTCCCAGTTATGTAGTAGGTGTTTGCCTTCTCAGCTGAGTATCCTTCGAAATTCTCCTGCATCCACATTCGGGTGGCGGAATTTCGTGACCGCATTGCCTCAACTTCTAAATCTAAATCACGTCGATCGAGGGCACAGGCGAGTTCGTCGTACCTGCATGCGTCTAATATCACCAGAACATCCCATTCATAATCAAAAATGTATTCCCCATCATCATAAACACTATCTGCTAACCGAAGGGTCTTCCGTAGAGGTCGCCTCATTCCCCATTTAATCCCATTGAGACCATGTTCTCTAGTTAATGCAGCAGTCTGAGCCAACCAACGTTTAGGATTCACAATATTACAAGGAGAATCTTCGTCTCTCTTGTAAGTACCGGTTACCGATATTCATATAAAATGATAAGATAAAGACTACCAGGCTGGACGCTGACGAAGATCCGGGATATAGTAGGTGTGCAGGAATCGATATTAGTGGCCAATTCTACCTCATAATCAAAGTGTTTATAATTAAATTATAAAATTAGATCTGTCAGATCGTTTGTTCTCACTGGTTACCGATTTAGATCGGTTGGACTATATACAGCGTGACAAAACGTATACGCATGGATAGTTGGAAGGTGCTGACTGTTCTTATTTGTGCCTTCCTAACAGGTGGTATAGTGGCTACGTGGCACCAATCTCAGATCTTCCCATGGCTCCATATAGGGATTTTAGGGAGTCTCAGCTTGGTTGTTCTGGGACAATTGAGGACGTGGAATCCAGCTAAACGTTTCTATTGGACGACATTAACTGTAATCGTGATCAGCCTTATTTATCGCGGTTTCACTGCGGTGTTCCCGCCAACACCGATCGGATATGACCCAGACAAATACGCCCTTTTTTCTCGGTTAACTTTGCACACAGGCAGCTATCATCTGCCTTCCAGTGATTTTTACGCCTATGCTGGCGCCTTCCATACATTCATAGCCGAAATCGCTGCAATTACTGGCACAACTCCAGAAGCAGCACTAACCGCTATTAGCGTGATTTATTCAATTCTGCTACCACTCGGAGCTGCATCAGTTATTCTCCGTTTCTGTGGCCGAACTGACGTTGGATACGATGCCGCTTCTATCTCTGTACTTCTTGTTAGTGTGGCTGCTATGTCGACACGAATGGCAATCTGGCCAATCGCTCAAAGTCTAGGGACTCTCCTTTTCATCCTTGGGATTATTGTCTCATTTTGGTTGATAACTCACCGAACCCTGCCCAACATAATTCTGTTCTGTCTTTTTTTAGTTGCGATGGCCACTGCTCACAAGCTTACTGTCCTTCTATTCACTTTTGTTCTTGGCTCTATTTGGATAGTTGGCTACGTAATTGATTTATTTTCAATGGATGGCCGGCATTCGGTCGGGTCACGTATTCCTGGAATAGCCGTAGTCCTCTCTGGAGTAGTACTTGTAGTTCAGTACATGTATTTCACTGATTTCATTCACCAGGCGATAGAACTAATCATCGCAGCGATTGCTGCAGGCCACTCTATTTCACGAAGTGGTGCTGACCACCCTGCTGCAGCATCGGTTCCTGATCCGGGGATTCTATGGCCCTTTTTTTCACACTCATACGCCATAATCACCCTTGCGGTTGCAGGGTTCATGTGGACTTTCATTGCCTGGACAATATTAATTCAACAAAGAGAAATTCGGTATGATATACTTGCACTATTAACGGTCACTGGTACTTTAGTTGGGGTATTTTTGTTATCTATCGGTGGTGCACTGGAAGGAGATTCAGCTAATCCCTTCAGATTTTATGTCCATGTTGAATTTTTCATTCTTGTACTCATTGCGATTGGTCTAGCGGTTCTTATGAACAAACGTTTCAATTGGACAATCATGTCTTGGCTACAGATGATGACAATAGGAGTTGTATCCATTCTTCTCGTGTTTCACGTAATGTCTGCCGGAATTGCACCAGATTATCCGGCGCAACAACGAGAATACCTAACTAATGCAGAGATGGAAGGGAAAGAATTTGCCGCTGATTTCGTACCCACTGAGGTCGCTGCTGACGATAAATACGTTCGTGAGACCCATTATCCAGAACGTGTTGATAGTAAAGAAGACCCGCTAGTAGCTCTCGGGACAGCTCCGCGTGGCGGCCAATTCTATTCTGATTCGATCGGCATTCTGGAGGGAACCTATATTGATGATGACCACCCAGCAATGCTCTACCGCCCGGGAGCATCGATTATAAATACTCCTTCTGGCTACTTTACAAACTACCGATATATGATAGAGTGGGATATTGAGAGCGAAGGGGATGTAACTCATCAACGTACCTATGATAATAGTGGAGCTATACTATACCAAAATCAGACCGTGGTAAATAACACCTCCTGACTCAACCATATAATATATTGATTGGGTCTTTGAATGATATATCGATTAAATGCACTGCGTAACACTAATTATTGTTATAAATATCCAAGATCCTCTAACCGCTTACGGCTTGCGTCAGATGCTTTAAATTCACTACTCTGTTGACAGTTGAGTGGAATCCCTTTATTGTCGAGTTCTTTTTGCATTTTGCTCACTATAGCCTTCTTCGTATCACTCAAATCTTCTGTTTCATCGGAATCTGAACTAATATCAAATAGTTCAATATCACCATTCGATCCTTCGATTAGTTTCCATTTGCCGTCTTGAATTGCTCTATACGTTTGATCTAGTTCTCGATCCGTTTGGATCGGTCCTGCAATTTGT
>LFCJ01002728.1_pt1 | contig 12751 bp, 14 predicted proteins | sample 643141 | NCBI WGS metagenome assembly LFCJ01 (sample SAMN03766243, study PRJNA286221) | soda lake metagenome | biome: soda lake; feature: Kulunda steppe; material: water; isolation source: sample B1-Br-g2 brine of Lake Bitter-1 | place: Russia: Kulunda steppe | collected 2010-07 | reverse complement strand
CCCATGTAGGACAAGCAGGACAAGGGGGCCCATGCAGGACAAGCAGGACAAGGGGGCCCATGCAGGACAAGCAGGACAAGGGGGCCCATGCAGGACAAGCAGGACAAGGGGTGCAGGACAAGCAGGACAAGGGGGCCCTGGGGTGCAGCAGCCAGCACAGGCAGCAGCAGCAGCAAGGGAGTGTGTGCGCAGGGGCGGTAGACGGGAGCATAAGCACCGCAGCGTGCAAGGGCCATGGCAGCATGCGCCTCACGCGCGTGAGCAGACGGGGGCGCAAGGACCACAGGGCATGCGGGCCAGGGCAGCGTGCATGCACGCGTAGGCAGCAGACTTGTCTGGCACCAAGGACGCACAATTTCATGCGCATATGCTTTTCAATTGACTACAGTATTGGGCTCCAAACTATCCTCATAGAGGAGTCTATCCCCATCTAGCCCATTCCTTACCTGGAGCCGCCGGATGACCTTGGCCTGCACGAAGCGCAACGAGGCCTCGTGCTCATCCGTCGCGCACATGGCCAACCTGTTCAGGTCATCCTCGCTCAGCAGGTTGGTCGCTACGTCTTGTGGAGGCGAGGGCGCTGCAGCCCTGAAGTGCGGCATGTGTTGTAATTTTGCGCTCAAGTTCGTGTACGTGTGTGTGCCTCTGGCTTGCATTGCTTGTCTCGACCTCTAGCATGCCATGTAGAGGCATCGCACATTCACTCGCACAATGTACAAGGACATGTACAACGTGCACATTGTACAAGGACATGTGCGAGTGTACACAACGCCCTTGAGTGTACACTGGCTTGTGCTGTGGGAAAAGGTGCAGCTGCTCCACTTGAAGGCAGCAAACGGCCGACAAGCAGCACTCAATGTGTCCAACAAAGAAAGGAAGTCTGAGTGCCGAGGTGGAGGGCAACGCCTCGTTGCTGGTAAGTGCCTTTCTGCTTTGTGTGCTCGTGCCACACACGCGCACGCACATCTGATACGCTAATCCCACACACGCGCACGCACATCTGATACGTTAATCCGCGCATAGGGACACACATCAAAATCAGTGGGCTTGGGAGCCCCTCTTGGTGCGCGCAGCAAGCCTTGCACATGCCAAACACGGCGCGCACACTGAGCTGCTAGCCCTGCCAGTCAGCCAGGTACCTGTGAGCCCCTGACGCCACCGCTTGAGTGCCACTGCCTCCCTCCGCCTGCTCCTCCTCTCTCTGTTCCTGGTGCGGCTGTTGCTGCTGCTGCTGCTGCTGCTGCTGCTGCTGCTGCTGCGCCTGCTCATGGTGTGCAGACCTGGCTTGAGCGCCTTGCAAGCGGCGATGAGCCCCAGAGCTGTCATCAGCTACCGGTGCAGCGAGCTTGGGGGCCTCCCTGCCAGCCACCTCGACATTGTGGCTGGGGCTGGGCTGCTCCAGGGCCTGCTGCGTGCTAGGCTGCTCCAGGGCCTGCCGCGCGCTGGGCTGCTCCAGGGCTTGCTGCGTGCCGAGCTGCTCCAGGGCCTGCCGCGTGCTAGGCTGCTCCAGGGCTTGCTGCACGCTGGGTTGCTCCATGGCCTGCTGCGTGTCAAGCTGCTCCAGGGCTTGCTGCGTGCTAGGCTGCTCCTGCTGACCCTGGCACCGATCCTTTAATTGATCCTGGGGCTGATCCTTAAATCGCTCCTGGGACTGATCCTTTGACCGATCCTGGGGCTGATCCTTAGACTGATCTTGAGGCGAGGTCTGGGTCACTGAAGGGGGTTGCTGCTGCTCCTGGGGCGCTGCTTGGACTTCCTCCTGCTCTTGGGGCTCTGTCTGCTGCCCTTCCTGCGCCAGGGGCGCTGCTTGGGACCCCTCCTGCGCCAGGGGCGCTGCCTGCTGCCCCTCCTGCTCCTGGGGCGCTGCTTGGGACCCCTCCTGCGCCAGGGGCGCTGCCTGCTGCCCCTCCTGCTCCTGGGGCGCTGCTTGGGATCCCTCCTGCGCCAGGGGCGCTGCTCGGGGCAGCTGCTGCTCCTGTGACGCAGCAACAGGCGGCCTGCGTCCCAGAGCTGCAGCGTGGAGCGGCTCCCGCGTGGCCTTCGCTGCAGGGGGCTGCTGCTGCTGCTGCTGCTCCTGCGGTGGTGGCGGCCGCGATGGTGGCTGCGCAAGTGCAAGCTGCTCGTGCCCTTCACCAGGCTGCTGCGGGTGCAGCTGCCCTGGGGGTTGCAACCTGCCAAATGGCTCTGACAAGGCTTGAGTACAAAACAGCTGCTGCTTCACCTCTGTGCACACCTGCGGCTCAAGCTGCTGCTCGCCTTGGGAGATGGCTGCCTGCATGCCTTCTCCCTGCCTGGCCTCCTGTATGTCCTCCTCCTGCGCACCCGCCTGCATGTCCTCCTCCTGTGCATCCGCCTGCATGTCTTCTGTCTTGGGCATTTCCTCCTCCTGCATGTCCTCCTGCATTTCCTCCAGGTCCTCGCTCATGGCCACCACCTCCACAAATGCAGGGAATAGCTGCTCCCGCTCCTGGTCCTGCTCCTGCCACTCTGCATGCATTCGCGGTTGTTTTGCCAGCTGCAGCTTGAGGTCTGGCTGCCAATCTTGCTCCTGCTTCAGCTCCTGCAGCTGCTGTTGTTGCCGCTGGTCTGGCTGCTGCAGCTTATGATCTTGCTGCTGCTGCTGCTGCTGCTGCTGCTGCTGCTGCTGCTGTTGCTGCTGGTCTGGCTTCTGCAGCTTATGATCTTGCTGCTGCTGCTGCTGCTGTTGCTGCTGGTCTGGCTGCTGCAGCTTATGATCTTGCTGCTGCTGCTCCTGCTGATCTTCTTTCTCCTGTTTAAGCTCATGCTGATGGTGGCCTTGCTGCTGCTGCTGCTGCTGCTGTTCCTCATCTAGCTGCTCTGCCTGCTGCTGTGCTCGCTGCCGCCGCTCCTCCTCCTCCTGCTGCTGCACCGCCTGCCCCAGCATCTGGAGGACGTGGGGGGGTAGCATTGCCAGGCTGGCGGCGTGGTCCTGCATCATCAGGTCCTCTCCCTCTCCCTGCAGCTCTGCCTCCCCTGTTGCCACAACAGGCGCCTGCTGCTGCTGCTGCTGCTGCTCCTCTACACCTCCGGGTGCCTCCCAGTGAGGTGCGCCCGCCAGCTGCTGCTGCTCCTGCTGCTGCTGCAGCGCGCCCGCCGGACCCGCCCTTGCCGCCCCACCGTGTGCGCCACCGTCAGGTGCCTCATGCGCCGGGCCCCAGCGTCCAGAGCCGTGCCGTTGGATGTCCCGGAGGTGGCTATGGCTCCCGTGTTGAGGCCAGCCTACATGCCCACCCCTGCCACCACTGCTGCAGCCATCCCACCCGGCACATGGCTTGTATCCGCCAGCAATGTGGGGGGCGCGGTGGTGGTGGGGTGGAACAAAGGGGATGGGGCGCATGGGGGGCTGGTGGGGGGGGGAGGCGCTGGGGCTCAGCGCATGGTTGGAGGAGGGCAGCAATGGAGGGCGCGCGCGGAAGGGAGGCAGGCCGAGGGGGGGTTGGAAGGGGTCTGGGTGCAAAGGGGGTCCATTTGTGCATGTTTGCGTCAAGTGTATTGTGTGTGTGTGTGTGTCATGTGTATCGTGTGTGTGTGTGTGTCATGTGTGTGTTCAGACATGCATATTTTAAGAAGGAGCTCTGCCAAAGACAGTCACCTGTTAGTGTGCACGCCTGTGTGTGTGTGTTTGTGCTTGTGCGTGTAGCGTGGATGCGTGGATGTTTACATACCTGAGAGCATGTACGTGCCTGGCATGTGCACACACGTGCATGCCCCCTTCACCCAAGCAGGCAGGGAAGCTTGCCTATGTTTTGCAAGGACAAAATGCATGCCAGGCAAGGGCAGCACGCCTGCCTGGCAAAGACAAGTGCATGCACGCCTTGAGTTTGTACACGCTTTGTTTGGACGCTGCACACACTCCACCTTCAGATTTCACCTACCCAGCATACTGCAGGCCCTGGCACACGTGTACCCTTCTTCCAAGTGTACCCACATGTACCCCAGTGCACCCACGTGTGCCCATGTGTACCCCAGTGCACCCACGTGTGCCCATGTGTACCCCAGTGCACCCACGTGTACCCATGTGTACCTTCTCCTCAGTGTACGCACATCCACACCGTGCTCCAACAATACAGGTGCACGCAAACACTGGTCTTGTGTGCTGCCACACTAAGCTAGGGGACCTGGAAATGCTGACTCTCATCATCGCAAAGCACACCACCTTGAGTGCCTTCCCCTGCACTCACCTTGCGCCTCCCTCCCCCAGCACTCAACATGCACACACCACCTTGTGCCTCTCCCTCTCCTTGGCTTGTGCCTCCCTCTGCTCTCAGTGTGTGTTCAAAGGCCTTCCCCTGGCCACAGCCTGTGCCCCCCTCTTAGCTCAACCCGCATCTCCCTCCACCCTCAGCCTGTGGCTCACCCTAGTCTCGACCTGCACATCTTTTGACCCTCAGCCTATGAACATCCCAGCCTCCACCTTTGCGCGTCCCTCCACCCTCAGCCTGTGACTCACTCATTGTCTCGACCTGCGCATCACTCCACTCTCTCAGCCTATGACTCTTCCGCACCCAACACACTCGCAGCCCCCCTTCCCCCCCGTGTTGCTCACCCTTGTAAGGTGCCTGTCCCACACCACTACGCACCACAGGAGGATGGGGCGCAGACCCGCCACCCCACACTACAACGCACCACAGGAAGAGGGGGCGCAGACCTGCTGCCCCACACTACAACGCACCATAGGAGGATATGGCGCAGACCCGCTGCTCCCAAGGCTGCGGTGGGTAGCGGTCAATATGAGCAGGCTCCTCAAATTCGTCCAGCAGCTCGGCAGCATGAGGCTGAGGGTGCGGGGGCGGGGTCCACTGCAGGTGGCTGCCCCGCAGGCCCAGATCTGGGAGCAGCACAGACAAGTATAGTTGATCTGAGATCTCACGAGACTGCAGCTTGCTCAGAAGGTAGGCAGTGGTGGTCTGAGATCCTGTGAGGCTGCAGTGTACACAAGAGCCTGACAGAGGCAGGTTGGATGCCCTCAACACCAGTGTCATGTATTGTTGTTATTATTGTTATTGTTGTTGTTGTTGTTGACAGAGGCAAGTTGGATGCCCTCGACACCAGTGTCATGTATTGTTGGAGTTGGAATTAGCCGCGTGTGAATTAGAGCTACAGGCGGCTGGGGATGAGTTGGAGCTACTAGTGGCTAGGGGTGAGTTGGAGCTACAGGCAGCTGGTGGCTGGGGAGGTTGCTTCCATCGTGCGCTTGTGCATGATCCCAGCATCCTGGCAGAGGCCAGAGGCCTGGGGGTACCACAAAGGCCTCCTGCTTGTGCTAGCCCTGCTGCCTGCAAAGCTCCCGATGGACATGCCCACAAGGGGCCAACTGTGCTCAGCATACCCAGCTGCAACAGTCAAAGTCAACGCCTTGTTGCCCGTGCCAAAGTCAAGGCCTTTTGCTGCCCATGCCAGGTCAAGGCCTTTTGCTGCCCATGCCCGGTCAAGGCCTTTTGCTGCCCATGCCAACGTCAACGCCTTTTATTGCCCATGCCAGGTCAAGGCCTTATGCTGCCCGTGCCAAAATCAAGGCCTTCTGCTGCCCATGCCAAAGTCAACGCCTTTTGCTGCCCACGCCAAAGCCAACGCCTTTTGCTGCCCATGCCAAAGTGAACGCCTTTTGCTGCCCATGCCAAAGTCAAGGCCTTGCTGCATGTGCCAAAGTCAAGGCCTTGCTGCACGTGCCAAAGTCAACACCTTATGCTGCACAACTCACCAGGGGCCCCATATGTTCATGCTCATGCTCATGCTCATGCTCATCCTCATGCTCATGCTCATGCTCATGCTCATGCTCATGCTCATGCTCATGCTCACCAGGGGCCCCGCCTCTCAGCCCTGGTCTGTGCGCTTGCGCCTCCCTCCTTGGCACACCATCTCGAAGTGAGGCCAGGGCCTGGCTGCGCAGCCCGATGTAGTTCAACTTCCATACTGTGCCAGTGCCTGGAATGGCAGACAGCAGGATGTGCGCTTAGTGTGTGAGGGGGGGGGGCGTGGGGGGCGCACAGATGCGTGCCTGGGGCTGAAGCTGCGGGCTCTGGCATCCGCACAGCTGCCGCCAGCCTGCGCCATGCGCACGCAGCCGCTGGCTGCCTGGAGCACAAGCGAGTGTGCTGCTGCTCTGGAGCCTGACACCCTGCACTGCACACTTGATGGTGGGCGATGTCAATAATGGTGGGCAATTAACAGATGTCAATGTTGCCAGCAGAAGTGCTGCCCAAGCAGCATGGAGGCCAGGGGCAGGCTATGACTTCATGCGTGGGGTCTAAATGCTTGACGAGCTTTGGGTGCAGCATTGTTTGCAGCCTGTGCGTGTAGTGTATACGCCTGACCAGGATCAGAATGCAGCATTGTTGGAGGGCGATGCACATGCAAAAAGGGGCCTCTCCCCTGAAGGCACGGCAACAAAGTGTGCGCGCTCGCCCGCTTATGTGTGTGTGCGCGTGTGCAAAACACAAATGTTGCCTTGCGTGCCAAGCAAGCGAGGATCCTTGTTCAGGTGTGGCTTCTCTGGGCTGTGCTAAGCCCGCTCCTGTGGCACAGCCGTGGCAGCGGCGCACCTTCCTTTACCAGCTTCTTGAAGGCGTGGAGCCCCTCCAGCGCTGTGGCCAACGGAGAGAGGCCTGAGCTGCTTGTCTCCTTGAGCTCCTGCGGAAAGGGCCCATGCTTGCATTCATCACAACCAGCTGCCTATAGGGCAAGTGAGGGCAAGCTAGGCCTGCATTTTGCAGCTTGACTTCTTTGCACCTTGCTGGTGCACGTAAACAGACCACTAGGTTGTCATCTAGCAGGCAGCCAGGGAGGCTCCCTTCGAGGGAAGCAATCATGCTTGTATGCATAGGTTGACCTGGGGTGATTGGATGGCAAGGTATATGCCTACAAGCAATGCCCAACCAAAGCATCCATGCCTAGCTTTTACCCATTCCACAAAATCAGTAAATCTGGAATGTGTGTGTGTGAGCCTGTGCGCACTTGTGCACACACCCACAAACTTATGCACCCACGCACGGCACCGCGCGCGCACACACACACTGTGGCATGTTCACATCCCCCACAGAGTGCTGTCCACCTCAAACAAGCATGCACACACGCGCACCAGCATGCGCACCTTGAACTGCTTTGGCAACAAGCCAATGCACATGTCACCCAAGCGAGCGGCCGGCATCTCGTTTCGCCCCTCCTTGCAGTCGACCAGGAACGCCACGCATGCCCGACGCACTGCATTCAAGCAGTCTGGGCCTGCAGGGGGGGAGGAGGCAGAGCCGGCTCAGGAGACAGCGGAGGGGCGGGCAACCCTCAGGAGGCACGCCCCCTCTCTGGCGCTTTCCATGGGAGGGTTCGGGCACCCCACAAGGCGTGCGGCGTTCAGCGCTCGAAGGGGGAAGAAGAGGCAGGCACCCTTCAGGAGGCACGCCGCGTCTGGCACAAGGCGCGCAGTGCTTTTGGCACTCTACATACAGCAAAAGGGGCGGGCACCCCACAAAAGGCATACAGTTCCCAGGGAGTGCCCTATCTGGCTCTCCACTCGCTTCTCGTGCGTAACAACACCTCTCAGATACAGAATTGTGCGACACCCCAGCATGCGCTGCATGCCCAAGGGTTGCTGCTCTTAACTTGGACTGAGGGCACACCCACAAGGCCAAACAGACTGTGAAGGCGGCCACACCATGCAATGCCATGTGCGTAAAGTGGTAGATCACCAGCAACAAGCTATGATATACGTCAGGGGCCTCACCTGGGAATGCCACATGGGCGTAGTGGTAGATAATGAGTGCTGACTCGGTTTCTGAGGCGTCCTTTCCACGGAGTGGAGGCCTACATGAGGCATGTTCCAGGGCTTGTACGTGTGTTTTCATTTGTGCTTGTGCTCGTGTTTTTGCCCATGCGCTTTTGTGTGTGTTTGTGTTTGTTTGTGTTTGTGCTTGTGCCTGTGTGGAAGAGGATAAGCAATTATGCGTGAGGCACACTTCCTAAAAAATCGTCCATCGTGAACATTGTGCAACTTCTGCATGTCTAGAGCACACCCAGGCATACGTGCATGCGCGCAATCAAGCGCATGCAAGCTACTGTTGCGCTGGCAGGTGTGCATCATCATCAATTTATGGGTGCACACACATGCGTGAGCCAATAGAAAGATTATGTATACTTTTGTGCATGTGTGCGCATGAGCCTGCGGCACTCGAGCAGCGTAGCAAGCTGCAGTATGGTAGCTCAGGATGGAGGCTCGCAACACAGCCCTGAGCCGCGCTGCGTGTTGCAGTACAGCAAGGCCACACAGAGGGCGGGCGCCACGAGGCACCGCCCAGGCAGGTGGCTTGGGGTGCAGCTGGCACGGCCCGCACAGCTGTATGCCGCCCTAGACAGGTGACGCGGGGTGCAGCTGTGGCCAGGCACTGCTGCGGGCCGGGCCGCACCTGAGGGACGGAGGGTCCTCACAAGGGGGGCGCTCGTGGGCCTCAGCTGGTGGGGATGCGTGGCGGCTGCGGCAGGAGGGCGCGGTGCAGTGTGTGTGTGTGACGCAGGGGTGGGCCATATGACCAAAAGCGAGCCAACAGGCAAGACAAAACATCACATGCCGTGGGGTGTGTGTGCGTGTGTGCGTGTGTGTTTGTGTGTGTGTGTTCGTGTGTCTGTGTGTTCGTGTGTGTGTGTGCGTGTGTGTGTGTGTGTGCGTGTGTGTGTGTGTGTGTGTGTGCACGTGCGGGCCAGTGCGAGGTGCTGGCACAGCTTTTGGGCCAGCAGCTTCACGTGTCACGTGGTGTTACCGCAAGAGCTGTGTGCACGCGCACGCCCACCTGCGCTTGTGGCCATGCGCGCCGCTGCCACCAGGGCTGCGGCTGCGGCTGACATCCCTGTGGGCAGGCGGCCCCTTGGCGCCACTCAGTTGGCCACGCGGAGGGGGGGAGGGGCTGCAGCTGCCGTGCCTGTGGCCTGCAGCGCACCATGCACACACACAAGCTAGTGCGCGCATGTGTACTGTTGAGCACGCGAGTTTGCGTACGCTTGTGCGTGCAAACCGTATTGCGTGAGCTGCTGCAGCCTCGAGTTCCCAGACACCAGCCTTCCCTGCATCATATGCCCATGCTACCCAACTCAAGAGTAGGCCGTTGCGGGCTGCGTGCATGCGCATGCACATGCACACATGCCCAAGCAGTGGTCCCTGCTGACAGCACCTGCGCACCTGAGCGGCCGCGTTTGTTGCTGGAGGGTGATGGGGCCTCCTTCTGGCAAGGAAGGGACCTTGCGTGCAGGCTCGCGCCAGCAGCAGTGCTGTCCTTTCCAGCCATGCTGTCACGCACGCGCAGCACCTCATCCAAGGCCGCACTGCACGCGGCGCAACATGAAGTTGTGTTATCCATGCTTTTGTGTGCGCGCGCACAGGATGTGCGCTGCGTTGCATGCATCATCGTGCTTGCATGGGTGGGTGGAAGGGCGCATCAGGCACATGCCTGTGTGATTCATGCTTGGGGATCGTAAAAGCATGGGTGGGCGTAGGGGTGCATGCGCGCATGATTTTGCACCTGCAAGTGCCAAAGACCGTTCGCGTGCAGCACGAGGTGTGGGCATGAGCATGCGCTCAGGCAGTTGGGCGGTCGAGCATGGATGAAACAGGGACTTGCGGGTCTGAAACAGAAACTTGCACCATGTCCATGGTTGGGCTTGAGCACTGCATTTAGTGCATCAATGTTGATCGTATGAGATACAGTGCATCAATGTTGATCGTATGAGATACAGTGTATCAATGTTGATTGTACGAGAAATGCACCATGTCCATGGTTGGGCTTGAGCACTGCACCCTGGTTCACACATCGGCACCCATGAGTCGTATGAGGCAAGTGCTGGGCAGAGCACATTTGCTGCTGGAGCGTGGCCTGAACAGGCAACCCTCATCACAGTTCAAAACACAAGCTCACCGTACAAAGCATCATCTTAGAACAAAACACATGCCACACAGATGGGCAAACTGCATGCCACACAGACCACCATAGCACTACAAGTACCACCTTCGCCCCACAAGGTTAAGGATCATTGGCTGAGAAAAAGGGTCATCGGCCCCGCCAATACTCATCTTTGATGTACAGCCCCAAATCAGATTGCAGCTGCGGAGGCACCTGCACACAGCCTGCAAGCTCTGACTATGGGCCTGTCCTTCATGCATATGGTGCCAGGCACCTGGCGTGGGTGGACCCCAACAACACTGATGCCCTACCTGCCTTCCACCTGGCGTGCAGGAGCAGGAGGGGTGATGGGCTTGCCGCCGATTTGGGCTGACACACCTCGGATGTGAGCAAACCTGCGTCAGCAGGGGCAGTGTGTGGGCAGCGCTGTGCATGCTTTACCCGTGCTCTTTTGCAGTGTGGGGGGGCGGGAGGCCCCGGATCAACAAGGCGGAAGCGGCGAGGATGCAGATACTGAGAAGGGGCTTTGAGGTGCCCTCTGCTGCAGGAAGGCTACGCTGCTGATTAAGCCATGCAAAAGGCGCAGCAGGCTGAGCGGCCAAGTCGGCCAGCCACAGTACCATGGCTGCACAGCGTGCAGCAGAGGCTGGGCAGCACACTCGCACGCACACCACCTGCCAAGCCTTGTCCGGCTTGGCTCGTGCGCGGCCAGCCCGTCGCTCGGGGCTGGGCGTCTACGTGCAAGGAGGGAGCTGTCACACAGCAAAAAGGCCCGGATGGGCAGGCATGCACACAGCCGGGGCTCGGAGCAGCATGTGAGCACACAGCCGTGGCCCAGGAAAGCACGCGAGCCATCGGAACTGCTCTCCTCTGCAGGCTCGGTGCGCCCTCCACGCAGCGACAGTGCTACCCTCTTGGCACCTGTTAGCACACCATATGCTGCCTGGTGTGCATTCAGCTTCCAGACGCATCTTGTGCGCACTTGCCTGCAGCGGCTGCCCTCCCTACAGCCTGAGGGCTTGTTGAAGAAGGCGCACACTTTGACGTTGGAATGTAGGGAGAGCTTGGCCTCCTCTTCCCTCTGCAACCTGCATAGACGCAGGTGTGCGGCACAGACTGAGTGAATCACACTGTTGCAAGTAAACGAGCCAAGATGCGTTGAATCCTCCTTGCCCACGTGCTGTGCACGTGATCAATTGATGTGCACAAGCTCAGCAGACAATGGGCCCATCCAGCGGCACTCATGCAGGGCAAGGGGCTCCCACGTTCCTGCACTAAGCTTCGAAGGACATCCCAAGCACGCATTGGCCGATTCAAAACATGAGGCCAGGCATCCCTGGAAACGGAGGGCAGGCTGCAGGACTTGCCCCGCCTCATGGGGTTGCAGGTCTTGCCACACCTCATGCGCATGAGCTGCATGTGTTTAGATGCGCTCACCTTGCGCGCTCTGCCTCCTGATGTTTCCTCTCCTCCTCCCGCCTCTGAAGAGCCTTCTGCTCTTCCTCCCTTCTTCGACGCTCTTGCAGCTTCCTCTTCTCCTTCTCCTTCTCCTTTTCCTTCTCCGCCTCCTCCTCCCTTGCTCGTCTCTTGTCCTCTCTCCTGCGCTCTTCCTCCTTCCCCTTCCTCTCCTCCTCCCGCTGCCTCCTTTCCCTCTCTTTCAATCGTTTCTGCTTCCTCTCTTCCTCTTCCTTCTCATCCTCCTGCCGCTTCCGCTTTTTCTCCTGCGCAGCACGCACCCACTTCCACATTCACTGACCCCTGAACCATACCTTCAATAGAGCATTGACGACATTGAGCAGACCCCGTACAGGCAAGGCAGCACAGGCACAATGAGCAGACCTCACACAGGCAACAAGGCGACAGTGAGCAGGCGACAATAAGCAGGCAACAATGAGCAGACCTCACACAGGCAAGGCAGCATAGGGCCGTAGAGTGCTGCTATCAAAGCTCTTGCAAGCATGCCATCACAGACATGGCCAGCAAGCCTGAGCCTTTTATGTGTGCTCTTTGGAAAGGCATACCCTAGGAGCACTTACACTTTGTGAACATGCATTGCTTGTGCATGCTGTTTTACGGCTGACCGCCGAAGTACTGCAAGTTTATTATGATTAAAGTTTTGGGTTGCTAACGCGTACCATACATCTCCTGGCCAACAGCGTGCACTTGCCTTGGCGCACTTCCAATTGCACTCACAACATCAACCGAGCGCATGCAAATACACAAGCACGTGCAAGCTGCACGTTGTGTGTATCCCAATCCCACAGTCTCTGCCTGAAACACCTGTTTTTTCCCACCCCAGGCCCAATCTACCAACCTACCTCCTCTTTCTGCCGCTCAGCAGCCTCCTTCTCCTCCTTCTTCTTTTGTCTAACCCTTTCAAAGCCCTCAGCTGCCTTGTCAACCATTTGCTGGTTCTTTGCCTGCTTGGCCGCAGCGTCTGCTAGGGCCTGCTTCTGGCGGGCAGCCTCCTCCTGTTTGCGTGCCTCCTCCTCCTGCTTACGCGCTGCCTCCTCCTCCTGCTTACGTGCCGCCTCCTCCTGTTTGCGCGCCGCCTCTTCCTCCTGGCGCTTCAGAGCCCTGCAGGGGGCCCGCAGGCAGGCACGTAATACTCAGGAAGATACAACAAAAAGCGATGCTGCAGCAGCATGTCCAAACTTGAGCTGGTGCATGGACTGCGGGGCCTGGGCTTTGGGGTGCTGCTCTGGGATGGAGGAGGTGCAGCTGAGGGTGCTGCTTTGGGATGGAGTAGGTGCAAGCTGAGGGATGGAGTAGGTGCAAGCTGAGGGATGGAGTAGGTGCAAGCTGAGGGATGGAGTAGGTGCAAGCTGAGGGATGGAGTAGGTGCAGCT
>LFCJ01002725.1_pt1 | contig 12758 bp, 15 predicted proteins | sample 643141 | NCBI WGS metagenome assembly LFCJ01 (sample SAMN03766243, study PRJNA286221) | soda lake metagenome | biome: soda lake; feature: Kulunda steppe; material: water; isolation source: sample B1-Br-g2 brine of Lake Bitter-1 | place: Russia: Kulunda steppe | collected 2010-07 | reverse complement strand
TTTGAATATTATCACAACGGAAAAAATATTTATTTAAATGATTCTTTTGATGGAAATTCTTCCAATACAAATGCAAATATAAGAGTCCATTATAGATATCTTACTGAAGGAATAAGAGTGATGGCTATAATAAGACAAATAAAAAATATTCCAGAAATAACTCCTATAATACATGGATATACAGTAAAGTGCAGAAGTTTATAATATTGAGAACCGGGGGGCATAACAATGCCTGATAGATATGAATTAAAACATGGAGATCAGTTTTTAAAAGCACAATACGAAAATAAATTACAAGAGATATCTGAAGATCTTAATGAAAATTTAAGGAATCAAAATTCTGATGTTATAAAAACAATAATAGATAATATTACGGAAATACTAAACAATAATGGCAAACCATCTTTTAAAAATAGACAAGAAAGCAGAGCGTTTGATTCTACTACATATAATAATAATATCAGAGAAATTTTTAATGATATAAATACATTATACAATTTGTATTATGATATTCAAAATACATCACATACTATAAATGATACTTCAGATATATATAACGATCTGCTGTCAAAAAATTTAAGCAAAACAGAAAAAATAATAGATGATATAAAAGATCATGACAGAGAACAAACAGAAGTTTTAAATATAAAAGAACTATTTAGAGACAAAGAAAATTTAGATACAAATAATACTGATGCTCACATAAACGCTACAAGTGGTGTTGTTACTTTAAATAATGAGGTTGAAGAAGACAACGCTTTAGAAAATAATGTTGAAATTAAAATAATGGACGATTCAAATGGTTACCCAGGAAGACTTTTTCAGTTAAAAAATGTTGATGAAACTGGAATAAGTTATGTTCAATCAACAGGAGAGGAGTTTCTTTCAGCAAGCCCTGAAAGATATGATGATGGTCCTATCTACTACTCTGAAGAAGATCCTCATATTAACTTAAGGTATATGCTAGATGGAAATTCAGATACTCATTTTGAATATTCTGCAGCTAATTTTTTGCACGAAGAAGGAAATGCTCTTTCTGACACATCAGAAGATATAAGAACCGGAACAAAACTATATGGCGCATTCTTTGATAATGATGAGTTATGGGCTAAAGACCCTAAAGATGGCCTTAAATTACATTTACAAATAACACTTAAAGAGGCTAAAGAATTAAACTATTTAAATATTTCAAAATATGAAATTGATTATCCAGGTTATGAACATTTTCAAATAGAAAAAATTAAAACATCTCCATCATTAATTGATGAAATGGAGCCAATTGATTTAAGTGCTTATCAGAGAGTTAAAGATTTATATAATATAGAACATATAAGAAGACAACATGAAATTGCTTATGACGACAATATAGAACATCATAAAATAATAACATTTCCACCAAGAAAAATAAAAGTAATAGATATGATTCTAAAACAGGACTTGTTTTACAATTGCCCAATTGGCCATACTTTTTTTAAAGATATTCCAGACTGGTATGAGTTTGACAGTCTATTTGATTACAATGAAAAAGACAAGCTACCTTTTGGCAGAAGAATAGAAGGCTTACGGATAAACAAAGAAGCTCTGATTGAAGAAGCAAATTTAACTTTTGATGAAACAGAAAAAGAATCAGAGTATCTTGAAGAAACAGAACAGGAAAGCAAACTTGACATAATAAACTCTTCTAATGTGGCAATAGAAATGGGGCCTGCTGGTGGTCTTGCATCTTCTAATTTAACTTCAGTAGAAAGTGTTTGGGGTGGAGATAAAGAAAGCATAAGAGATGAAAACGTCATAATGGGTATAGATGTGTTAGATGGCAGACGATTTGCTATTGCTATAGACGAGCTGTATGCTTCTAAAAATCTTTATAAAGAAGAAAGTATAATTGTAAGCCAAAACTATAGATTATCTGGAGATATAAGAAAAATATGGTTAAAGGTTGACGATTACATACCATTAATATTTAGTAGTGATATAAGTCCTAGTACTTCAGAAACTGATTTAAACGAATGGGTAAAGTATTATTTTTCATTAAATGATGGAGAAGACTGGCATAAAATAATTCCTCAAAAAAGAGCAGGCAGTGAAGAGCCTTCTATTTATCATGTAAATATTAATGAAAGATTGAATTATACAGCAGATAACGAAAAAACAATAGAAAATGCTTTAGAACAAAGTATGTTTAAATTTAAAATTGTTTTATCAAGGCCTACAGATTTTGATAGAGCAGAATATTATACTCCGAGGATAAATAAAGTTAATTTTTGTTTAGAATATAGCGGTGGTGAATAATATATGAGACCAAGAAAAGCACAAATAAAAAAAGCAATGGAAGAGATATTGTTAGAAGAACTGAAAAATAACACTATACCAAATGCTAATGAATTAACCAATTTAATGTATGATTATTTTAATCAAAATCCTCCTGGCAAACCAACTTTTAAAGGAATAGAAGTAGATAAAAAAAGCAAAACTGATTTTGAAGAGTATACTAAAGCTCTTGATGCTATTGAATTTGATCTTGATACATTGTTTAAATCAGGAATTTCACAGATGGAAAAATTATTAAATAGATTTGTTGAAAATAAAATGCAGCACGGAAAAATAATAAAAGATATGAAAAAAGTTAATAATAAATCTAATGATTTGTTAAGCAAAGTAAAAGGATATTCAAATATTAATGAAAAGTATAATCTACAATTTTTATCAGCAAATGATTTTAAACAAAATAGCAGTGCTTATATTGATTTAAAAGATAATAATCTTAAGCTAAAACCTAATTTATATAAAAGTCATAAGGCTTCAATTAATAATATTAATTTAGAATCTATTTCTAATGAAGACAAAATAACGATTAGCCACATACATGATATTAATAATGCTAAAAATGATTACTCTAACCAATCGTGGATGCTAAAAACAAAGCCCAAAAAAGACTTTACAGATGAACTGACTGCACAACATGTAGCTCTTTTAGTAGAATTAAAAGAAGAAAGAAATATAAATAGAATAAACCTCTCTTCTAATACAAGAGAAAAAACTCTAGTAACAATAAAGTATTCACAAAATGAAGAAGATGATTTCAATAGTATACAATCTACAAGAAATAAAAACTATCTAGAAGACAATATAAATATATATTTTGAACCCATTAAAGCAAAGTATTTTTATATTATATTAACCAAAGAATATACAGAAAACGAAGATAAAGAATTTATTTTTAGTCTTAGCGATATATCTTTGTATAAAACGATGTATGAACACGAAGGAAAAACAATTACAGAAGAAAAATCTATATCAGATGAACATACAATAGACAAAGTAAGTTTAGAGGCTGACGAAATGTTACCAGAACAAACAAATGCTTATTATTATTTAGAAGCAGACGATAGTAAATATAATTTTGTTCCTAAAGATAGAGCAGACAACAATGAAGAAAAGTTTGTTAATTTCAATTCTACAGAAGTTAATAATCTTGATATGTCTAATAAAAAAGAAAAAGAGTTTGTGGATCACCTTTCTTTATATGGTAAAGGGTTTTATAGTATAAACGATAAACATAACAAAATTCCTAATAATATTGTTAAATCTGAAACTAAAGTGTTTAAAGGAATTAATCAGTGGCACAAACAAGTATATCAATTTCATAGAGATGAAAATCATAGAGTTAGTATTTCTGATTGGACCAATCCTCCTGTAAAAAAATCAGAGATAATCAATAATTATTCTAAAAACACTAAAGGAGAATATCTTGTTAGGCAATACATAAATATAAAAGAAGGAAAAGATTATTACCCTTTGCAATTTTTCTATGTGCCTTATTTTCAAGATATTACTTTGAAAAAAATTGAAGGAAACACAATAAAAGAAGTCAGTGACTACACTGTAATAAGTCCTGAACTATATGATGAATTGCCAGAAAGCTATGGAAGAATGGCTTATAGAGAAGGAAGAGAAGTTCAAGATGCTTATGTAGATGGATATGCTACTTATTTATTTGGAGAAGAGATAAAGCTTGGAACAATACACAAAAATCTTGAATCAACATATATTATTACCAATATTTCGGCAAAACCTGGTGATATAGTATTTGCAGAATATCCAGCCAGGTTTTTAAATTATAAGTTTACTACTTATATAAAATCAGAAGAAGGCCAAGATTTTCAAACTAAACCAATAAAATTAAAGCCTGAAATACACGAGGATATTTTTGAGAAAGACGCTTTTTATATGAACAACAATAGATTACCAAGAATAGAACAAGAAGATGGCCACGTTTTTCGAGGTTATTTGCAAGAAGGATGGAATAGAATAGATTATTTATGTTATATAGACTCTCTCTATGAAATAGAAAATGATATGGGGTTTTTGTCTGATAATATATTACAATTTATAGACATTGATGATTTATATAATGTAACAAATGACTATAAAATAGAATATAAAAATAGGAGAGCACATTTAAACTCACTTAACAAAATTAACATGTATGATTTACAACATACTGTATCAGAAGATGATAATTTAAAATATTCTTTAGAAGGTTACTCAGATGGGTATGATGCAATAGTAAACTCTCCAGAAATGGCCAATTATAAAATTAAATACAGAAAAATTTTAAACCAAATAAATGATTATAAATTAAGAATAAAACTAGAGACAGACAATCCTTATTACACACCTGAAATTGAAGATGTAACTCTTAATTTTTCTTACTCTAAAGAGGATGATTAATATGGAAGAAAAAAGACAGGAGAATATTTGCAGAAGAAATATGAGATACATGGGCAAAATTGAAAGCAACAAAATTAATTTCAATTATAATGAAATAGGAATTAATATAGAAAAACTATATGATAGATATTCAAAAATTCAAGATCTAAAAGAAACAATAAATGAAAATTTAGCAAAAAAAGAATCTATAAGACAAAAGTTGAAATCTGTAAAAAACAAATTAAGAGTATTAAAAGATATTAAATAATATAGGATGGTGTTATCATTGGATCCTAAATTTAAATTAAGAGAAACTAAAAAATTTGCTAATACCAGTTCAGAAGATATAAATGAAATGCATAAAGAAATAAGATCAGATATAAAAAGAATTTATGATAGCATAATAGATACTTATGGAAATTTAACAACAACTAATAATAGATTAAAGCATGAAGTGTATTTTCTTAATAAACAAATGTCAAGTCTTGAAAATGAAGTTGAATATTTAAATGAAAATATTGAGGAAAATATATGTTATAAAGATTTTATTAACGATAATGGCATATCTTATAGTGATTATAAGGCTGATGTATATGAAAAGCATTCTGTTTTAACACCTCATGCTTATGCTAAAATTCCTAAAACTTATAAAAAAACTCTTGCCGGAGAATCATTTGTTCCAGATGATTTATCAGTAACAGTTAATGAAGACAAAATAAACAAAGATACCGTCAGCAAAAAATCAACAAATCCTAAAAACTGTTTAGACCAGTCATTAGAATCAGTATGGTTTCAAGAATATAATTATGATAAAAATGTTGCAGACGCAGAGATTACTTTAGAAATTACTTTGCCTGAAAAAGTTTTTACTAATAGATTAAGCAATTGTTTAATAATAGAACCATATCCAAATCAAGAATGTAAGGTAAAAGAAATACAATATAAAGCAGCTCATAATTCTGATTATAAAACTTTTGATATAGCCAATAAATATTCTCAAGATATATTTCATATATTTCCAGAAAAAGAAATAACTAATTTAAAAATAACATTTACTAATTCAAACATGGAAAAAATATATGATGATAATGAATATAATAAGCATAGTATTATTTTAGGAGCGAAAAATATAGCTTTATATAAAATAAAATTTGCCCCGGAAAGCGGCATAAGATTTCCTTTAGATATACCAGAAGATGTGCAAAAAATTAATGATATAGATATATATGTATCAAATAAAGAAGTTGCTTCTGATTTTGAATATAGGATACTAGGAGGAAATCCTTTAAATAATACAGAGAATGAAATAGATATTGGAGAAAATATATCTACAAACTTCAATTCAGATTTATATATAGAATTTTCTTTTACAGACTTTGCAATAGCACCAGTAATACAATACTTTACCATTAAATATGAAATATAAAAAGGGCACTAAATAAAAAACAGGATGTGTTTAAGATGCCTGAAAACTTTTTCGATGGTATTTTTACAATTATGTTAGGGTTAGTATTTTTATCTAACTTTGCAGGAGAATATATTAGAGGATTAAACAAAGAAGAATCTTTTTTTGCTCCTGATTTAAAATTTTTGTCTAATACAATACAGGGTACTTTTTTAGGTTTGTCCTTGTCTATTGGAGCTTATGCAATTTTTGAAAATTTTTATGGAAGTACAGCAGTATCTATTGGTTCAGGAATGTTTAGATTAAGAGTAATAGAGAAAATAATTATTGCAATAATACAAAAGTTTACTGACCAGGATTTAGGTAAAATAGATATGGCTAAAATTGAAGAGGTTGAAGAAAAACAAAAAAATAATTTTAAAAAATGCAAAGCCATAACTGCAGATGGCAAAAAATGTGATAATATTGCAGTTTGGCCTGAACGACATCCTGAGTATTGTCACATACCCTCTCATAAAAGACAACATAAATATTTTGATAAACTAATAAAAGAAGAGGGTGCGAATGAAGGAGAGGATTCATAATGCTTAAATTCTTAGACCAAAACAGAAGAAGGTTTGCTTTAATTTTTACAATTTTAATGGGCTGTTTAGTTCTCTTTACAATATTTATACAATATGAAATGAGCAACATTAGACAAACTATTGAATACCAAGAAGAATATAGGCAAGAACAAATAGAAGAATTTAGGAATTATAATTTGTGGATGAACCAAAACTTTTTGAATAGTATAGAAGAATCATGGACACAAATGTTTGAAAACGAATATTTTTTAGAACAAAAAGATGATATGACTAATGAAGAAATTATTGATTATTTTACAACCTCATATTCCGATGCTGTAGAAGATTTAGCGCAGTTTCATTATATAGCAATAGAATATCAAGGAGAAATTGTTTACACAGCTTTTAATGATGAAGAATATGTTGATATTACACCTCATAACTTCGTACATGAAGACAATGAAGAAGAAAGTTTATTTGTCTATGAAAATGAAAAAGTTGAACAAAAAACTATAAAAGAAATTGCATATGAAGATTTTGTTGATAATGGTCAACTTTATTATAACTCTAGAAATATAGGACAAACTTTAGATGGAAGATTGATGGATATAACTGTATACGTTGGATTTATGGACAATGTAGTTATGGAAGAGTTTATAGACTCCTTAGATATAGAACAAAGCAGATGGCAAGGCGGAAGACTAAGAAATGTAACAAGAATTATAACTGCCTTTATGGTAATTATAATATTAATTGGAGTTTATTTATTATTTAAAATGAACGAATTCTTTAAAATAGTAGTTGATGATCACTTGGCTCAATCGTATTCTTCTATAATAATAGGCAAATTTTTGGGAGACGATGAAGGAATCAAAGACTTTTTACAGGAAGAATTAGATGAATTAGACATGGATGCAAATTTAACAGTAGAGCAATTAATGAACAAACTAAATGATTATCTTAAAGGCAAGTATAAATAACACTTTAAAGCAGGTGCTTACTGATGATAAATTATATTAATAAGTATAGGAAGAAACTTGCTCTTTTATTAGTAGTTTTTATAGTTTTTTTTATTCTAGTAGCCGCTTATAATATTTATATAAGTAACACTATATCTTATGAAATAGAAAAATTAGAAGAAAGCAGACAGGAAGGTTTAGAAGAGTATAAAGAAATACAAATAACTAATAACAAAAGTAACCTTAATCTAATACAAGATCAATGGGATGTATTTGTTTCTATTTTTGAATATGACGATTATGAGAAAGAAGAATATATAGATAAATTTATTGAGTTTATTTCTCCTATAAAAAAACATGAAATAGCTGGCCCACTTGTTTTATATAATCCATGCGAGGATATTTTGCATTTTGTTGAAGTAAGAGAGGAAAAATCTCATGTAGGATATGACTCTGTCAATTGGACTAATCTAGATTTAGATGAAAGTATAAAATATAGAGATACTTTACCTAATACTCCTTTTGGAGTAGGCAACAGATATTACTATGAAACAAAAGAACTGAATATATATGACTGCACCTATTATGCAATAACAGGATTTGATGAACAAAATATATTAAGTTTTTATATAGACAGTATAGAGCCAGACTACATTGAAAGACAAAAAGAATTTGCTGATATAGTATTTTATGTAAACAGAATCTTTCTTTTTATTAGTATTATTTTTGGTTTTTTAGCATTATATTATACCAATAAAATAATAGCATTACGATATCACTCAGTAGACAATATGCCTACAAGAGAAAGGCTTGATGAAATGTCAAAAGATGAATTAAAATCATTGGTTAAAGATTTAATTTTTAAAAGAAGAAATAGGAATAATGATAGGTAACAATAGAAAGTAGGTGTTGCCAATTATAAAAGACAAAGCAAAAAAAGAAACTATAGATAAAAAAATAAATATTTTACTGGAAATTTTAGAAAATAAAAGTAATGAAACAATAGAACATTGTAATAGAGTGGCAATACTATCAGTGGCATCAGGAAAATTAATAGGCTTTAATGAAGAGCAACTATTTAGATTAAATTATGCAGCACAATTACATGATATGGGAAAAATAATTATACCTAAAAAAACTTTGTTTAAAAAAGAAAGATTAACTGATAAAGAATGGAAAATAATGAAAATACATCCTACAGCTGGAGCAGAAATAGCAAACTCCGGCTTAGATAATTTAATAGGTAATATTTCATTGTCTATAAGAGCCCATCATGAATCTTATAATGGAGAAGGATATCCAAGAGGATTGTCAGGTGATGAAATACCTATGTGTGCAATGATAATAGCAATATGCGATGCTTGTGATGCTATATGTGCAGACAGACCTTATAATAAAAGTAGAAAATTAAGCGAAGCATTAGAAATAATAAAAGAAGAAAAAGGAAAACAGTTTAATCCAAAATTAGTAGATAAATTCATTGATATGTTAAACGAATATAATATTAATGATAAGTTTTTTAGAAGTCATGAGACTTTTAAAAATAATAAACTTTTTGATTAATATGATGATGCATTCTTATGCGAAATAAGAGAAACCGCCACTGCTTGTCTCGGAAGTGGTTCACAAGGAGTGATAATATTGAATTTTATATTAAAAAACTTTTGGCGTTTAGCAACCATCGTTCTTGGAATAATAGCTGCATTTTTTAGGCATAAAAAAACACAGAAATCACAAGAATTGGCTAAATTAAAAGAAAAAGAATATCATGAAAAGGTTGAACAGATAAAAAAGCGCAAAGAAAAATTAAGTAATAGAGTTGAAGAGTATTATAAAGGCAAAGAAGAATTTCTCAATAAAATAGCAGAGAAAAAGGCTGAATTAGAAATATTAGAAGAAAAATTAACAGATGAAAGAGAAAATAGAGCAGAAATAGAAAAAAGATTAAAAGATTTAAGAGAAGAGCGTGATAAAATAAAAGAACAATTAGAAGGTGATATTGATGAAAAGTTTGATGGAAATGAAAGCAAGGAAGCTTACGATTATCTTAATGATATTATTTCTGATAATGGGGGCAGCAATTAATACATCAGTTAATGCATTAGATACCGAAGATATAGATGAAGATGAAGATGAAGTATATAAGTTTACTGGAGAAGAAATAATAGATTTAGCTAACCATATATTAGAACTAGAAACTAGAGTTGAATTACAAGAAGATATGATAAATAATCTAGAAGAACAAATAAAAGAATATGATAATAAAGTTGAAAGCTATGAAAATGAAGTTATAATATTAGAAGAAAAAATAGTTAACTTACAGACTCAAATTGGGTTATATGAAGGCCGTATAGAGCAGCAAGAAGAGACATTTGAAAAAGTAATGCTAGAGGTTGATAGAACTATAGAACTCTATGAAGAGAGTGATGAAGCTTTAAAAGAAAGCCTGGAATACTATAGAGATGAAGCTGGTATTACATTAGCAGACAGAGCTCAGTGGATATTAATAGGAGCTGGTGGATATGCTATATTGAATAGTATTCTAAACTAATATTTAAATTAATATCTAATAAAATTTGCAATCTACACTATACTATATTATAATATAGTTAACTACAAATAAAAAGGGGTGTAGGTTATGAGCTATAAAATTACTGATCTTGATATGAATTGGTTTAGAGAAATGGAAAAGGAAATAATGATAGGCTTTGAAGAAATGAAAATGAAGTTAGAGAAATTTAAAATTCAGTCGCTAAACATTGAAAATACTAAAGTCAGTATAGGTAATAAAGACTTTCAAACACCAATTACAGGAGAACTTTATCAATGCTTTAAGTATATAAGAGGCCAAGGTAGAATAGATTACTTAAGAGAAATAACACAGAGTATAGCTGAATTAATATGGGTTAATCCATTTATAATTAAAAGTAATTACGCCATTAACTGGTCAGACTGGCTTGAAAAGAAGCATGGCTATCTGGTTAAAATGTGTTTTAATAGAGATCATTTAATTTCTGGTCAAAATCTAACCATTACAGAGCTAGCTATGCTCTCTGGTTCTACTAAATCTAATATTGGCAAAAAGATTGGTAATGGTATAAATGAAAATAAAGTATCAAAAGATGGCAAAAGAAAATATATTGATAACGAAGAATGTATTAAATACTTAAAAGATCAAGAGATAGAAATATATGATTCAGTAGAACAAAAGACTTACAAACCTTATAAAAATATATAACAAATAATGTTATTGATGGAATATATATGCTGTGATTAGTTTCTCAAATATGTACTATATGTGCAAAAACAGGGGTGTTGTGTAATTTGTAAATATGAAAACCCCTGTTTTTGTTGTTGTGTCAATTATAATAGAGATTTCGCACTTTTTCGTAAAACTATAATTTTACGAATAAATGCAAAAAGAAAGTTTGAAATAATGTGAAAAGAGTTTTAATTAGCAATATTTGATTTACTTACAATACATTTATTTTTTTAGTAAAACTTACTGATAATGAACTTATTTATTATCAAGAATTACTTTATAATTATTTTTATTTAAATCCTCTAATATATTTTCCAAATCTTTTTCTGGTATGTTATATTTCATGCCAATATCCATCAAAAAACCATCTAATTCACTCCAGTCTTTGTGTTCATTAACTATATGTGTGAGATAATCTAAGTAGTCATTGACTACTTTATCCATTACAACTTCCTCCTATTAATCTTTTCGTTATTTCATTCCAGTTGTCTTTAAACTCTATAGCTCTATCATCTATAACAAGATCAGCACCTATCTTTCTTGTGTCTTCAAATCCTGTTCTTTTCCACTCTTCATCAGTTATCGCAGAATTATCATTTATCGCATCAAAAGGCACATTGTTTTTTATCAAAAACTCTTCTACTTTATCTGTATCTGTTCTGCATGTCCATATAACTATTCTGCACCCAGCATCTTTTAGTTTTTTAATAGCTTTCTTGGCCCCGGGTTTAAAACCAATAATTTCAGGATAATCAGAAATTACTATCGTATCATCAAAATCAATAGCTATAATAGGACTATCAAAATACTCTGACTCTATCATGTAAATGTAGCAAGGAAACCTCACCCTAATCTTGTTTGTGATTAGGGTGGAGAGGAATTGCTACGGTTTTCACCTGCCTTTCTTTTTAAATAAATTATTTAAAATGTAAAAACATACTTGACTTTTGGTGTGAGAAGTTGATATTTGTCTCCTTTATATATCTTTGCTATAAGAAGCCATTTCAACCAGATCCATTGTTTCTTTATCAAAAAACAGCTGTCTGTACTCTCTTTCATTAGGTAAAAGCTCATATTCATCTTTGTCTTTTGCCTCTGGGTTATCATCAAAGCTTAATTTAACAAAATATCTATCATTTGCTGAGCCCATATTTAATATTTTTATATTATAGCAATTTTTATACATATTCTTTACAGCTTTTATGCTGTTTTCTTTAAGATATTTTCGATTGTTTTTATCACTATCATTATCAAAAAACATTAAAATCCTCCTCCTTGCTTGTCATACTGATAATCTGGACAATCATATGGTGATATCTTAATTTCAACAAAATCACCAAAGCTTTTTTGAAACATAAATATTTTTTTTTTGATATCACAATGTTTATCAGCAAATCTACATTTTTTGTGTTGGCATTCCCACCTTTTGACTGTCATATATAACCTCCTATTGTTCTTCTGGAAGTATTAAGTTTAGCACTATTCCTGCTGTAGCAGCAATTACCATAGATGATATTTCAACTGTTCCTATATTTATTATTGTTCCTCCAAGTCCTAGTACAAGAACAATGCTTGCGATTACAAGATTTCTTCTTTTATTAAGATCTGTTTTAGCTCGTATTAATGTTTTAAGGCCAACGCTTGTAATCATACCGAATAAAAGAATAGATATACCACCAATTACTGGTTCTGGCACAGAATTTATCAAAGCCTCTAACTTAGGCACAAAAGAAATAAGAATAGCAAATACTGCAGCTATTTTCATTACTACAGAATCATAAACTTTTGTAAGAGAAAGAACACCAATATTTTCACCATATGTGGTATTTGGCACTCCTCCTACAAGACCAGCAAAG
>LFCJ01002724.1_pt1 | contig 12758 bp, 16 predicted proteins | sample 643141 | NCBI WGS metagenome assembly LFCJ01 (sample SAMN03766243, study PRJNA286221) | soda lake metagenome | biome: soda lake; feature: Kulunda steppe; material: water; isolation source: sample B1-Br-g2 brine of Lake Bitter-1 | place: Russia: Kulunda steppe | collected 2010-07 | reverse complement strand
TAAATAATAATGACGTTGTATTAGAAAACATAGACGCAGATTTTGAACATGAAAGAGGAGTGAGAAGATATCAAGATACAGATTTTGGACCAGAAATGAACAAAACCATTAGAATTTATCCTCATCACTTGAACTCTGGAGGTATGTACGTTGCCAAATTTAGAAAACGCTAAGAACTATATTAAAGAACGATTTGGAGTAGAAATTGGTAATGCTCTTTATTATAAGGGAGATTATTGGTACTGTCATAATCCCAGTGAAAAATATGAAACTAATGGTATAAGAGCGCTTAGAGACATGTCTATAGGTCTTAAGCCTACTACATACTTCCTACAGCTAATAGGCCCTAAGATAGCAAAAAATAAAGTTGAACTACAGAAAGAAGAGCTAGAATCCTTGCTTAATGGAGAAATGATTGAAAGAAATATGGATTCCAAAGGCTATGTGGCTCTATTTTATGAGTCACGTTGTATAGGATGCGGTCTTTACAAAGATTCTTTGATCTCAACTAGAATTCCTAAAGGTCGTGGAAATGAACTACTGAAGTCTCTCTAATGATTGTTTTTGTCTGCTAGTGTTTCTGCGAGATACACTATTATCATTATTCCAGTGGCTTGAGCAGACAAAACTGTTGGCTCAGTAGAGAGTTCAAATAATGACTCTCCGAAACCTATGTGCTCTTGAAGCAAGAAAAAGTTCATACCTAAGACAAGTATAGTTGCCAAATCAACTATTGTCGATCTTTCAAAATATCTTCCTAAAGACGTGAGTATCCCGCTTTTATCATTGTGTCCCAGGCCAGCCATAAACCAACTATTTTCTTTCTAGTATTTAAACCCAGTTCAAAAGCTTCAAACCCTTTATAAGAGTTAATGACCTGTCAATAATTGTTGGCGACCATAGCGAGGGGGCCACACCCGTACCCATCCCGAACACGGAAGTAAAGTCCCTCAGCGATTCGAGCAGTACTGCCTTCATGGCGGGATACTCGAAACGTTGCCACTTATTTTTACTTTTACAATAACTTAAAAACAAAAAGAAACCTAATTCTCAATTACGCACTAATGAACCTAACACGTACACTGAACAACGCAAAGATACTAGGACTATTAACTGGTATGACAGGATTATTTCTCGCAGGAGGACTACTAATAGGCGGGACTACCGGAATGATTATAGGCCTTTTCTTTGCCGGAATAATGAACTTTGGAAGCTATTGGTATAGCGACAAAATAGTACTAAAAATGTATAATGCAGAAAAAGTAGAACCTGCAGAAAGACCTCATTTGTACAATTCAGTAGAAAGACTTTCTAAAAATGCAGAAATACCGATGCCTAAGTTGTATATTTCAGATATGAACGTGCCTAACGCTTTTGCAACCGGCAGAAACCCTGAACATGGCGTTGTATGTGTTACTCAGGGTCTCCTAAGAGACCTTGAAAAAAATGAAGTAGAGGCAGTAATAGCCCACGAACTAGCACATATTAAAAACCGTGACACACTAATCAATGCGGCTGTAGCCACTATTGCAGGAGCCATAGCGGTAATAGCAGAAATGGTCTTTTGGTCTTCATTATTCGCAGGAAGAGATCAGGAAGGAGAATTACTGTCAGCATTAGCATTTATGATTTTGACGCCATTGATAGCAACAGTAATTAGAATGTCAATTTCGCGCAAAATGGAGTTCCGAGCTGATAGTGATGCAGTAAAGATACATGGGCAGAAAGAAGGACTATCAGATGCTTTGAGAAAAATAAGCTCTGCCAACGAGAGGAAGAGAAGAGGTCACAATTCAAAGATACAAGAGGCAGGATCTAATATGTTTATCTACAATCCTTTCTCTAGTGACAAAGTCACTAAATTATTCTCCACTCATCCGGGGCTTGAGGCAAGATTAGCAAACATCAAGGCTTCCAGCCTGTAAAAAACTTGATTAAAGCGATGTATGTTCTCCAATCACTGCATCATTTAAATCGACTGCTTCTAGACAGGAATTTTTATCGATTATTGAGTCTCTTACCTCGCTGTCTTTAATTTCAACATCTCCAAACACAATAACATTGTTTAGCTTGGAGTTTTTGATTTCAGAGCCCTCCATAACGTAAACGTTGTCATTAAGATCCGAGCTTTCAGTATCACCTTCTACAATTTTTTCATCAATCACTGAAGACTGTGCTTCCAAGTAGCCTCTAGGTGTACCAACATCATGCCACTCTCCATCAAAACTGTAAGCATACATGTCCGTCTGTTCGTGAGCCCATTCTAAAAGCCTTCCAGGCTCATCTAAATATTGCTCAGCAGGCACATCTGTTTTGCTGAAATGCTCCTCATATTTTTTAAACAGATTTAATTTGCTCTCAGGATAAAAATAACAAGCTGTTGAAGCCAATGTTGATGGCGGTTTTTCAGGCTTTTCTTCAAAACCTACAATTTTTTCTTTATCAGTATCCACTATTCCAAACTGTGAGGCTTGAGCTAAATCATTGACATCAAACACTACGTTTGTAGGTGCGTTTTTATCAAGGGAAAATTCTACAAAGTCTTTAATAGAGAAGCTGTAATAATTATCTCCTCCTATGATAAGCAGATCATCTTCAATTTCTTCGTCACTTAGAATTTTAATTATAGCGCCAATGGTTCCCGGTTTTTCATCTTCTGACCCTTGATCTTCAACAATTACTCTAAGATTATCTTTTTCGCTTTCTTCGGCATAATCCTCAAAGTCATCAGCAAATTTCTTGTTAGTAGAAATCAATACCTCATCGAAATCTTCAAGTTCCTCAACTATATGTTCTATTATAGGTTTTTGTCCAAGAGGTAAGAGAGGTTTTGCACGATTCTTTGTGATGGGCCAAAGACGAGTGGCGTGTCCGCCTGCAAGAATTACTGCTTTCATAATACAAAGTATTACTTTTCCAGATTTTAAACATTAGTCCAACTCAAAGCTGTGATCTTCGCTTCTATCAGCCGCAATTTTAATTTCATCTAGTAACTGGCATTTTCTACACATATTTCCGCTGCAGGGTTCTCCACACTTATCACATTCTTGTATCTGATTATCATCGTCGTCCCAGTCAATATTATCTTCCACCAAGTTAGATATTTGACGGCCTTGAGATACTATAGAATACTTTATACCGGGCATCTCGGATTCAAGTCTGTTGATAAATGATTTTACTAGAGGTCTGAGAGAGGTTTCTTGAACATGAGGGCATCTATCAATCACTCCTAGATTATGTAGTCGGGAGTATAGCGCTATTTCCTTCTCCATAACGTCTCTCAGCGGCTTGATGCGCGGCACAAACATTTCGTGATCTACAGGATCTTTCTTAGGTCCTATTCGAGCCATTCTTTTCATATCTCCTTTTATGTGATTCATAAGAATAGCTTGGGCTTCATCATCGAGGTTATGCCCTATAGCCATTTTGTCGGCATCTAACTCTCTACAAAGTTTATTTAGGAGATCTCGCCTCATAATACCGCAGTATGTACAATTTCCTTTGGCTCCTGCATCAGCTACATCGTCCATCTTAAGGTCGTAGTAATCGCTATAGCGACCTATTTTCAGTTCGACGTTAAGATCATCACACATTTCTTTTGCTGCGCTAATAGATTCGTCTCTATATGGGTCTATGCCTTCATGAACTGCTACTGCTACTATCTCAATGTCTGGCCGATCTCCGAAAATTTCTACAAGTTGTTCAAGCATAACAGCAGAGTCTTTTCCTCCAGATAGGCCTACAGCAATAGTGTCTCCTGAATCAACAAGATTTCCGTCTCTAATAGTTTTCTTAACTTTCTTGTTAATGTCTATTGAGAAGTGTTTCTGGCATAATGCTCTGCCTTCATATTCTCGGAAAATTACTGCTTCTTTTCCGCATTTACTGCATTTATCGTTTGAAGCCATAAGTAATCAATAGTAGAGAAATGTTTTTTAGTCCTCTTCTTCAGAGTCATTGTTTTCCTCTATTTTTTCGCTATATGCCGAATAGGCGTCTTCAAGACCTGTTTTATCAAATATTTTGACTTCGCTTTCTGCGTATTCCGAGAGTTCATGTTTCTCACTGTTTGTTTCTGGCTCCTCTTCTTCTGTTGCTTTTGAGGCCATGTATTTTCTTGTTGCAGAGTATATGCCTGCACCGGCAGCCGCTAGCCCTCCTATGCCTGTTAAAGCTCCAGCAACCATTGCAGTTCCTGATGCGGCTAATCCCCAGCCGTATAGTTGTGATCCTGCTATTGCTCCTGTTAAACCTCCTCCTATCCATGCCGCATCGTTCTTGTACTGTCCTAAATATTTTTCTATTTCATTAGGTTCGTTAGTTTCGTCTTCGGCCTCAAGTATGTCTTTTACTTCGTTCCATTTGGATTTTTCGAGTAGAACATCGTTGTTTTCTTCGTTTATTATGTAGTTATCTGGTTCTAGTCTGTCATAGACTTCTTCAAGTTCGCTTACTGAGTATCCTGAGTCTTCAATATATTCTTCAATATCTGGTTTTTCGGCTTCTTCTGTTTCTGTATGTGGAACATTGGCGTTTTCAATGAAAGTATTTTCTGGTTTCTGAGCTGAAGATTCGGTTTTGGCGGCCATATGATAAGGTAAGAAAAAAACATTCAATAACCTTTCGGTAGTAACACAATTATTGGTTGATGATAGATCTAAGCTCTGTAAGCTCACGAATCCTGTAAGTAGGTTCTAAATCTTCGCCATCAGTATAACTTTGGACCAGCACAGAGTCTACACCCGCATTTCTAGCAGCATTCACATCTGCAGAAGTATCCCCTATCATAATAGGCGTCTCAGCCCCAGTTTCACTTATCGCAGTTTCAAGCATATAGGAGTGCGGTTTTTTATTTTGAATATAATGTTCAAAATCATCAAGCTTTAATGATTGAATAACATTAAATTTGCCTCTGAGTTCAAAATAGTCGAGAGTGTGTTGCACCGTCTTCCAAGGCGAATTAGTTGCAAGCGCAACAGGCACATCTAAGCCTTCTATCAGAGTATAGGCCTCAGGAAATAGCCTAATGACTCCTTCTTCTATAAACTTATTTTTAGTTTCTTGGACAGCGTGCTCAATAGCCAGAAGCTCATCCAAAGACATGTTTTTTCTGTCTAATAGCTCTTCTACCTGCGAAATCTGAGTTGCTTTAACAACCTGTATCGAATCCTGTTTTGTGAATTTATAACCCATTTCCTCTGCTTTCTTCATCCTGACTCTATCCATCCATAAAAAATTGTTTAGGCCAGAGTCTAGTATTACGCCATCCATATCGAATATTACTAAGTCGTACATGCGTTTCAACGATTGGTATCAAACGTTTTTAAACCCTTGACCACCTTTTCCAATGTAAGTTGTATAAGAAAATCAGATATTTGTTCATCAACAATAAGATCGCCATAATTTATGCCAGCGTGGCGGAGTCTGGTTGAACGCGGCAGATTCGAAATCTGCTGGGATGTAACGTCCCTCCCCGGTTCAAATCCGGGCGCTGGCGTAATTACTTTGCTCAAGCATCCTTGTGTCAAGAGCCTTGGAATAGAGACTACACTCCTTTTTAAAGTTTCAAGACCTTTGGTTATTTCACGGTGCATATCACTATGACAGAAGAAGATGATTTTGCAGGTCAAGAATTCGAATCAAACGAAACAGAAGAAACAACAGAAGATGTTGAAGAAGTTGAAGACTTAGAGGAAGAAGTCGAAGAAACTGAAGAGGTCGAAGAAGAAACAGTTGAAGAAGAGACATCTGAAGACGAATCGTCAGGAGATGACTTTGACAAACCTGTAAGCGAAGGAGACACAGTTGAAGTAGAAGTAGAAGACCTTGGGAGCAAAGGAGACGGAATAGCTCGTGTCGAAGGATTTGTAGTGTTCGTTCCAGGAGCAGAAGTAGGAGAAACTTACGAAGTAGAAGTTACTTCCGTTGGAAACAAGTTTGCGTTCGCTGAAATAGTTTAATCTATGGATACACTGGTAAGATACTCAGAAATCCATACAAAGACAGGAAAGTTCAAAAGTCGACTACTCCAAGTGTTGCGTCAGCGTGTTCAAGATAAGCTGGAGCACGAAGGCCTCGAATTTGAGAAAGTATCAGTAAAATCGAATAGAATAATCGTTAGAGAGTCTACTAAAGATAGTGCTGAGAAACTTAGAGGCCTTCCAGGAGTTAGTTCTACTTCTTATGCTATCACAACTAAACCAAATCTAAAAGAAATAAAGAGTTCTATACCTCTAGACGTTGGCTCAAGTTTTGGAGTTAGAGTCAAAACACGAAATATAGATAAGTCAAGTAGCCAGCTTGAAAGAACTCTCGGTTCTTATGTTCAGGAACAGACAGGAGCAGAAGTAGATCTCGATAATCCTGAAACTTGGATTAGACTAGAAATAACTCCTGAAACAGCATACATATTTACAGAATTACTTCAGGGACCCGGAGGTCTTCCTGCCGCAAGCCAAGGAAAATACATTGCCTTAATAAGCGGAGGAATAGATTCTCCAGTCGCTGCTTACAAAATGATGGCTCGAGGAGCAGATATTTTCCCTGTTTACTTTTATAATAAGCCTTATGCTGCCGAAGACCACCTAATGAGGTTTGAACAAATTTTAGAAGAGCTAAAGAAATTCCATCCGGGTAAGAAATGGGAGTATGCAGTATTTGATATGGAAAAAGCAAACCACAGATTACAAAAGATAAATAAAGGACGAATGGTGGTTCATAGGCGCCTAATGTTTGAAGCTGCAGAACACTTAAGAAAAGAAAAAGGCTATGACGGAATCATTACAGGTGAATCTGTTGGTCAGAAATCATCCCAGACTCCTCAAAACTTGTTCACTTCATCACACAACTTACCAGTTTTCAGACCTCTTCTCGGATTTAATAAAAATGAAATAATCAAGATTGCAAGAGATATAGAAACTTACTCATTATCAGAGATTAACTCTTCCTGTTCTAAAATATCTCCAAAAAGCCCCTCAACTAATTTAGATGTACATCAATTAGAGAACTTGAAAATTGAGGTTTCTTTTGAAGAATTACTTAGCGATACAGTTACATCTTATACTATAGAGAGGGGTTAAACCTTTAAACGCAAAAAGGTTTATAAGTTATTTGACTTGGTGTTGGAGTATGGGGTTGAAAGATCGTAAAAATGAAGCCGAAGCAGTACTTGATTCAGCTGAAATGACACTTGAAACTTTTGGCAGAACAAGTAAAGCTGCTAACAAACTTGAATCAAAGATTTCACAGTTGGAAATGGAGCTACAAGATCCAGATTCTGAGTCATCATTGAAATCTCTAATAGAAGATGTGAGAGAATTAATGGAGGATGTTCAGGATTCAGGATCAGAATTTATGCCTGAAGGGCCGGAAGAGCCCCCTGGAGATATGATGGGCGACGAGATGCCTCCTCTGTGAAAAAACCATAAGTATAAACAAATATTTCCTAATTTTTCTTTATGGAAAATTGTCCATTCTGTCAGCTAATAGAGAACCCTGAACAGTTATTTTTAGTCGCCGAGACTGATAATTTTTATGCGTGGCTTGAAGTGAGCCCTAGAGCGAAAGGCCACACAATGGTCGTACCTAAGGAGCATACTGAAAGTTTAATGGATTTGGATCCTTCAGAGTACGAGGAGTGTATGAGATTGGTAAGAGAGGTTATGGAAAAGGCAGTAGAGGGTTTGGGTGCTGAAGGAGTATCAGTAGCAATGAATGTGATGGAAACTGGAGGTCAAATGCTTTCTCACGCATACATAATTGTGTTTCCGCGTTTTTCAGAAGATGAAGCTGCAGGAACGCCTTTAGGAGCTGTTTTCCCGCATAAAGAGGATTTGCAGGATAGAGAAAAGCTTAGTGAGATTAGTGATAAGATGTCTTCTGTGAATGTTGACTTTGAGACCGAGGTAAAAGAGCCTCACCCTGATTCTCAGAAGTTTAAAGAGGAGTCAGGAGAGATCGAGGATGACGGCGGAGATGCTGAGAATAGTGAGGTTGAGAAAACAAAAAAACGCGGCGAATCGATTCAATGGAAATAAATATAAACATTTACCACTAAATAGTAACTATGAGTTTTTTGGAAAAAGTCGGAGCCCTACCTCTAGCAGCAGTCGGAGGATACATAGCCTATAAAAATGGTAGAACACTAGCAGAAGAATACCAAGAACCTCTAAAAACAACCTTAGACTCAACAAAAGGCTATGAGAACAACACTCAGGCAATAGGAGCAGGACTTAACGAATTCCTCTACCAAAATACAGAGAACGAATCTCTTCTAGACACAACAGCCAAAACAGCAGTAGGAGCAAGCTTATTCGGATATAGTGCATACGTTCTCGCAGGAAGGCCTAACATGACTTTTGAAGAAGTCGACAACGCCCTAGAAGAATAATCCTTTTAACATTCTAAACTGCCTGTACATATATGACAAGTTACAATCCTGACAAAGTTGAAAAACAAGTCAAACAGGAATGGCAGCAAAACAACACTAGAAAAAAATCATTAAAACAAAACAAAGACAAAAAACGATTCTACTTTCTTGACGGCCCGCCATACGCATCAGGAAATATACACATGGGCACAGGCCTCAATAAAATTCTAAAAGACTTCTATCTCAGATTCCACAGAAAACTAGGCTACAACGTCCATTCTCAACCAGGATACGATACACACGGACTACCTATCGAAAATAAAGTAGAAGAAGAAAAAGGATTCAACTCCAAAAAAGATATTGAAGACTTCGGAGTGGAAAACTTCATTAACGAGTGCCAAGCCTTTGTAGACCAACATATAGAAAAAATGAACAAAGACTTCGAAGACATAGGAGTCTGGATGGATTTCGAAAACCCTTATGTCACCTATCACGACTACTACATTGAAGGAGCATGGCAGACATTCAAGAAGGCCTACGAAAAAGAATTCCTCTACGAAGACCAATATCCTGTACATATTTGTACAAGATGCGAAACCGCAGTAGCATACAACGAAATTGAATATGCCAACTTAGAAGACCCTGAAGTTTACGTCGCATTAAAACTCCAAGATTCTGATGAAGAACTACTAATATGGACGACAACGCCATGGACACTGCCAGCTAACACAGCAGTAATGATGCACCCAGACTTCAAATATTCCCTAATAGAATTCAACGATAGAAAAATCTGGATGGCATCCGAACTAACCGAACAAATAATGAATAAATTCGGATACAGCAACGAAGACTACCAAATAACTGAAGAAAAATCAGGATCCGAATTTGAAGGCCTAACATACAACCACCCTCTTGAAGAAAACGTACCAGCACAAAAAGAAGTCCAAGGAAAAGTAGTACTAACCAAAAGATACGTAGACTTAGAAGGCGGAACCGGACTAGTACACTCTGCACCCGGCCACGGTAAAGAGGACTACGAAGTAGGGCAGAAAGAAAATCTTGACATGATCTCACCAGTAGATCTTAAAGGCCAATTTACCGAAGAAGCAGGAAAATATGAAGGCTTATTTGTTAAAGACGCCGATAACCAAATTAAGGAAGACTTAGGCGAAAATCTACTTCACGCCAGCACCATACACCACGAATACCCACAATGCTGGAGATGTGATACACCGCTGCTCCAACTTTCAATCCCACAATGGTTCTTTGGAGCCACTCAATTCCGTGAAGAACTACTAGAAAACAATGACGAAGTTAACTGGATCCCAAGCTGGTCCGGCCAAAAATTCAAAGAATGGCTTGAACAGCTCGGAGACTGGCCGGTATCAAGACAGCGTTACTGGGGAATCCCCCTACCAATATGGGAATGTGATGCATGTAATAACACAAAAGTCATAGGAGATAGATCCGAACTACCAGAAGTACCTGAAGATCTACACAGACCTTACATTGACAATGTCACACTTGAATGTGACTGCGGAGAAGAAATGGAACGCATACCAGACGTATTAGACGTATGGTTTGACTCAGGCGTAGCGCCTTGGGCATCTCTGAAAAACCCTGATGTCGACTTTAACTTTGAAGACCACAGCCCCGTTGATCTAGAGCTAGAAGGATTTGATCAAATCCGTGGATGGTGGAACAGCCAATTTATAACCTCTCATATGACCTATGAGCAAAAGCCATTCAACAACGTAATCTATCACGGTAAAGTTATGCTTGACGGAGAAGAAATGAGCAAATCAAGAGGAATTGTTGTATCTCCAGAAGAAGCCGTTGAAAAATATGGTAGAGATATTCTCCGATTCTTCCTATTATCAAATGACCCAAGCGACGATCTAAACTTCACATGGGACAAAATGGAAGAAAATAAAGAGTTCATGAATATACTTTGGAACACTTACAACTACCGAGATACTTACACGGAAAAAAGAGAGAAGCCAGAAAGACTTGAAACTGAAGACAAATGGATTCTATCAAAGCTCAATACTGTAATAGAGGACGTGAGAACTCACTCTACTGAGCCAAACTTTGAAGGATTCAAAGCAGCTCAAGCTTTGGAAGACTTTACTAAGAACGATTTATCGAGAGGTTATATCAAAATGATACGTGACCGGTTAAGACCCGGCTACGATAAAGAGGACCGCAAATCTGCAGAGTGGACGCTAAGATATGTGACCGAGGAGCTACTAAAGGCACTATCCCCTTTCACACCTTATCTGACAGAACATCTCTACACCGGAAGCAAGAGCTCAATCCATTTTGAGCCATACCCTGAATCAGATGAATCAATGATTAACGCAGACTTAGAAAGAAGCATGGAAATTTTCCAAGACGTTGAAGAAGCAGTAGCGCGCCTAAGACAAGATAAAGGCGTTAAACTCCGGCATCCTGTTAGAAAAGTTACTGTTAGCGGATCAGAAGAAGTTAAAACTGCAGTTACTGGATTAGATGAACTCTTGAAAGAAAGATTGAACGCTAAAGACGTAGCATTCGAAAAAGTAGAGCCAGACTATGAAGTGAAGCTAGATTATTCTAATGCCGGACCTATTCTTGGATCAGAAGTAGGAAATGTGGAAAAAGCTCTGAAAGACGAAGATCACAAGGAAATAGCAGAAAAAATAGATGAGGGCATAACTGTAGATTTAGAAGGCCATAAACTAGAGCCGGAGATGTTTGAAGTTAGAACTCATGTGCCAGAAGGTGTAGAAGGAGAAGAATTTTCTTCAGGAACGGTTTATCTCGATGACGAAATGACATCTGAGCTTGAAGATGAGGCTTTCGTTGCAGAAGTTATAAGAGCAGTCCAGCAGAAGAGAAAAGAAGCTGAATTAGACGTAGAAGACTCAGTAAACATAAGCTTTGAGGGCGAAACCAGACCAATAGAATCTAGGATAGATGAAGTTCTCAATAGAATGAATGTTTCGGAGATTAATTATGACTCATCTAACTTAGAACATTCCGGAAAAGTTGAGTTTAAAGGCAGAAAAATCCTGTTCTCGTTTTCGAACCCAGTATAAAACCCGAGGAGTAAACTAGTATTTATGAAACGAGAACACTTGAAACCTGCAGTAGAATTTCTGAAAGACTGTGAAGACTCTAAAGTAAAAATTCTCCACCATTGGGATATGGATGGTGTCGCTTCAGCAGCTATAATTTCAAAAATCTTGGAAAACATCCGTGGAAGAGAAGCTGAAGATGTTTCAATACCTTTGAAAAGAGCATATCATCTTTCAGAGACCGAAAAAGAGCAGTTACAAAACTTTGACAAAGTCATAATCCTTGATTTCAATTTAAAGGCTTCAGAGCTAGAAGAACTTAACAAAGAATTAGATGTACTAGTAGTAGACCATCATAGTTTCGATCGTTCTCCTGATGTGCCATTTGTGAACCCAAGAGAACTTGAGGCCGAGGCATACGTTCCTTGCAGCAAAATATGTTTAGAAATAGCAGGAGAATTTGACTTAGAAGATAAAGTAAGATGGATTGCAGGTTTAGGTATTATCCAAGACTTTGGCGTGGATTCCTGTCCTGAAGTATTTGAGGAACTAGAGGAAGATTATCAACGGTATCTTCCTGAAGAACTAACCCAACATGAGCTAGCGAAAAACTGCGAATACGGCCGATATTCTTCAGTACTTAATATCAAGCCTTATAGAGATTCTAGACACTACTCAAAGTTAGCTTATCGTGCTCTAATGGATTCTGAAGAGTTACTAGAGCTTGAAGCACAAGAGTCTTACAGAAAAGTCTATGAAGTTTATCTCGAGATGCAGACAGAGTTCAACAGAATAATAGAAAATTATGATGATGAACGAGATATAGACAGAGAAAATATGGTGATTATATTCGAGATTGACTCAGAGTTCAATATTAACTCTTCCATAGCTACGAATATGTCAACAAAAACTCCTGACTGGATACATCTTGTAGTGCATAGAGATGATGATGTAAATATTAGCGCAAGATGTCAAAGCGGCAGAGTGGATCTTGGCAAGTTAATGCGAGAGGCACTACCACAAGAAGCTTTGGAAAGTGGTGCAGAAGCCGGAGGACACAGAAACGCTGCAGGAGCGTCCATGGAGTTAGATCACTATGAACAGTTTAAGGAGAACTTCAAGGAATTACTGTAGACCTGACCGTATTTAAACACGGAGAGACTATAAACAAGACATGGAAGAAACAATGAGTAAGGCTGACAAACAAAAAGAAAAAGCAAAAGAACTTCTAGGAATAACTGACGAAAGAGCAAAAGAGTTATTCGAAGACGAATAAAAATTACTCAGTTTAAACTATAAACATATCTTCTTTCTTCCTATTTTAGTTCAAG
>LFCJ01002723.1_pt1 | contig 12759 bp, 17 predicted proteins | sample 643141 | NCBI WGS metagenome assembly LFCJ01 (sample SAMN03766243, study PRJNA286221) | soda lake metagenome | biome: soda lake; feature: Kulunda steppe; material: water; isolation source: sample B1-Br-g2 brine of Lake Bitter-1 | place: Russia: Kulunda steppe | collected 2010-07 | reverse complement strand
GTTTAGACCTTCAGCCAGATGGGTTGACTGCTGGGCTTGCTGGACATTGCCAGCTCGACAAAAAACATCCATAGTCTCAGAGATAAAAAGGAATGATTTGTATGTCTGCTTCAAAAGAAACAATTTACATCCTCAGCTCCGATGTTGTCAAAATAAAAAGCGCCTGTACCTCCACTAAGATCTTTCTAGCACTGGAGCTATAGCTTTGGGCTGAAGCATTGTATAGCCGTACAGCCGCCCGGAACCAGTTGAATTGTAGAGGCTCTAGACCACACTCGCGCATTAAGCACCATGAAGGGGTTGTGTCCTTGACCATAAGAATCCTCTTGAGCACTGCCTACAGCCATTTTTGTTAAGGATTGTCCATTTCTTTGCCATGTTGTAAGAATGGGGTGGCCCAAACCTGGTTCGCATGCATATCAGCAGGAAGTGCGCACGTTCTGAGGAGCCACATGTAGACGTGTAACCTGTTTGTAAGGTCATGTTCCCGAATGAATTGTTTGATGCGGAAAGTACCAGCTGTGAATGGACGCAGCGCTGCATCAGCTGCAGTATTCAAATTAATATGTCTGTCGCAAACCATGCCCAGATTTTTGAAGGAGTCTGTGTAGGGGAGCTACGCGCCATCATGAAAGAGAGGGGCCAGATTGCAGGCGTAAGAGTTGAAGCACATCACCTCAGACTTTTGTGCATTGACAGTGAGAGACTTTCTTCGTGCATGCGCTTGTAGTTTAATTTGTCAACATGGTCTGCATGCGGTTGGGGGCATTGGACATGAGGCAAAGGTCATTTGCGAACAGAGTGTGGGTCACAAAAAAATTTGGAGTTCCGGTGAGCGCGCCTTTCACCCCGTCTGCAATGCTGTCAATGTTATTCAAGTAGATGGCAAACAGAAGAGGGGAAAGGGGACTTTCTTTGTTTAACACAGAAAGATGGCTGCACTGAAGCTTTCTTATCCCCATCCAATAATGTATATTCATCAGCATGGTACAAGTCTTTAAGATGGATAGGATATGGTCAGGCATCCAGCAACTGTGTCAATGGCCCAAAAGCTTATGTCTTTGGCGCTCGATTTAGCTTGAAGATCTAGGTTAGGTTACATGGCTGTATCCGCCAAACGAGGGCAGCTGAGCTGAAACCTAGAAGGCCTGCGACCTGAACCAAAATACAGAAGGCGCTCAAATCAGAAGAAAGGCAGTGTCTGCAAGCAATTCAATAATGACAAGCTGCAAGTTTGTTGCTGCTTTCCTGAGGGTTCATACAGCAATGGCCCTCCACATTTTCCTCATCCTTTTAGATTAGGAAAGGCTATATTATAGAGCATTACCTGCCAAACAAGGGCAGCTTAGCAAAGCCCGTCAGGCCTGCAGCCAAAATAGACGAAAAGCAAGGTGGTGTTCTGAGATCAAAGTACAGCAATCCAGGTGGCACTCATGCATGAACAAGGCCTTATCCTTTTAGGTCAGGAGAAAGTTCTGAGTAACAAGCAGGGTTTCTCCGCAAGACGGCTTGTGTGTATGTGTCACAGTCCCACAGTCCCTGAAAGGCGCGCAAGATGTTAGAATCCCAGCATGTCTTGGCCCGAGTCTATTTAATTGATGTGGGGAGTGATGCATTGCCTACGTGCATCTCTTTATTCTTTTAAGGCGGGAAGGGACAAAAGCTCACTAAGCAATAAAACACCATTAAACGTCTTAAATCTCATCTTAACTCTGGTTACAAGCTCAGCAATGTCTTTTGAAGAATGAGAAGTACAATAACCACAAAACCACTCCCTAAACTGTGCTGCACATACCTTGAGCAACTTCATGCCTGAGCTCATCAGGCAAGGGACATTCCATGAACAAATAAGGAATGATGATTTTTTTATAAAAGAAGAACTGGCCCTTAAAGACAAGACACACGCCAAAGAATGCCATTGAAGAGAAAGGAAAAAGCAGCAAAAGACAATTGATAAAGGACCTCAAAAAGCCCACAAGCATATCTTCGCTGGTTCTGGTCAGAAACGAGCAGGCTTATCAGCCCTAAAAAATCTTAAGACAGGCAACATATCTGACCCACAAATGCTTATGGGTATCATTTATGACATTTACAAGCAGTCTCCTTCAGCTGTAAAACCCCAAACAGGCAAATACTTGCTGAATGAAGCACCCCGCTATTACCCATTGGAACAAACACAGTCCCCTGATTCATTTAAACTCGAGTCACATACAACAAGGGATGAAAAACAGGATAACGAGAGAGGCCCTGGCTTCACTCCCCCATCATAGACCAGACTGCCTTTCGCGAGTGCATGCAATCATTGAGCAATTATAAGGCCACAGGCCTTCATGAAGTGGTGAATGAAGTCCTCACCATGCTGCCACATAATGTCAGCCAAACTATATACAAGCTTTTAAACATTATATGGGCTTCTGGCTACACCCCAGATACCTTGAAAACAAGCAAAACAGTTTTCATAAACAAAGAGGAAACTGAGATTACATACTTTAGACCTGTAGGCCTAGCCAATGCTCTGTATAAGCTTTGGACCCGCATGGTGACAAACACTCTGTATGAATATGCAGAAGCAGATTGCCGACTAAGTACAGCCAGGCAGGTTTAAGAAAGTAGAAGAATACAATACACCAGCTTCAGAATATTGTAATGGCCCTCAAAGATGCTTAACTCTTCAAACAAGACATGTACGCGCTGATTGTGGACTTCACTTCACCTCTGCGCTCAATACAACAGACCATGATAGGACGTTATGAAGCGTGTATGACCTGGACTTCCCCACGGACGTGAAAGAGGTAGTTAAGAACCAGTATCGAAATGCCAAAATCCAGGTCCGCTTACCCCAAGGAGGACACACAGACCAAAATCCTGTCGATAGATGGACAATGTAAGGAGATACTGTCCCCTTCCTGTTCCTCTTGTACATGGTGGCTCCAAGTGGGAGGACGTGGCTATAGCCATGCCAACATTCATAGAAAAGAAAAGAAAAAAACTACAAAGGCAGTGAAACCACTCCCCACATCAATTAAACCATTTAAACCAACACATTCATAAAATGTTATAGTAATACGGATAAATAGGCAATGGCTCTTTTGCAGACGATTTCCTGTGCATAAACCAAAGGCTATACAGTCTTCACATACAAGCAGACAAACTCTCAAGATATGCAGTTGGGCAGCCTTGTAAGTATGGGAAAAGAAAGCTTAAGTAACTGGTGTTCTACATAAAGCCAAGCAGACCGGCATCTATGGAGCAGATAGTCAACACCTGAAAACCCAGCTGAAAGAGAAGATAGTTGTTCAAGGGCAGTATGCTCAATTTTATAAGAGACACAGACCCTTTTAAATGCTTAGGCGTCACACTCACCATGTGGCTTGATCGGAGCTACCAACACAAAAGCATGACAGACAACTCATAAATTCAACGCCTTGATCAGATGCTTCCCCATACCAAACCAAACGTATCATTAGTACTGCCATCACACCAAGCCTACCTCACTCCTTACCTGTGGTACCATGCACTCCAATTCCGATGAACAGATGGGATAAAATATAGGACACTATGTGAAGGAAAAGTTTGGTATGGACAGGACTATCCCCTCTACAGCTCTCATCAGAGAACACACACACTCATTCGGACTAGGATGCCCTTCTGTGAGTGTAGAATACCATGGGGTAAGGGATCAGAGTTGCACCTGCCAGTTGAGGGCAGCTTAATTTGTGCCCATCAGGCCTGCAACCAAGTAAGAGCTGAAAAAACAAAATGGTGCTCTAAAATTTTTAACACAGTAGGCCATGCAAGCTCTCGTGCAGTAGTAAAGCTACACCCTTGATATCTGTTTAATTGATCATATCTCTTAGCCTGCCAGAATCCTTTTAGGGCTTCAGCAATCAGTAAGGAGACTCCATGTACATGCAAAAAGTGAAGAACTCCATAAAACAAATGACAGCAAAAAAAAGTTTTCCTTTTAAAAACACATATCATCGAGATCATCCCTGCTAGATTGCCTTTCTTCTTCACTTCTTGACAGTGACAAATGGACGTGTAACTTGATCCTCTCAGCAGCATATGAGCATTTGTCACAACATCCATTTACACGTCGCCAAACAGGGGATTCCACTGCAAGAGCGTGCGCACACAAACAAAACCTGCTCACATACAAACTTGCTTAGGGAGATCAAGGTACATATTCTGAGGGGGTGATGGCGAAAGATCGATCAAAAGAAGATATCTTATTTTTGTGCATGCGCAAGTGAACCAGCCCAAAGATCTGCCTCACGAGAGGCAGACCATGATTCATGGTCCATGAAGGAAGGCAGATTCGTTGTTGCACGTGCACGCCTGTAGGACCTTGTTAGAAATCTCTGCGTCCTGAATCTTAGGTCAGCATATAGACCTGGGTAGCTACTATAGTAGATGGGGGCCATCTTATAGGGCTTAAGAATGCATATCAGCCCCGCAAAGGCGAACAAACTATGCTGCATTCTGAGAAGGCGGATAAACTGTCCTGTGGAACGAGTTGCTTATCGAAACAGAACAGAGGGGGGCAACAACTTGGCAAAAGTTCAGGCATGCTCCTCGTTAAAAAAACCCAAACCCCAAACCTTACCCTAAACCCCTAACCTCTTGTCGTTATACGTGATAATATCCGAATGCAATCTTATGAGGTGAGACTCGCAGAAAGAATTCAAAACAGTTTGGAAAGAATGAACCGATCAAATACGGACGAGTCTCTGATATTTGGTTGTGTGATAATCAATTATTCACATACTACTGTGACGTTTGAGCTGACATAGGAAACCTCAAAAACAACCTTTTGGCTGTGGCCAAGGGGGCAGCTATGTCTCAAGAGCGTGTTGCAACTCTAAAATGCTGTATATGTTTGGATTCTGGAGGAGAGGACTGGTGTCTGCTGCCCTGTCCGGTTGTGGGGCACACCTTGCACCGGCACTGCCTCAATGCGCATTTGCGCCATTTCCAAGACTGCCCAATATGCCGAACGTGAGTTCAAACACGTACATGTTATCTGTACGTCCATGTATATTCCTGATTTGTCCTAAGAATTGGGCCCTATGGTTGGAGCGCAATTGTCCAAATGTGTTGCACACAAACTCATGCACCCAGCTTATTAAATCTCCATGTATCTCCTCACAGGCCAATACAGAGGGGTAGAATAATGCGCATTGGTGGTGTTGGCGCTGGGGACACACCAAGTAACATGTGGGTGCTGCAGGCAGGAAAATTCCTGCAGACCCCCCGTGCACGTGCTTCGTCAAGCCAGTTTTAGTTTGCCGTTGAAATTTCAAAAGTAAGCTTAATCTGCTTGGTTGCTTTGGTTCAGACATCCTGAGGGCCAGTGGGGCCGATAAGGGTCAGTGGTGCACGTGAGAAAAAGTAGGTGTGAGCTGAAGGTCTGAATAGCTCCTGTCAATGCATGGGTTCGATTCTGCTCCTGTGTAAGATATTAGAAGATTTGGTTTACCATGATCTTGCAAGTACAACAACTTGCAGAGGAACTTGCAGAGCAAGGATAACTTGTGCAAGCTTGCGCGTGCACACCAACACATGCACACATACACACACACGCACACGCGCACGCACATGTACACATGCACACACACACACACATACGAATACAAACTTCACAAGCGCTTGCATGCATACACACACAGGTCTCAATCGCGCACATCCTCTCGCCGTAGCAGCGCCAATGGAGCTTGGAGTCAAACTCTGTCAGCGCCAGGGGCACGCAGCTCCAGGCCTCAGAGCAGAGGAGATAGCAGCAGCGGCTGCAACAGCCCTGTGCTGCCCAAGGACGAGCAGGAGCAGCTCGACTTTGTTTTGGCAATATCCCTCCAGGAGGCAGAGTTGTGTGAGGATCCATCCTCATTGTGAGTTCATCACTGGCTCTGTTTTTGTTTGCTGCATAAATTTTGCATGGAAAGGAAGTGCGCCCCATATTCCAATGCCAGCATTGGAAACCCCACTGCAGAATCTTTCTACTTCACCTCGATGGACCTACCTGCTCCTGGCCGTCCTGCCACACATCTAGGCTGGGGCTGATAAAATATGCCTGGGATTACCCTGGGTGTATTATGGCAAAATATTTTCCTACAAAGTGAAAGCCTTTGGTGCCCTTGTGGAGTCACCGATGCGTGCACCAATTGGAGCCGCCTCTGTCTCCCACTCCTCATCACATGGTGTTGGTGTGCAGGACGCCTGCACCCAGGCCGCCCCGTCAAGCTTCCTCAGGACCAGTGCCTTCAGCACCACCTGTGCATTCCAGGCCAGCCACCCCAGTGGCAGCCTCCTCTTCAAATGCCTTTATTGGTATGGAAAGCATGGAAGACGAGGAGCTGGAGCTTGCCCGCGCTCTGTCTCTGTCGTTGACCGTTGGTAAGGCGCAGCAAAGCACAAAAGTAGGCCATGCCAATGTGAGTGTGTGTGTGTGCGCGCGCGCACGTGCTTGTCTTGCAGGATGCATTAGCCTCAAATGCTAAAGATGTGCCAGTTAAGCATTACTGCTACACCCTTTCCTCGGCAGCTGCACAACATTGTTCTCACTCCTGGTCATGAACAGTCGCGCCTTTGTGTAAGACCTGCTCCTTGTCCACAAATCATTCCCCACGTGTGACTTGCAGCACCACGGCAAACAACACAGACAAGAATGGGCTCGCTCTGGCAGGGTGCACAGCAACTGTGGAGTGGCATCATGAAGCTGCGCACGACCTCCAGGCGGTGACCAAGTCCCGACTCCATGCTGGCTGCTCCTTCATGAAGACCAGCCAGTTGTGTTCGTGGCTGCGCAGGTTTGCAGGGGAGTATGCTTGTGATTGTGCGCTCACAGGAACGCGTATTCATTTGAGCGCCTGAAGGGAATCTGGAATTGCTGTGTAGGTAGTGAGTTTACTGGTTGTCATGCATATTCCAACAGGAGCATGTAAAGGGTTGATGCTGATTCATTGTTTTTCTGAAGACGTATGTGCATTCAAATTGCACCTGTCACCTGATTGAGGTGCAATGCTTTGTATTATTCAGGCATACTTTATGTGCCCAAATTGAGTGTGTGAGTCACTCTAGGTTCCAAATACTTAGTGTATAAAGCCCAAGGAGGCAGTCATGTCTGTTTAGGAACCATGTTAAGGTGCATAATGGTGCCTGCGTCTGGTTTATTCAGAGGCTTCTTTGTAGGAGTGAGAGAGTGCTTGAGAGCCTTTGACAAATAATAGGACTTGTCATTTTATACAACTTGAGCACTAACAGTTCATAGCAGACGCAGCATCAAATGCATATTGTTGGATTGTTGCACACAGGTCTATAAGAGAAAACATTGATTTTGGCCGCAACGCACAACAGAGAAAAGCTGCTTTATTGTCTTTTGCATGTCAGCATTGCCTTGGTCTTTTCTTGTCTGTATAAAGTTCCATAAATTATATGGCGTACTTGGCTTATTTTTTGGATAGTCCCATTCATTGGTTGATAAATTCCTTTCTGGCATTACTTACTGCGCGAGTTTAACCTCCTCTAGTGCATGGAACATGCAATCACTGAAAACTGGAGTTGGAAGCAAGATCCCCTTGTCTACCTTGCTGTATCAACGAGGGCTGCTAGCAGAAGCTTATCGGGCCCGCAAGCAAAAGCATAAGTTTCCACAAAAAATTGAAGTCGTGTGCCAACATGACGAAGCAGGTAAACATCCAAGTGGAAACATGGATCATTTCATGTGATACAAGTTCATATTACAATAAAAGAACAAAAAAACTGCACAGGCAGTGTAATCACTCCCTACACCAGTTGAGATTCTCCTTTTCGGAGAAGGAGATACATTGGCCCGAAGAGCCATGAGTCTCCTCCACCAGGGAAAAAGAAGTACTAGGGAGGATCTGGAGGACGCGCGCACTTCGAGAGCAGTCTCATTGGCTTTTTGTGTTACAAGGCCGAGCTCTATAAAATGATTTTAAGTATGACCACTGTTTTTTTTTCAGTTTAAGTGTGGTATGGATAGAGCCGCCCACATCAAGAAGGATGGTGTCGCAGCATTGCAGGAGACTATGTTTATCATGTCATTCTCTTAGGTGTAGGGGGTGTTATTTACATTCCTTACACTTTGGTTCCTCTGAAGAGTCTAAGCCTTGATTCACAATGAGTCCAGAAACTTGCTCTCAAGCTCCATGCTCATTCTGTGCACTATGCTCATAGGCTACCCTAGCTCCGGATATTCGAGCAGGCGGCGGGGCACCTGCGATGGAAAGTCGATTATCCACCCTCGCAACCTGTGGGTTCGAGGTTCGAACCTCACTGGAGGCTACTACCGGCTAAGCTGCCCTCGTTCGGCGGATACAGCCTTGAAACCTTTACCTATGCTCATAAGCTTGTTCAGACCAGACCCCCACTAATGACCTTCTTCCTAGTTTGATGCTGGAGGTTTGCCTGGTGCTTGCACCAGTTGTAAACTTCTTCCTTAATTCACGCAAACAGGGGTTACCTTGTTGGCGTAGTCTTTCTTTCTTTCTTTCTTCTATGCACTATGCTCGTAAGCTTGTTCAGACCAGACATTCTCTTGAGCATTATCCTCACCTTCAAACCAATCAGGAGAAATCTGCTGGCTCGTCTGCCCGCAACCCTCCTGATCCTCCGAGGAGCCAGTGAGTCACTGGCCAGCCATGGCTGCTTTCTTCTTTTCTGGTGAAGGGGCTTTTCTTCCCAAGTGGCCCCTTTTCCTTAATTGATGCGAGGAGCTTTTTGCTGCTTGCGTAGTTCTTCTTTCTTCTTTTCCTTTCTTTTCTTGGATGGTGTGACGGATGACTCTACTAAAAGTTTTAGCCTTAAAGCGCTTACAAAACACAAGGTCGGACGCCAGCCTGGCCATTGAGCAGATTGGTTTGTGGCTGGTCATCTATCACATTCCTCATAACATGTTTGAGATCAAGGTACGAATAGCGAGGTGGCATCAGGGGAGCACCCCCTTCCTCACATGGGTGTGTGATTCAGCTTGTAGATCTAGGGGGGGAGAGGCAAACCAATAGTGAGAATTCACAAGTTTTTTGTTGCTTTCCTAAGGTCTCATATCGGCAATGGCCCTCCACACTTTCCTCGTCCTAAACCTCAGGTCAGCAGTGTGTAACGCAGGGTAGCAAATATGATGCCTCTGCAAGAAGTGGACGTATGAGTGCTCATTGCTATAATATTTCTGTCAGCCTTCTCTGATGTTTTAGGTTTTGCATTTGTTGCATTCGATTGCAATCACCAACAAAGTCTTGCTAATAAAAAATAATTGAATATTTAGCCCGTGCGTCAAACAACAGTGCCCCGCCATGAACGGGGAGGTGGATGTGCCTTCCATAGTGGAAGAGGTGAAGGGGCTCCTTTGCCAGGATCTTCAGGTGGGCTTGTGCGTGGGCTGGACCGACATTAAAATGACCAGCCAGATAGACAGCCATCTGTCAGCATGCCTGGCATGTGCGCTTTGTTCCATGACATGTTCATTCGCCATCCAGCATGCTGGTAACATGGAACTGGAAATGAATTCCTGCAGGTTGTTTCCTACAAGTGGTTGGCCCGGCAACACCAAATCAATGCAAATCTGGCCAAACGGTAAGGATTCCTCTCTTGCTCAGCTGTGTGCCCTTACTTGCCGTTTTTGAATGTCTCGATGAGGGTGGTCAGATAATAGCAATCTGAGCGGAGTCTCTCTGTGCGGGTACACAACTTCGATCCTAACTGCTATGCATGTGCGTATGCTCAGGGTGCTAGCCACCCTCGCAGACGACCTGGAGGGCCAAGTTGCTGCAACATACTTGGTCTCTGGGTGGACAAAGGTGAGTGGTCCGAGGATAGTGCAATCTTTCACTGAAAGTTTCAGTCATTTGATTGACAAAATGTGCTGCTCAGGGGAACTCTACCCCCTGCCTGGATCTTCTACGTGAGCAGATCCCAACCGCACACCTGAATGTTATACTTTCGTACTCCTCGGAGTGCTTTTTTGCTGAAGTGTACATGCCGTCTCCCGACTGATACACTCGTTCAAAAGATGCGCACCGTACATTGCGTTACATGAACTGGGAGGCGCCGGTGTGCTGATTGCTCAGAAATGCTGAAGGGCTGCAGGCTCATTCACTGGCAAAGCAGGATGCCACATCTTCCTCAGTGCGCCAAGTTGTTTCTTCTCTTGCTACTCCTGCTCATGCACAGGACGCTAAGCAGCACGTGGTGAAAGTGGTACAAGGAGCGCATATCCAAGGTGAGATGCCGAGTGGCTTCTAGGACCTCTGCAAGTCAGCAGTCAATGCTGCATACATTGCACATGTGTGGTAAGTCTGCTCCGTGATTGGATTCTTCACCTCTAGTGTATCCCACGGTCTATGCCACAAATGAGGCTCTCCGTTGCCGCAAGCTTGTGGCCCATTCCTTGACTAAATATCGCTGGCTTCACAGTAGCTGCTGCAGCATGGGTATGGTTTCTTGAATGCTTATGTCCGCGTGCTTGTGTGCGTGTGTGTATGCGTGTGTGTAGGCATTTATGTGCTTTGAAGTTGCATTCCAATGCTCAGCTGCCACATCTTTCTGCTTTGCAGACGTCTGTTCTCAGTTGGATCCTATCACATGCAAGCATATATACAGGTGAGATTGCCAGCAAGTGTACCTGTCAGTTGCAGCTAGCAGCAGAGGTACCTCCCCTTTTGTGTGACAGCCTTTTCTGGCATACATCAGTGCCTTCCTAGGTTCAGTTTCAGATTGCAGGCCTGATAGGCTTCAGCTAGGCTGCCCTCCATCGGCAGGTTCAGCTATGTTACCCAGCCCTAACCCTACGTTTTTCGTGTGACTCAACTAATAGCCTAACGTAACCAAATCTTTTTTCATGTGACTCGGCTGTTAGCTTAGAGTCCAGCGAGGCCCAGCTTAACCCGCATCCCAGTTTGCAACAGGCAGCTCCCTCTCCTTGCCTTACATTCTAGCTGCCACTGGGCCCCACAATGGCACATTTTAGCTGCTGCTGAGCCCCATACTGACAGATGTGCTACATGATAAACAAAGGCTGGCTGCCTTGTGTGCTTCATGATCAATCATCAATCGTCCGTGCTTCATGATCAAGCAAAAGACTGGCAGATCAGATGAAGACTGCCTGCATTCTGTGTTTCGTGATCAATCATCGGTCATCTGTGCTTCATAATCAAACAAAGACTTGCTGACTAAACAGCGTGTGGCTGCACGGGGACAACCTGGGCTCCTGTGCCTCTGGTGCTGCCCAAGTTGAACGCGTGTCTTCCCTGGTGCTGCCCAACTTAAACGCGTGCCTCCCCTGGGAATATCGTATGCTATGGCAGCCTCTGCCCCGGGGCGCCTCGAGACCCCGCGACCCTTGCCCAGCAGGACTACCTGCAGTCTGTGGAGCTTATGAAAGATGCGCTTAAAGGTGGGCTGCAGGGGGCTGCACATGTGCAATGCACAGCGTGTAAACAGAAAAGTCTGTGAGCTAGATGAGTCTGTGAGCTAGTTAAGTCTGTGAGCCAGATGAGTCCGTGAGCCAGATGAGTCCGTGAGCCAGATGAGCCTGTGAGCTAGATGAGTCTGTGAGCTAGATGAGTCTGTGAGCTAGATGAGTTCATGAGCCAGATGAGTCCTTGAGCCGGACAAGCCTGTGAGCTACATGGGCAGGCTGCTGGGCTTGTTGGCTGTGGAGAGCTGATGAAGGACGCACTACGAGAGATGAATGGGCTGCGTGCTGCAATGTGCTGAGCAGCGTGCACGCTGAGCAGCTACGTATGCAGTGCGCCGGACCCTTTGGGGTCGGGTGGGTTGCCTGCTGGACGCGCTGTCCGTGGCTTACGCTCACCATGGCTCGCGCTCTCATATGGGGCGCATCAGGGGGCAGGCAATGTTGCAAGAGCGCATCGAAGCGCTTGTGGCCAAGGCGCTGCCCTTTGGGGCTCTTGGCAGGACATGTGCGGGAAGGCATGAGGCGATCTGTGGTGATTGCTGCCTGGAGCGGCGGGAGGGGAAGGAGGGGGTTAGATCCGTGTGCGCACAACTCCTGTGATGGAGAGTGGAGTTGTCGTGGACACGGACTCCTGAACTGGGCAGCGTGTTTTGTTTTTGTTGGGCCGGTAGAACCTCTCGTGCTTCTGGAGGGATGCGTCATCCGTACCGCCTCTCCCTTGGCCTTTGGCCCGCATCTGAACTGCTCAAGATCCGCATGCCTGCGGCATGCCTGTGTGTCATGATCGCCTCTGCCTCCTGAGTGGGAAATATGGGAAGAACCTGCAGGTCCGGAACGTCGTGCACAGCCATGAACTTGGCCCTCCAATTGCCATTGGTTCATGCCTGTTGGTTCACGTTTGTGAACTTGTTGGCTTTGGGGTCCCGCGCACAAGCTTGTCGACTCACAGGACCCTGTGGCTTTTGGTTGATGTCTATGAGGTTATTGACTGCTGGTTCATGCCCGTATGCTTGCCCATGGTCCACACTATGAAGAGTATACCCCTCTTGACCAACCAAGACGCTCACCTTGCTGCTGCTGCCTGCCCGCACAGGCAACCCAAACGCCTCGCTCCCCTGCTTCAAGGAAAACCTGTGCAGCGCCATCATGTTCACGCCACCGGCAAAGGCGGAGCCAAGGCTGAAGGAGGCACCCATGCAGGTGGTGGAGGAGCCCGTAAAGCCTCAGCGGCCGTCAGGGGCCACGGACTCCAAGAAGGGTGTGTCTTTGGGGGGGGGAATTGTGTGTGTGGGGTGTGGGGTGTGTGTGTGTGTGTGTGTGTGTGT
>LFCJ01002721.1_pt1 | contig 12765 bp, 15 predicted proteins | sample 643141 | NCBI WGS metagenome assembly LFCJ01 (sample SAMN03766243, study PRJNA286221) | soda lake metagenome | biome: soda lake; feature: Kulunda steppe; material: water; isolation source: sample B1-Br-g2 brine of Lake Bitter-1 | place: Russia: Kulunda steppe | collected 2010-07 | reverse complement strand
AGCAGCAGCAGCAGCAGCAGCAGCAGCAGCAGCAGCAGCAGCAGGGTCCCACGCATCAGCAGGTGCAGCAGCGCGCTTCGCCAAGCGCACGCACCTTGCAGCGCCCCCCGCCCCTGAACCTGGACGCCATCCTGGCTGCCAGCCAGCCGCTGCTGATTGCCCCGCTGCCGCCGCTGCCTCCGCAGCAGCACTCCACCCAGCAGCAGCAGCAGCAGCAGCAACTCGTTGGCTCTCCTGCTTCGCACTCTGCGGCTGCCAGCGCCCCAGGCACGCCGCCTACGCAGCAGCAGCAGCGCGCGCATGGGTTAATCCGCGCAAATGGCTTGGACTGTGGCCCAGGTGGGGCGGCCAAGGGCGCAGAGGGCAAGGCGGGCCCAGGTGAGGGTGTGACTCACCCTTGTGTGGGCGCGTGTGGGCGTCGACCGTTTAGTCAACTAGCCACTTTGGGCTTTTTGCTATTGAATTCAGAGGCGGTGTGAATTTTAGTGTTTTCATTTTTTCACTGCACTGAGTATAACTTCTAAACTTGTGTGGGCGTGCGTGGGCTTGTGGGCGTGTGTGGGCGTGTGCGCGAGCCTGTTGGACCCTAAGGGGACGCAAGCAGCGAGCTGGGAGGGCTCAGGGTGTGCTTGCTGCTCACACAGTGGGGCAGGCGTTTGCTGTGGCTGTCTGCCATGCCACACAGGCGTGGTGCCGCACCTGGGGGTGCGCTGCCACCACTACCAAAGCAGCATGTGCCTTGAGCATTGTTGGGGTGAGCCTGCTGTGTGTTCAAAAACTGCTGGAGAGGACAACCAGAAACCCAGATGGGTGCCTGCAAAGTCACTCAGCACGTGAAGGCCCGGTCTCTTGAGACTGCATGGCCTGATTGATGGCATATGGCCTCACAGGCTGCTGTGCAACAGCCAGCAGCACATCGCAACCCAGCAGGACAGCGCGCACCAGCTGCGTGCCCTGATGCAGTGGGTAAAACGCGGGCACCTCCGCCATGCGTGTGCCGCGCAGGCAACGCGCACGCACTGCGATGCGCTGCCTGTGTGGTGTGCAGCGGCAGCGCGTTTGCAGGTGCCCCCCTGCCTGCGCCTGGTGTGCGTTAACAGCAGCCCGCGCGCGTCACTGTGGCCTGCGCTCCAGGTGCAAGCGCGCCTGCGCTGTCTGGCGGAGGATCCAGGGCATCCAGCGGTATGGCCTTGGCTTCCCACATGAGCGTCAGTGTGCCCGCGTCCGGGCCCTCAGGGCGCTGCTCGCTGGAGGAGCAGGAGCATGCCCCCCACCACATGCCCCCCCGCGACGAGCAGGGCGGGGGCGGGGCGGCACGGCAGCCGCCTGCTGGCACACCAGGTGTGTGGGAGTTCCATTGCCTTCAAGCTGCCTGCTGCCCAGCAGCGCACCCCCAGCATGGAGTGCTGGCTCCTCCCAGTAGCCCTCGCGATGCCAGCGCCTGTTGCTCCCCGGCCTTGCTGCCAAGCTGCCCTCGCGATGCCAGCGCCTGTTGCTCCGCGGCTTAGCTGCAGAGGCCCGCAGCTGCGCGTGGCCTTCCGGCCCCGGTCACGCACCCATCTGCACATTGGAGCACAGCTGAGGCCTGCGCTTGGCCCCCACCTCCACAACACTGCGGCCCTGGACCCTGCGCCTCGCTTTGCAGGCAGCAGCCCCCCCTGCGAGGCGCCGGGCAGCAGCAGCTTGGCGGAGGCAGGAAACACCTCAGGCCTCACATCCTCGCACTCCCTCATCAGCACGCCCGGCCCCAGGTGAGCTGGCGGCGGGGCGGTGTGCGCGGCGTGCAGGAGAGTCGGCTGCCGGCGCTTGACAAAGGGCATGATGGGCAGGCAGTGCACAAGGGCGCCCAGGAGTGCTTGGCGCCTAATGGGCAGAGAGAGGCCCATGAGAGCGGCGCTGACAATTTGGGCTTCCCACGTGTCCCTCCTCCCCGCGCTCCCTCCCCCCCTCCTCCCTTACGCATTCGGTCTTCTTCATGCATGGTCATCTTGAATTGGATGGAATACCCCACAGGGTGGTCCAGAGAGATGGCACTGTCTGCTTCCTCCTCTGCTGTGCAGCCTGCCCTCGCCCTACTCTGTGGCGCACCCATACACGGAGCAGCCAGCGCAGCCGCAGCAAGTGGCGAACGAGGCGGCGTGAGCAGTGCCTCGCAGTCCAAGAGCTGCGTGCAGCTGTCAGGAGCTGTCAGGTAGCCGTCAGGGAGACATCAGGGAGGCGTCAGGGAGGCGTCAGGGAGCTGCGGCTGTGGGCGTGGGCAGCTGGCTTGGCGGACCCACTCAGCCGGGCCCCCTGCAACGAGGGCGCGCCCACTTCCATGAGGCTTTTCCCACATGCGCTTGTGATGGGTGCCAGCAGCGACGCGCTGGGGCAGAGGGGTGTGAGCGCTGGGGCAGAGGGGTGTGAGCGCTGGGGCAGAGGGGTATGAGCGCTGGGGCAGAGGGGTGTGAGCGCTGGGGCAGAGGGGTGTGAGCGCTGTGCGCTAGACCATGTGTCTAAGCAGCGCCAAGGCAGCCGCGTGCCTCAGGCCATGCTGAGTAGAGTGGCAGGGTGCAGGGGCACTGGGGGGCGCGTGCCCTCCTGGAGTGCTCCAGAGCGCTTACGCAGAGGGCGCGCGTGGCGTCATGGCGTGCTGTGTCCCAGCTGCCCCAGCTGCCCAGCCGCACGGCCATGTTGATTGCGCTGCCGCCTGCGCGAGGCTCCTGCGCCGTGGGCTGTTCCGGCTGTGTGGGCTTCCGCGCACGGGGACGCCTTGGCCTGGCTGAGGGGCCTGGCGGACGGAGGGAGGCCTTGGCCTGACCGGCCACAGCGGCGCACAGGGAGGTCCCGCGAGGATGTGTGCTCTTGCCTGCCCTTGCACCCGTGCAGCATTGCTGCTGCTACCGCCCCGGATAACAATGGGCTGGCGTGTTTGTTGCATGCGGCAGTGGGTGGGGACGTGGGTGTGCGGGAAAGGTTGGAGGTGTGGGTGGGGTCTTGAGGGGTACCCCAGGGTAGGTGGCCCGGCTGCATATGCTCCGGGGTGCGTTGGTGGATGTGCTTGAATATGAGAAGCTACCACGAATGACTTACTGCACCCAAGGGTCACGGCCTAAAGCACCTTTGGGCGGCATGCAGGAGCGCAGGCAACCAGCGGGTGCTGCTCATAGACGACGCTCACTCCATTTATCCCTTGCGCGCTGGCTCAACACAGCAAGCGTAGACGCGCCTGGACAAGTTTGGGGTGCTGCTGTATTGCTGGTGTGGTGTGAAAGCAGGCAAACATAGTTTCAAGTTAGCCAAATGCAAGCATGCCCGCATGACCTACATGTAAGCCGGGTGCATGCTGCTGGGCAGCTGCAGGCTTGTTCAGAGGTAGTAGGTCCAAAGGAGTGGTAACACTTATCTTGCTAGTCCAGCACATGAGAATTACACACGTCCTGTGTATTCATGCACATGTCTGTTTGCTGTCTTGTACGTGTCGTGCTCTAGGTGCACGTATGTGTCCAAAATTGTGCAAATGTGAGTGTGTCAAGGTGCCACACATTTTGAGTCTATTTTGATGACTGTGCTTCAGCTGTATGAAAAATTGATACCCTTTTTGTCCTCGACAAGTATTTAGTTGTGCCACTGCTTTTGCTGCTCAGTTTAGTACGTTAGAATGTTTGCTCTTCCTGTGGCTTGCAAGCACTCTGTCCTGTCCCCCTAGGATCTGCCATTGCCTGTGAGCACTGGAGTGTAGGCTTACTCCTGTGTTCAAGGCTACAATCCCTGGAGCAGTTGTGGCCCTGTGAGTGCTCGCGAAGTTTGGGGAAGCGCCCACTTGAAAGCTCTGCTGTGACATGGCTTTCCCACAGCTAAGCAGCTGCGCCTGCCCTATGCTTAAAGGGCAGCTAGTTACCCTTCTACAGCCTGCCCAGGTCCATCTTGACAAGCCTGTGTACATGTATAGGTTGCTGCCGACCAATTTGCGAGGACTACGCTGCAAACGATGTGTTTGTCTTCAAGCCAAGGTGGAGAATTTTCTTAGGAATTTTCTTATGCTTGTTATAATTTTTGGATGTTTTTGGATTAACTCAGGTGCTTCCTTATGGCTTTGCAAAATGGCTGTTCATGCATGCTTTGTGCTCTGGTCACCTCCATACAGTGAGTACAGGGACGTACTGGACTAGGCGCATGAGACTTGCATGAACGAGGTTTACATCCTTAGGAGTCAACACGCTTTTCTTCTATGGGTTGACTGTGCATTTACGGAAGGTGCGCATTTCCATGCACATACTTCGAGTGACGTAAGTTTGCTACTATGAAAGGCACTTGCTCAGGAAGAAATACTTTTCCATAGCATTTGACTTAGTATACAGCATAAGTATGTACCAATAAAGGTGGCTTGCGCTGCGCCTACCTTTGCACTTGTACTGATTCAGATAGACTCCAGTGGGCTTGATGAATGATGTTTTCCCCCTGATTATTGTGTTTCTTGTGTTTGCTGCACCCTGTAAACTTGATGTCTGCCATTCTGAAGTGTTTCAGCCAGTTTGACATCATGTAAACATGATGTTTCAGAAGTTGAAGCATGCCAAGTGGCAAACAGGACACCTAGACTAATATTGCGAGTTAGGGTCGACCGCCAGCCTGGCCATTAGGCTGATTGATTTATGGCCGGCTTTTCCTGCCAAAAATAACCCATGATGTCTGAGATTGAATGGCAGAGTTTGTTATGCCGTTTAGAAAGGAAATCAAAGACAGCCTGACAAGGCAAGGCGTACAAAATCCAAGGGGCCTCCACAGAAAAGGATTGGCAGAGAGGGAGAAGAGAGGAATGACTTGATCTTTCTGAGAGAGAACGCAAACAAGTCTTGACGCGCGAGTTCTGCGCAGGGAGACCACATGTGGATGGGTGCAGTGGAAAAGGACGTGCTGCTCATCTTGTACGTCATAAGCATTGCACGAGTCACAAGTTGGGGAGGTATTGTGACTTTAGGTCATCGTTTCAACTCGCCTTTAGGGCACTGCTGTGCCTGCGCGCGTTCTTTTACAACAACAACAACAACAACAACAACAACATCAACTCGTAGGGACGAGGTACAAATAGTGAGGTGGCATCAGAGGCGCACTCCATTCCGCACACAAGCGTGTGAATTAGAGATTGAAGATCTAGGAGGGGAGAGGCAAACTAAGAATGGCAATCTCAATGTTGTAGCTCTCCAAAGGGTTCATATCAGCAATACCCCACCACACTTACTTCATTCTACTAGCCTGAGGACTTAAATAAAATTTAGCATTGAAATCTGAGTAACAGATAGGGTGCCCCTGCGAGAAGGCTTGTTCATAGGTGTTGCAGCCCCGCAATCCCTCAAAGGCGGGCAAAGATCATCAAACATGATGTCCGAAGCCCAAAATGTCTCTGCTGGAGGCATGAGCTTGAGGCCAGCATGTAGGACCTTCTTAACATGGCACAATTCAAGTTGTTGTGGACTTGAAGCTCTACACCAAGAACGCTGTTGGAAGCATGCCAGGTGGCAAACAGGATGCATTTTACTTACCCATAGTACTTCTAATAGTATTTTAAGCCCCTGATAGAAATTACCCAACAATCAGAATGAGCAGGTAAAAGCTCAACCTACAAGTTGTAGGCTAGCCTTCTGGCTTTTTTAATAGTGGTAGCTAAGAGGATCAGCAAAGCGTCTGCACCTCAGTTTTTGCCTTAATAGTCTGCAGCAAGTCATTTTTTGGTCGTGGCGGTTATGCAGACGGATGTAGAAGTTGAAAAGGACCATCTTATCTGCGCATGGGCACCGGAAAAAAGGGGGAAGGGTTTGGGGTGGGGCCAATCCAAAAAAAAACATCCTTCCAAGAATTCCTTCCTCCTGATGACACAGTAAGATTTACAGTACATGTATACCTGATACCTATGCATATCTTTCATTTTTCATCAACATCCTACCCTTATCGAGGACCCCTCAATCAAGAAACAAGGGCTGCGCATGCGTCTTTGTTTTAGCCTCTATGTGTGTTTTTGAGACTTTCCAGGATACGCAGCTTCACTCATGTATTATTTTTGAGAAATTTACTTCAATCAATTCTTCTCTCGCCTTGTTTAACTTTCTGTAGGTTGGTTGCTGCTTAGCCAAAGTCGTAATTATTGCGTGCAGGCCAGCAGGTATATTTACGATACTTAATCTCATTAAATTCTAAATAATATCAAATCATCACATGATTGAAAACACTAGACGATAGGTGGAGCTGTCAGGTCCCCAAGACTGATCATTCTTTTCTATACAATTTGATTGGGTTTTGAGAGGTCATGGGTTCAAGCGAATCAAAACCCAACTCGAGCACATCTGCAAAATTCAGAGCCATTGCTGACAACTTTACAAGTTTAGACCAAGGTGTGCAATGCTCATTCACTTGCAATGAGTGCTGGGTTGCGGGTGCTGTGGGGGCTGAGCCTTTTTAAACAAGGAGCTGCACATACCTTCCTGGGTTAGTCTGTGTTTTGCTTTGCCAAAAGTTATTCCTGGGTGTATTAATGCTTCTTATTGTATGTGTGTTCTCACTCTGCATTTTTATGCCACGACCATGTGGCCGCTGAAACTGACGCTGCAAAGACACCTTTAACACTGCGCATGCTAATCCGATGCAGTGCAAAATGCTCTGCGGCAAGCTGGTCTGGAATCGAGTAATTTGATCGTTGCCCTAGACTACACCAAGGTGGGTCAAGCCAGTAGTGTGGGAAACTCCCAACTGTGTGGGAAACGTGCGAGCTGTACTCGTTTGGCAAGCAAGGCACATACGCGTGTATGCTGAGTTTGCAGGCACTGACAGTTGATCCACGGGCTCTCGTAAGAGTTGCTCACCCTAATGCGTCTCATCAGTCTGAGTTGCTAGACACCTGTGATGCCAGTCAGCTGCACTGACAGTGGCGTGCCTCTCAGCAGGACAGCAGGAGGAGCAGGATATCCTCACAGTAGATTCCTTGTCTGTCCTTGATGCACCTGCTGCCCTCAAAAAAATCCTTGCTTCCTTGTCAGTCCCGGCAAGTCGTTATTCCTCTTTATGCACCACCCATCTTTCCACATCCGACTAGAATCATTCCAGGAGCTTATGTCCCAACTGAAGCTTTCATCATGACCAAACCACTGCCTGCAGAGCAACGAATGGACAGGCAAGCACTCTTTTAATGGTCAGAACCTGCATGTCATCGGGCAAGCTCCTAATCCCTATGAGCAAGCAATCACCATCATCGGAAGGACCTTGGAGGCTTTTGATGACGACAACATGTGAGCTCGTGCACTTTGGCAGAGCATGCGCTTCTGCACCTGCAATGGCCTCGGGAACAGTCACACCAGCAGGACTTAGAATCTTGTTTAGATAGGGCTCTTGCCATCAAATGCTATGAAACCTGGCACCAAGCCCCACCCGGTATTGTGCACAGTACTTACCCAGCTTTGTGGTTCCCCTTATGCACAGAACTTGGATTTACTAGCGGCACAAATACAGTATTCACCCACTGAACGTGCCCCTGATGGATTCCACCCACTTTCAGGCAAAATTTGTTAAGTGCGTGAGCCTCGTAGGATTTCATGGGGTCCCGTTTCCTTTGACCGAGGGAAATATGGAAAAAGGTTGAGGGAGGGAGAGGCAGGTAGAGGCATGGGAAAGAGAAAGAGAAGGAGAGTGCACAATATGTGTTTGCAAGCGCTCCTTGGGCGTGCCACGTATCTCCAGCCACTGGCCCCTGTCTTGTGAATATGTGCCCTGATCTCCTGGTTCCCAAAAGAAAAAAAATCACATTCCCCGGTCCCATCATGTTGGCAGGATTCCTGTGTATGGCTTTGGTGATGTGATGACGCAAGACAGATCCGTCTTCAGTTTTCTCCCGAATGATCAGGTGTGAGCCGCGTGCGCGAACTAGCCCTTCAACGCTGTCTTCCTTTGTTCATGTGGTCATGCACACTCCTTGTGCGCTCATTACACCGTGTCAAAGGTCTAGACCCTTGGCTGCAGTGGAGTGAAAACTGCTTGGATGGGGTATACACTAAAAATGCAAGGTTCCAACTGTGTTTCGGCTTGCTTTAAGTTCAGGCGAAAGCAGTGGTTGCAATGATTTGATCATTCCCTGCCAACCGCGTTTCCTGCATGGATCAGAGCCTGCACACCATGTCGTCCGTTCTTCACCGGTACAGAGAGCTCACGCCATCAGTCAAGCTTGCAGGTGCGAGTTTTGCAAGGGAGAGGTGGGCGCTACAGCATGGAGTTTTGCAAGCAGCACTTAGCAAGGGAGAGGGGGGCGCTATGGTATGAAGTTTTGAAAGCAGCACTTGTTGTTTGGGTAGGGCTCCTGATAGGCACAGCATGCCACTCTGTTCTGATTGGGATGAGCTGTCTATGAACGAAGTGAGTCACATGTTCTCTGGTGGATGTAGGCTGTTCAGATCAATTTTGGACAAAGCCCGAGCTTTGTATCCATGAAAGGCAGACAATGCTTTTTTATGGCATGTATGTCTTTGCTGTGGCGACTTGTGTACACATTAGAAAGAGCTACCGTTTCAAAGTTGTCCAGGTACATACAATACAGCATTGGTGACATTTGTATCCATATGGGGGCAGCACTCTAAAGCCTGTGGCCAGGTGCACGGGCTGCCTGCAAATATACGCCACCTCAGGCATATGAAAAGCAAACGGAGGTAGGCGCACACGCTGCTGTACGCACACGGAAGTGAAGCACGCATGCACACACGCACACACTTAGATACAGAACCTGCGTGCTCAGATGAACACACACGCGCTCACATGCACAGGCCCCACCTCCTTCGCCCCCGCCATTTACCAAGCGATGCGCATTGTGGCCTCTCATGGCAACCAGTACCACATCTTGCTCATCGTGGGTGAGTGAACGCCTTCCTATGAAAATTGTAAGCAAACAAGTGCTCATGCCTTTTCTCAGTCCTCTCATGGCGCCTCTTCCATCTGCTGCTGCTTTTCAAGCTGTTGTGTGCAGGGTTCACAGAACCTGCTCCCCCCTCCCCCTTAAATTCCGTCAATGTAAGATGAGGCTGCAGCTGCTGCCCTCCAGCTGTTGTGTACAGGGCAATGTGAGCCGTCACAGCCGGCCGTGTGACAGCTTTGCATGCCTCAGTTCTATCCACTGCCTGGAGCGCCTGGTCCTTAGACCTGCCGTGGCTCCTGCGCCTTGGCTGCCTCCTAGAAACCTGGGGTGTGTGGAGATGTGTGCTCCATCGAGATGCGTGCTCCATCGAGATGCGTGCTCCATCGAGATGTGTGCTCCATCGAGATGCGTGCTCCATCGCAATGTGTGCTCCATCGAGATGCGCGCTCCATCGAGATGCGTGCTCCATCGAGATGCGTGCTCCATCGAGATGTGTGCTCCATCGAGATGAGTGCTCCATCGAGATGTGTGCTCTTCTGAGGGGGGATCGATCAGACACACGGCATGCAGTGACATGACACCCCTCTTTTATAAAAGGAATGAGGGAAAAGGCAAGCTGTGAGGGTGCCCCATAATTGTGTGCGTGCATGCGCCCTTGCGGTGTGGAGCGGCGCCTTTGACGCTGTGTGTCCCCAAACAACATGCCGAGAGTGCCGCACACACGCCTCTCTGTTGAGACCCTCAGGTTCAACAAGCGCGTGCGTCTTGACTCACAACCTTGAATATTTGTTGCACATCTCGTGGCTCATGATCTTGAAGATGCGCAGCCACCGCCACATGGAGACGCGCACATAATGTGAAAAGTCTTGAGGACGCGTAGCCACCTCCCCCGTGTTTGCCTGCAGCTGATGGCCAGGTCACAAGACCTATTGATTTGAAGAAGGGGCAGCTGAGCTCGCAGGAGAGGGACACAATGGATGCGATCGTGGCAGCAAGGCAGGTGTCAGCAGTACAGCGTTGTGAGCCGGTGGTGTTGAGTGCACTATGAGCAATTGTGGAGGTGTCCTGTGTGTTTGCGTGAGTGGGGTCTAGATAACTCAGCATAAGCGGGAACACATGATGGATGCCATTGTGGCAGCAAGGCAAGCGTCGGTGTGGAAGGAGTGTCCGAGGTGGTGGTGCTATTTGCGAGCACATTGTGAGCTATTGTGTATTTGTGGGCACATTGTGAGCACATTGTGAGCTATTGTGTATTTGTGAGCCGGTGGTACCATTTGTGAGCACATCGTGAGCTATGCATGATGTTGAGGGACTTGGGCATCGGTTCCCCACATAAGCATGCATACACGGGGCGTCCGCGCAGGTGCCAGTGCCCCATTTGCACATGCATGCGTTGGGTGCTTGTGCGGGGCTTGGTACGCCATATGTACATGCATGCACGGGGCCCCCGTCCGGGCGTCGGTGCCCCAGGCACTTGCACATGCATGGGATGGCTTTGTATGGGCAGGGCCCTGTGTCCTGCCTAGCTCTGAGGTCCGCGGCTTTGCATGTTTGATGCCCTGGGGAGGCAACAGCGAGAGTGCCAGATACTGTTGCACAGGGCAGAGCCCTGTGTCCTGGCTAGCTCCGAGGTCCGCAGCTTTGCCTGTTTGATGCCCTGAGGAGGTAATGGCCAGTGTGCCAGATACTGTCGCACCGGGCAGAGCCCTGTGTCATGGCTGGCTCCAAGGTCAAGTGGGCCCACATGTTTGGCAGGCAGCCACCGCATCACATCACTCTTTTCCTCACTGCTGCATCAGCATATGCCCTTCCAAAACGACCATCAAGCTCCTCCACGAGGCACTCCATCATTCCTTCCTTGGGGCCGCCCTAAACTGTTCTTCCTCTGATGGAGTCCCAAGTAGTTTGGGTGCACACATACACACGCGTATGCAAACATTCACACACATGCAAATAAACGCACGCAATCGCGCTTCCGTTGCGCCTCATGCTCATATCATTCGTGGCCAGGATATGCGCAATGTGGGCCTCCCTGCACGTCATGTACGCAGTGCTCTGCCGCTGTCGATCATCATGGTGGGCGTGGGTGATGGGCCCTGGGAGGTAAGCGCAGCTCACCTGTATGATGACGGGGCATGACTGGCCCCTGGATTGATCAGCACGGCTCACCTGCCTGGGTAATGGGTCTTGAGAGGCTGGCGCAGCTCACCTGCTTCTATCGGGTGACAGGCCTCTGAGCGTCTGGGGGGAACCTCTAGGTATCGGGGCTCCCTTATGGCATTTGGGCACCTTTTGGGGCACACAGGCGTCAAAGAAATGGGGCATCTCTGGAGACACGTGGAGATGGGTCCACACCCGGCCGCCCCCAGGTACCAATAGGTACCAGCTTGGGTGTTTTGGCCACTTCTCCTTCAAGTAACTCAACACTGGGCGTGAGGGCTCTGGTAGTGCCATCTGCGGCTTTACTGTTTGTATTACTCACATGCATGCGCACCACATTGATCAGCCACTTGCACTTGAGCTGGACGCTTGAGGTCGTCCAAACTTAACGCTTCCATGGCCCTAGTTGCGTGCCTCTATGCCCGAGGCTCTGGCTCTGGATCTGTGCCCCTATGCCCGAGGCTCTGGCTCTGTGCCCCTATGCCCGAGGCTCTGGCTCTGGCTCTGTGCTTTCATGGCTCTGTGCCTCAGTGTTCCCATGGCTCCGTGCCTCAGTGCTCCCATGGCTCTGTGCCTCAGTGCTCCCATGGCTCTGTGCCTCTGCCCGCATCTGCCTTGCAGGTAATGCAAGAATTTGACGACGCCATTCCTGCGCGGCGTTTTGACAACTTCCAGTTTGTGAACTTCACCAGTGAGTCAAGCGTTGGGGCCATGCCTTCAACGAGCATGCACCAAATGCACCCTTACCAAAACAAACACCAGTGAGTCAAGCGTTGGGGCCATGCCTTCAACGAGCATGCACCAAATGCACCCTTACCAAAACAAACACCAGTGAGTCAAGCGTTGGGGCCATGCCTTCAACGAGCATGCACCAAATGCTCCCTTACAAACACAGCACAAAGAAGAGGAGCATTGTTATCAGCGGCCAGTTTTCACACATGTGTGGAGATGCATGAGTGAAGACGTGAGATGGTGCTCGTCATGTTAAAGGAATGGCATAAGGGATGATTCATGGGATGGCAGCCCATTTTGGGCTGAGCGCGCCACAATGCCAATGGGCAGTACTGTTACAAACCAAGCAATACATGCGCTAAGATGGGGTCCCGGCGGTCCCTAGGCTGAACGCACATCATGATTCTGTACAAAGTGCAAACTGTGGCACTGCATGGCTCCAAGACGGGGTACAGGGCGTCTGTGGGCTGAGCGCACCGCACTGCCAGTTGGCAACACTGCTTGGGACAGGGAGGAGAGCCACTGCCAGTTGGCAACACTGCAGTGGGACTGCAGTGGTTGGCAACACTACAGTGGGACTGCCGTGCTTGGCAACACTGCAGTGGTTGGCAACACTGCTTGGGACAGGGAGGAGTGCCACAGCCAGTTGGCAACACAGCAGTGGTTAGCAACACTGCAGTGGTTGGCAACACTGCTTGGGACAGTGAAAAGAGCCACGCAGCGCTGGCAAAAAAATGTGTTGTGGTATCTGGAGGCTGGCATGAACGAACGGCAGGGCATGCTGATTGTTTGTCTGTGTGGTGTGGCCTAGTGCGTCAAGCGTGCACAAAGGGAGACTCTGGAACGTAGGCAGATGTTCCGCGCAGCGCATGTCCCCACCACAGGCTTCCCTCACTCGATCATGCACCCCCACCACAGGCGTCCCTCAGTCAATCTTGCACCCCCACCACAGGTGTCCCCCACTCAACCTTGCACCCCCACCACAGGCGTTCCTCACTCAATCT
>LFCJ01002720.1_pt1 | contig 12769 bp, 12 predicted proteins | sample 643141 | NCBI WGS metagenome assembly LFCJ01 (sample SAMN03766243, study PRJNA286221) | soda lake metagenome | biome: soda lake; feature: Kulunda steppe; material: water; isolation source: sample B1-Br-g2 brine of Lake Bitter-1 | place: Russia: Kulunda steppe | collected 2010-07 | reverse complement strand
TATTTTATATCAACTGGGGCATGGCGAATTACGATATGAAGCTATTGGACAATTTTGAAGAAAGCGACTCTCCTCATGGAATTGTTGATGATGCCAGCAAGCCTATTATTGATAATGACGAAAAGGTAAATTTAAAATAATCATGCTTCATGACCCCGAGTTCATTTCTCGCTACATGATAAAAAGGCGACTGCGAGAACGAGAAATCGTCCCTAGTCGCCATGCAGTGATCTCGATCAGTGACAGCAAAGTAGAAGTTGAAGAAATGACAGAGGCGCTAGAGGATTTCTCAAAATGCATATTATGCTTTAGCGATGACGACAAGGTATCATACAGTAAAGATAGAATAGTTGATTTTCTGAATCATCGAAGAAGCAGCAGCCACGTATCCATATCAGATAGATTAGAGAGCTACCGAGAGCTAACACTCGATGATGCGTACGATATCATCAGTTTTGCCTGGAAATGTCATGATGAAGAAAAGATCATTGTTGTTCATTGCTTCGCAGGAATATCAAGATCGGCGGCTGTTGCAAAGTTTATTCATGACAGAATTCACGAGCTACCATCTCCAGTTAATACCTACAACTCATCAATCTACAGACTCCTTTGCGATATGCTGGAAGCCATGCAGAAAAATGATTGCACAAGCACCTCTCACTGAGACATACAAGCCTCGCTATTATCTCGCTTTAGACTGATACCAAAATCTTCGTAAAGCTTTAGTCTGGATTTTTCTATTTCATTACGCTCATATGTAAAGTTCGTCCCCTCATCATCCATATCAATATCATACACATCCTGATCAATTTCATTTAAATGATCTATTTGACTGTCAAGCTCCCTGCTTACCATCTCGACAATTGCCTCTCCCCCTATAAGATTAGCCAAGTAGTCTCTGCATATCGCCATCTTCTCTTCACTTCCAACATCAAAATCCATCTGAATAGCGAGCAGTTCAGAGCGGGTTAGTCGTGATGACATGACATCAGAGTTGTCTATTTCAAGTTGATAGCCCTTAACTTCTCCCTCCTCTTCTAAGGGCGTCACAAACTGACTCATTACTGCGCGATATATGTCTACATTTATTTCTTTATTTCCGTACCCTTGAAGCTGATCAAACTCAGCAGCATCTTCTCCATCTGCCTCCATTCCAAGAGTGGCGATCTTCTTGCCCTCCTGAGTAACAGAAAATGCCAAATATTCCCCTCTCATGCATCTCTCGGCATAGGAAGACAAGCAATGATTCATCTCTGACCCCTCATTATTAATTTCTCTATATGAGGCTAAATTCTTTATAATGACTGGTGCCTGACCAGGAACATCAATCTCTATCGCAGGCATTGCCTCCCTCCAGGACAGGCCGTTATCTGGCGCCGCCGCTTTTTTTAATGCAGAGTAACCACTGTGCGCTCTTCTTGACAAATCCAGCTTGGCGTTATAGAAAAGATCTTTATGAGGAGACACAGCGTCAATTTCATTAAGCGTGAAGGTCTCGCCGGATAAAATAATTTCGTACGTTTCTTGCTCGGAGTCCTCCAGGATGTCTTCTATGCATGAGTATTTAGATTCCGGATCAACTAGGTAGCTCACCTTCACTGCATTAATGACCTTGGCCAGTATATTTTCTGTGTCGTAAACGAATCCTGCATGATCATAGTGCTGTAGTGACTTGCTCTCCCCCATATGTGACCTGATCAGGAATGATGAATCGGCAATACTTGGGTTGGCGGACACTTCTTTGCTTACAATGTGAGACATGCTCTTCCATGGTCCATTAAAGATATCGGACTTGCTGATTTTTTTATCCCTGAGAAGAATGCCTCCTTCAGCCATACTACTCTTTAAGGATGGATTAACAACCAAGCTCCGAATCACCTCCATGTGAGCAAGAGTTGTTAATGTGCCTTCCGGCATGTTCATCAGATTGAATGCAACACTGATATCATCGAGATCACTGAGGCCCTTCACATGGCTGAAGTTGAAGTCATAGTTTCCTTGGAAAGCAATATCCCCCTCTTTATTTTCCATTGTGATCTTTGAGTACTGACATGTTCTTTTATCTATCGAAGAAGCAACCTCAAGCCTCTTAGTTCCAGGGTCCAAATCAAAAATAGAATTGCCGGACATCAGGTATTCTCTTGAGTAAGGCTCAATTGTAAGCTTTTCACCAGATAGGGTCTTTATCTCTCCTTTCTCTCCCCACCATGCTATTTTGTTCAATGCTTTTAGGTTATTTATCAAGACAGCCGTATCTCTCTTACCGAATTTTTCGCGATCCAAGTTGTAGTATTGCGCTTTCGATAATGTATTTTGGGCAAGCTTATCCCAAAGCAGCTTACTAGACGAATCTCCCGAGCAAAACTTGTCAGCAACCTCTTTTTCTGTGATTGACAATGCCCCCGTCTGGAAGTCAACAGCACGGAAGGATTGGAATAAATTTCTTTTTTCAGTCTGATCTTTGCGGCGTAACAATAAGGCCATCGCATGAACACCCCCACCTTTCTTCATTCCATTGAACCCCGTTAGATTTGAGGATGATACTGCGGAATGCGGGTTCCCTGGGGAAGGGTATGCATCACCCTGATGTGTCTCACCACCAAACCATCCGGTGTTATCCAGTTCACCGCGATCTATCAGGCAATCATCGCCCATCACCATCGTTTTAACTGCCTCATGGTATGGATGCCCTAACGGAAGGCTCGGCATCATGGCAGCGCTCGATATCTCAATTTCCCTTCTTCCCTCCTGATGTCGGGACAATCGGCTATCATGTAGTGCACTAATGAACCTGTGTATCGCAATCTTTTCCTCTGTACTCTCTAGCTCATTTAAAACTCCAGACTCAAATAATGCGCCACCACGACTCATTTGCTCAATGATATACTCGTATCTAAATGCCCTTTCACCATACTGTCTTATGCTCGCATCCATATCAATTAATGCACTAACGAGTGTTTGACTATGCGCAAATTTGCTGTCATTCCTGTGCCTATCAAGATGCCTATCAAATATAGCCTTAACAGGATCACCCAACTTCTTGAGATCCCAGCTGTTAGTCACCACTCCCCCATCCAGCATCGTCGCGAGCGTGATCATCGATGAGCCAGACATCCCTGGGTCCCGTGGTGACGAGTAAGGCTGCAAACCAGGGACACTAGTGGCATCTAAGTGGGAAATTGGAAAAAACCTCATCAAATGCTCATCGAGAGCATCTCCATTCAAGGACTCAGCCTTATCCAAAAAATCAATCCACCAATCCAGGCCATCTTCGTCAGAGTAGACATCGGAATGCCTTGCTGAAACATGAAAAAATGCGAGCCCACTGCTCTTTGACTTGAAGGTAACAAAGGCACTCTCCTTATCCTCGCCAACAGCGACAAGGTGGTAGCGCTCTGTTTCTCTTTCCAGGAAAAAATTATCTACGGCCATTACAGTGAACTCGCTTATTATAATAATTATATCACAACAGAACTAAAAATATTACGCCGACAAAGTCGGCGTAATTATTTTTCCTCACTACTGCTTCGTTGGCGCTCTCATCGTGACAAACTCCTCTGCCGAAGTTGGATGAATGCCTAAGGTCTTATCGAAATGCTTCTTGGTTGCACCGGCTTGTAGGGCAATTGCAATACCCTGAACAATCTCTCCTGAGTCATCACCTACCATATGAGCACCTATGACTCTATCACTTCGCTTTTCCACTATGAGCTTCATCATGCATCGCTCATCTCTTCCACTCATGGTATGTTTCATAGGTCGAAAGTTGCTTACATAAGTTTCAATATCCATACCCCTTTGTCTTGCCTCTTCTTCTGTTAGCCCCACGGTGCCAACACTGGGCTGAGAAAATACGGCACTTGGAATGAGATCATAATTTAACGACTCTTTGCTTCCTGCAAATAAATTTCTTGCTAGAACCATTGCTTGCTCAAGTGCTACTGGAGTGAGCTGCGGGGTTCCTATGACGTCTCCAATCGCATAGATGGAGGGGACACTGGTCTGAAATCCACTTGTAACACCAATATGACCTGATGAAGTAAGCTCAACCCCCACATCTTCCAGACCTATGCCCTCTGTTCTTGCATGCCTTCCAGTTGCTGCCATAATGATGTCAGCAGCTATAATCCCCTCATTATCAAGAACAACTTCAACCCCTTGTGAAGTCTTTATAACCTCTTTTACATTTGTGCTCGACAATATCCTAACGCCTTTCTTTTGGATTTCATCAGCTACAAAATCTCTTATATCAGCATCGAAGCCATTGAGTATCTGATTGCCACGATTTATGACCGTCACATCAACGCCAAGCCCGTTTAGGATTCCTGCAAATTCTAGTCCGATATACCCTCCTCCCCAGATAACTGCCCTCGAAGGCAGGCTGTCCAGGAAGAACATCTCATTGGATGTAATGATATACTCATATCCGGGAATCTTTGGTACACTTGGCCAGCTACCTGTCACAACCGCAATGTATTCTGCGGTTATTTTTTGACCATTTACCGCAACTTGATTTTCTCCGATTATCTCTCCCCTGCCCTTTATTAAACTAACTCCGGTTCCCTCAAGTAAGTTTCCATAGATATCGTTTAAGCGAGATATCTCCTTGTTTTTGTTTTCTCTCAACGTCTTCCAGGTGAATTCACTCACTGGGATCGACCACCCAAATCCTTCTGCGTCCTCAATACTTTCACTGAACTGAGAGCCATAAACGAAAAGCTTCTTTGGCACACAACCAACATTCACACAGGCCCCACCCAAGTCACTCTCTTCTACGATAGCAACACTAGCCCCCATGCTTGCGCATGTTCTTGCCAGCCTAACGCCACCTGACCCTGCTCCTATAACGATAATATCGAAGTCTTTCATCTTTCCCCTTATGGTGTTTAGTGTTTTCATTTTACCACTATAGTTTATATCATATTTTCACTTATAAGAAGATGTGACGGTGGATGCATTTTGTGCGTTGACTGTGGTTCGCAATTCTATATAATGTGATTAAAGCGAATAAAGTCCATGGAAGACGCCACCATAGAATCCCTCAAGATTTCCTTGCGAAAAACCATAGCGGCTCATTCACACGTTGTGTCTCGGGTAAAAAAAGATGACGAAAGAACGATGCGCGTTCACCTAATGTCGATGCTTGATAAGGTAGAAAAGGATCTTGTTAAGCACTTCTCTAACATCAAGAGCTTTGGGCCAAGAAAAAGCCTTGGAATGCTTATCCGATATGCCATTAAGCGCCCAAAGATGTTTTGCTCTGACAGCTACATTAATCAAATTTGTTTTGTCATGCAGTATTACTTCTTGCAGATGAAGCTAATAAATAAAAAATACAATAGTCCTGAGGATATAAAGCGGGAAAAAGGAAAACTTGCCAGGGAGACCTCGGCTCGACTCTTCCAGATACAGATATGATATGGGCCGCATCTGCGGCCCATTCTCAATAAATAATATTTTCACTCTGCATGTTGATTTCATCGCTTGATGATTCGTCACCATCGCCTGATGAGATTCTTTCCACCTCATACATTTCAGGTCGATCCCTTTCATGGAACCTGAATAAACCATGTGCCATAAGCAGCCCATCTACAGCACACTCAACTCCCTTGCCGCCCTCAACCATTTCTAAATAAAGGTATGAGCCTGATGAAAAGATGGAGCGGACGTCATCGCAGGCACCCAGGGCATCACCCCATAATTTGAAGGCGCCATCACTAAGGCGATACCGAATATCAGGATCGAACTCCTCTTGATATGGCCTCACTTCATCCACTTCAGGATTGTAGCCAAGAATCGTATCATAGCGAACCCGATATCCTGGCACCTCTACAAGTGTTTTGTCGCTGTGGAAAATGACTTTGAGATCATGGCGAGACCCTACCATGCCCGACTCCACCAACCTATCTAGCGGAATCTGCTGATAGATTCCCATCCTAAAGACATCGGCCTCACCCGGAAAGGGAAGATTGGCGGCCTCAAGATCCACGGGCTTCATTGACAAAGGGTCTGTCGTGGCATCAAGCAAGCTGTCTGCACTTGCCCCCGTAGCCAGGATTGACAATGCCATACCCATTAGAAACTTCTGCATAACACCTCATGACATATATGATATTTTCAGCAATATTATATAGAATATAGGCTAAAATCAATGCCATCATCATCATTTTTAGCCAAGCGCGCACATGCAGTGGAATTGTTGCTATACTAGCGGGTAATCAAAGGAGGGTATGATGATCCTATTCAAGAATGTCAAAATGGAATACGCAAGGGGCGAGTGGGAGCTTGAGGTCCGTGAAAAACAAACCCACCATGCCGCCAAAGCAGATACCGAGTATAAGTACTCACGAGAATATCATGGAATTCTCCACAGGGCGCTGCCCGCCGTTCGCCGCTACCTGACTGACGAAAAAGATATCAAGCGCTACAAGCATCTTTATCAAATGCTGGCCATTAGTTGCCGAATATTTCGTGACGCCGATACCTATAGTTTTAAGGACAAGATTCAGTACTCAGTCCCCTGCCTGGCAGGTGAGCATCATGTCCAAACCAATAAGTCTGCTGGCGCGGTGAGACTGACTCAGTGCATCCTTACTGATCACCACCTTTCCAAGGGCGGATTTACCACGATCAGCTCAGACCCCGGTCGCCACCGTCAGGCTTGTGACATCATGCTTAGTACAGACGCTGGTGAGATATTCAAGAAAAACCCTGGAATCACTTTCTCAGAGTATTGCCAGTATCTGGAGGAGCGGATCATTACCATCCAAAAAGCGCTAAGCTATCCATCTCCCGCAGACTACTCCCGCACAGAGACTGATGAAGAGGCCGAAGACCTTTCGGAAGTCTCGGAAAGCTCCTGATACCCACCAGGTTTATGCGGCGGGGCTCCCGGCATCACGGTGCTCCGCCTCAGCCATGTGAGATATAGTCCATCGCGGCTCAAGTTGACATAAGGAAGTGGTATGATTACAATGCCTTGAAATCAAGGCCGTGATGTCTTTATTAAACATTATTAATCCTTTCTCTCCTGGTGGTCAGAAACCTAAAGTTCGTTTATCTCACCATTTGCCAGGTCATCTATTGGTCACATATGACTCTGATATCTCAACTGGCGCCTCCCTGTTAAAGAGTCTTGTGAAAGGCATTGGATGTGGACTTTGCCTTTCTCGCGAAGGGTCTCTCAAGGATATAGTCCTGCCAGGTCTATCTGGAAGCCACTATGCGCACTGGTCACCCGATGGCGTAATGCTAAGAGACCAGATCAAGGCAATGCGACAAAGCCCGCACGTCGCGATTCTGACGCCAGGTGAGGAGCTACAGGGACCAGAAGAAAGTAACCGGGCTGTCATGGAGTTTGTAATGGAGGTCGCGGCTGGAAACCTTTTTGATGGAAATCCTTCTCCCGAAAACCCTCCTCAGAGACAGCCGACCTTCCTATTCGCGCATGGATTAATGCCAATAGATATTGCTTCTGTTCATGGGTTCATGAGGCAGATGGGTGGAATATGCGTACACTTCGTCAGCCGTGAAGAAATGAATCTCCCCCGCAATCAAGCTATTGCTGAATGTCTTTCTGCTAACTGCAAGGTGCAGATCTCGTCAAGTGAGATAACCGATATCTCTTACCAGGGAGGCTTTCTTTCCATTGATCTTTGAAAGAAAAAGGCCAGCAGGAGTGCTGGCCGATTCAGTTAACAGTTCATCATTCAGAGGGAAGGACTTGGATCCTCCTCCATTGCCATTCCTTTTCCCCTTGATCCAAGGTTCTCGCCAATTTCCGGATGATTTTCAAGGTCACGAATAATCCAGTCAACTTTTATTGCATTATCCATTTCTGTAAACCTCGAAATCTCCAATAACTCCTGCTCATCATAAGAAGACATGGCGCGACGGACTCCCACATTATCAGGATCGACTACCCATACCTCTTCACCATAGGCATCGTCCAGAAATTTACTGAAAGCCGCTGCTAGGTCATCATAATCCGCCTCATCATCGAATTCGATAATTTCACCTGACTCATGGTACTCCATGGCGACAACCATTGGCTCCTCAACACATCCAGTGAAATCTTCTGACTCATTAAATAACACCTTTGCCGTTACGAGCGGACCACTTCTATCGCTTAGCGTGAAATCAATCATCGCTTCAGTTTTAGAGCTGAAGTCACCGTCTCTTTTGATCTCTGGGTAGTAGCCATGCTCTTCGATGAAAGTATCTTTCCTTAACTGTTGATTTAGCTGCCTCTCCCTCTCAGCTGCCGTAGCATCATCATCCAAGCTCGGGACATAGTGGTGTCCGGTAACCTCTGCATAGTGAGAGAGCCTTTTTGCAAGAGGGAGATCCGACGAACGCGGAATTATTGAATAAAGAGTAGGCGCATTTTGAGAGGCGATATAATGCCCCCTTCCCTCCCCTGTATCAAATATATTCCCATATTGTCGGTTGATATCGTTCATCTGATCCCATATTTTTCCATGGTGGTCATCAAATGCCTTTTTAAGATCGCCCATCTTTTTTTCTACCTTGGCCTTTAGCTCAACCTCCATCTCACGCCTCTCCCTCTCCTCTCGATAAAAATGCCCGACACCAGGGAGATTTTCTGGATTAACAATATCTCTGAGATGATTTTTTGAGGCTACATTCTCTTCAGGCACCATAAACATGCGTGCATAGTTATCCATCTCATCGGCATAGAGGTAAAACAACCTCCCGCTGGCATCAATCACCTCGTACGCCTCTGCCTCATCCTTGACAGGTGTCCAGGCTGAATGAAGACCTCCTTTGTCGATTGAAATATGATAGACGGAAACTTTGCCTACATCTTCATAAGTTTCACGGATGTACTGTCTGAACTCAGTATGCTCAATGATCACGGCGCGTGACTCCTTCTTATGATTTTATTATACCATAAAACATGAGGCAATCAGTAATACTATATTGATTTTTAAGTCGTGCATATGTAAACTAGTCCCAAGATTTTAGGACCGTAATGAGCCATATCTCCTTACATGTGGAGCCAGACAACGAAAACACCATGAGCCTAGTGCCTGATCGCGATGACCCACTAGGTGAGTCACCAGATCCTAATGGTGAACCACCAACACCCGAGGGAATTATTCATGACAACTTGTCTGGTGGAAAATACCTTTCTACCTACAAGAATGGCTTCAAGAATGCTGATGCTGCCAACATCTATCTTGAGCAAGTGTACTTTGATCAACATGGTCACTTTCCAACCCATGCAGGCCTCAGGGCACTAAAGCTAAGGCGCTTCAATATCCTGCGCAAATACCGTTTTGCCATGGAGAAGATTGATGCGCTTATCATTGGCGACGACCCCCTGGTTTCGCTCTGCACCGCCTACTCCCTTGCCAAGCAAAGTAACTTTCGTGTTCTGATTGTGCCTGGGGCTAATCGCCTTCCTGAGGGTGATACGGAGGAGGTTCAACATTGCCGTGTTCGTGACCTTTACCGGGAAGATATGATGGGTAACCTCATTCGAGATTATCTTGGTTTCAGCGAGAGCACTGACTTCAGTGACTATGATGCGGCCCTCTTCACCCTCACTCACGCTTGCCAATCGCTGAATGATGGCCGATCTCGGGTGATGCTAAGTGATCAGTACTTAATTAGCACTGATCGTCGCGACTCCTATCAACTTCAAGACCCTATGGATGAGAATTTAACCCATCAGCTTTTTTACGCATACCCATGCAACAATCTGACGGGCTCTCTTTTTAAGGGCGACTGGGAGCTTATTCGTAAGGAGATGATGGTTCACAGCCTCCCTCCCGATGCATATAAGAGCGACCGATATATTACTGAAATTATTACCAAGCTAGTGTACGTAACATCACCCCTTCCGCTGGACATGGAAGGCAATATCATGTGCCAGCACTATCGTATTGCCTCTGGACTGCAAAGCGTTTCTCAGGTGACGCAACATACTGATTTTGGCTACCAGCAAAGAATGCTCGACGTTATGTCTGGCGTTGGAGCTGATCTATTTATCAAAGAGCAGGTCACCGCTCAAGATTATATTCAGAAGTACATACAAGTTTAACAAGGATAATATTAATGAAAAGTAAAAAGCTATATTCTAATGCCGCTGCCGCCGCAATTTTATTTGCAGCACTAGCTGGAAGTGCTAACGCCAGCGAAATTGTGGTCACTCACTCCTATGGCGAGTTCGAGAACTATGTTGATACAAATCAAACGTCACTAGATATCCGTCACACTCTTGGGGACTCAGGGCTTTATCTTTACCTAAGAGGTGAAATAAATGACCATCCTATAAGTGATATGGATGATGCTGCATACGCAGGACTTGGCTATCAATACAAAAATTTTGGCATCGAGGCAGCCTCTGACGAAAATAGATATATTAGTTATGCTTATTATGCCAACCAACTAGGGGACATTGAGGTTCGAGGAGGTCTTTACCATGGAAACAACCACTCGCAAGGCTTTAAGCAAACAGGCCTTCGTTCGACAATTGGATACCGCCTTAACGAGTCATTTAGCCTAGGCGCCAGCTATCAGGTGGGAAATACCACCATGCGATCCACTGATGACCTTTACGGTATTTACCTCAAGCTTGAATATTAAACATTTATTTCCTACAGGGTGCCCAAGGGCGCCTTTTTTGTTTACAAAGTAATCATTCATTGGTACTATCCCAGCATGACTTTGATAGCCATGTGACGAGTTCAACTGACTGTATTGCAATAGATGACTCCTTGATTGATCAGCTCATTGAGCCGTTTAAGCGTGCACTCAAGAAGTCTCCTTATTATCCACTTTGCGCTCTTCCTGCAATGCGCAACCATGGCGTTTACTGCCTTTATCTAGCAAGCCCTAAGGGAACTCCCTATGAAGACATTATTGAGCCACTTTCTCCTATATATATCGGCAAATCCTCACCATCACTTCGAGAAGGCGGAAGAACATCAGGACTGCTTTCGACTCGCCTAAAGAAGCATGCCAGAAGCATTGATCTTGCGGAGAACCTCTCCACGGAAAGCTTTCTGTGTCGGCTTGTTGCCATTTCTCCGGAATATGCCTCTTTTACTCCACTCATAGAAAGTTACTTCATTAATCTCTACAACCCCCTGTGGAATACCCATCTCACTGGATTCGGCATCAACGACCCTGGCAAAGGCCGTATAGGACAAGCCCCATCGGCATGGGACACGCTTCATCCTGGTCGACCATTTGTCAATTCATTAACCGGAAACGCTAATGACCCGAGCAAAATACTGGAAGGCCTTCGCGCTCACGCTTCTGCTTAATGGCAACGCTTCAGCTAACGAGAAAAGCTGGCTTGATCACGTCGGAGCGAGAGAGGTAGGAGCTAACGAGACCTGGATATTAGTAAACAGTGAAAAACGCAAGCTTCAGGTAATGCGGGGTCATCAACCTATCAAGGTGCTCAGGGACGTCTCAGTGGGAGCGTCAGGTGCATCTCCGCATCGACTTCAGGGGAGTGAGATTACCCCTAAGGGCGAGTTCCGGATTGATGCTATCAATGAACAAAGTCGCTTTCGTACCTTCTATCGGTTTGATTACCCTACCCCAGACCATGCACGACAAGCATACCTGGATGGCACCTTCAGCTATGAGGACTACCTCAACTACTATACCTATCGTGAGCGGCATCGTTCACCCCCTCAACATACCGCATTAGGTGGTCAGATTGGACTCCATGGCCTAGGAGGGAGAGATGAGTACATCCACCGTCGCATCAATTGGACAGAGGGATGTGTCGCAGTTTCCGACAGGGAGATTGATCAGCTGGCGCCTTATCTAAGTGTGGGAACTCGAATCATCGTAGAATGAAAAAAGGAGCGCTATGCGCTCCTTATATCTCTTTGCAATTCACCTATGCATGTCATTATTTTGGTGGTTTTTCCCTACCTCATCCAAGAACTTATTCTTCGCTCTTGATTCACTCAGATCAATATAGGCGTTTTGTATCCGTGCACCGCCATAACTGAGATGATCAGCAACTTTTCTTAGCTCCTGCTCTTTTTCAAAGGTTAGACTATTAACAGGAAGCTTTAGGCTCACCACAGTATTTGCCAGTATCCTGTCGGGATCATGGAGATTGGAGGCATTTAGCATTTCAGATATATTGTTTCTTGTTGGCGGAAGATCGACGGCCTTCAAGAGACTTGATGCCAGCTCGGATGCAGTTTGCCCCCCTCTCACATTAATATCCGCTACGAAGGCCCGGTCATTAGATGGAAAAGCTCCTGATGAGACCTGGAGGGTATATGCACTGCTGTCCCTTTGGCTGTTTAACTCACTATGGATATTGTCGGACATCCCAGACGCAATAACGACGGCTGCTCCAGCGCCAGCCGCAGTATATGCAAGAGCCCTTAGAGGCTTTTTCATAATATCTGTTGTTAGCGACTCCCAGGCGACCTTTGCTCGACTCATCATGCCTTGTGCCCTATAAGCCTGGTCATGAGCATCAACCACCTTGTCCATGCAGGCCATTATTTCTGGATTTTGATACATCGCCTCAATGAGCTGCTCAGATGACGGCTCATCCTTTCCCACCCCTCGGCCATTACCAAAGGCCATAGAGTAAAGGACAGTAGGAGGGACTCTCCTTCCCTCATGAGGCTTCCCAATGCTATTGCGCTGGCCTTGTAAGTGCCCATACAGGTTTTCTCTCGCATTGGCCAGAGCAGATGAAAACGCATGAGGACTGTCAGAATGGAAGTTCTCAAAAAAGATCTTGGTTACTTTCAGG
>LFCJ01002719.1_pt1 | contig 12769 bp, 5 predicted proteins | sample 643141 | NCBI WGS metagenome assembly LFCJ01 (sample SAMN03766243, study PRJNA286221) | soda lake metagenome | biome: soda lake; feature: Kulunda steppe; material: water; isolation source: sample B1-Br-g2 brine of Lake Bitter-1 | place: Russia: Kulunda steppe | collected 2010-07 | reverse complement strand
GTTCCCCTCTGCACACCAGTCGGCGTAATGAGGAACGCGCATGCCGGGGAAATCGAAGTGGTCACGCAGGGAAATAAGCGAGTGATCGAGAAAGCCCAGATCCTCGACGACAAAGGGAAGATCGCCCAGTTCCGCCTCGACGGTTTCGAAGAAGTCGTAGCCCGGCGCGTCGTGCCACTGCCCGTCTGCTGGATTATCGCTGTGGGCTGGGATGGCGTAGTACTCGTCAAAGCCCTTGAAGTGGTCGATCCGGGTGATGTCCACCAGGTCGAACAGACGGCGAAGTCGGGCGATCCACCACTCATAGCCGTTTGCCTGCAACTGGTCCCAGTCGTAGACCGGATTCCCCCACCGCTGGCCGTCATCGCCCGGATTCGGCGGCACACCGGCGACAGCCGCCGGCTCGTTGTCGTCGGTCAGCTGAAACGCCTCGGGTGCCGCCCAGACGTCCGCGGAGTCGGCGGCGACGTAGATTGGTAAGTCCCCAACTAACTGTACGTCAACTTCAGCAGCATACTCCCGAAGCGCTCGCCACTGCCGGTCGAACCACCACTGGGTGAGTTCGTGATACCGTACCTCGGCGGCGAGTTCCTCTCGATAGCTCTCGAGGGCGTCGGCCTCACGAGCCTTCAGTTCCTGTGGCCAGTCGGTCCACGCCCCTTCGAACTCGTCTTTGAGTGCCATGAACAGCGCGTAGTCGGGAAGCCAGCCGGCTTCACGCTCACAGAACGCCTCGAACGCGTCCCGGTCGTCCGCACCTGCGTCCGCCTCGAAGCGCTCGGCCGCCTGCGCTAAGCGCTCGGTTTTAAACGCCGAAACCGCCTCGTAATGGACTTCGTGTGGCGAAAACGAGTCGGGAGCCTCGAGTTCTTCGTCGGTGAGCAAGCCGTCTTCAGCCAGTTCGTGAAGGTCGATCAACAGCGGGTTGCCTGCAAAGGCGGAGTAGGCTTGGTACGGTGAGTGGCCGTGGACCGCCGCGGTCGGTCCGAGCGGGCAACACTGCCAGAGCGACTGGCCTGCCTGCTCGAGGAAATCAACGAACTGGCGCGAGCCGTCGCCGAGGTCGCCGATGCCGTGTGGGCCCGGTACTGAGGTGTGATGCAAGAAGACACCACTCTGTCGAGTAAATCGCATATCTCCCTTTCGCTGGCCCACCGTTGAATAGTTATGGTCCGAACAGGGACTGGCCGCCCGTCGTCAGTCGTCCGTCATCCACTGCCCCTGCGTTCGAACGCAAAATGTATATAATTGTTTTCCATTGGTGATAGTATGTCACGCTATCCCAAACCGGCGCGAAGCTCCCGACTGAAATGTATCTCGTGTAACGCGCCCGTCGTCGAGACTGTCGATGACACCTATGCCTGTGTCAAGTGTGGGCAGTCACCAATCAGCTAGTCAGCCATACATGTTCGGCGACAGTATCAGGACTCGAGAGCGCCAGTTGTGTTCCCCGCTGGCGATTTAGAAGCGAATGTTGAAGTGCCTCCGCCTGAATCTTCACGAAAGATGCCACCTAAAGTACTAATGTTGGCGTGGGGGTTTCCGCCAAATGTGAGCGGTGGTCTTGACACCGCCGTCGGTGAACTCTTCGAGCAGCTCGATCCGCGGGACGATATCGAAATCGAACTCGTGTTGCCCGCGGAGATGGCTCCCGACGACCGCGAAAATATCCACGGGGTGCCAACCGGCGTCGGTGACATCATCACCCGCATCGGTCGACTTTCCGGTGAGTTCGTCGAGCACGCGGCCGACGCCGATATCGTTCACACGAACGACTGGTTTGGCTACAATCCTGGCGTACGTGCACAGGCTACTCATGACGTTTCGTGGGTAACGACCTTTCACTCGCTGACGTCAGATCGGAACCTCAACCCGCCGAAACAGGAGGTCCAAGCCGAACAGCGGATCGTCGACACCGCCGACCATCTGATCTCCGTCAGCAAACTGACGCGAAACAAGATCAGAGCAGAGTATGACGGCGATGCGACCGTTATTTACAACGGGTTTACCAGCGTTGACCACGGCGACCGGGATCTCAAAGCCGAGTTGGGAATCGACGGCAAGATGCTCTTTTTCGTCGGCCGCCACACCGACCAGAAAGGGCTGTCGTACCTGTTGTACGGACTCTCAAAGCTCGGACGGGACGATGTTACGCTCGTCCTTGGAGGATCGGGGCACCTCACCGACCAACTCAAGCGCTTCGTCGAGCTGCTCGGATTAGAAGACCAGGTCATCTTCGCCGGCTACATCGAACAGGACGAGTTGGGAGACTACTACAACAGCGCCGACCTGTTCGTCTCGCCGTCGCTGTCCGAACCATTTGGGATCACGATCGTCGAGTCGCTTTCGGTTGACACGCGCGTGCTCGCTTGCGAGAGCGGTGCCTCGGAAGTACTTCCTAGTGACTGCCTCATTGAGGCGCGCCCCGACTCGGATGATATCGCCGATAAAATTGAGTATGCGCTCTCACTGGATTCGCCGATCGAGTACGAAACCCGCGGCTGGGACGAAGTTGCAGATGAACACGTCGAGTTCTATCACACCGTCGTCAACGATCCGGAGTCGTTGCCGTAGGCTCGCCCCTGCACTAATCAAAAAGCGGCCGTGCTACCGAAGCAGCCGCAGATCCATTACCGGTTCTGGATGAACAATCCGAAATCCGTTGGCCGTTGGCTCCATCCCGACCGTCGGTGACGGGTCGCGAGCGGATTCATACGGGCTATCGTAGGGACTCGAGGCCGACTCGTAGGGGCTCGCATATGGACTCGAGTACGGACTGGTATAGGGCCCCTGGTTCGCCGATTCCGGTGGGCGGTCAAAATCCTCCGGTGGAAGGTAGATGCGTTCGCCGCTGGCCGATCGGACGACGACGGCGGCATCGCGGTCGCCACTGATCGTAATTGTTGTCTGTCCACCGGCGATCTCCATGTCGAAGGAAACCGGTTCGACGGTTTCGGTCTTCGTCTCAGTGCTCATACGCAGACCCCGTCCAGAACGCACTTAGCTTTTGTGTGGGTGCGGCCGTCTATCCTTCATTTCTTTCCGTGTTGATTTCTCGCAAAAACCGGCGTATACCGCAAGGACAAAGGTAATGCTTCGGGAATGTCCCCTCAATGCACCATCCTGGACCACCGCGGTTCGTCCGGGTCGGCGATGTAATCGAACTCGCTCCCCGTGATCCGAACCCAGATGGCGACTACCAGTGGCAGATTGCAACCCAACCAGACGACTCATCGGCCGCCGTCGGCGACGCGGCAGTCGAACAGCTTCAACCCGACGTAGCAGGGACGTATATCCTCGAGTTGGATGCCCCCGATGGCACCCACGAACTCACCGTGCGGGCGTACCCCGGAGACGAAAACGTCCCTGGCGGGACCGCTTCGCGCTCTGGCTTCTCCGGTATGAGCGGCTTCCAAAGTGGCGTTTCAGGCCGCTCTGGCATGCGCTCTGGCTCCGGATTCGGCTCCGCTTCGGGATCGGGCGCTGGCGCGGCGGCCGACGGCGTGTATCGTGCCGGCGGTCGTCCTCGCGTACAGCTTTCAGCGCACGTCGACGGCGAGTACGTGGTTGTCGAAGCCGACGCCAAGCCTCACCCCGACAGTGACGAAACGCCGGAGGATCTGGACGTCGAGTTCCTGATCGACGACCGCGACGACCTCGCACGCGAGGATGTGACCGTCGACGGCCACACGCTCACCGTCGCAATCGACAGCCTCCCCGACCGCGTTCGGATTCACGCCGTCTCCATCGGCGAGGGAGGCCACAGCGTCGCTGACGCGATCGAAATCGGCCGCGAGGGCGCGTCGGTGACGACGACCAATCTCTATCACCCACCGGAGTGGGGAACTGAGGGCGTCATCTACGAAATCTACGTTCGCACGTTCGCCGAGGACGCCGACGACGAACAGTCGACGTTCGAGGCCATCGTTGATCGCCTCGACCACCTCGAGGCCCTCGGGGTCGACACCCTCTGGCTGACGCCCGTCCTTGAAAACGACCATGCCCCACACGGCTACAACATCACGAACTTCTTTGAGATCGCCGAAGACCTTGGCGGTCGCGAGGATTACGAACGGTTCCTCGAGGCAGTCCACGACCGGGGGATGTCGGTGCTGTTCGATATGGTGCTCAACCACTCTGCACGCGCTCATCCGTTCTTCGAGGACGCGTATAAGAATCCTGACAGCGAGTACTACGACTGGTATGACTGGCAGGACTCCGGTGAACCTGAGACGTACTTCGAGTGGGAGTACATCGCGAACTTCAACTTCGGGAATCTCAGAGTGCGGCGCCATCTGCTTGATGCCGTCGACGAGTGGGCACCGCTGGTCGACGGCTTTCGGTGTGACATGGCGTGGGCCGTCCCGAACACATTCTGGAAGGAGCTTCGTGACCGGGTGAAAGCCCACGACGAGGACTTCCTCCTGTTGGACGAGACGATCCCCTACATTCCGGACTTCCAAGAGGGGATGTTCGACGTCCACTTCGATTCGACGACCTACTTCACCCTCCGCCAGATCGGCACCGAAAACGAGCCCGCTGAGGCACTCTTCGAGGCCGTCGAGCAGCGTGCAGACCTCGGCTTCCCGGAGCATGCCTCGTTTATGCTCTACTGTGAGAACCACGACGAGACCCGATACATCGTCGACTGTGGCAAAGCCGCTGCGGAAGCTGCCGCCGGCGCGCTCTTTACGATGCCCGGCCCACCGATGATCTACGCCGGCCAAGAAATCGGCCAGCGCGGACGGCGCGACCCCCTCGCCTGGGACCACGCCCACGAAGACCTAATCGCTCACTACGAGCAACTGACCGAACTCCGACAGACCGTGCCCGCCCTCGAGAGCGGAGCCAGTTTCGAGCGTGTCGACTACGAGGTGCTCGAAGGTGACGATGAGCGTGTTGTAGCGTTTGCTCGCGTCAACGAGGAGGCGTCGGAAGCTGCAGTTGTCGTGTTGAACTTCGGTGACGACATGGCAACAGTCGACGTTCCGGCGGCCGAAGGGACGGATCTGTTTACGGGTGAGGCTGTCGACACCGTCAACTCCGTCGCGATTTTCCCAGCGAGTCCAGGCGCGATTGGAAAGTAACAGCGACCCGATACGCAACGCTCAACGTTTGGGCCTTGGGGCCCGAAACTCCGCACTCAACGGTCGGCACTCGAGTGCTGGGACAACACCGAGTATGTCGCTATTCGGTAGACGTTTGTCATCTATATTCCGACGGATAAACGACGTTCTACAGTTATGTCTCGGTCGTACGGACAGCTTTGTTATTCGAGTCCCGTCAGGGTGAATTTTGCCCGCTTTTGGAACTCCGTTTCGAAGTGAGTCAGAATGAACATTGGGTTTAGGGTGCCTCTAGCAGCACTTTTCGTCGGTTTTGGCCGTTCAATGGCAATTCGAGTGTAATTTATGTGAGCGGAGAGTTTAGCCGAACTATGCGGCTAAAAACGGCCCTTAATGAATACAAGCGCGACCGTGGACACGGGGCGCGCTTTCCCGAAGAGCGGCAGACGGTAACCGGTGCCTTTTCCGGCTATGGAGACCGTCTGGTTTACGTTTCTCCGACGGGCTCGATCCGAGATTACTCGGCATCACTGTCGGGACTGTACGGCATCGATCGATCGCGACTTGGTATCGAAACGGTTGACGACACCTACTGGTTTGCTGACCTGAACACTGTTCGCCAGCACTACTATCGCGAGACACGGCTGGTCGAGACCGAGTACGACGCGGGGGACTTTACCGTCCACCAGTACGACCTCACGCTCGGCCGGGCACATGTCACGCACGTCGAACTCCGCGGGTCGATTCCCGCCGAGGCCCATCTCGTCGCGTTTCTCACCCACGCACCCGAGGGTCGAGAAACCAGTGTCGGTCGCCTGATCCACGAACACGGCGGTCCGGATGGAACCAAAGCGGTCGAAGTCTACCACCGACGGGAACACGACTACGTTACGGCCTCGACCGGCCTCGACAGCGCACGCGGATTGATCTCCGAGCGCTTCCCGGAAATTCTCTCCGAGGAGGCGATCCAGTTCCCACGCGAAGCCGAATACCACCAGTACGAAGACACGCACCTAAGCGGTGACCTCGTCGTTACGGCCCCACTCGAGCGTGCGGGCCGTGGTTCGCGGACGACGCTGGTTTCCCAACTCTCGGATCACGAGGAGGTCGACCGGGAGACAGCACTCGCGGACCTTCGAACCTGTGCGACCAGCCACGAAAGTGCCGACGCGTTGCGAACGGCCGCCCGTGAGCGCGCCTCACAATCGGTTGCCGAGGACGCCCCACGGTCGTCGCTCGTTCGTGCGGACCTCCGAGCACTCGACTTGCTCGAGGCCTCCTCCGGCGTCCACATCGCCGGACCGGAGTTTGACCCCTTCTATGCCCACTCCGGTGGCTACGGCTACACGTGGTTCAGAGACGACGCCGAAGTGTCACGGCACCTCCTCGATTCGAGTGACTATCTCGACCTCGAGGTCATCGACCGAGTGAAACAGAGCGCCGAGTTCTACTGTGACAATCAGCTTCCAGACGGCACCTGGCCCCACCGCGTGTGGGCCGACAGCGGCGACATTGCCCCTGGCTGGGCAAACGCCGCTCTCGAGGGCAACGAAGACTCACCGGATCGGCAGGCAGACCAGAACGCGTCGGTGACGGCGTTTCTGGCGACACTGCTCGCCGAACGTGGCGAGGAGTTGCCCGAAGCGCTGGTGACCGAAATCGGGGAGACGATTTCCGATGCGGTCGATGCGATGGACGAGACACTCACCGAAAGCGGCCTGCCTGAAGCCTGCCAGAACGCCTGGGAGGATATGATCGGTCAGTTCGGTCACACCGCCGCCACCTATCTCGAGGCGTATTCCGCCGTTGCGCGTGCGCCGGTGAGCGAACTGCTTCGCAAACAGGCCCGGACGAGTGCCCAGCGGGTGTATGAGGGGCTCGACGAACTGTGGGACGACGAACGGGAAATTTACGCGCTGCGACGGACCGAAGACGGACTCGACAGCCGTCTTGACTCCGCGACGCTCGCACTGGTCGATGCGTATCAGGAGTACGCGGCAATCGAAGGCAAGCAGCTCACCGAAACCGATCTGGATCGGCTGACCGACCACGTTGGGGCCGTCCTCAACGGGCTCTTTCGGAACCCCCAACACAGCCCGGTCGCAGGCTTGATCCGATATGAAGGGGACTTCTGGCGGAGTGCCGACCAGACCGAAGAGAAAATTTGGACGGTGTCGACGGCAAGCGGCGCTATCGCCGCCGCCAAACTCGGCGTGCTGCTGAACGGACACGGCCGAAACGGCCAGGCATTCTTAGAGCGCGCGGGCAACATGTACGAACTGCTCGAGGATGACGGGCCGCTGACGACCGACGCCGGCTATCTGGCCGAACAGGTGTTCGATGACGGCACCCACGACAGCGCGGCCCCGCTTGGCTGGTCACACGCGATCCGCCTCGAGACGACGGCAATTCTCGACGAGCAAGATGCGCTGCCATCAGCGGCGCGGACGCCCGAAGCGCCGACCGAGCGCCCACGCTGGACGACCGGCGAAAAGTACGGGATTGGGACGATGGCCGACCACGGGAGCGAGGCTCCCTCGAGAGTGTGGTTTACGCTGACGAAGGGGGCGCTGACGGAGGCGCGCTTCCCACGGATCGACGTGATGAACCTGCGGACGCTTGACTTCCTTGTCCGTTGTCGGGACGAAACGTCGTACACCGTCCGGACACATACCGAACGGGGTCGGGAGGCCGAGGGCGATACCGTCGAGCGCCGGGTCGAGCCGGTCGTTGACGATGCGTTGTTGTATCGGCACGTGATTACAGAGACCGGCGATGGTCGCGGCCACGAATGGACGCTGACGATCGAATATGCGACTGATTCCGACCACGACGCGATCGTGGCGGACGTACAGTTTGAAGCGGCTGACGGAGAAGAGTACGATATCTTTGCCGTCACCGACGCCGCACTGACCAACAGCGGGGTCGGCGACCGGGGGATTCGCCTCGGCGAGGAGGGGAAACATCACCTCGTCGCGCGTGATCCGGACGCCTACACCGGCGAGGGGGACAATCCGCTTTTGGCCGATCAGGACGGCAACAAATACTCCGTTGCCATCGCGATGGCCGCCAAAGGCCGGTTTGACTGGGCTACGGTCGGCACCGCCGGCAGCGAGCACCTACAGGCGCTGTTCACTGACGGCGAACTCGAGTCCGGTCGGGGCACCGTCGACAACGACAACGTCGTCCTCGTTGGTCGGCTTGGAAGCGGTGAAACAACCGAGGAGACGCTTGCCCTCGGGTTTGCCCGCAACGCGGACACGGCTGCAGCGCTCGGAGAGGCCACGGGCGCACTGGCCCACGGCTATGAAGAGTCCAGAGAGGCCTACGTCGACAGCTGGCAGACATACCTCGAAGACAAGTCGCTGCCGACGTCGGTTACCGACGATCCCGAGTTAGCGACGCAATATCACTTCGCGCTCATGACGTTGATGGCGGTCGAAGACAAGACCTACTTCGGTGCGTCGATTGCTTCGCCCTCGGTGCCGTGGGGTGAGGCCGTCACCGCCCACGAAGAGAAAAGCTACGGCTACAACTTCGTCTGGTCACGGGACCTCTATCAGGTGTTTACCGTCTTCGAGATGGTCGACGAACTCGAGACGGCCGTCAACCAGCTTTCCTACATTTACGAGTATCAACAGAACGAGGAGGGCTTCATCCCACAGAACACCTATATCAACGGCATCACCCGCTGGGGTGGTGAGCAGATGGACAACATCTCCTATCCGCAGGTGATGGCCTACCAGCTGGCTGAACGCGGCTTTGCGTTTGATGACGTTCCCTACAGCTACGAGAACGTTCGTGCCTCAGCAGACTACGTTGCCCGAAACGGGCCGGCAACGGCCCAAGAACGCTGGGAGGAGGAGTCCGGCTACTCGCCATCTTCGATTGCCGCCGAAATCGCGGGCCTCGTCTGTGCTGGCTCGCTGGCAATCGAGGAGGGGAAAGATGCCGACGCCCTCATCTGGCTCGCACTCGCCGACCACTGGACGAACAACGTTGAGCGATGGACGGCAACAGAGACTGGCACCGACCGCCACACCCAAACGCCGTACTACACCCGCGTGACCCGCGACGGCAACCCCGAGGCAGGACACCTCCGAACGCTCGCGAACGCCGGGCCAACGCTCGACGAACGCGAAATTATCGACGCCGGCTTCCTCGACCTTGTGCGGCTTGGGATCAAACCGTGGGACGATCCGGTCATGCGCAACTCCGTCGACGTCGTCGACGATACGATCCGCGTCGATCTGCCCGCTGGCCCCGGCTACTACCGCTACAACGGTGATGGCTACGGCGAACGCGAACGCGGCGACGAAGGCGCACCGTGGTCGGTCGAAAACCACGGCAAAGGCCGACTCTGGCCGCTACTCACCGGCGAACGCGGCGAGTATGAACTGTTCGCTGCAAACGGCGACGGCCCATCACCGACGGACTGTCTGTCGATGATGCAAGGGGTCGCAAACTCCGGACGGATGATCTCAGAACAGGTCTGGGACCGCGAACACGGCACCGACTACAACTGGGAGTTCGGCGAAGGGACCGGCGCGGCAACGCCACTGGCCTGGTCGATGGCCCAGTACGTCCGTCTCGCTCACGGCATCAGTGCCGGCGAACCCGTCGAGACGCCGAAGGTCGTCCGCGAACGCTACTTAGAGCGTGGCATCCACAACCAGGACTCGAGTCCGGCCCTGCGCGTCGACAGCCGCTTCCAGGGTGACCGACTGATCGTCTCCGGGGAGACCACCGGCGAAGTGGTTGCAGTGAAGACGCCGACCGAACTCGAGTTAGTCGAACCAACCGAAGACGGCGACTTCGAGTGTGATATCTCGATTGAGTGGGGCGAAAATCAGGTTATCGTCGCTGCCGCTGCTGACCGCGATCTCACCAAAGCCGCGACGACGGTCAGTCGATTTACGCTCTGATCGACGCTTGGCGGAGTACTAGCTAAACGGGCGCTATCCGCCTTCGAGCGGTTCATTCGGGTTCTGACGCTGTGTTGTGTTGCAGTGAATTGTATATTATTGTGTCAGTTACGTTCTACATGTCTGACACACGTTTATACTCCCGGAGCGTGGTGTAGGGAGTATGTCGACAAATCGCGTCGAAGAACTCGAGGCGACCGTCGCCGAGTTGGAATCGACGGTCCAAGGGTTGACTGAAGAGCTCGTCGAGTCGAAAGAACGAATCCGTATCCTCGAGGCCGAACTGGATACAGAGACGCCAACCCGTGTCCCACCACGCCGACAGGAATCGGAGACGCCTGAAGCCGGTCCCGACGATGTCGCGGCGGCGACGGCACAGGCCGATGGCTCGGAGACCGACGAAGAGGAGACAGAAGCAAAAGAGTCAGGTACGGACGAGATAATTGTCGCGTAAGACGCCCTCTCCCGTACCGCCGTTCTCGGCTCAGGCCCAGACCCCGGCCCCGGCCCCGACCGCCGAGGGGCGACCCCACACGAAACGATGCACATCAAAGAACTCGTTTTAGACAATTTCAAGAGCTTCGGTCGGAAGACGAAGATTCCGTTTTATGAGGATTTTACTGTCGTCACCGGCCCGAACGGCTCTGGAAAGTCAAACATTATTGACGCGGTGTTGTTCGCCCTCGGCCTCGCTCGCACACGCGGCATCCGCGCCGAAAAGCTCACCGACCTCATCTACAACCCCGGTCACGACGACGGTGACCACACCGGCGGGCCACGCGAGGCGATCGTCGAAGTGGTCCTCGACAACAGCGACCGTACCTTACAGCGGAGCCAGATCGTCAACGCCGCCGGCAGCGACGATATCGGTGAGGCCGACGAGATTCGGATTCGCCGGCGGGTCAAACAGACCGAGGACAACTACTATTCGTACTACTACCTCAACGACCGCTCGGTAAACCTCTCGGACATTCAAGACCTGCTGGCCCAGGCGGGTGTCGCCCCCGAAGGCTACAACGTCGTCATGCAGGGCGACGTCACCGAGATCATCAATATGACGCCGTACAACCGTCGACAAATTATCGACGAAATCGCCGGCGTCGCCGAGTTTGATGCCAAAAAAGAAGATTCCTTTGGGGAACTCGAGATCGTCTCCGAACGGATCGACGAGGCCACGCTCAAGATCGACGAAAAACAGTCCCGACTCGACCAACTTCGGGATGAGCGCCAGACGGCGATGCGTTATCGGCGCTTGCGCCGAGAAAAAGAGGAGTACGATGGCTACCTGAAAGCCAGCGAGCTCGAGGAAAAGCGAGCGGAGGTCACAGAGGTAGCCGAGACCATTGAGGACCTCGAAGACGACCTCGAAGCCCGCCAGAGAGAACTGGACTCCCGGCAGGGGAAACTCGTCCGTCTCGAGGAGGATCTCGAGGATCTAAACGCCGAAATCGAGCGGAAAGGTGAGGACGAACAACTCGAAATCAAACGCGAAATCGAGGCCGTCAAAGGCGAAATCGCCCGTCTCGAGGACCGAATCGAGGCGACCGAAGAGCAAATCGAGGCGGCAGAGGCCACACGCCGGGAAGCGTTCGTCCAGATCGATCGCAAACAGGAACAGGTCGAGGAACTGGCCGGCGAGATGCGAGAGTGTAAACTCGAGAAGGCCTCGATCAAAGCCGAGATCCAAGAGCGAGAGAGTGAGTGTGGGCAGTTGCAAGCGGAGATCGATGCCGTCGACACCGAATACGACGAGCTGAAAGGCGATCTCGCGTCGGCCAAAGAGCGCCTCGAGGGGGCAAAAACCGAGAAGAACGATCTGCAACGCGAGCAGGATCGGCTGCTCGATGAGGCCCGTCGTCGCTCGAACGAGTTAAGCGAGATCAAAGAGACGATCAGGAAACGCCAGGCGGCGATTCCGGAACTCGAAGACGAGCACGGGGACTTAGAACGCGAGTTACAGAAAGCCCAGAAAAACCGGGCGAACATCGACCGCGTCGTTGAGGATCTCAAACGCGAGCGTCGGCGCTTACAGGATGACCTCGATGAACTCGACGACAAGCTACAGGCCAAACAGGGGGAGTACGCCGAACTCGAGGCAAACGCCGGCGAGAGCGGGGACTCCTCGTTTGGCCGAGCGGTGACGACGATCTTAAATTCGGGCGAAAGCGGCGTCCACGGCGCGGTTGCACAGTTAGGGAGCGTCTCGGGGGAGTACGCCGTCGCCTGTGAAACCGCAGCGGGTGGCCGACTGGCGAACGTGGTCGTTGACGACGACGTGATCGGCCAGCGCTGTATCGAATACCTCAAATCACGAAACGCCGGCCGGGCAACCTTCCTCCCGATTACGAAGATGCGCCGCCGGAATCTTCCCAGCCCACCGTCGGATCCGGGCGTCGTCGGGTTTGCATACAACTTAGTCGACTTTGACAGTGAGTACCAAGGAATTTTTTCATACGTACTCGGCGACACGCTCGTCGTCGAAGATATCGAGACCGCCCGTGCCTACATGGGCGACTATCGGATGGTCACCCTCGATGGTGACCTCGTCGAAAAAAGCGGTGCGATGACCGGTGGCTCCCGAAAGGGCTCGCGCTACTCGTTTTCAGCAAGTGGTAAAGGACAACTCGAGGCTGTCGCCAAACAGATCACCGATCTACAGGATCAGCGAAACGACGTTCGCGACGAGATGCGGGATCTCGAGGGGCGACTCGAGGATGCTCGGGACCGCCAGACGGATGCGGCGGATGCGGTCCGGGATATCGAATCCAAGTTGGAGGG
>LFCJ01002718.1_pt1 | contig 12772 bp, 13 predicted proteins | sample 643141 | NCBI WGS metagenome assembly LFCJ01 (sample SAMN03766243, study PRJNA286221) | soda lake metagenome | biome: soda lake; feature: Kulunda steppe; material: water; isolation source: sample B1-Br-g2 brine of Lake Bitter-1 | place: Russia: Kulunda steppe | collected 2010-07 | reverse complement strand
GTGGACCACATCACCACGCTCGAAGAGAACGGTTACAATGCAGTCTATGGCGATTTCCGCAGCGAGACAATCAGGAAGGATGCCGGCCTCAAGCGTGCTGACCTGGTGCTATCGTCCTCGGTCGAGCCAGCAATAAACAAGGCGTTGCTCAAACAGGCCAAAGACGATGCGACCGTCTTCGTTGAGGCTAAAAACAAGGCAGACGCCAGGGAACTGTACGAACACGGTGCACACTGTGTTATCATGAGCACCCAGTTAGCTGGAGACCGCCTCGTGGATTATCTCGAAGGCTACCTCAGCGACAAAGAAGAGTTCACGGAGGCAATCGAGTCAGGGAAAGACCTCCTCAAAGGCGAGGAGGTATTCCCAGACACCTACAAGCGAATACGGGGTGGTCTGGATGACTGATTTGCTCACTACTGTCGCAATTATGTTTATTGTGGCAGGACCGTTTCTCCTCTTCGCAAATCGATTCAGCCTGCCGAGCGTCCCGTTTTTGATTATCGCCGGTCTCGTCGCCGGACAATTCGTCGACGATACCGACCTGATTCTCGAACTTGCACGATACGGAATCGCGCTGCTGGTCTTTACGTTCGGGGTGCAAATATCGCTGTCTTCGGTTCGGACAGTGCTCGTCGACAGCGAGATTGCCGCGCTCGGACAGATTGTCGTCGTCGGGTCACTCGGTGTCGGTTTCGGCGTGGTACTCGGTATCCCCGTCGAGGAGGCAATCTATCTTGGCGTTGCTGTAGCCCTCTCATCGACGATTGTCGGAACAGCACTGTTACAGACTGAGATTCGCCGCAACCTCGTCCGCGGTCGGTTAGCGCAGTCGATTCAGTTCGTTCAGGACCTCGTTGGGATTGCTATCCTGCTCGTACTTGGGGCAGGAACGCTTGCTGCTGACCCGATTGCGACACAGGTTGGCTACGGCGTGACGCTGCTGTTGGTTGCGGTGGTTATCAACCGGTATTTGTTCGAGAAAATAGGGCGGCTTGCCGGCGATTCCGACGAACTGTTGATTATCGGTGTTGTCTCCCTCCTCGTTGCGTTCATCGGCGCTGCGGAACTGGCCGGGATTTCGATAATCGTCGGGGCCTTCGCTGCCGGGCTGGCGGTCAGACACAACCCCACAGAGCATCTTGGGCTGTTCAACGGAATTACGTCGATACGTGATTTCTTCGTGGCGATTTTCTTCGTCACGCTGGGGATGCTCGTCACCTCGCCGACGGTCGAGAAGTTGATATTGGTGAGCGGCCTCCTCATTCTCGTTGCAGTCGTTAAACCCGTCTTGACGACCGGAATCCTCATCTATCAGGGATACGAGCCACGCTCGGCGACGCTGGCAAGCCTCAGCAGCGACCAGGTAAGCGAGTTCGCCCTCATTATTCTGATTGAGGCCTGGTTGCTCGGCATCCTGACGAATCAGGCCGTCTTTGACGCAATCATTTTCGCCGCCGCAGCGAGCATGATTACGTCGAGCCTCAGCCGTCGCTACGCGGAGGATATTTATCAGGTTGTCTCGTCGCTCGGCCTGTATAGATGGGGGAACAAGCAGATTGACGAACGAAGCGAGATGCCGGACAGTCTCAGTAATCACGTGATTATCGTCGGGTACGGCCGACAGGGGCCGAAGTTGGCGAGCGCCTGCCGACGACTCGACCAGCCATACGTGGTCATCGAAAACGACCCAGGGCATCGCGAAGACGTGGTGGCCGACAACGAAGCGTACGTGTACGGTGATGCGATGGAGCCATATACGTGGGAGAAGGCACAGGCCGATTCCGCACAGCTCATTATCTCAACGGTGAATTCGGACCCTATCTCGGAGCGGTTGCTGGGCTTTGATTTCGACGCCGACCTTATCCTTCGGTCAGATGAAGTTGAGAAAGCCAATAGGCTACTTGATTCCGGGGCGCTCTATGTCACCATCTCGGATATGCTTGCAAGCGAGCAACTTATCAAGCAGTTGCGAGCACTTATCGATGGGAAAATGACCCGCGAGGAACTCAAAGAGAACCAACAAGCCGAGTTAGAACTAGACTGACCAGCGGTATTCGATTCGCCTTTTGAGATGGAACTGGTTAGGTTTCCGTGACCGATTCCCTCTCGCCGGTACATACCGTTATCACAATCCACCAGTCTGAATTGTACTACTCTTCCTCGTATCGTTCGCAGTTATTTCAAGGAACGTCACCAGCACTATTCGTAGTGACCCGATGGTTTATTTATCGGGTCGCCAAGATATTCGTATGGACAGGACAGACCAAGACTCACAGCAGGACCTCCTGAAGCACGTCCTTGTTCCAGTTGCACACGAGGAAGATGCGCTCAAGACGGCAAAAGCGCTTGCACCCTATACTCCCGAGCGAGTAACTGTCCTTCACGTTGTTGAAAAAGCAGGCGGTGCTCCCGACAAAACCCCTGTCGAACAGTCCGAGGAAATAGCCGCAGAATCATACGCTAACTTTCGGACACTTTTCCCAGATGCTGATGTCCACGTGAAGTACGCCCGGGATATCGTCGGTGCGATTTTCGAAGCAGCAGAGGAAGTCGATGCTAGCGCGGTCGCGTATCGGTCCCGAGGCGGTAACCGAATCGTACAGTTCCTCTCGGGCGATCTGTCTTTAAAACTCGTCACCGAGTGTGAGATACCAGTCATCGCACTCCCACAAGTAGAACCAGCGGAGTGACCCTCTCACTAACTGCACGGAAGCAATACAGTTATTCGGACTCAGTTTCCAAGGATTGGTCGATACAGTCCTTGCTGAAGGTATAGGATGCAATTTCAGTTGCATCACAGACACGACATTGGTCTCGCTCCTCGTCGAATTTCGACCCACAGTGCTTGCATTCGTAAAGGACAGCAACATCACACGGTGTCTCCTCATCAACACTGACCAGTACGTCTGGGAGCAGTTGTTCAAGTCGCATTAGGTGGAGACCGTCGAAGTGGAGCTATCCTTCTCTTTGAAGGCTTCCAGGGTTGGTTTCTTTTCCCGGTCCGGTGAAAACACGGTGACAATGTCGTTCGGTTTGATTTCTGTATTCCCCTGAGGGGTAATCGTGTCGTCACCACGCTCAATCGCAATTAGCAGTGCATCATCTTCGAGCAGATCTGCTTGGACAGCCTCCTGAATTGTCCGTCCCACGATGGGTGCGTCCTCATCAACCGCAATATCGATGACCTCCGTTCCGCCTGCCAACGATAACCATGTGCACACTCCCGTTACAGGAGGGAACGACAACCATGTAGTCACGCCACGGTACAAGTTATTCAGTAGTATCTCTGAACGTGTACCCACCGAGTACAGCGCCACAGTTCGGGCAGCATACTGTCCCACTATCGTGTTCAGGGTCATGTGGGTCATCGACGCGAATAGATTCGAATATAAAGTCCGTTGCTTCGCCGTCGTACCCACAATGAGGACAGGTGGCCATGGGACTATTCCCTCTCGTTCTGTTCAGTACTCAGTAATCGATATGCGATGGCCTCCCGGAGCGTCTGTTCTTGTTCTCGTGCATCCCGACTCATCAGGACAGTTCCTTCAGCGTTAGCTACAATATCATTTGGAATCGACCCATAGAGTGCCCGTGCAACCGTTCCCTGACCGGTTGCCCCGACACTGATAGTATCGTACTCCGTCACTGTCTCAATGAGTGTGGAACGAACAGTATCACTCACCACTACGTTGGCTTCATACTCCTCAGCATCGAGGCCTGCTTGCTCTGCTAAGTCTGCAATCAGTTCTTCGCCAACTGTCTCGGGGTTGGGTACATCTCCATCTCCTTCCTGAACAGTAAGCAATGTCAGTGACGTATCGTCCCCATCGAACGACCGCACTAGTTCAGCGCCACGTCGAACTGCGACAGGCGCATTGGGACCCCTGCCAGCCAGCGCAACAATATTGCCTGGCGTCTCAGTTGGGTCCTTGACAAGTGTGACCTCACAGGGCGCTTGCTCCAGAACTGGATCGATTGTCGTCCCAAAGAGAACCTCCCGACGGCTCTTGGGTCCAGCCCACCCGAGCAGAACTTGTGCTGCATCTTCTTCTTCTATAACAGACAGCAGTGCATTTGACGCAGACCGCCCCACGAGCTCTCGGGTGCGGAGCGGAACCTCCAGGTCATCTGCAATAGATTTCGCGTTCTGTAACAGTTCCTGCTGACGTTCAACACGCTCTTCTTCAACTTGCGCAGGCGAAGTCTGTGGTGGGACCTCGATTACGTTGACGGCAATCAGTTCGGCATCCTGCTCCTGTGCCGCGGCACTGGCCGCAGCATATCGGATAAGTGGCCGCTGCGTGTTCGGATTAGCCACCGGAACCACCACCCGGTATAGATCGTCTGCCTCTGTCTTTTCCGCCGCTGGGGCGACAGCCTCTCCGACCAGACTCGTCGAGCGTGCGTTCTCTCTGGCATACAGTCCCCACCACCCAATTGATATAAAAACGATAAAAATGCCGATGAGTTGAACAACAGACAATGGCGCGAGCGATACTTCGAAAGTAGGTAGGGGCACTCCGGCTCCGAACAGTGCGTCCGGCATTCGAATAATTGCCGGGTCCTCGCCCATCTGTACCATGACGCCGATACAGGCAAGAAACCCGGCAACTGGAACAGCAGGGTACAACACCGAGGGAATTCGGAAGTCTGGGTCATACCCCTCGGGTTCAGCCCGACGAAGAACGACCACAGCAATGTGGACAAGTGCGTACGTCAGGAGGAACAGGAACGCTGCCACGTCTGCAAGCGTCGCAATCGGGAGTGGGCTGGCAATCAACACAAGGATGACAACTCCGGTTGCAACAATCGCACGATACGGTGTGCGATAGCGTCCGTGAATTTTGTTGAGCCAGTCCGCAAGAATCCGGTCTCTCCCCATGGCGAAATTGACGCGGGCAGCCGAAAGAATTGATGCATTTGCCGAGGAAATCGTCGCTAGAATCGCCCCCACAATCATGATTCCGAAGCCGACAGTCCCAAGAGATACGCTGAATCCAGCGACGCTAATGTTTCCGAAGATGCCTGCTGTTTCGCGGGCAACATCCGCAACCGGCACGTCAGAATCCGCCAGTGCTTCAATTGGCAGGACGCCAGACTGACGAGCATTACCAGCACGTAGAGAAGCGTTGGTGTGACGACCGCTGCGACCATCGAAAGCGGGAGATTCCGTCCTGGCTCTTTGATTTCCTCAGCACTGGTCGCAATCACTTCGAAGCCGATGAACGTGACGAACACAGTCCCGGCGGTCACGCCGACAGCTGCCCATCCTTCATCACCGGTAAACGGTGTGAGGTTGTCCGGGTTAATGCTCAGCAGTCCAACAATAATAAAAACCAGAATGAGACCGACCAATGAAATGACAATATAATTCTGGAACGAGCCGGTTTCTTTAACCCCGCGATAATTCAGCATGACGAGCAGTGATGCCATCACCAGTGCCGCAAGAACGACGCCTATAGCGGTCGATGGCTGGTCAAGGAGGTACTGCCCGAACCCAAGCATATAGAAGGCAGTGGCGAACATCAATCCTGCCCACATCCCCCACCCAACAATTGTCCCGAAGAAACTCCCCAGCGCGTGATTGATGTAGTAGTAGCTGCCACCGGCCTTTGGCATCCCTGTCGCGAGTTCGGAAAGCGAAAGCGCCGCAAGCAAGGCAACAACGCCGCCGATTACGAACGAAACCATACTCGCTGGTCCTGCAGCATCGGCTACAATTCCTGGTAGGACAAAGATGCCCGCGCCAATCATTGTCCCGAGACCGAGTGTATAGGCTTCGAGAAATCCGAGGTCTCGGGCGAGCTCTGTATCTTGTGAGCTCATCTAAAAACATCCCTCACAAGAACACTTCGCTTGCTGTTCAACGATTTTCATGCTTGAAGAGATAATACGACCACATATAATATTTACGACTGTATTAATTAAAACGAAATTAATAGACGATATAATTCGGAAAGGGAATTATGGGATTCCAAAATACAGTTTAGATAGGAGATGGCGTATTTTTTATGTAATGTGTCTTATCAATTAGAGGACAGTAATTAGTAAAAAAAGTGAATCCACAAAACTACCCTGTTGGCTCGGAGTACGCTCACTCATTTGTACAGGTTGAATCGATGGAAGGCTGCACCGAGAAGTACCGCAACCGGAATAATTTCTAGCCGTCCAATCCACATGTTGAAAATCAACATCACTTTGGCGGTGTCTGGCAGGTCTGGTCCCGTGATGCCGGCATCAAGTCCGACGTTGCTCTGCGCACTCATTACGTCGAAGATGACGTACTCGACTGGATGTTCCGGTGAAAGCACCCACAGTAGGACCGCAACGCCGATAATCAAGAAGACGATCCAGAGCACGAACACGACCGCTGCCTCTGTGTACTCCGCTTGGACCTGGTCCTCATCGAGTTTTCGTTTTCCGAGTTTCAGCCGTCGAACTGCACTATCTGGGGCGAAGACATCGCCAACCTGCCAGATTGTTCCCTTCACGAGCGTAATGACGCGGATCAGTTTTAGGCCACCAACCGTTGAGCCTGCTGCTGCCCCAGTGAGCATCCCGAGACAAATGATGAAGGTAGCACCGGCAGACATCGCCCGTCCAGTTCCATCACCGATCGCCGCTGTCCCGAATCCTGTATTCGAAGTAGCGGAGACGAACTGGAAGAGGGCCGCCCGGAACGTTTCTTCAAAGTCATCGAATTGACCGACCGGATCGCCGCCACCGACCCACAGCACGAATGTGAGTGCCACGGTCCCAATAGCGAACCAGAGAAACACCCATCGTGTCTGGATATCCCGCCAGAAGTTATCGATCTCACCCTTGAGGATGAGATAATGGACGGGGAATGCGATACTCCCAGCGATCATAATTGGAACGACTGCGTACTGAATCACCGCGCCATACGCCCCTATTGAGTCGGCGTGGACAGAGAATCCCCCAGTTGCGATGGCAGTCATTGCATGGTTGATGGCGGGCCACAGTGGCATCCCGGCTACGAGTAATAACACAATCGCAGCAACAGTGAACCCGAGGTATATCTTCCAAATTTCTTTGACCGTCGAAACGATGCTTGGGTGGATCTTGCTCTTCTTTTCACGCGCTTCTGACTCGAACAACGTCAGTGACCCACTCCCGGGGCGTGCAAGGATGGCAACTGTAAGCACGATCACGCCAACCCCACCAACCCACTCGGTGAACGAACGCCACCAGTGCAAGGAGCGGGGTAGTTCGTCCTCAACGAGTGCCATCGTCAGTCCCGTGCTGGTGAACCCACTAATTGACTCGAAGATACCGTTAACCGGCTGTCGGAACACGTCAGTCGTCTCATCGACCGCTGGCGTGTTCATCCACGCCGGGTACGGATCCAGATAGATCGTCCATGCAATGAGGATAAACGGCAGAGAGCCGAGGAAGGCCAGTGCGCCCCACGCGCTCGCAGCCGTTATCATCGCCTCCAGTTTCCCTGGTGAATCTGCGTCGGCAAACAGGCGGGCGAGTCCGATCCCGACGCCAGCCATCACCACGGCGGAGATGAGAAATGCTGGAATTGCAAAGAACTCGGCGTTGACAGCAGCCACAACCGCCGAGAAGACTAGCATCAGCGAGACAGCCTGCAAAATCCGCCCAACGTCTCGTACAACAGTTGGAAGTGTGCTCATGGTGTAATCCCCTCAACTCCCGTTGGACTCGTGGCCGAAGGCCTCCAGCACCTCGTCGAGTGAAGATTCGTTGACCAGTACCGTGACGAGGTCACCAGGTTCGAGTGTCGTATCCCCGGCAGGTGTAAGGACATCACCATTACGGACGATTGCAGCCACAAGCGCACCGTCAGGGAATGCCCCTGCATCGGGGGCCTCTGTGAGCGGCTGACGAGTGATTGGTGCGCCCGGCGAGGGCTTAATTTCGATGAACTCGGAGTCTCCTTCGAGGTGCATGAAGTCCTCGACAGCGGGATGTTTGACCGAGTGATAGAGATGTTCAGCGATCAACTGGTGGGGGTTTTCTACCAGCGTGACGCCAACTTTCTCGAAAACGGGGATATGCCCTGGGTCCCGGACAACACTGATTAACGACTCCACATCGAACTCCTGTGCCAGCAACATAACCATCGCGTTCACTGCATCATCGTCTGTCGTACTGACGACAGCGTCAGCACGCTCAATGCCTGCCTCCTCCAGTACGTCAGTATCCGTCGCATCCGCGTTAAGCACGAGACAGTCGTAGGTGTCTGCAATCTCGTCCGCGCGCAGGTCGTCTTGTTCGATGACAACCACGTCCTGACCGTCCGAGGTCGCCATCTCGATGAAACTCGAGCCAATCCGTCCTGCACCGACGACTATGAGATACATTATTTCATCACCTCCTTTAGTGTCTCATCACCGTTCATGTTGAGGGCAATGACTGGACACGGGCTCTCCGTGGGCAACCGACTGCGTACATCTGACGAAAGCAACCGTGACAGGCCGCTTTTTTCAGTAGGTCTGAAGACGATAGCAGTTGCATCGTGTTCGACGGCACTCGCGGTAATTTCGTCTACGATATCGGGGCCAGCACGGAGTTCGGTCTGAAAGCCGTCGAAAGAACCGAGATATCCCCCCGCGATGGTGAACCAGCGTTGAGCTTCCTGTTTGAGAGCCTCTGGTGATGTCGCGTCGATATACCCTTTCCTCTGCTCGATTACGTACAAGAGATTGACCAACTCTACAGTCTCGTCAAGATGTGGAAGCAACGCTTCACAGGTTGCGGTCGTATCTGTTTCGTTTGCGATTGGGACAATAATTCGTCCCAGTAGTGAATCAGTCATACCAGAACTGTAGCAACGATTGTAGATAAATCTACCGACATTTTTTCTGAAAACGAATTATATTAAGACTAGATATCGTTTTCCCAACCTAGAGTGTTATATAATTGGGGAATCGTATTACAATTATGTCCAATGTTACCAAGCAAACTCTGGCCGTCGAGGAATGGTTTCAACAGAGAATTACCCAGGAGCCAACGGGTTGGGTACTCTCTATAGCGGTGATACTCTCGTTTGGTGGTCCAATCATCAGCTCGTTACTGATAAGCACAGGTCCTGCTCACCCAGTAACGGTCTTTCCGATGGGATGTGTGACAATCTGGCTCTGGTGGCATCTAATCGCTATTCAGAGGAAAGAGGGGTTTGACTGGACCGAAAACCGATATCCTTACTGGTATGTCGTCAAATGTCCCGACGTGGATTGATACAGTCTTGGAGGTTACGAATTCGTTTGCATCTATTTTTGGCTTTCCAAAATACAGTACAAATATACACCTATGGTAACCATAGTAGATTATGGGAAAAAACGGCGAATACCGGCTTGATGAAATTGACCGGCGGATTATTCACTCTCTCATGGGTGATGCTCGAAATACGACAGCAGCCTCAATCGCTGAAAACGTGAACGTCTCTGACGCAACGGTACGTAATCGAATCGCACAGCTCGAAGAGCACGGAATACTGACGGGCTATCACGCCACCGTTGATTTCGAGGAGGCAGACGGGTCGTTGATGAACCTTTTTATGTGCCATGCTACATTCGGTGACGTGGAAGCAGTTGCACGGAAGGTCGGGACAATTCCAGGTGTGATCAACGTCCGAGAACTCATGGGCGGCCGAATGAATATTCACGTGCTCGCTGTTGGACAGAATACGTCAGACCTACGCCAAGTCGGACGAGAACTCGAACAAGCAGGTGTCGAAATCGAAGACGAATTCCTTCTCCAGGAAGAGTTTCATTTCCCGTATTCGCCATACGGTCCTGGCGACGGGCACCGACGGCAACCGCTAGCCGACTATTTGAGTCTTGCTGGAGGAGCTGAACTCGTGGAACTAACTGTTCACAAAGAAGCACCCGTCACCGGATATACACTCGCGGAGGCAACTGAGGAGGGAATCCTTGACGCCGGAACGCTCGTTATCGCCATAGAGCGTGGCGATACGGTTCTCACCCCTCAGGGCGAAACAACAATCAAGGCGAACGATATCGTCACCGTGTTCTCACCAGACACTGACGAGAAACCAGCTGTTGAAGCGTTTCAGCATCCCGATGATCTGACTCAATAGCGTCAACTATGTGAAATTATTATGCCATTTGACAAATTTCTCCCGGATTCGTTGATTGAATCTTCCGAAACCGACCCAAACGAAGATGAACCGACACTTTATGAGTGTCGCCACTGTGGGGCGAAGTTCGAATCGACGCCGGACCAATGTTCAGTCTGTGAGTCAGGCGAGATTGCAACGTATACGTTCAAACATGACCCAAAGGAAGAAGCTCCGAGCACAGAGAAGTCAGCTAACCAATAATTAATCCAGGGGTCGTATGGCCATAACAGATTCCCGAAGCGGTAACCGAATCGTGCAGTTCCTCTCGGGCGATCCGTCTCTGAAACTTGTTACCACGTGTGAGCTGCCGGTCATCGCACTTCCACAAGTAGAACCAGTGGAGTGACTCTCTCACGAACCCATAACTACGGTTATTCTGACCCACTCACTGGAGAGCGGTCGGTAGAGACTTTGCTGAAGGTATCGGATACAATTTCAGATGAAACACAGACAATACGTTGATTTTGTTTCTTGTCGAATTTCAACCGACAGTGCCTGTACTCGTCAAAGGCAACAATATTAAGAAATTCTCTTCATCAATCCCAAGCAGCACTATTAAGAGAAATTGGTCAAGTTACAGTAGATGGACCCCATCGAAGTGGAATTGTCACTCCCTTTGAGTGTTTCCAGAGTTGATTTTACTCTCGTAATTCGGTGAGATTATATGTCTGTGCTTGGGAAGTCCGTCACAGTAACGAATCGGTAGCGAACGAGCGTAAAGAAAACCATGTCAGAAGAACTCGAACGCGACCTTGGGCTGCCTTCGGTTGTGGCGATCAGTATGGGTGCGATGATCGGCAGTGGTATCTTCATCCTCCCGGGATTAGCGATGGCTGAGGCCGGTCCGTCCGTCATTCTTGCCTTCATTATCGCTGCCGTGCTTGTGCTCCCAGCAGCAGTCAGTATTGCGGAACTCGGTACGGCAATGCCCGAGGCCGGAGGAGATTACATTTTCATCGAACGGGGGATAGGCCCTAGTGCAGGGACGATTGCTGGGCTGGGAACCTGGCTCATGTTGATGTTCAAAGGGGCGCTTGCCCTATTCGGGGGAATGTTCTACCTCGAACCTGTCCTTTCGAGTTTCGGTGTGACGATGACAGAGACCGAACTGAGAGTCCTTGCAGTCCTCATCGGGGCGTTCCTGATTAGCGTCAACGTCGTTGGGGTCAAGCAAACAGGCGGGTTACAGAAGATCCTCGTGTTGATTATGCTGTTCATCCTGGGTGGCTTCGTCGCACTCACCGGTGGCAGCGTCAATACGACGCTGTACGGCGGTAGCGTCGACGGATTCTTCTCCGAGGGGACTGCCGGTCTGTTCGCAGCGACCGCGACCGTCCTGATTTCCTACGGTGGCGTTACCAAGGTCGCCGCAGTCGCCGAGGAGATCGAAAATCCCGGGCGGAACCTCCCGCTGGGGCTGTTGTTGTCGCTCGCTCTCACGACCGCACTGTATGCACTTATTGTCGCCATCATCGTCGGTGTCGTCGAACCAGAGATGCTCCTGACCGATGAGTGGGAGAACATCCCGGTCGTGGCCGTCGTCGAGGTGGTCGGACTTGGATTCCTGATGGTCGTTGCTATCGTCATTGCCGCGATGTTCGCGTTGATAAGCACCGCCAACGCGGGCATCCTCACCGCGTCGCGCTACCCGTTCGCATTGAGCCGTGATAACCTCCTCCCGGAGGTATTCGCGACTGTCAGCAGCCGGTTCCGAACACCGACCACGGCAATTCTCACGACCGGCGGCGCGATGTTGTTTATCATCATTGCATTGCCTGTCGAGGATATCGCCAAGACCGCTGGCGCGTTCCAGATCGTCGTCTACATTCTGGTCTGTCTCTCGCTCATGGCGTTTCGTCGACGGGACCCCGAGTGGTACGACCCCGGGTTCCGCTCCCCCCTGTATCCCTGGATGCAGATTTTCGGGGTCTTCTCCGGGATATTCATCCTCACACAGATGGATCCTCTCCCGCAGATTGGCGGTGTTGGCATCGCAGTCGTCGGTGGACTGTGGTATTACTTCTACGGCCGAACGCGCGTCGACCGGACGGGCCTCATGGCCGAAGAACTGATCGACACCGTTGAGCCGACAGTGGACACAGAAACGGAAGCGCCATACCGAATTGTCGTCCCGGTTGCGAATCCGGCCACCGAGCGGGGACTACTCCGTCTCGCGGCAGCCTCGGCTGCACGGCAGGACCGTGACGCAGAGATAATCGCCACAAACATCATTACGGTTCCAGACCAAACCTCGCTCGCTCAAGAAGTTAGCTACGAGCAGGAACGCATCAAACGACAGCAAGAATTGCTTGAACAGGCCGAAGACATCGCCCAGGAACTCGGCGTTGGTCTGCGGACTCGGGCAGTCGTCGGCCGGGACGTTGGCGAAACGATCCTGCGGATAATCGAGCAGGAGGAAGCCGACGACGTTGTTATGGGCTGGTCGGGAACACGCAAACGGCGGGAGCGCGTCCTCGGCTCGAATATCGACAAGATCATCGAACGCGCTCCGTGCGAAGTCACACTGGTGAGACAGGGTGACGAAGCTGTCGGAGACGTAGTCGCGTTCGTCGGTGAAGGCCCGTACTCGGGTGTCGCCGTTAAAAAGGCAGCAGCGTTCGTCCGTGCAGAGAAAGG
>LFCJ01002717.1_pt1 | contig 12772 bp, 16 predicted proteins | sample 643141 | NCBI WGS metagenome assembly LFCJ01 (sample SAMN03766243, study PRJNA286221) | soda lake metagenome | biome: soda lake; feature: Kulunda steppe; material: water; isolation source: sample B1-Br-g2 brine of Lake Bitter-1 | place: Russia: Kulunda steppe | collected 2010-07 | reverse complement strand
TGTGCGTGTGTGTGTGTTGGTGGGTGGGTGCACTTGCGCGTGCACGCGTGTGTGTGCACACGTGCACAGGGCTGGTTTCTAAACAATTAGGCTGAGCACTCACCACACATGATGAGTAAGTGTATAGAATTGCACTCGCGCCAAGTGCTGCCAGCCCAGGGAGGCTTACGTATGAGTGCAGGGAGCTCCTTGATTGGCGTTGCAATTCTCCCATACCTGATGACGTAGGAAAAACAATTTAAGGTTGTATTTTATCGATAATTGTCCCTATGCGTGACTACGTGCTAGGATACTCCATAGCTGTTGTGTGCCTGTTTGGGGGAGCCTCTGTGATGCACAATATCATGAAGCCGGATCTGGTGTGTTGAGTGCCTTACCTTGAAGCATGCAGGCTGCCCACGTCTTGCACCCATACTCAAAAGACAACATGCTTTTACGTACAGACTCTGCCAGTAGAGCCTCCTGCTGACGGCAAGGAGCAGCAGCAAACACAGCAGTCCTCAAGCCAGGAGCAGACCACAGAGCAGAAAAAGTGGTGCGTGCTTGCAAATTGGTCTGCGGATCTATTTTGTGCGCTGATTGTGCGCTGATTGTACACTGACTGCTGACACAGCAGTCAGCCGGTAACATGCACCAAAGATGTGTGAAGTCATACATTTTTAATTGACATTTGTAAGGGGTGCACAAGCTGGCTCCACCAGCTGCTGGCTCCTGTCATGCCTTGCAGAGCAGAGATGCCGCGCGTGAGCTCAGGGCCAAAGCAGGTCCTGGCTACTGTCAGCTTGTCCAGTAGCGATGAAGAGGGAGGGCATACTCTTCAGGTGAGGACTTCAGAATGGCGTTCGCGAGCATCTACTCATGCGCATCACTATCCATGCTGCTTAGTGCATGTGAAGGCCATGTGTGTTGGGAAGCAAGGCCTACCTTGTGCACCAGCACTTTATAGTGTAGAGCTTTCATGGCCAGCAATGTCCAGGTCTGTCCTGTTGTGTCCCCTGCATTTGGTTCACCGTACCTATTTGTGCTCACCAAAAGCAGAGCTTTCCATATCCAGGCAGACCTTTCAAGGGATTGGTTGAATGGTCTATGAGCAGGCATGCCTTCCTATTCCTGTTTGCTCGTCTGCAACCTGTTTGCAGTGCCTGCACTATTCTGCACCAGTCAGATGGTGCTTTGCGTCCAGGTAGCCCCCCCGTGCCTCGCCTAGCTGACCTGCTCTTGCCTCCCTTTCATGCCTGTGCCTGTGTGGCAGATGTCTGCTGCAGCCCGCACACTCTTCGAGCAGTACATGTCAGCATTGGGTGGTGAGGTCGCCAGGTGCGTGCTTTTTAGCATGCATGTGTTTTGTACGCCCTCCCTCATGCAATTGGCTTTCACAACTAGGCAGCTGCGTGCTTGAGGCTCCAATTGCCATTTTGTGGGCACACGCTTGTGTGGATGGGGCAATCTCATATGCTGCAGTCACAGACAGGTCTGGGGCACGTCACATTCTGGCCCCTCTGGCTAGGCTTGCTTTAGTTGCGCGTAAGACCGTGAGAGCATGCTCTAATCCCTCAACCCGCCCTTGGTGAACCCACTACCGTTGGCATTTATCATTGAAGCCCATTTCCACTGGCGCTACTTGTTGCATATGATAATGAAGCTTGCACATGGTGAAGCTTTTGCGCCCGTGCAGAGCCGGTGGACTGTCCTCAGGGCGTGCAGCTTTTTGCTCTTCATCACCACTGAGATGTCAACTTACTCGGTTGCTGAAGGCTCAAGTGCCCTGCCAAAAATTGTCGGCAGGTTACCCCATGTGTATGCATCATCCCACATGCATGCATTGGGCGCATGCGTGCATGATCTCTCGCAGGCACAGAGCTGCAGGCTGCTTCCTTACGTGCCTGCACTCCTCCTCGACAGCACAAATTGAACGCACCCGTGCCTGTTCTACTCATCTGACGTGAAGATTGGGCTCCCAATTTTCACTTCAGATGAGTAGAACACTGGCCCTGAATCAAGTGCACCAGGCGTGTAACCCCCTCATGGTCAGCTGAGCAAGCATGTGACTTTGCTGCACCTCCCCTTCCCTCCCCACCCTCCTCATGCAGAGACTCGGACGACCCTGTGTTCACACGGGGTGTGGCCCGCGTCCAGGAGTTCCTCAGTTGCAGCGGCGGCGACTCCGCAGTGTGTCTCATCTGCCTCTCCAACATCAAGCCCAGCGAGGCGGTGTGGAGCTGCTCCAGCAGCTGCTTTGCGGTGTTCCACCTGCCCTGCATACAGGCGCGTGCCAGCAGCGCCTGCCTGTCGTGTGTGCACGTGTGTGCACGTGTGTGTGTATGTGTGTGTGTGTTTGCGCGCGTGCGTGCGTGTGAGTGGATGCGCACTTTGCGGTCTTCCACCTGCCCTGCACACATGGCGCATGACAGAACATCGTGTGTGTCCTGTCCCAGCGCACTACCAATTGGTGCTGAGGGGAGTTTTCCCCCCCTCCCCCCCTTCCCAGGAAAAGCATTGCTTTTTGGTGCTGAGGGGAGCATTCGGAGCATGTCTTTCCCTGGTCTCGCTTGGCCCAGATGGCTGCTCATGCGCACACGCCCTGCACTCAAACCCCACACCCTTCTCTGCTGCCTGCGCTGTCACGCCTGACCTTGCTCGCTCCACAGTGCCGCTCATACACACACCTCGCGCGCTCCTGCCCACACCCTCCATTGCCGCTGCGTTGTCACACCCTGCACCGCTGCTCTTTTCCTTGTGTACTCTATTCCACAGCACTGGCACAGGTTTCATGCTGCTAGCACACCCGTGCCTTGCATGCTGCTGTCCTGTGCAGCTGCTCACACCCGCACTGCGGCACATGTTTTGTACTCTTGTCAGAGCCAAGTGAATGAGAGGGAGGCAGAGGGGGGGACAGGAAGAGAGGGAGGCTGTGAACAAAAGGCGGAGGGGGAAGCTTCTTAAGGGCTGAGGGGTAGGCAGCAAGGCGATCGTGTGCGTCCTAGGCGTGGGGTCAGTAAGAAAATGAGTCAGGCGCACGCCAGGGGTTGGGGAGGGGGGGGGGTTGTGAAAGGGGCGTCAACCCCCTCCGTGATGCAAGCACGGCACATTGCCGGACGTCCGTGTGCTTGCATGCATATACGTGCGCACAGCCCCTTGACCATGCCCCCATCCTCCAGCGCTGCTGCCCCCTCCCCTGCACACCATTGTTGGTGCTGGTGCCTGTCGTGCGCAATGCGGGGGGCGCACTGCGTGCTGGGAGGTGCGGTTGCGCGCAGGGGCGGACCGACCGGCTGGTCCAAGTATCGGGCACAGCGCGGTACCTGCAGGCCAGGGACGCCGTGTTTGAGTGCACCGTTCGCCGAGCCGCGACCACCGGCGGAGTCCCCGCGAACTGCGCTATCCAGCCAGCACTGCCTTATGCTTCAATGCCTTGCTTATACATTCATCTGACCGTCTCAGAAACGGCGCAATTACCCGTACAATTTGCTGCTGGCAGGTGGCCTGAACAGGCCACACAATGCATCACAAAAAATTTGCTTCTGACACATGGCCTGAACAGGCCACAGTACAAAACACATGCTCATAGCACAAAACACATGCATGAACAGGCCACAGTACAAAACACATGCTGCGCGCAGGAGTGGGCCCGCAACCAAGTGGATGCGTGCGTGCTGCGGCTGATGAATGAGAGCGAGGAGGAGCAGGCTGCGCCCTTGACTGCAGCCCAGGCCCGTGTCGCTGCCGAGTGGGGTTGCCCAAAGTGCAGGCAGCAGTACCCGGCGTCCGACCTCCCCCGCACCTACACCTGCTTTTGCGGCAAAGTAGAGGATCCGGAATGGTGCGTGCGCCCTTCCTGACGTGCATGCTGCCAGCCGTCGGACATGCCGAGTCCCAACGCACAGCGGGCGGTGCGCACTTCTCATCAAGTGGAGGGCGTGATGAGGGTTACTGCAAGGGGGTCATGCCTGGAGGGTCGTCAGCAAGTGTGGCACAGTGGTTGTACACACTTTCTTACGCATGCGTGCGTCTTGACGTGTCAGCATGTCCGTACACACACGGCATAATATGTGAACATGCATGCACAGACATGCTAAAATGTCTAAAAGCGCATGCAAGTCAGTATATGCAAGGTTTAAGTGGGGGAATGAAAGAATGGGCAGGGACAGACAACCTGGAGGTGGGAATGAGATCAAGGAATTTTCAAGGTTAGATGTAGGGGTGTGGGGGGGTCCCAGGCCCTCAAAGCCTTTGCTTGCTCCCATTGCTCTGCGTGCCTCATGCGCCCAGCCACGCTGTGCCTGATCGTTTGCCTGCCAGTTGCCGCGCCTGCGTGGTGTGCCAGCTGCCATGGACCTGAAAGCCCCTGGCGCCCAGCCACACTGTATGCAGCAGGGCTGGGCCAGGGTATGTAGGCATTGCATAGTAGCTTCCCGGGGCTCACTGTGGCTCAATGGTGGTACTCCGTGGGTCAATTGCGGACGTTGGGGTTTGTTGGCGCACGCTCGACAGTTCAGGCAGAGATGTGCACAAGTGCATGCTTGACAGAGTGCGCAAACAGGGGCACTCTCTGAGCTCTCCTCTGTGTGCTCCACGTGTGTGAGTGTGCCAAGCGCGTGCACGTCAAAAGTCTGCTGTGTGTGCGCGGTACAAAGTGTGGTGCGTGTCATCAGTGTACGAGTCCCAAATGTTGTTTCATTCTGTGTGTGCATGCGCGTGCAGGGACCCCTGGGTTGCCCCACACACACGTGGTGAGCTGTGTGGCAGTAGTGTACATGTCCCCAAATGTTGTTTCATTTTGTGTGTGTACGCGTGCAGGGACCCCTGGGTTGCCCCACACACGTGTGGCGAGCTGTGTGGCAAGGACCTGACCTCCAGCACCACAGGGGCAACCCTCAAGGGTGACGCGGCAGCCGCTGCCGACGGTGGCAGTGGCGGTTACGCGTCGGGCCAGGAACAGGGCTGCGGGCACAAGTGCCTGCTGTTGTGCCACCCAGGGCCGTGCCCGCCATGCCCTCGCATCGTGGACGCCAGCTGCTACTGTGAGTGCCCAGTGTGTGTGTATGTGTGTGTGTGTGTGTGGGAGGGAGGGCTGCTGCATAGCCGCCAACACAGCTGCTGCTGTGAGTGCCCACATAAGTTTCCACGCATGCGCTGTCTCTGGCGCGCACTGCTGGCAGTACTCACGCACCAACGACCTCGACCGCCCACCTCAGTGTCTCAACATAGGCCTCCGCACTGTCTTACAGGGCATTGAGTGGGTGTGTCAGCCAGCGCATGTGCTGGGCGTGTAAATGTGATGCGTGTGACTGGGTGCGGCGTGGGTGCTGCTGCAATATCCACCAGTTTCAGGTGTAGGCATTTCGACTCCACTAACTACCAGCTTTAGGGGTAGGCATGCCGACTGCACTGCCTGCCAGCTTGATGGGCAGGCGTGCGCTTGACGCCATGGCAAGCATAATGTCATCAGCCTGACAGGCATAGCATGCTTGCTGAGTGGTTGCTGGAATGGTGGTATTGCTTTGACGCCTGCTGGTTTTCAAAGCTAGCAGGCTTGCCATGAGGGGCACTCATCAGCACGACGGGCTGGGCACAGCCTGCCACGATGTGTGTTTATTTGCCAGGAGCTTTGCTCGCAGTCCCCTTGCTTGTGCCAGGCTGGGAGGTGGGGGCCCACATGGCTGCTTGTGACAGCCCAGAGCTGCTGCCAGGCTTTGCGAGGCTGGCGATCTCCGCCCCCTCCTTTCTGGTCCTTTCTGCTACCAGGAGGCCCGTGAGGTCCTTTCTGCTACCGTGAGGTCCTTTCTGCTACCGTGAGGTCCTTTCTGCTACCTCGTGGAGGTCCTTTCTGCTACCTCGTGGAGGTCCTTTCTGCTACCGTGAGGTCCTTTCTGCTACCGTGAGGTCCTTTCTGCTACCTCGTGGTGGTCCTTTCTGCTACCAGGAGGCTGGTGCACGTGCCAAAGGCGCTCATGCTGCTCAGGCCCTTCTGCGTAATGTGTTTGACGGACATGCACGCATGCACTCACAAGCTGTGCACGCTTTTCTCCCTTCCACACACACGCACGCGCATCACAAGCACGTACAGGTCAACGATCGACCTGCATCACGCCCCCCAGGCGCATGCACCCACGTAAAACGCAACAGCTGACTTGCGTCTTGCACTCACACATGCGCACCACAAGCACAGAGACAAGTTAAAAACAACTACCCTGCGTCACGCACCCCGCACGTGCGTGGCGTGCACGCAGGTGGCAAGCGCCGGAGCAAGCGGCGGTGTGGCCACCAGGCCTTCAGCTGCGGCCGACCGTGTGGACGGCTCCGCACGTGTGGGCACCCCTGCCCCGCCCCATGCCACCCGCCCGGTGACTGCCCGCCATGCGAGGTTGTCACGGAGCGTGCTTGTGCGTGCGGCGCCACGCGCCGGCGCGCGGCGTGCAGCGAGGGCGTGCTGCGCTGCGACAAGCCGTGCGGGCGGCGGCTGGCGTGCGGGAACCATGTGAGCAAAAGATAGGGTGTGAGCGTGTGGGTGTGGATGTGAGCGTGTGGGCGTGGATGTGAGCGTGTGGGCGTGGGTGTGGGTGTGGGTGGGCGTGGGTGTGAGTGTGATTGTGTGGGTGGTGGCAGAGGCAGAGGTAGAGGTGTGGGTGGAGGAGGAAGTGGGGTTGGTTGGCTGTGGGTGTGGGTGTGAGTAGGAGTGAGTGAGTGGGTAGATGGGAGCATCAATGCAGGTGTTTCACTGTGCATGCTGTGACTGAGCACCATGCCCATTGTCTGCTGTCCTGCCCCCCCCTGCTACGGTACAGGTGTGTGAGCAGGTGTGCCACTCAGGGTCGTGCGGCGAGTGCCCGTACCAGGGCGTGCGCACGTGCCCGTGCGGCAAGGTGGTGTACAGGGAGCTCAAGTGCACGGAGAAGGCGCCCACGTGCGGGGGCACGTGCGGGAAACTGCTGCCCTGTGGGCTGCACACCTGCCACGAGAGGTATGTGCAAGGGTATGGGTGTTAGAATGCGTGTGTGCATGTGGGTATGCGTGTGTGCTGTCCATGTGTTTGTTTGAAACGAATGTGCGCGCGTGCGGGCCCACTCACCCCCAAAGTGCGCGCTCTTTTGCACCTGCCACTGCGCACCTCCTCTCATGTCTTTTCTGTGACCTCTGAGCTCGGCCTGCGGCACATTGCCCCCCCAACCCCCTGCCACACACACGCCGCCGGCCCCACACAGCACGCCCCCCCATGCACACCACCCACGCACGCCGCACACCTCATGGACCCCGCAGCAGACCCCGCAGCGCGCCATCCCCCTGCCGCAGGGCGCACCCGTCTGCCCAACCCCACCGCGATGCGCGCCTCGTCACCAGCACCGGCCGCGCAGGCTTTCAAGTGTGTGCCACTGCCCCTCTGGTACTGCAGGTGCCACCAGGGGGACTGCAGCAGCTGCCGAATGCCCGTGACAAAGTCGTGCCGCTGCGGCAAGATGACGCGGGAGGTGCTGTGTGGGGCGGAGCTGCTGTGCGACCGGCGCTGCACCAAGATGCGCAACTGCGGCCGCCACCCTTGCAAGTGAGGGGCAGCCACGTGCAGCCCAGCAAGCGCCCAGCATGAGTGGGGCAACAGCACGTTGCGAGGGAGGGGCAGAAGCGCGTTTTGCGTGTGTGGGGCAACAGCACGTTGTGAGGGAGGGGCGGAAGCGCGTTTTGCACGTGTGGGGCAACAGCACTTTGTGAGGGAGGGGCGCAAGCGCGTTTTGCACGTGTGGGGCATCAGCACGTTGCGAGGGAGGGGCGGAAGCGCCTTCTGCGTGTGTGGGGCAACAGCACTTTGTGAGGGAGGGGCAAAAGCGCCTTTTGCACGTGTGGGGCAACAGCACTTTGTGAGGGAGGGGTGGAAGCGTTTTTTGCATGTGTGGGGCGGCACTTGGCGAGGGAGGGGTGAAGGCACCTTATGCATGTGTGGGGCAACAGCACCTTGCAACCAGGGGGCAAATGCATCTTGCATGTACAAGGCAAACGCACCGTGCAAGTGGGCAACATGCACCTCATAAGTGCAGGTGCAGGGCCAGCGGGGCAGAGTCCGTGGCATGTACATACAGGGCAGAGTCTGTGTGTGTAGCACCGCATGCAGGCACCCTGCTGCTCACAAGGTGGCATCACATGCACACGCACACACACACAACTTCTGCTGCTGCAAAGGTGCCAGCTTCCTCCTTCAATTTGCCAGAGATCCAGAGCACCATTCCGCCCACAAGCCACGCGCGCTGTCTGCGCTGCTGCAGACAAGCCAGCCTCCCCCATATGCGTCTTGGGCGCCATGGCACCCACACGCTCGCACACCTCTTGGGCGCCATGGCACCCACACGCTCGCACACCTCTTGGGCGCCATGGCACCTCGCACACCTCTTGGGCGCCATGGCACACCCACCCATATGCGTCTTGGGCGCCATGGCACCCACACGCTCGCAGTGCACGCCAGCTGTGCTGCTGCAACAACTGGACCAGCCTCCTCCCCTGGAGCCTGCCAGCGCACCACACGCCGCTCACACGCTTGCGATGCACGCAGGCGGCGCTGCTGCGACGGCACCAGCTGCCCGCCTTGTGAGGAGCGGTGCGGGCGCAAGCTGAAGTGCGGTAACCACAAGTGCCCAGCCCCATGCCACGCTGGGCCCTGCAGGTGCGTGGGTGTGCCGGCCCTCCTGTCGCGCAGCACGCTGCACCTGGTGCGGCATTGTGTACAAGCAGCGCGCGCTGCCGTGCACCAAATGGGTGTGCTCCGCAAGGGGGGGTGCAGCAGGGGGCAACGTTCTGCACTATGCTGTGTATTGTACCGTGTCCAAGTGTGCAGCTAGCGGTGCACGCTGCTGTGTATTGACACACTGGTGTGCACGGGGTGCAGTGCGGCAGCATGCGCCCGCGTGCATGTGCTCCGATGACGCTTGCAAAGTGTGTGCTGGTCGCGCGCGCATGCATGCACGCGCGCATGCAGGCCCTGCCCGCTGACGGTGTCCTACCAGTGCGCGTGTGGCAAGAGCCAGTACAGCGTGCCCTGCGGCGCAGAGTCCAAGGTCACGCCCCCCCGCTGCAACAACCCCTGCCCGGTGCCAGGGATCTGCAGGCACGCGCAGCAGGGCGGCACCCTGCGCCACCGCTGCCACTTTGGGCCATGTGAGTACGTGCTGCGCCACTGCTGCTGCACAGGCCCAGGCAAAGGCTTGTGCTGCACAGGCCCAGGCAAAGGCTTGTGCTGCACAGGCCCAGGCAAAGGCTTGTGCTGCAAAGGCCCAGGCAATGGCTTGTGCTGCGCCACCGCTGCCGCCCCGGGCCTTGTGAGTGCATATGCTGCGCCCGCTTGCGCCCGCTTGCATGCGTCCCCGTCCCCCGGCGTGATGGACAGCTTCGTGTGGGCTTGCATGGGAAAGCCGATACGTCAGACCGCCCCCTCGCTCGCTGCTCACGTCACATTGCTTTTGCTGGGTGCCTCTGTGCGCACATGCGCGCGTGTGATTGCATTCCAGCCCGCTGCATGCTGTTTGTGGGGGGGGCGCTGTGGGGCTCATCTTGGTCTGATCATGTGATTCGGAACTGCTGGCGCTGACAGGTTGTACCAAGGCTGGGGACACACTGCACTCCTAGGGCCCAGCACCTTGCGTGCAATACGTGTGGCGCCCAAAGCGCATGCTGGTGTGCCGGCCTGCGCGTCCCCCAAAAGGGATGCGCGAGTGTGTGCAGGCATCAACCAGCACGCGGAAGGGGAAAGTTGGTTTGGAGGAGATAGAAAATGTGCGCGCACGTCCGCGCAGGCGCTCATTAAGTCAGGCAGGGTCACATGGCTGTGTGCACGTTTCCATCCACTTGCGTGTGTGTGTGTGTGTGTGTGTGTGTGTGTGTGTGTGCGTGTCCGCAGGCCCCCCGTGCCAGCAGCCCTGTGGCACCCCCCTACCCTGTGGCCACCTGTGCCCCGTGCCAGGCTGCCATGACCCTCAGCCGCCCGCCACCGCCCTCTTCCAACAGGTACCACTGCTCGCTTATCGGCGTACCCGAGCCGCCCATCTTGGCCCGCTGCGGCTCATCTTTGCCACCCTTGTTTGCTGAATGCCCCGCTGCTCGCCGGCAAGGCTGCGCTCCGTTGCGCGGCTGCGCTCTGTTCGACAAATGCCCTGCTACACGCTGCGGCTGCGCTCTGTTTGATGAATGCCCTGCTGCTCGCCTGCGCAGCTGCGCTTTGATGTGTGGCTGCCAGGCTCTGGAACATGAAAGTGCGAGCATGCAGCTGGGGTGAAATCTGGGACATGAACAGGGGCGGTGCTTGTGGAGTCTGCCGAGTGCACAGTGCTCCCGTGTTGCACGGTGCTGCGCGAGTGCACAGTGCTCCCATGTTGCACGGTGCTGCCTGAGCGCACAGTGCTTTAATATTGCGTGGTGGGCGTCGAGCCGCGTTGGGGTGTTTGGAGAGAGCAAGGACACGGGGACATGAGTGCAGCTGAGGCCAGGCCTGGCACCAGCTGTAGTGTTCAGAGGCTGGCACCAGCTATAGCGTTCAGAGGCTGGCACCAGCTAGTGTTCAGAGGCTGGCATCAGCTAGTGTTCAGAGGCCTGGCACCAGCTATAGTGTTCAGAGGCTGGCACCAGCTAGTGTTCAGAGGCTGGCATCAGCTAGTGTTCAGAGGCCTGGCACCAGCTAGTGTTCAGAGGCCTGGCACCAGCTAGGTGTGTACTGCATCTGCCCACTTTTGAAGCCCTCCGCGCATCCAACACCCCCACACTGTTTCCAACGCCGCTGCCGCCGCTGGTTCATCGCTGCCACAGCTACAGCAGCAGCTGCGCCTGCCCCTGACGCGCACATGCCGCACTGCCGCCTTGCCCCCTGTGATCCCAGCCGGAGGCCCCGAAGGCGCGCCTCGTGTCCATTCCGGCTGCGGGCCCGGGCAGCACCAGCACTGGCGCCTTCACCCTCGCGCTGGAAGCGCGGCCAGGAGGCGGCGCCAAGGCCAAAGCCGGCAGTAGGGCTGGGGACGACGATGCAAAGCCGCCGCCGCCTCCGCCAGCCGTCATGGCTGCCATGGTGGCGGCGGAGGTGCTGGCGGCGGCGCCGCTGTGGGCGCCGCCCGGCAGCCCCAGCAGCGGCGGCCCCAACTGGCCATCTCAGTGCCCCCCCTGCGCAGCGCCTGTGACGATAACTTGCCTGGGGGGCCATGAGCAGCGCGAGGTGCCCTGCAGCGTGGCCTGCCCTTACAGCTGCACCCGCCCGTGCGGCCGCCCCCTGGCATGCGGTGCGTCTTCACCTCCTGCCAGTGGCTGCCTAGTGGCTGCAAGCACCTTGCCCTGCCTGCGCTAGACGTGCACAAATGTGCATGCATATGTGCGCTTGCTTGCTTGCGCGCATGTGCAGGTGGTGTGCGCGCACCACCTGCAACTGTGCAAAAGAAGCACCAGGTGCTTTTGTAAGGAACTCAGGCAGCGCCCCAGTCTCCATTCACCTTGGAAGGGACAGCCCTGGAAATCAGCAGACTTGTCGTGTTCCTTGGAAATCAGCAGACTAGTTGTGCTCCTGACTCCTTGGGTGCATCATCAACTTGACCTGGCAAGCAGGGGCAGCATCCTCACTCTTGTTGAGTGCGATCAGCCCTGGTGTCATATGATGAGTGCGATCAGCCCTGGTGTCATATGATGAGTGCGATCAGCCCTGGTGTTGTATGATTGGTTTCCATGGGCATGCGTCACACCTCAGACCCCCCTCTGTAGTCTGCTGCAGCAGCTCATGACCTGAAATGGGTTGGCGCTGCACCTGATCAGTTTGGTCCCTGCAGGTGTCGTCTTGTCTTTTGCTCTTTTCTGTCCCATGGCTTATCCTTTTTTGCTCTTTTTCCTCCCGTGGCTGCGGGCCTGGTGTCCTGTCCCTAGCCTGTGCTGCCCCAATAAGTGGCGCAGCAGCCATGCTTTTGCCAGCCCATCTACTCAAGCACAAACCCTAGTCTGCGCAAGCTCCTCCTGCTGCCCACTAACTCTCGTCTTCAGCCTTCAACCTTCTTCCATCCATACATATGTTGCCTGTTGCATCAGAGCCTGGTCAGCCTTCAACCTTCTTCCATCCATACATATGTTGCCTGTTGCATCAGAGCCTGGTCAGAGTGACCATCCTTGCCTCTTTTTGCTTTGTCACTCTGCTGCCCGGTTGCGCATCCGTGGACGCTTGCTTGCCCTTGTGCACACGTGCACACATACCTCCCCCCGACCCTGTGTGCGCTTGCGCCCCACATGCGGCTGCCTGCAGGCAACCACACATGCTGCCAGCCCTGCCATGCGGTGGAGGGGGCGGATGCCCAAGCTGGGGCTGTGGTGCAGCAGCAGTGGGGGTGGGGACCGATAGGATGGGTGAGTCTGGTGGTGGTGGTGGTGATGGTGCTGCTGCTGCTGCTGCTGATGCTGATGCTGCTGCTGCTGATGATGATGCGATGATGAAGAGAAGCAGGAGGAGGATGTTTTTGCTGCTGCTGCTGACGATGATGATGTAATGATGATGATGATGTGGATGATGTGGATGATGTGGATGATGTGGATCCTGGGAGGGAGTGTTCAACATGAGCATGCTGCTGCGCACCTCAAAATGGCTTTTGTCTTGCCTCAGTGGGTATGCCTTGGCAAGTGCTCACTCATGCAGGCCGCCTGAGCAGGCCGGCACGCGTGCACTTAAAAGGATTCCCATTTGCACGCACACACACGTGCGCGCATGCGCGCACACACACACATACACACACACACACACACACACACACACACACACACACACACACACACACAC
>LFCJ01002716.1_pt1 | contig 12775 bp, 17 predicted proteins | sample 643141 | NCBI WGS metagenome assembly LFCJ01 (sample SAMN03766243, study PRJNA286221) | soda lake metagenome | biome: soda lake; feature: Kulunda steppe; material: water; isolation source: sample B1-Br-g2 brine of Lake Bitter-1 | place: Russia: Kulunda steppe | collected 2010-07 | reverse complement strand
CACCACCACAGCCCCATGCGCCCTCTGCAGCCCTCACCGCCGCCCTCACTTTCACCACCACAGCCCCCACACCCACTGCAGCCCTCACCATTGCTCTCACACTCACTGCCGCGGCCTTCATGCCTACCCCTGCAACGCTGCTACCCCTTACAGCACTCTACTGGACCTGGGGCAGCGCAGCTCGCCCCTTCCCCCTCCACTGCTCCGAATGCCGTAGCTGGCCAATAAAGCATCCCAGGTTCTGCCGACCCACATGTCCCTGGTTCTGCCAACCCACATTTCTTTTTTACTGATGCCCTGGTGTGCTCATGCCCTGTGAAACGGTGCTGATGTTTGTTCAGGCCAGCCTGCAAGAATTGGCACACACACATACACACACACGAACACATATACATGCACGTACACACAGCCATGCACACACACACATACACGCGCGTGCGTGTGTGCGTGCATACACACAGGCATGCACAAACAGACACACAAGTACAAACACACAGACATGCACATACAGACAAGCAGACACCCAGACATTAGCGCAGGCAGGCCCACACAAGGTATCGGCATCAGTGCGAAATGTTTGCCAGCAGCCCCCCCCACGGCACTGCTCCTGTTGAAGCCCTAAACCAGCCAAGCATCCCAGCAAGTGCCCTTGCCCCAGCATCTGCCCGCAGGTCCTTAGAGACATTCCTTGACGCCATACATTCCAAGCACCTCAACCCTGAGCCCCCACCCACCACTCCCATTGATGCCCATCAAGATCAGCAGCAGCGGCCGGGCTGTGCCCGAGGGTTGCCCAGCTCTTGCAGGCGATTCCCGCGGCCCCGCAGCACGCGCACCAGCCCCACCTGCTGCTGCCCTGTCTCCAGTGCTCGCTGAGGCAGCCCCAGCTGAGGCAGCGCCAGCTGCGCCGGTGCCTGCCGTGCCGCTTGTGCGCGGCCTGCTCTGAGTGCGCTGCAATGCTGCTCCACCCGCGACAACTTCCGCGCACGTGCTGTCGCAGGCCGCTCTGTGCTCAGCCCCACAAAGATCGCCGGACACGCCAGCGCTGGCAGCAGCACGGGGGCTGCAGGCGCCGGCCTCGGCCATCATCACCTCTGCCGGGGCTGGGGAATCGCTCGCGCGCCGTCTCTTGCTACGTACCGTGCCCCCCTCCTGCTCCATGCCCGGCTCCTGACGAGTGGCGCACCCCAGCTGCTGCTGCTGCTGCTGCTGCTGCTGCTGCTGCTCCTGCTGCTGCCGCCTGAGCTGATCCAGATCACGCAGATCTGGCTCAAAGGAGCATGGGACGCCCTCCCCAGCCTGATGCGGCGGGCAGACCGCAAGAGCCCCACACAGTGCTGCCTGCTGCGCCTGCGAATGCTGTGGCGGCTGCGGCGGCTGCAGGGCTGCGGGGCTGCGGGTTGTGAGCTGGGCCCCTTCTGAGTCATGAGAAATGGGTGTCGCATGCGCAGCTGTAGGCAGTGTGAGGGAGAGGGAGGGCTTGGGGGGGGCGGGGAAGCCTGCGCCAAGCTGCAAGTCGACCCGGGCCGACTCCAGGGCCGCCCCCGTTGAGAATCGGTCGTCGTGCCGTAGGAGCGCATGCTGGCCTGCACGCGTGGCCCATAATTTGCAGTGGATTGAGCTAGCAGCACACAATCTACCGGCGGCTGCAACACCCATGTCAAGGTCTTAATGTTTGGTTGGGTGTGCCAAGACACTGCACCTGTACACTTCATGTGAGGGATGGGTAAATAGGGTCTAATCAAAATGCCAAAGAGGCTCTATAGAGGCTCAAATAGGCTCTAAAGAGGCTCTACAGAGCCTAGACGAGGGTCTGCCAAATCATATTTACCCATCCCTACTCATGTGCCATCATGACACATGACTCGCACGTACGTGCATGTGTTTGTTTTCATATGGGCATGCATGAACCTTCTGATGCATGCGTGTCTGCAATTACACGCACCCTCGCTTCAAGCGAGTAGCTTGTACGCATTTTTAGCATGTGCGTGTGTAAATGTGTGGGTGCACACACAGCAAACAAGTAGGCAGGGAGACAAAAGGAGCAGAAATGGGGAAAAGTAGGGGCAGGGACAAGAAGAGCAAAGGGATGCATGCGAGCTGAGGGCGCACGCATACTAAGGGCACAGGATTTGCTCACACAGAGGCACGTCAAGTGCACATGCACGTAGAGTACACAGGCACGTAGAGTGCACAGGCACGTAGAGTACACCGGCACTTAAAATGCAAATGCAGACATACAGTCAAAACCGACAGAAGTAGATGGAGAGAGGGCACTAGAGGTGCTGACCGAGGTCGCAGAACGACCCCCGCAAATGACAAGCAGAAGTGGGACTATAGGCAGACGGCAGGGTTCACTATCAATGCAAGCCTTTGTATTTGACCTGTGCAAAGAATTTCGGGGTCTGAGGCTCCTGCGCGGTAGACCTGGGTTGGTGCTGCTTTGCTTAAACTTGTGATCTTCAAGACCTCCTCGTTAATGCCCTGACAGAGGAGCTCCAGGCTGCAGTGCTGCCTACACAGTTTCAACATGTGCACATGCATCGAAACACCTGCTGGTTATGGAAGCTGTGGCTCCGTTCAGAGGAGCACACAGGCAAAATCCACACGAAGGCGGCTTTGCTCAGGCATCTGCCCGTTAGCGAGCAGATCTGCAGATGCTTGTGCGCTTAAGGCTCCTTCATGCAGGTGAGGTCCAAGAAATCTTGTTTACCTCTTGAAAGTACTACAAAATTTTCATGCCCATGCATGTGGATTTCTGTGGTGTGTTAGTACGTGTGTGTGCATTTGTGCTAGCCTGTGTGTGTTTATATTTAAACATGTCTGTGTGTGTATGCACAAGTGTGCGCGTGAGCGCATGCACATGTGCGTGTTCATGCGCGGACATGTGTATGCGTGTGTGTATGTGTGTGCGTGCATATGCATGTGCGTGATCGCGTGCATGAATGTGTGTGTGTATGTGTGTGTGTGTGTGTGTGTGTGTGTGTGTGTGCGTGTGTGAGCGTGTGCCTGTTTGCGTACGCGTATATGCATACATGTGTGCGAGTGCGTGTGCGTGTGCATGTGCAAGTGCGTGTGCGTGTGCGTGCATGTGCTTGCATGCGCACATTTCTGACCTTGATGTGTGGACATCTATGTGCTGCTGATCAGCCCTCCCGATCAAGATTGGACCAGGTTGGCGCAGGCTCAGGACCTTGCCACTGCTCAAGTGCAGCGCCATAGCATGCCTTAAATGCGCAAGCATGGCTTTCAATCATTTCCACCATGCTTGAGGTTTGAGCATTCATATATCATCCCTGCCTCGCCTATTAAGAGTTTAAAGATCTGGCAAAGTTCGATTTAAATTTATGTTTCATGTGAGCATTCTTGCCAACTACGCAAGATTAGCATTGCACAGGCTCGGGGGCTTGCCTGCTAGGCACTCAGGGGCTTTTTTTAGGAGTTATTCCCCTAGCTCCACATGTGCTACACCCAGAGTTATTGCCAGCAAAATATTACCCTCGCAAAGCGCACGGCCTGCTTGGAAGACAGGAGAGAGAGCTTGCACGAGCAGGGCCTTGAGCGCCAAGCCAAGGTATGGACAGATGTTCAAATGGCAGTACGACCGTGTCTACAATGTCTTAGCATGCATCTTTCAAAATGGCGGCTGTTGACAGGACATCTCCACCCCTGCAAGAATAGTCTCTTATGTATCTTATCATGCACTCTTACATGATGATAGTTGTATTTATTTTCCCTGCCGTAATGCTGGAGTTTGCTTGTTCAATAAATATCTTTGAGACAGGTCGCCCCCATCTTTGACTCAGTACAAAGCCTGCTTCTCGTGCTTCCTGAAGGATGGCCAACTCCAAGTATGAGTATGTGAAGGATTATGAGTTGGATGATAGGCTTCTACCCAACTGCTGGATTGTCGTGCGATTGGATGGCAAGGGTTTCACTAGGTAAGAACGCCCTACCAGCAGGAACAGCGCAGTGCAAGGATTGATGGTATGTGTCCGTACCAAATGCCTTCCCAGGCAGTGTCCTTGCCTTTTCTTTGACTGTTGCTCTGAAGGCCATGATTTATTGGGCTCCTTTGTACAGCTTTGCTGGGCCAAGCACCCTTGCACTGTCACCTCAGGCAGATGAGCTTTTTCTATGTGTGCGTTGAGTGCTCTCAGGTTTTGTGAGTTGCACAAATTTGAAAAGCCAAACGATAAAAGAGCTTTGGACCTAATGGACGCATGTGCGAAGGTAAATCTATCACTTGCCTGGGTAAATCAGGGTGACGTGGTGTACAGCTGATGAGCAAAATAAGTTAATGGCCTCATGCCAGCCTTGTAACCCTTTCATTTCTTGATGCTGTTGATCAGTGGAGGGCAGGTCTTTTGCAGCAAAGCCCTGTGGTATTTTATCAGCAGCTATTCAGCGACAACCCCAGACATTGCTATGCGTGTATGTGCAGGAGGTGCTGTTGGAGTTCCCGGATGTGCGTATTGCATACGGGGAAAGTGATGAGTACAGCTTTGTGCTCCACAAGTCTTCACAATTGTATGGTGAGTCCTTTTGATCAGTCTCGTTTAGCCTGGCCATCGTTCCTTGCAAGCTTCCCTAGTTGAAAAGCAGGCATGGAAGTGTCTTGAGGATTATGAGTCATAATTTATGACAGACGTTTTGGTTGAAGAAGTGGGTACATACATTTGCTGTCTTGCAGATGAGACGGGCAGCACATTTGGCCCTGTTGCAAGGCGCATAAAAGGCATGCCAAATTCTTGGGGCTGTTACTAGGTGCTTTCACAGCCAGCCACAGTTTTGGGCCCGTCAAGTTGCTGCTTGTTTTTCGATTTGAAAGATGATGATGTATCAATACGATGTTAGGCGTATTGTAAGCTGTATAAAACCATGTGCAAGGTGCGCAAGTGCAATGCACTCATGCATCTTGCCAATGTCCGTCATGCTCCTTTTCCCCCTCGTGAATGCGGAAGGGCAACAAAGAAAATGGTTTGTACATGCCTCCAACACGTAATAAATTGTTCACATTATGTTGTGCAGCTGTGATTTTCACCACCAATGCTCAGGTATGGAAACAGTTCTCATAAATTGCCACTCTTTCCACAGGCAGACGAAGCTCAAAGATCGTGTCGCTTCTGGTGTCTTGCTTTTCAGCAAGTTATGTGCGACAATGGTCAATGTTCTTCAGAAGCCAACCACTACTTGCAACTCCTATGTTTGACGGCAGGTAGGAGTAGGTAAAATGCCTGTGCCAGATTGTCTGCTCATTTCCCAGCCATACAAATGGGATGATGGGCTAAGTTTGATAATACAAAAGCTGCTCTCTACTTGGCAGGGCGGTTTTATACCCAGATATCAAAACACTGCGCGACTACCTGACATGGCGCCAGGTTGACACCCACATAAACAATCAGGTATCTCTGTCTTGAATCTAAATATAATGGAGCTAAAGAGCTACGAAGCTGTCATGTTTCCAACAAGGGCAGCATGGAAGGGTGTATTCCTCCATATAGTTGACCTGGCGTTATTGTGGCTGACAAGGGAGCTCTGATGCGTCTGTATGGTCATGAATTCGTTGATCTGTGTTGGGACGTGTCACTGGTATTGCCCGCATATGCTAAGGTGTACATATGCAGGTACTCATTTCGGAACACACCAACGCACAAGCAGGCCTTTTAAGAACACGCAATACAATGAATAATCTATGGTGTAAAGCATGTAACTCTTTTGATGATATGAGGCATGGTATGAGTCGCTCACAGTGGTTTGTAGCACTTAAGGAAGAGGGGGGGTCTGTTGTCAGATAGGTATCAGTGGCTTGATGTTGATGAAGTAACTAATGTTTTCACTGCTCTGTCTGCAGTACAATACGTGTTTCTGGGCGCTAGTTCAACAGGCTGGGCTTTCAAATGTAGAGGCCCAAGCAGCATTGAAGGTTGGGCAATACCTTACATTTGCCTGCTACTCAAGCGCCAATAATGCGTGCTGCCTGAGAGCTTGTGTCGATCACCTAGGTCCCTACATTTTTTAGCTCTTGTGGAAATTAGGATGCCAATGATTAAGTGTTCACCTGCTTCCAAGACAAAAAAGGCTTGCCACAAAAATTACATGCAAGCTGTCTGCTACTCGAATCTTTCAGGGTACGGACACAGGTGCAAAGAACGAGCTGCTTTTCAGCCGTTTTGGCATCAACTATAACAACCTGCCAGAGCAGTTCAAGAAGGTAGGCAAGCAGACTGCATTGTTGTAACCACTCGTTGCACGTTCAGAATCATTCCTGGAAAATCTAAGCAATGATGTTTGGGCAATTGCTACGTTGATGTTGGTGGTTGATCTTAACTCCCATGCACTTCGAGCGCTTTTCTTACTAGGCCACAAGTGTGGCTAGTGAAGCTTCAGATGTGTTCCTTTTCAGGCTCTATCTTAAGGTTATGATTTGATTAGACCTTGACCATGCTTAACGTTTAACAACCCTTCAGCTCAGCTGCCCTCGTTCGGCGGATACAGCTATGTAACCTAACCCAGCCTTAGACCGTGCTTAACATAAAATCACCCTCAATCACCCACATTCGGTACTTGAGGATTGCTTTAAAGAAGAAGTTGCAAGTTATTTGCTCTGGCCTTGCAAAACGTACAGTATTATTGCATGTCCCTGCCTTTTGATGATCAGGGGTCTGTTGTGATACGGCAACAGCAGGAGTTCACAGCAAAACTCCAAGATGATGGTTCACCTGTGATTCGGAAGCGGCGCGTGCCAGTTGTACTACACTGTGACATTATCAAGGAGCAGCCGTTTTGGAGGGATAATCCTGACGTATTGGCTTAGCATATTTGAGCTAGGGTGTGAAAAGAACCTCTCTTAAAGTGCAAAGATACCCCATGCATGTGTATCTCTCACATCTTGAAATTTTATCTCCCTTCTCAACCACTCTTTGTCTGTGAAACACAAGCCAATTGCTTGTGCTTTTTCCAGCTGCTCCATGCGCTTGGGATTGATGCCTTACCGCTGCCTGACAGCTTGTGCTTTGAGTTTTCTCACTCTTCTTAGCAACCTACACTTCCCCTAAAATGCAAATGTTTCGCGTCTTACGCTCGTGCCGCACATGCCGCATGTACATTTGGGCTAGTCTGCTTGTCCGTCCGGCAGGGTTGACAGCTGGGCTTGCTGATCATGACCAGCCTGAAGTTACAAGTAAAGGGGTTAACTAGTGTCCGTTCAAAGACACTCTGATAAAATGCTGAGGCAACTAATTGAAGATCAGTGTGAAGTCAAGGAGGCCACACATGAACTTTACTGCCACACTGCTGAATTGGGGACTAAGATCATCATCACTACAGGGTAAGTGTCCTCTTATTCAATACAATTATAAGGGCAGCTGGTGACTCAACTCAGAAATCCTGTAGCCCACATTGAATTGGTGGGGGCCTGTCTGCATGCACCAGACACATGCCTCTTCGTTTGCACGTATTTTGATGAGAAAGATGTAAGGTTCCAAGGCTATAGATGCCAAACGAGGGCAGCTTTGCCGATTGAGAGCCTCTATTGAGCTTCAAACCCCGTGCCTACAGGTTGCGAGGGTGGACGGTCGACTTGCCATTGCAGGTGCCCCGTTAGTTGATGAGAAAGGTATTGCATACTGACAGCCTCCTAAGTTCAAGGTTCCAAAAAGTCTAGGATGTGAGTTGGTAAAGGGATGCCAGGGCTTGCAGGTACGTTCCATTTCTACTACAACTAGTAGTACTATAGGTCAGGTTCTACAAGCAAGGCGAGGCAAGTTCACAAGAGCAAGTTTAGGGCAGAGGAAGAGTCTTTTGCAAAGTTCACTGCACAAGACTTGTGAGAGCAAGGCTTGCTAACTAGCTACTTTATGTATGTGGATTGCGTTTAAGCAGCCATTATGCTCCCCATTGACATAATTGTTGCTAGAGTGTGCTGCACTCGGCGAGAAAGATGACGTTGGTGTTTGGAGAGATAAAGAGGAGCCTGAGGCATGCTCAGAGCAAACTGGCAGGACATATCTTGTATGACTCATCATCCATGATGGCACTCCCTTACAGGCCGAGTACCTGTGACAGGGTTTCTGATAGATATACCCGGGTGCCTCTGTTTGGACAGAAAGAAGCATGTAATCTTCACAACACAAAATGTTGTGCGGCTTCAGTTGCATGCCTAAACTCAACACAGAGAGTTCCTGCTGCCAAACAAGTGGTTTGTATGGCTGTCAGGTTTGAAGCTCAGGATTCTTGCGCGGAGGTGATGTATTTAGGCCTAACTACAGACATTGCAGTTGAATTTATTGAAGGGCACCTTAGTTGTGAAGCGGTCTGCGCCTAACGGGGCTTTACTTCATTAGTGTGGGCACAAACCTCTGCAATTTGATTGGTTAAGAGCTGCTGTAAAAATTTACATTGGGGTGTTACCTCTAATAGTGCCACTCTTAAGCAGGCGAATCACGCAGACCTCAAGCTGGTGCCTCAGGCTAAAACATGTCGGGCTTTGGACGTTTTGCGCGCCTTAGAAGGACTGCAAGGCTGTGACACATATACACAAGCTTTTCCACAGGGGAACCCTATTTGTTCCTCAGATTTCACTGCTGACCTGTCACGCCGAGAGACTGCTGCATCCAAATTAGCCTCGCGGCATGGCCATAACATAAATCTGGCACTGCATAAATCTGGCGTGACAGACCTGACTCAGAATCCTTGGAGGATTTAATGAGGAAAGAGTGGAGGGACATTGCTGACATGATCCTTCTGGAAAGCGACAGCAAACTGGTGCCTCATCATTCTTAGTATGCCTGTCCCCTCCTATATCTTGAAGCTGATTCACACACTCGTACGCGGAATGGGGGTGCCCCCCTGATGCCATCTCGCTATCTGTGTCTTGACACCCCTAAGCATGTTATTAGGCATGTGAGCAGGTTCAGTTTGCGTTCACAACTCTTGTTGTGGAATCCTCCATCAGAAGATATTAGACCAGCAACAAACCAATTAGCCTAACAACCAGGCTAGCGGTTAACCCTAACTTGTGACACAGTGAGGCTCACATCTAGCAGGAGCATAATCATGACGATCATGATTATGTGTCTATCACAGATTTTGTGACAAGTACAGTTGCAAACAAGGCCCAGGGTGGAATCCACGTTTTTTCACATGGCCAGATCACATGCCAATGCACTGGGCTTATGCCCAGAAGCGTGCGCCCTACAAGTTTACAAGTTGGCTTTAATTGCCAGCCTGCAGGCCGTCAGGCTGATTGGTTTTTGTGGGCCCTACGCTGTAAATATGACGGCCAATGTGCAAGCTTGCAGCAAAAACCATGTGTGGGTAGGTAGCGTATGCCTGGGGGCGCTGCAGTGCTTCGCCCGGCTTGGAAATATGAGAAACCATTAGCAAGATTACAAATGACGAATAGGAACAGATTGTCGAATAGAAAATCGGCTTATACACTAGTCGAGAAAGAGAGTCGAATACAGTCCGATAGGCATGCAATACTAAAACTGTTGATAGGCAAGGCTCTTGGATATAGGGGGTGAAGGGTCCTGGCAACAGTAAATGACATATGCCTAATTTTGCAGCTCAGCACAAGAGCATGTGTCAGGTTATCCATTTCCAGCCTGCTTTAGGTGTCTGTTGCAAGAGTGTGCCACGGTGCGCATGCAAGTCTGCTTGATAAGGTTGTACCAAGATGTGCAGCTACGCGTATCCACAAATAATTCAGTAGCTGCCAAGGAGGAAGACAGGTTGGTCAGGGAGCTTACCAATGACATCCTGCAATAGTTAAAAGGTGCCTCCTTTCCCTCTGGTGTCGATGCACACCCAGTGAATCATGAACAATCCAACACAGTGTCAGCAGGACCCCTTTCATCCACGTTAGAGAGAGCCTCCAATGGATGCCCACATAGTTGCCGTTCAATGCGGCCATGGTTGGCATAAAACTCCCCGCAGGTCTGTGTCGAATACCGGAATGATACCTCGCTCTCTGTAGCCCGAAATGCAGTGCCTACTCTGCGAAGCAGGATTATATGATTGTGCGCATATTTGCACTTGCCCAGGCAGGCTCTTTCACCATGGACACTTGGCGCAAAAGAGCCATGCATAAACCATTTTTGCTGAGGCAATTGCATGATGCGGCAAGACAACATGGATACATTAGGATGCATGGATGCATATTTTTCACGTCATCACGCTGAAAGGATGCAGCATTAACCTGGCAATGCACTTATGTGGTGTGACGTCATACAAGCAGAAAAAAGGTGTACATCGAAACCTTTTTCAAAGGCACAGTTTGCATCCAGAAGTGATTTGTCAGTTGAGAAGCTCATTCTTTGGCTTCTAAATTGTGATTCTGATCCTTCCACTTTTCAAACGTGCAGAATTATGATTTGAAGATATTTTGTTAAAACATTTTGATAAATCACTTCCTTATTACTATAACAGCACTTCCTTATTACTGTAATGCTGTAACAGCAAGCTCTCACGATTGAATAAAGAAATGTCCTTAGGTACGCTCGTCGCACTTACCTCGAAAAGAATACTCTGTCAGCACCACCTAAGACCTGCAATTGGACACCCAACACAGGCTTAGCCACACTACTAGTTTTCTTTCCTTCTGTTATTGCTCCTCTAATGCACCAAAACTAATCATCCACTAGAAAAAAAGACTTTGAAATTTATCCCAACTTTTTTGAGGAAGGCAGCATCAGATCGACTATCCTGAAGCCACGTCAAAAGCACAAATGTTCAGGTTCTACTAACTGACCATTGTTGGAGACCCTATCACTCTGTTGTCCCAAATTAACACCTGGTTTTAAGGCCCTCAAGATCACACTTGACACCAGGAGACCTTGTCCCAGGCTTGGTATACTTTCTTTCCCTAGATTTGCTAGTGAGACAATGCCAAGTGATTGTGTGTTCTTCAAGTCCCTTGACTGCTGCAGGCCCTCTGCACAGCCAACACATATGTTCGTCATACTTTGGGGTGTATGCATCACATCACAAGAAGCAGACATACAACACTTCAAAGATTTACACACACCTCGAAGGCACTCAAGAAGCCTGTGGTGCCAGCTAGACCTGCTTCGCTCGGCATACTGCACGTTAATGAGACGAGAAGAGAACTTCACAGGAGGAATTATGGTAATGATTGAGCGTGCAAGGTACGAATGTTATTGGAAGGGCAAGGCACAAACAGATCTACCAGTCAGGCAGGGAGGAGAGCCGTCATGCAAGTGGGAAGACTGACAGCAAGCAGGAAGCGCACAAAGAATAGAGAGAATGTGTGTGTGTGTGTGTGTGAGAGAGAGAGAGAGAGAGAGGGAGAGAGAACAGAGAGACAGACACACACGGGGGGTGGGGGGAGGAAGGGAAGGAGAGAGAAAAGGAGGATTACTTGCTATTCGTGCTGTCTGACCTCTCAGTGTCCAGCCACAAAAGTCAGCTTAATATGGAAATTGTCGGCTTGAACAGCCATGTGCTAAAATAAATGAATGCTGGCAAGTTCCCACAAACGCTGGGGCCAGAAATGAAGGACCTCTATCCTTGGACCAAGGCTTAACTGAAGAGGGCACTGTTGTGCAAGCGCAAGCTATCGCTGGGCATGGGCAAGCATGCACTGCCTCTATTCAGGAGCAGCTGTAGGATTGACAAAGTCGTCTAGGGCTTCCAGTGGTCCTTAATTGGTCCTTAATTCCCCACGGCGACGAAGTGGACCACTTACAAATCAGTCAGGTCTCTGAATACGTAGCAGGTGCTCCGCCGGCAGTTGCGCAGGGTCACAGTGCAGTTGCTCTCTGCAGAGCAGGTGTGAAGTACAGACGGCGTGCAGGGCAGTCATTTGGAAGGAAGGGTAGTTCAGTGCTTGTGTGCTCAAGAAGTTTGGCAGGGTGCGCCACGCGTCATATCAGTCGCTTGGCCAAATGTGTGCAGACTAAACCGCACGAGGGGTGCATGGCAGCCTTAAAGGGGCCTTACACAAGTAAGGCCAGGTGTAATCATGCCTGAAACGGAGACCTGGAGCAGCAGCTACAAAATGATTGTGAGCAAAGTTAAGGGAGCAAGGAGGCACTCGGTGACTACAACTTGTAGTACAAGTCGGAGTTTGATCAATGAGTACGTACGCCAACACACTTGTGGCCCCACCCAGCTCCTCATGCAGCACCGCGAGGGTCATCAAAGGCTGAACTCCACAAGCTTACTTGGATGACAAGACGTCATGCCTGTCACACATCAGTTTCAGCTGCACACTTCCAAGCAAGCACCCCACCTCCAAAGAACATGTGGATTCCATTCAAAGCATCTAGTCGGCTTCTCAGCTGACAGCGCTCAGGATGTGCCTCGAGGGTGCACAAAGAGCTCCTGCTGGACCTGCAATGAAAAAAGGCACAGGCAAGCCATGATCTTTTGTTGTCGTGGTGATTCCAATTATCTTTTGAACCTTTAGATGCAGGATTTGGAAATGATGCCACAATCTGCTCGTGTATGGCAAAGAGGATACGTGCGTGCGTGTGTTTACTGTGTTGTGTGTGTACGTGTGTTTGTGCGCATGCGCGTGCGAACGTGTGCTTGTGTGTCGGTATGCGTGCGCGCGTGTGTGCGTGTGTGCGTGTGCGCGTGCGTGTGTGTGTGTGCGTGCGTGTGTGCGTGCGTGCGTGCGTACGTGTGTGCGTTTGCGTGCGTGCGTGCGTGTGTGCGTGCGTGCGTGCGTGCGTGCGTGCGCGCGCGCGCGCGCGTGTGTGTGTGTGTGTGTGTGTGTGTGTGTGTGTGTGTGTGTGTGTGTGTGTGT
>LFCJ01002715.1_pt1 | contig 12778 bp, 18 predicted proteins | sample 643141 | NCBI WGS metagenome assembly LFCJ01 (sample SAMN03766243, study PRJNA286221) | soda lake metagenome | biome: soda lake; feature: Kulunda steppe; material: water; isolation source: sample B1-Br-g2 brine of Lake Bitter-1 | place: Russia: Kulunda steppe | collected 2010-07 | reverse complement strand
CTCTCGGGGCTCATCGAATTTCCTGTTATTTTCTTCATTACTTAACTGTTGAGGCCTATTTTGTTTTTTGTTAAGGTCTCCGGTGGGTTTGTGAGATCTACTGGAAGGCCTGCTCAGGGAAGAACTTTTAGTTCTTTCTCGGAGACCGGGATTTGTTGATCTTGGCTCCTAATGAGTTCTAATTTTTCCTATTTTAAGGAGGTATTTTTGTTTGAATAAGAAAGATGTTGAGAGGCGGAGGCAGAAGATTAAGTCGGCTGTTAGCCCTGAGAATAGGGGTAATGGTTATTGGAGGGAGCAGCGCGGTGTTAAGCGTCACGGTGATAATTGGAAGCATTTTTTGGTTAAGGCTGCTGTTTTCCAGTTTTTAAGTGATCAAGGTCATGAGGTTTTGACTGAGGTTGAGATTCATGAGGGTTACAAGGTTGATGTTTTGGATGCTGAGACTGCCTTGATTTATGAGATTGAGACAAGTTTAACTAAAAAGACTCGTAGAAGTAAGTTAACGCGTTATTTGGATCCTGATACTGATTTTGGTAGAGCTGTAGAAGATATAGTTTTTATTGATCCGACCGAGTTACCTGATGATATCCAAGAATTGAAGGAAGAAATTGAGGCCTATCTGACCTATTAAAGAACGAAAAGAAAAAATATATTTGATCTGAAAGTTTTTTAGAATCTTTTTTATCTTCTGAACAGGTTGTTTATCGCTGATGATGCTCTTTCTAGGCCTCTGTTCATGGTTTCTCTAACTCCTCGTTCAGGGGTTTTTTCTTCGGTGTCGATCTCAAATGGAGGGGTTGACTCAGTTTCAGGTTGTTCTGTCTTTGGATCATTCTCTGTTTCTGCTTCATCGACTGGTTCTTCTGTTACTGGTGCTTGGATTTCTTTTCCTGTTTGAGGGTTTCTACTATCTGTCTCAGAACCTGTTTCTTCTTGTTCTGCTACTGGGCAGCTTCTACCCCAGCAGTATATTTCGCCGTCGGATTCTATCTCTGTTGAAGGAACTTCACAGCTTCGTCCCCAACAGTAAACAGGGATCTCTACATTGCTCTCCATGAGGTTGCTTGGTAGTCTGCAATGTTCTCCTACACAGTAAGTCAGGTCTACGTCGCCAAAGTGGTTATCCATTGAGGCTTCACAGCTTCTGCCCCAGCAATAAATGCTTCCTTCGCTGGTTATTTGAGCTTCAGATGGTGTTTCGCATCTCTGTCCCCAACAGTATATTGATCCATCGTTCAGTTCGGCTTCTGAAGGCGCCTCGCAACTTCTGCCCCAGCAGTATACTGTTCCATCTTCTAGAACTCTTTGTTCTACTCTATCGCTTTCTTCTCTTACGGGTAAAGGCTGAGATGGTTGGGAGATTTCTCTATCGGTTTTTAGTTCTGCCATTTTCTGTGCAGCATTCCTTACTTCATCCCCACATCTATTGTCTCTACATTGGACTGCTATACTCACTAATGAAGCTGTCTGCGATTTACTCAGGGAAGAATCTACATCGTTTAAAGCTGCTCTTTGCAGCTCTAACATTTCCCTGGCAGTTTGTTCGCCTGCTTCTCCTGCTTCAATCTCTCTTTCAGAACGGTGAATACCTTCTTCTAGGCTGTTTCTCAAGCTCTCAAGTGAAACAGCAGTTCTATCAAACTCTCCGTTTGACGCAGAACTTCTTATCTCATCAATTAAAACTGATTTCTCTTCGTTTCTTTCAATCATTGATTCACAATAATCGCCTGAAGACTCACATCTATCCAAATTAGACCTTAACTCATTGATACTAGAGCTCAAACTCTCTAAATCTGTGTAAAGGCCTTGAGCTTCAGCTACAGTACATGAACTATCCTGGCATAAGGCTCTGTCACTGTTTTCAGCAGCTGCTACTCCAATAAAAACTAGAGATAGGGCTACCAGTGTTAAAATTCTTTTCATAGCGAAAGCTACAATATAAAATAAATCTTTATATTTCTATCTGTTAAAAAGAAAAAAATTTTTTATTGAGGCCTAAAAGTTAAAATAAGGTGTTTTAATCTTCTGAAGCCTCTTGTTCTTTCTCAAACATCTTTGGAAGCTCTTCCAGTACGTGGTCTACAGCTTTTTTGTCGGTTGGAACTGTGAATCTTTTCTTGTAGACTGGTTCTTCGTCGTTGTAGTAGCCTGTAGCTACTTGGATAAAGCTGTTTTCGTCTCCGTTGTCTTGGATTGCTTTGTTTCGGCTGACTTCTACAAATTTTTCTCCTGGGAAGTTTCCGTAGTCTCGTCTTTCTTTTTCAATTGTCTCGAACTGTACCATGATACAGTTTTTGAGGCCTTAGTTATTTGTAGATTCTGTTTCTAGCCATTCTTCTGCCCATGTATTGATTTCTGTGAATACATTTTCCAGTGATAGGCCTTTTTCTGTGAGTTTGTAGTATGATGCGATTGGGTCTTTTTCTACTCTTTTTTCTACTATTTCTTCTTTTTCGAGTTCTTTCAGGACTCTTGAGAGTGTTCTTGAGGAGGCCTGTGTTGATTCTTTGATTTGGTTGAATCTTTTTTCTCCGTTCATGAGGTCGTTTATTATGATTAGTTTCCATTTGCTTCCGATGGTTTCGAAGCTTTCTATGACTTTGCATGGGCCTTCTGTCATAGGTTACATATCTGTCTCCTAACTTTTTATATTGGTTTGTATATGAACTAGATAACATTATGAAATCTGAGGATTTGAATGAATTACGCAGAGAAGCAGAAGAAAACCGACAACCAAGTCATGATATCACTTCTCTACTTTACCATAGGTGGAGTCCAAGAGCTTTAGGCCAAGATATGAGTGAAGATGATTTGAAATCTTTATTTGAAGCAGCACGTTGGGCGCCTTCAAGTTACAACAACCAGAGCTGGAGATTCATTTATGCAACGCACGAAGACGAAGAGTACAAAGATTTTGCCGATATTTTGAATGATTTCAATGCTGGATGGGCAGAGCCAGGATATGCACTTATCGTAGTGGCTTCCAGAAAGACTTTCGACCACAACGGAGAGCCTTCAAGAACCCACAGCTTCGATACAGGCGCTGCATGGCAGAACTTCGCATTAGAAGCAACGAAAAGAGGCCTAGCAGCTCACGGAATGCAAGGACTAGATTACGAAAAAGCCAGGGAAGAACTTGGAATTCCTGAAGAGTTCGAAGTCGAGATGATGATCGCTGTAGGCAGCAAAGAAGATGAAGAAAGCTTAGATGAAGATATCAGGGTTACTCCTAACTCCCGTAAAGAGCTAAGTGAAATAGTTTCAAAAGGAAACTTCAGCTTCTAAAAATATTTTTTCTTCTCTCTTTTTTATTCCTTCGAATTAAACAATATTTTATGTCTGTTATCCGTGGAGTTACCGTAACTATAATTCTGAGTTTTATGTTGTTGACCACAGCTTCAGGAGTCTTCATCTACCTGATTTCAGGCTATCCGAATCCGGAAGTTGAGAGCTTCCAAATTAATTCAAATGATACAGGAGAAGAGCTAATAGCGAACGTTGAGGCCTCAGTAAGAAATATAGGTGGAGAAGGAGAGGTAAGAGTCGAGGTCAGATCTTTGAATGAAAGAGATGCAGTAATTGACTCACGTGCTCAAACTGTTTTCATGGCCCAGAATGAAACACGAGTATTCAGTGAAACATTTAACGCGGATGACGCTGACAATATAGGTTTAGCGGTTTTCGCGCCTGGAAGGCCTCAAGTAATTAGAGATGAGTCAGAGTTATTTGAAAGGATCGAAAGATAAAAGAGTAAGAACTATAATTTGGAAACATGGTTGATGCGACAAACTTTGAATCCCGTAAAGGAGAAAGCTTCAAACCTGATTCTCTAGCTGTTATCTTCAGGGAAGGCCAGTTAGTTATGGATTTCAAAAAGACCTCGCCTAGACTGGATCAGTCAGGGAGCGATAAAATACAGACAGTAGTATCGGAACATAACCCGGTTGTTGTGAACCCAAGGAAAGCTAAAGCATTTTCTAAGCTTCTTGAAAAAAATATTGAAAGCTATGAGGAAAAGTACGGGGAAATAGAGCTAAATGAACAGGAAGAGGAAACAGAAGATCAGGAAGAGCAGCAGGATTACATCGCCTAAAAAAATTAATTTAACTCTAGGCCTCCAATAAGTATTTGGGGGAGAAGTTTTTCTTTGGAAAACACTGTTATAGACGACGCAAGAGTATTAACAGCAGATTACTTGCCGAACAGAATGGTTCATAGAGACAATGAAAGAGAGGTCATAGCGTCTAACCTAAGGCCTATACTGGATGATCAGCCGCCTATAGACATGCTAATATATGGGCCGCCAGGCACAGGAAAGACGGCGATGGCAGAATATGTTGTCAATGAACTGGAAAAGCATTCTCCTAACCTTTTAACAGGTATAGTCGACGGCTTCGGACAGCCCAGCCGGTTTGAAGTATATTACAAACTGCTTAGAGACATGAACGAGTTTGTGACGCGCGGCGGTACGTCAACTGAAGAGCTGGTTGATAAGTTTGAGCAGAAGGCCTATAATGCGCCAATGGTTATAGTAGTAGATGAAGCAGACCAGATTAAAGATGAGAAAGTACTTTATGATCTTTCAAGGTTCCAAAACGCTGCAATTATTCTGATAGCAAACCGTGAAGACGTATTTGTTGATATGGATGACAGGATAAGATCTTCATTCTCCTCAATAGATGAGATAAGGTTTAAGGCCTACGATGATAGGGAGTTAGTAGATATTCTTGAAGACCGGGTAGAGTACGGTCTTAGAGATGGTGCAATCGAGAACTCTAATCTTAAATTTATAGCTTCAAAGTCCGGAGGGGATGCAAGAGTCGCAATCTCAACCTTGAGAAAAGCAGCACAGAAAGCTGAAAGAGAAGGAATGGAACAGATTAATAGAGAAGTTGTGAAGGAAAGCTTCTCAGATGCTGTCAAAGACAACCGATCAATCTCTTTAAAGAAGTTGAATGATGATCAGAGAAAACTTTACGATATCCTGAAAGAAGAGAAAGAGCTTCCATCACGCGAGCTTTTTGAGGCCTACAAAGAAGAAGTAGAGGAGCCGCCAACAGATCGAACACTGAGAAGATATATGAAGAAGATGGAGTCTTACGGTCTTGTCGAAGCAAAAGGCTCAACCAGAGATCGAAAATATATGTTAAAGGAGTGAGCAAGGTTTTATTCTATAGAATCCCTAAAATAAAATTATGGATATTCAGCTTCTAATCCTAGTGCTTCTGTTCGTCGTGACAGGTGCAATAATTAAAGGCCTTGCAGGTTTCGGTTTCGGCATACTAGGCACAGCGCTTCTAATGAACTTCGTAGATCCTTCCATTGCTATTACTGTCATGATTTTACCAATGTTAGCTGTTAATATTCCTTTGATTTTGGAGGCAGAGTTTCCAGCTTTGAAAAGCTGTGTAAAAAACTTCAAATTTTTCCTTTTGACAGGTCTTATAGGCTCTGTAATAGGTGTCTTGCTCGTAGATTTTTTACCAGTTAATCTTCTTGCGGTTTTAGTGGGGTTCCTAGCAGTTTTTTACGTCTATATTAAACAGGATTTAGTTTACAAGCCTGAAGCTCACGTTTCTAAAACTTTTACTGAGAAATGGCAAAGTCAGACAGTCATAGGGCTGTTCTCTGGAACAGTCTTCGGTGCCTCGAACATAGGACTGATGTTTGTAAGCTATCTCGATCGCTTAGAAGTAGATAGAAAAACTTTTGTAGGGCTTTTATCACTTCTAATACTCTTTGCCACGGTCTTGAGAGCCTCGCTTTCACTCGGTACAGGCCTGTACAATTTGGAATTATTGATTATTTCTTTACTGGCTTCTGTTGCAGGCGTTATATTTGCTGAGCTCTCCGCGAAGCTAAGTCATAGTGTTGATAATATTTATCTGAAGTATCTGACTTTGATTTTGATCTTGGTTTCAGGGCTAAGAATACTCTGGAACAACATAGTTTCATTCTAGTATATACTCTATGAGAGATGGATATGTGGACTGGAAAAATGCTTACTTTAACATTGGAATTCAATTGGATAATTCAAGAAATGATTCTATAACTCCCTTTTCCAAGAATAGCGCCATCATGTCTCAAGAAATTTTTAGATAAGTTTTACTAAATTGTTTGTAATAGTTTGGTTGATAAACTTAGAGAAATAAGATTTTAATATGACGAGGGTTTTAATCACCGGTCCTACAGGAACAGTTGGTGAGGCTTCTGCCAAATATTTAGCGGATAAGGGCTATGAAGTTGTTGGAGTAAGTAGATCGGTCAGACCTCAGGAATATTTTGCTGAGACTGCGAATCTAGACTTATTAGACACAGAAGACGTTGAAAAGCTGGAAGAGTTAATGATGGACTGTGATGCAGTTTTTCATTTAGCTTGGAATCTTTCGGAAGAAAACTTTGACACTGGTACAAAATGGAAGGGAAATATAGAGATTTTCGAAAACGTTTTGCAAGCTGCAAAAGATACCGAGGTCCGTATATTCATTAATGGATCATCGATTCATGCAGGAACAGGTGATATCAAGGCCTACACTGTTGAGGCCTCGCTTGAAGATACTCCGGAACCTTACCGCTCAAGCATCGATCCTGAAAATAGTTTTGATTTAAGGAAAGATAGGCCTGAGAAGCTTCTATCTCCATTAGAGGATAATCCTGATAGTCCTTACGGCGAGTCCAAAGTTGAGACCGAGCATCGACTGAGAGAAGAAGTAGATAACGGATTTTTTGATTTAGGAGTCAGTATCAGAATAGGAGGAGTAAATGAAGAAGATAAATCTGAGCTTGAAGGAGAGCCCTACTACTCTAGCCTTTATTGGAGTCACAGAGATCTAGGAAGAACCATCGAACAGATAATTGAATCTGATCTCCAGAAAAAGAATGGTTACCACCAGTTTTATGGAGTTTCAGATAACGAAGGAAGAATATTCTCTATAGAGAATCAATTTATAGGAGAGAACTAATCAATGGAAAAGAAAAGAGTTGGAGTCATCGGAGGAGGTATCGCGGGCCTAGAAACAGCTTTAAAATTAGAAGGAAAAAATTTTGACTTAGATCTCTATGATCCTGAAAGTGAATTATTATTTTATCCAGCTAGTCATAGAGTGATTGAAGGATACTCAGCAAATAAAATCAGTATTAACTATGAGAACAAGTTCAAAGACCGGAGTATTAGGCATATTCAGGAAGAGGTCACCGGGTTTAATCCTGATACTAATGAGATAAAGACTGAAGAGGCCTCAAATATCTATGATTACATCGTCCTAGCTCCTGGTGCCGAAACAAACTATTTCGGATTGGATAAAGGCCTTACAGATACTTTGAAGTACCGTGAAGATCTTCACCATATTCGAGAAGAGATAGTAGAGAACGGTGTTGAGGAAGTTGTGGTTGTTGGCGGTGGAGCTACCGGGGTAGAAGCGGCTTCAGCGCTCCAAGAGGCCAGAGAAAATGAGGGTGCTGGTTTCAGTATTAGACTGGTTGAGGCTAATGACAGAATACTTTCTAGAAAGTCTGAGAAGCTCAGCAGGAAGGCCTCTAAAGTCTTGAGAAAAAACAGTGTAGAGATCGAGCTTGAAACAGTTGTTACAGAGATTAACTCAACCGGTGTAGTCTCGGAGGATAAAGAGTTTCCTGCTGATGAAGTAATTTGGGCTGGAGGCCTCAAAAAACATTCTCTGATTGAAGAATCGGATATTCCTCAAGATAAGATCGGTGTAAAAGTCGATGAGTTTCAAAGGGTTGAAGGTTTTGAAGATGTTTTTGCTGTAGGTGACTGCTGTTCTTATGAAGGTTCTCAGGCCCGAGCACTTTACGCACTATTTGAAGCTAAGGCCTCCGCAAAGAACATTAAAAGGTCTGAGAAGAATAAGAAGTTGAAGTCAAGAAGCATACCTTACGACCCTATCATAGTTTATTTGGGGGAAGGTAAATCTGCTTTAGAGTTCAAAAAACTTGTTTTAACAGGCATTCTTCCTAGTATGATGGAGAAGATAGGTATTGAGAAAAGGTATATGTGGACACGTAAGTACCTTTTCTAGAAAACTTTCTTTTTTAGGGCTAAACTGGTTTCCGGACATTCGGACAGCTCCAAATCGGTTTAAATAGGACTCAGCGATAATATTAGCTTGAAGCGATTTCCCGGAGGCCTAACCTTGGGGGAGGGGATGCCTATTTCTAAATCAGTACTAGAAGCTCAGACACCGAAAATAGTGAATGGCTGGAATCTTGTCGAAACAGAGACAGCTTTAGCATTTCCAGCACTGATCAAAAACCTTGCTGTGAACCATGATAAGATTCTATGGATAGACTCGTCTAACCAGGCTAAAACCCATTTCTTTGAATCAAGGCCTGAACTACTTGAAAAAATTTATATTGCAAGAGCCTTTACAGCACTACAGCACCATCAGTTATGCAAAAATATAGAAGAATACGATTTGATCGTCGTACCAGAAATTGACAAGCTATACGAAGAGAGCTCACTGTACTCCAATGAAAAAGCCCGGTTGTTCAAAAGTATGCTAGAAGAACTTACTGGGAAGATACTGTACTCTATATCTACAGAGATTGGTTTCAGTGCTGTAGACAGAGCTGATAACACGATCAAAGTTGAGCAGACTGATCAAGGCCTTAAGTTCTCACAGAAAGACAGGGAAACCCGTATCTACGCAGACAACACTGGACTTCAAACTACTGTACCGCTTTACGAGGAGGTGAAAGAAGAGAGATGGGAAGAACCAATCAAACCTATCGAAACAGGCTAGAAAACCTGAAAGAAAGCTTCAAACCCTTCAAAAGAGCGCTCAGAAAACAGGACAAAAAGTACCTTGACTCACTTTGGGAGAAAGCTTTCTACCACGCATCAGCCTCAAGCTACATGAACCCTCGTAACCCAGCAGAAACCGCTTTGATTTCAATACAGGTTGAACAGGAAAAAGAAATCCATAGATTAGAGAAGAGAATGGAGAAACTGGAAGAAGAGATAGAATGTTCAAGGTAGATTTTCAGGGAGAGAAAGCGGTAGAATGGAGTAGAAAAAACGGAAACTTAGGTAGAGAAGAGAAAGTTTACAGGCCTACAGTTTACATTTCAGGGAAAAGAGAGTTTTTGAAGAGGATCAGGTCTGAAACCGTAGGTAGGAGTTATGCTTCCCAGTTTGAGGAGTGGCGCACCTCGCCTGGAAAAACACCTGAAAAAGTCTTGAGAATCGACTTGAGAAAGCAAGAGGACTTTAAGAGTTTCAGGAATTATCTTAGGTCTGAGTATTCGAGGCCTGAAATCAGGTTTTTCCACGCAGGTTTAACTCCTCAGTTCAAGTACTGTCTAGAACAGGGTAGAAGCCCGGAGATTGAAGGAGATCTGGATATTTTGAGGCTGAGCCTTCCAAGAAGTAGAGCGGCTGAAAAAAGTTTGAAAGACCTGGAGATCGACGGCAAGAGGTACAGTTCTGAGTCGGCTGCTTTAGATGTTTTAACCGAAAAGTTTTCTGGTGAAGGACCTGACGTTTTGAGAATCAGTAGAGCCCAGGTCTTGGAGCTGGTTGAAAGTAAGACAGAGTTCAGTCTGGGAAGAGATTCAGGCCTGAAAAAATTAGCGGGGGAAAATACTGTTACTGCCTATGGTAAGACTGTTCATTCTCCTAGCCGTTACAGCGTTTCCGGGAGAGCTGTGATCGATGAATCTTCAAGCTTTATGCTTTCAGAGGCAGGAATGAAAGGCCTCTACGATCTTGTCGGGCGAACCTGGAAGCCGTTGCAGGAAGTAGCATGGGGAAGCATCGGAAATATTTTGACAGCGATAGAAATACGCCAGGCCTACAATAATAATATTTTGACTCCGTGGAAGAACTGGACTCCGGAAAAGCCGAAAAAAGCCTCAACTATGCGGAAAGCAGACCGTGGAGGATTCATATTCAATCCAAGGCCTGAGGTCTACCGAGATGTCCACGAAATGGACTTCGCCTCACTATTCCCAAACATAATGGTGAATAAGAATATTTCGCCGGAAACAGTAAACTGCAACTGCTGCAACAACTCCAAAGTACCGGAACTTGATTATTCTATCTGTGAAAAACAGATAGGCTTCATACCACATGTTCTAGGCCCGATAATACACGACCGTTCAAACTTCAAACAGAAAGAAACGGAGTACAGTGACAAGGCCTCAAAAGCGTTAAAATGGATTCTGGTCTCCTGTTTCGGTTACATGGGACACGCACACGCCAGCTACGGAGCCATCGAATGCCATCAGGCGATCCAAGCCTTTGACAGAAAGATCATGGTTGAAGCCAAAGAAATGCTAGAGGAAGAAGGTTTTGAGATAAAACACGGTATTATCGACAGTATCTGGGCGTCAGGAGAAAACGTAGAAGAAGCCTGTCAAAAAGTTTCTGAAGAGATAGGAATAGAATTAGAACATGAACATCATTTTGAATGGATCGCATTCGTCCCAAGAAAGAACTCTGAGATATCAACCTTGAACCGTTACTTCGGCAAAACAGTAGAAGGAGAAACAGTTACAGCAGGTATAGAAGTTGAACAAAGTTCGACGCCAGAAATAGTGAAGAAATGCCAGAAAGAAATGATAGAAGTAGTAGAAGAAGACAGAGAACAAGCCTTAGAAATACTTGAAAAATATGTTGAGAAAGTCGAATCAAGCCTAGTCAAGGAAGAAGACCTGGTAATCGAGAAAAAGATTACAAGAAATCCAGGAGACTATAAATCAGAGAATAGAAGTGCTGAAGCCGCTAAGAGAATGAAGAGAAAAGGCATAGACATCAGAGCAGGGCAGAAAGTAAAATATATTGTAAGAGACGCAAATTCAAGGCCTAGAGTACTACTGAATAACGAAGAAATAGACAGGTATGACAAAAATTTCTACGTTGAAAAACTGGAAGATGCTGCAGAACCAGTTTTGAGGCCTTTCGGATATAGTAAAATGGAGAAAAGAAATGTTAATTCTATTTTAAACAGCTTTTAGAGCTCTTTTGCCCATTCGTATCCTTCGTCTTCCAGTCTGTGAGCTAGTTCTGGGCCTCCGCTTTCCACTATTTCTCCGTCTATCATGACGTGTACATGATCAGGTTCTACGTAGTCTAGGATTCTCTGGTAGTGTGTGATCATGAGGAATCCTCTGTCTTGATCAGCCAAGTTGTTGATTCCGTTAGCTACTACTTTCAGTGCATCGATGTCGAGGCCTGAGTCAATTTCGTCGAGAATCGCGTATTTTGGCTGAAGTACTGCTAACTGTAGGATTTCGTTTCTTTTCTTTTCCCCGCCTGAGAAGCCATCATTCAGGTAACGGCGTGCGTATTCTTCATCCATTTCAAGCATTTCCAGAGCATCTTCCATTCTTTCACGGAACTCGGACTGCTTGATAGGTTCTTCGCTGTTTTCTTCTCTCTTTGCGTTGATTGCTTCTCGCAAGAACTCTGCTGTGGAGATACCGGAGATCTCTGAAGGGTACTGGAATCCCAGGAATAGGCCTTCACGCGCTCTTTCATCTGTTTCTTCATCTGTAACGTCTTCGCCATCTACAATTATTTTTCCTGAGTCGATTGTGTAGACTGGGTTTCCCATCAGTGATTTACATAAAGTACTTTTTCCTGATCCGTTAGGCCCCATTATTGCGTGGATTTCTCCAGGTTCAATCTCTAGGGAAACTCCTTTCACGATTTTCTGGTCTTCTACAGATACTTCTAGGTCTTTTACTTCCAAAGTCATACTGAATTTTTAGGCCTAAAGTTTCTTAATTAGAATCCTTTACCAGTTTCATCGCTTTCTCAGCAGCATCGATAATTTTCGGTGACTCCATCTCGTCTACATGAGAGTCCATTTCTTCGATACTCCAGAAACGTGCGTCTTCAGCGTCATCTCCAGGCCTTATCTCTCCTTCAACATCTTTAAATGATACTGTGTAGGCGTTACCTACAACATACTTGTCTGGGTGTTCTAGTTGAATTGTTGCCACCAGTTTCAGGTCTTCAGGCCTGGCTTTCAGGCCTGTTTCTTCTTCTAGTTCTCTTGCTGCGCCTTCCTCTGGTTTCTCATCGTATTCGAGGTATCCTGCGGGGTAGCTCCAGGTTCCTTTGTTGGGTTCGCCACCTCTTTTGATCAAAAGCACTTCTTCATTTTTTACAACGAATACGCCTCCGACTGGTACAGAGTTACGGTAAACAAATTTGCCACATTTATTGCAGTAGTATCTTTCTCTTTCTTCTTCAATCTTTTTTGAAAGCTCTGAGCCGCATCTGTAGCAGTAGTTAAGATTTTTCATCTTTTACACCTTTTTGTAAGGTTTCAAGGCCTAGAAGTGCGCATTTCATTCTCATAGGGCTTACATCAATACCTAACTGGTCTAGCATCCAGTCTTTATCAAGCTCCAATATTTCTTCCTTTGAAAGGTCTTTTGCTTCTTCTGTGAGAATTGATGTTGATGCTGTGCATATAGCGCAGGCATCGCTCTCGTGTTTTATCTCTGATAAACGGCTTTCAGTTATTTCTGCGTAAATCGTTAGGTGGTCTCCACAGCTAGGATTTTCGCCTTCTCTAACTAAATCAGAATTTTCTATGTTACCTTCATTCCGGGGATTTTTGTAGAGGTCAAGTATTTCGTCTCTATACATCGAATATTTTCACCGCTTCTCTAACTCCTTCCAATAATTTCTCCACGTCATCATCACCGTTGTAGATGTAAGGTGAGGCCCTGACAGTACCTGGTAAATCAAACTCTATGTGTTGTGGCTGGGCGCAGTGGTTCCCTGCACGGACCGCCACGT
>LFCJ01002714.1_pt1 | contig 12781 bp, 22 predicted proteins | sample 643141 | NCBI WGS metagenome assembly LFCJ01 (sample SAMN03766243, study PRJNA286221) | soda lake metagenome | biome: soda lake; feature: Kulunda steppe; material: water; isolation source: sample B1-Br-g2 brine of Lake Bitter-1 | place: Russia: Kulunda steppe | collected 2010-07 | reverse complement strand
ACACACACACACACACACACACACACACACTCACACACGCACACACATGCACACGCATGCTGGCACGCGTGCACACACACACACAGCACACAGCACACGGTACACGGCACACAACACGCGGCATCCGGCACACAAAAACACACACGCACACACAAACCCACACGTACTCGCACACATGTGCATGCCTGCAGACTCGCGTGTACCTGCCCTTGCATGTAAAAGTTTGCACAAATGCACTCACATGTGCACACAGATAACACATATTAAGTGCATGGGCATCAGTTGACATTCGGTTCCTTATCCAAACTTGTCCAAAAAGATAACTTTGCCTGTCTCTGCAGGGCCAGCTTGACATTTTTATGCCTTATCAGAAGCTCTACATCTACCACACAAAATTTTGTTTCCTCATCGTGGGCTACTGCCGAGTTCGCAAGCGCTATGCACTCCTGGAAATTGTCCGCCAGGATGGGCAAAGCCTGCAGGCCAGGGAAAAAGTGTGTTCTTGCAGCCTCGGTGAGGTGAACGCAATCTTACGCCAAGCTCACATGGACACCCAAGATGTGGGAGGCCTCCAGTTCGTCACCAAGGTGTGGCCTGTCAGCCAAGTGGCAGCATGAACAAAAGCAACATGCCTCATGCTGCTGTTCTCCTGTTCTTTGAGTGCTAAATAAAGTGAGGCCTCAATTCGCTGCGTCAACTAAAGCAGAAACCACATCGTGCTGTGCCTGCAGGCGTATGGCATCATAGGCTGCATACGCTTCACGTCTGGCTTCTATCTGCTGATTGTGACTCGCAAGGCTCACATGGGCAGTATCAGAGGTATGCTTCCAGTCGTGCTTCAATTGTCTTTATGTCCATGCGCTGCGCGTGCGTATGCATGTGTGCACGTAGGTGCGTGGGTGCGGGCGCACGTGCGGGCGTGTGCGTATGAGCGAGCGCGCATGTGTCCTTATGTTGGTGTTGCGTGCTTGCATATTCCCATGTGCCTCTTCCACCATTTGTTTTGGGAGCTTGCACTGTGTTAACTGTTTCCAAACACAGTGGAGATAGCGTGATGCTGACAACACATGGTGTAACAAAGGCCATGGGGATGGTTAATAAAGCAACAACTATTTTAAACATCCTCTTTACTCCACCACAGTAACAGCAGGGCCGTGTAGCTTTACATGATTTTCTGCTTTTGACTCTGCATGGGGTGACACATGCCCTGTCCTTGTGGGCCTCTTGAATGCAAGCACAAGTCTTGGCAGCTGAGATGGTGATGGTTATGCAGCACAGGGCGCGTGTGTGATGCCTGTTCCATCTGGTGCAGGGCATAAGGTTTACCGTGTAGATGGTGTGGCTCTCCTGCCCTTGGGTGCTGCAGCAGGCGTGTCTCAGCAGCAAGATACACCCGAGGAGCGGCGCTACAGGTGTGGGCGTGCGTATCTGGGTACGCATGCATGTGTGTACGTGGAAGCAAGCGTGCTAGATGTTGAAGAGAGGGCGGGCCTTGGATAGAGGATACGGGTGTTGTAACATGTGGATACAATTGTGAAGGTGTGGATTGCTGAGAGGGTGGCGTGTTTGTGGAAGGAGATGGGTGGGTTGATGCAAATGGGTGTTTAGGGGGGGGAAAGGGGGGGCAGGGTGTGCATGCCGGCATAGAGTGTGAGGATGCTGAGCTCTGCAGTGCCTAAGCGGTGCGCTCTCTTTCCTATAGCACCCAAATGCGCGCTTCTGAAGGCTACAGGGAGCTCAATTCCCAATGTGCCCAGCTGAGGCGTTGACAGGGCTCATCTCTGTGTGCCGTGCCAAGGGCTTCAGGGAGCCCATCTTATGAGGGCTCCTGTGCGCCCCTGCAGAGCCCTCCATGCCAATGAGAGGAATCTGTGACCCTTCACTCTTCACCCCAGACATGGAATTTCATGGGCCGATGGGCTTCGAGCTTGTAGGCCAGGGCTCATGGCGCACCAGCTGCAGCTTCTCACACACGCGTGTGTGCTGCGGCTGACAGGAAGCTGCTCATGGGAGTGGACTTGACCAAGGGCTTCTACTTCTCCTTCACCTACCACCTGGCGGCCACGCTGCAATGCAACTACCAGGCGGGGCTTGCAGGCGCTTATGCAGCAGCTGCCGCGACAGCCACCCAGCCCGGCCAGCCTGGCAGATCAGGTGCAGTCGATAAGGGCAGGTGCTCTGGTGTGGTGCGTCCCATGGCAGCTGCCGCTGCTTACAGGCCAGTGTATGCCTTGTGCGCCTTCACGCAGGTCGCCAGGCAGGCTTCGCCTCATCCGCCTTCAGCTCTGCAGACTTTGACAGCATGTTTGTGTGGAACAGCTTCCTGACGCGCACCCTGCGCAGTGCCTTGAACTCAAATTTGTGGGTGGTGGCGCTGGTACACGGCTTTTGGGACCAACGCCAGCTGTCAGGTAAGCGACGATTCCAGGCCTCATTGACTCACAGAACACCTCATTCAAACCAGGCATGCAAGCTGTACAAACAAAATGCATGCCCAAAGCAAATGTCTACTGAACAAGCTTGCCTGACCACAGTTTCTTGGTGCTGATTGCATTGGTTTGCTTAAAGCCGGAGGAACGCCATAGCTCCAACAGGTTGAGCATCACATTCCTCACATTTCTCTTGCCTGCCAAACTCATCATATCAGTGTGTATAGCCTGATGCACCTTTAATACCTGTTTATCCCACTACTCTGCGCCACACGCCTGCTCAGTGTTTGGGCGACCAATCACGCTGACTTTGCTGGCACGCCGGTCTCGTCACTTTGCTGGCACGCGTTTCAAGAAGCGGGGCATCAACGACCAGGGCAAGGTGTGTGTCATGTTGCGGTTGGATGATGTTGCAAATAGTTCAGGTCACGTTGTGTCCAGCGCATCAGCGTGGGTAGCAAGATGGAGTGTCTCGCTGAAGGTGCTACACACTAAGTCACTGGTGTGGGGGTCGCCAAAGCAGGCGTAATACGGTGGTAACCGGGACATGGGGGAATGGGAGCACAATAGGCAAGTGACGCAGGGTGCACTGCTAGCACGGTGCACGGCCAGCAACCTGGTCGCCTTCCTGTTCTGTACGGCCGCAGTTCAGTGTCCAGGTATGATAGTAGTTGTATTTTGAAGCACACATGGTCGGTTTTCAACTGGCTGATACTTGGACAGCGCTGGAGGCCTTTCTTGCTTTTTAGCCACTGCCACTCAAACACATATTGGGACCTCCATTAACCCCAGAGAGCCGTGCGAGGGCAGCTATGCGCCCACAACTCAAGCACGGTATACCGCACTTGTTTGGAAACCTTGCACCCTGACGAGTCGTGTGCAGAAGGTTTCTAGGCACACCCACTATGGTTCAAGACCTGACCCCTCCGCCTGACGTACTTTGCAGGTTGCCAATGAAGTTGAGACTGAGCAAATCCTGGACGCCGGAGTTGATTACCGCACAGGCCTGCCCCTCATTTCATCCCTTGTCCAGGTCAGAGGGCAAATGCACCCTATCGCCTTGTTGTTCCAGACCCCAGATACACAGGTCATGATAACCTTGTCCCGCTGCATGGGTTAAGGAGCGGTGCAGCTGCTTCTGGCCGATACAAGGTGACTTGCATACATTCAAGCCCCCAGAGACTTTATGGCATCCTTGCTGATGCTCTGCACATCAAAATCTCGAACCTGCAGCACCCCTCTTGTGTCATTACGGTGTCAATCACTTGCGCCACCAGCTGTGCAAAGCCATACGACTTCACATCGACCTAGGGCATTTCGGATTGGCCCGCATGCTTCAGAGCGATTGACATTGGCCTGCGCTGCTGCTGTTTTTTGCAGCTTCGAGGCTCTGTGCCACTGTACTGGAGTCAGCAGACGTCAGCACTCAGTCCCAAGCCAGAGATCATCCTCCAGAACTTTGACCCGATGTTTGAGGTGCGGCAGGGTGGGCCTAAGGCCACTGCTCTGTGCCCGTGCGTGGCTTAGGCACAGAGGCTGCTCAGCACACATACCTGGTGCAAGCACAGGGGCTGCTCTGTACCCAAGCCCAGCGCAGGCTCCAGAGCAAGGCCGCCTGTGTGCAGGGGCTGGCCGCGGCTGCTTCCAGCTGCAAGAAGGATCAACACACCTGGAGCATCCCCCGCCTCTTGCTTGAAGCAAGCAGCGTCGGGCGACTCATGACAGCCAGCAATCGTGTACTCAGAAGCCAGGCTGCCGCTGACAGCAGGGCATGGACATTTGCAGAGTGTATATGTTCAGCTGCGAATAAGGAGAGGGGTCAGGCTTGCTGCATGTGGGCTGATTCAGGGTATAGCCTTAAACAAACTTCATGCACCTCAATCCGTCTGCCTGCACTGCGCCCCTTCATCTCACCGTCCCTCCCTGATCACTGGTTTCTAAACCCGAGTCCATCCTCGCTGTTCCTTTTGATCATTCTTTAATTTGCTGCCTGTGATGACGTCCGCAGCGCAGGCCTCTGTGTTCTCGCCCAACTGCGCAGGCCACTGCTTTGATGCACACCGCTCACGCCCCTGCCGCGCACGTCCTTATGCACAGGCCACAGCTTTGCACTTTGCCGACCTGCGCGCGCGCTACGGCGACCCGCTCATCGTGCTGAACCTGCTCAAGAGCCATGAGCGACGGCCACGCGAGCGGCTGCTCCGCCAAGAGCTGGCGGCGGCAATCCAGCTGCTCAACAGCAAGGTGCAGCTGCGCGGTTGTGCGCCTCCCGTGAGCATGCCTGTGTTCACCCTCGCGTTGCTGCTTGCATGAAAGGGGCTCAAAGGAGGTGAGGGGGGTTAGGCCATGCTGCACTGTGTGCTCCCAGCTGGCCTGCCTGGTCGCTGGCCCTGAAGCAAAGCCACGCGCGTGGGTCCGACTGGGTCACATGACTGTGCACTTGTTTTGTGCGCAAAGCGTGGTGAAAAGCCGCACCTCCCAGTTCCTTGCCCAGCTGCTCCTTGGCTGCCGCCTCCCACCCTTGCCCGCTGCCTGCCGTCCTGCGCTTACCTGGTGCACCCTCACCTCCCCAGGCCTGTGTCACCTGCCAGCCAGTACTGTCAAGTGTGAGCAAGGTAGGCTGCTGCCTTACTTACTGCCAAGCTGTAGGGCAGGTGAGGGCAAATTTGGGTGAGCCCAAGCATGGGCTGCCATGCCGCATGCCGGCAGGTGTAGTGAAGCGCACGTGCGCCGTTTGGCGGTGCTTGTCCCTCGCAGGCCCCCGAGCACCAGCGTGCTGTGTACATCCCATGGGACTTCCAGCACCATGCCAAGCAGGCAGGCGCAGGTGGGTGCGCTGTTGCACTGCACCAAGCAGGCAGCTGCACAGGCCCGTGTGCGGTGGCACTGCACAAAGCAGGCAGTTGCGCAGGTGGGTACGCTGTTGCACTGCCAAGCAGGATGCGCAGGTGGGAGTGAGTTCTGGCTCTAGCAGGCAAGCTGAGCACTGTGTGGTGCTGGTTTGTCTGGACGCGCATGGGCCACCTTGCTGCCTGATGCATGAGCCTGCAACCCTGGCAGCAGGTGCCATCCTCTCAGAATGCTCTCTTCATGCAACCATGCCTGCAACCCTGGCAGCAGGTGCTATCCTCTCAGAATGCTCTCTTCATGCAACCATGCCTTTGCGTGGTGCTGTGTGCGCATGCAGGCTTGCTGAACGAGATCTCCGCCATCACGCGGATGTCGCTGGACGCCACAGGCCTGTTTGTGCACAGCCCTCAGAAGGTCCACAGCGACACGTGCTCCCACTCGGCCAACGCGCTGGGTATCACCGCCCCTAGCAGGTGCGCTGGGGCATGCCTGACCCGTGCGCGATGCATGCAAGGGCCATTGTGCTATGTGCTTGGTGGTCGCTGCTGTGCATGCTCAGTGAGCGGTGCTGTGCCTGCTTACTGGCCCGTGCGATGCCTGCTTCCTGGCCGGTGCTGTGTGTGTTGAGTTTGGGCCAGAGTGCTGCACTGCCGCTGCGCTCCCAGCGCAGTGACAAAGCGCAGGGATGTGGCAGCCCACATGGAGCCCGGGCCTTGTGGGCACTTGCGGATGCTGTGTAGGAAGGGCCTATGCTTCATGGGGCGTCTAGTTGCCCCATACGTGCTCCCGGCCAGGTACACTTGAAGGGGAGGGGGGTGCTTGAGGATTATGGTGTGCTGCAGAGGCTGCTGCCCTTCCGGGGGGCAGGGCGCCCTAAAGAAAGAGCCTTATGGCTGTGCTGTAGCTCAGTCACGCAAGCAGGGCGCCCTTGGCTGTGCGCAAGCGGGGTTCTCTTGGCTGCGCGCAAGCAGGGCGCACTTGCTGTGCGGAAGTGGGGTGCCCTTGGCTGTGCTGTAGCACAGTCATGATAGTGGGGCTGTGCTGTAGCTCAGTCACGCAAGCGGGGCGCCTGTAAGGAGCAGCCTCATGGCCGTGCTGTAGCTCATTCACACAAGCCGCTGAAGCTCAGTCACGCGATCCGCCTTGCTCTGCCAGCATGATTATGTGCATGTGTTGCGTGTGTTGGAGCAATGCCTGGGTGCTTTTGCCCTCTCCGTGTGTGCTGGCCCTCACCAAAAGCCGACCAAAAGTCAACCCCCGTGTCAGGGAAGCGCGCTTTTGGCATCGGCCATGGAACGAGGATGCATCGCGTGGCTGGAGATGAATGAAACACACTCAGGTGTGTGCTTTTCTGTGCACACACACATAAGCACATCCGTTCATCCATCCAACATACTCACGCACGTGCACCTGCGAGCCCACACATGCTCGCATGTGTCCACGCGCATGCACAGGGACAGCGGCAGCAGCCTGAGCTACCTGTCTGGGGTGTCTGGAATAAGAGGCGCACCCGCGCACAGCACCGCTGCCCTCGTGGCACCTGGCCGCAGGCCCGCTCAGGTGTGTATGTGCATGCGTGTGCATGTGTGTACGTATCAGCGTTTGCGCATGTATGTGCATGCGTGTATGCATACATGTCCTCCATGCCGCTCGTTCTTTTCTGTCGCACATGTGGTCCTTCACTGCCTAAGCCTGCTCACATATTCATGGGTGGGTGGAGACATGGGCTGCTCCTGAGACATCTTTGATGATGTAATGCCGTGTTTTCTCCATCCTCCTCCAAGTGATGCATGCCGGCAGGTTTCCACAAATGCTGAGTCACAGTTGCCACGGCGTGGGAAACGCCTTGGCGATTGAGGCTCAGTAGTTTGTAGGAAGCATCTAGCATGCATTAAATGGAGGCCTTGGCAAAGCAGAAGGCCATCAAATAATGTCACCTCAAACTGCATCTTTGATTTGGCACTGCAGACCTCCGGCTGCAGCAGGCGATCGACTGCACATAGCTACACAGGAGATGGTGAGTAGAAAAGGAGAACCCTCATAGGCCGTAGCCTTCTTAATGTTCAGCATGTGCAGAGGGCGTGCAGCTCGCTCTAGGCCCTTCATTTGTGTGCAATTTTATGCAGACCATGTGCAAGTATAGATGACAGGTGCATTTGCATGTTTGCCAGCAGGCAAATTTGTACACACATACACGCACGTGCGCACGCACACACATGCATGCATACACACACACATACACACAAACAAGCGCGCATGTGCTTCCACTCGCGAGCACACTTCTCCTCACCCTGTGTGCACCTGCATGCGCACGCACGAACAGGTGCCCCAGATCCCGGAAGTCAGGAGGCTAGCACCCTTGTGCCCGCAGCCTCTGCGTGGCCGCCCTACTGCATGTTCCAGCACGGCGTGCTACGCACCAACTGCATCGACTGCCTGGACCGTACCAACGTCGCGCAGTTTGCATTTGGGCTAGCGGGCTTTGGGCGGCAGCTGTTCATGCTGGGCCTGTCCGACTCTGTGGACATCGACTCGGGTGCGGCTGGGTCAGGGGCAGGGGGAGGGCCCTTGCCCTGGGGGAGCGGGGGGCTTGTGTATGTGCAATTGTGCTTGTGTGTGCGTGTGTGTATGTGTATGGGGGGTGCGCGTCAGACAAGCTGCCGGCTGGCATGTCGGCCTCGCCTGTTGTGCACGGGCTCGCACCATTTTGGGGGCGCACTTGCTCTCTCTCTCGGTGGCGCACGTGCAACCACCATAGTCATGCGCTCACTCCCGGCCTCGCACTCACTGTTTGCCTTGGCGGGTGAGGGAGGTCCGCACCTTTCCCCCTGCCGTGGAGCCTGCAACCTGCAGACAGCCGCACAGCAGCTTGCATGTGCTGTCGTGCAACCCACGCAGTAGCACCGCTGCCACTACATGCGCCGCAGACAGCAGCATTGCCTTCATGCTGATGGAGCAGTACGAGCTCATGGGCAACACGCTGGCGCTGCAGTACGGGGGCAGCGATGCACACAGCGTGTTCTTCCAGCGCCAGAAGGGGGAGTGGGAGGCCAGTACCAGGGGCAAGGTGAGCAGGAGCTACCCTGCACTTGCACGTGTGCCTGCAAGGCGGAGGGATGGGGACGGCCAGTTGCAATGCTCTATTGTGCGCGCAGCACCTGTGTTGGCAGGCCCAGCTTGCGTGGCCACGCCTGCGCCAGTGAGTGGTGTGGTGCATACATTCCTGCACGCAGCATCCGCGCCTGCTGGCGGCTGCCTGTAGCTCAGTGGGCCAGGCTATTGACTCCGTGGTCCTGTTGTCCCATGTGACCTCGACCTTGCGCCATCGTCCTGTGCGCTCCTGCCGGCATATGTGTTATTCACCATGTGAGTGAGCGGCAACCATCCATGTGGTTTGTGTGCTTGTGTGTGCCCCCACGCACACCGTGCACACTGCCGCCCGCCCGCAGGACTTCCTGACCAGCGTGCGGCGCTTCTACTCCAACGCCTACACCGACGCAGACAAGCAGGTGCGCCGGGCTAGGCGGCGGCTCAGTGTCACACCACGCGCCTGATGCGTGCACGAGCTGCGCGTCCGTCCAGCACGTCTACTGCTGGGGCTGGTGTGCGTTCAGTACTGATGCCCTGTGGGACATGGAGGGCGCTGTGGTCAGGACTGATGCCCTGTGGGATATGGAGAGGGCGTGGTGGTCAGGACTGATGCCCTGTGGGATATGGAGGGCGTGGTGGTCAGGACTGATGCCCTGTGGGACATGGAGGGCGCTGTGGTCAGGACTGATGCCCTGTGGGACATGGAGGGCGCTGTTCCAGCTACCTTGCCCAGCAAACCACGTGCCCATGTGTTCCCCTGGGCAAGCGATCCTTCCTGGCAGGTATACATACCCAATGTGTGCACTCATGATCCCACAGCCCACCAGTACGTGCGCCATGTAAGGCAGTCAACACCTAGCGGTGCTGGAAACGAGGTCCCTGGAGTTGGCCGCGTCTTGTCAGCTTGTGATGTGCGCAACTCCACCCCAAAGCTTGCGCTCCTTTTGCCTGTACGAGAGGGTTTACACTGCTGCGCTGTGGCACAACTTCTTCAGCTGGATGGTTGCTTTTTGTTCCTGGGTGACCGTGCGCTTCCCCTGGCAGGGTGCCTCCCATCTTTCACTTTGCACCTGCGTGCCACACCCTGCAGGATGCCATCAAACCGGGAATCCCAACTTGTGCCTGCCTGCCTCTGCAAAGTGCCATCAAGCCATTGCTGAGCGCCTGCAAAGTGCCATCAAACCAGCGCGGAGCGCCTACGTGGCTCCTCCATCCACAGGACGCCATCAAACCATTGCTGAGCGCGTGCGCACCACCCACTGCTTAAAACTCTCTCCATCTGTCCCGTGGGCAAATGCGTGCAACCCACTGGAAAGTGCCATCAAACCAGCGCAGAGCGCCTGCGTGGCTCCTCCATCCACAGGACGCCATCAACCTGTTCCTTGGCAACTACGTGCCTGGGCTGCCCGGCCAGCCAGAGCTATGGGAGCTGGAGTCGGACGTCTATCTGCACACAGCTGGTGTGTGCCTACACAAAGCTGTTGTGGATGTCTGACTGGGGGTGCTACTTGCTAGGCCTGACTTCAAGTGCTATGCTTTGGTCGCGCCTACTGCCAGCGTCCAGTCTGGCTGAGAATCGGCGCTACTGGCCAGTGGCTCCCTGTAATGGGCAACCTCAATTTATACAGCACGTGCTGCCATGACAGAAGGCATGCCAGCGCTGTACTTTAGTGGAAAGCAATGGGTTTTGTTCACTGTGTTGCTCATTGCAATTTGGGCCTGCACACACCAGACGTACCTCCGAACAGGCGTGCTCCGTTGCAGCACGATGGCACTCAACACCGCCTGGAAGCAACCTGGGATGACAAGTCGGATGAAAACAACAATTTTTCTGGGCACCAGGATGCGCAATCCTGGGTTGAGGCGCTTGCATACCATGAGCAGTGGGCGTGGCTCTTGGCCTGAGCAACATAGCGCGTGCATGCAAAGTGCGCTACAGAGTGTGCCAGGTCTAACTTGCCTTGTCCCTGACATGCTTGGCCCGCGCCAGGCATGGGTTAGGGTCAGGGTTAACCCATCAACCACCCACCTTCTCACCCCCTCAATGGAGTGCACGCAGATCCGCGCGCAGCTGCGGGCTCCAATGCCCAAGGCGCCGCAGCAGCTACAGCGGCACCTGCTGCAAGAGAGCAACCAGGTCCCTCGAACAGCTCGGCCTCCCACGCCACAGACCGCGAGGGCTGTGGCCTGCCAGACTCTGCAATGGTGTGCCTGCCATCTTCGCCGGCTGTGGAGGTGCACGCAGCAGCGGCGGCCACGGCAGCCGTTGCGGCATGCGGCGCTGACCAGGAGACGGTGCAACGTGCGGCGGTGGGCGGGGTTCCCTGCCTGGGAGGCTCGTGGAACCTGGGTGGGTTGCAGCCTGCGCGCGTGTTTGTATGTTCATACATGTGCGCGTATGCGCATGTCCATTTGTGCTCTTGGCAGTGGGTGTGTGTTGGCCGTGCGTGCTTAGCCTTTGGATATCTTCAAATATGCATGCGTGGCGCTGGAGCACGTGACCTTAATTTGACCATGGAAGCAGGTGCAAGGTTGGTTAGGACGTGTGGGTGTCGTGGTGGAGTCATGAACCCATGCCAGTCATGAGTATAACGGCACTAGCGCAGACCAAGGGAATCAGCATTCTCGTAGCTGAGTAGCATCGTGAGAACTGTGGAGACTGAAGTGGAGACTGAAGTGGAGTTCCATGCAAACAGTGACCCCCTCCTCGACCCCTCTATGTTCCCGATCTCCTCTTCAAAACCGCTCTCCATTCCTCTCCTCATCCCCTCGTGTGTCCCCCTTCCCTCAACACCTGTGTCCCTTTACCATCCCCCACCCCCCCGTTCAGGCCGCTCGACGCTGCCGGCCCTCGCGCATGTGTCCTCTGACGAAGACTCCCCTACAGCTGCCTCCGCTTCTGCACGCAACCAGTCCCTATTTGACCCCAGCAGCTTCTTCAGGCCCGGCAGCGATGACGATGAGGCATGCGGCAGGCTGAGTGGCAGGCAAGAGTGTGTGTGTGTGCGCGCGTGCGTGTGTGTGTGTGTGCGTGCGTGCGTGCGTGTGTGTGTGCGTGCGTGTTGTATGCATGCGCGGCCAGGAGACACCGCTGCTAGTGCTGCTACTCCTGCTACCGTTGTGGGCATATGTACATGTGCGCGCCGGCGGGCCGGTAAGCACGCAGCGGTGTGCGCGCATTTGCACGCGCATGCATTGCTCAAGGATTTTGGCAAAAGGATCCATTTGCGCTTGCGCCTGTGGTCATGCGCATGACTGTGCACCTGTATGAACCCCTGTGTGCCCCCGCAGGCCCTCAGCCTCCAGCAGCACCAGCTCCGGCATGCGCTTGCCTGCCGTCACCAGCGGCAGCGGCGGCAGCGGTTGGGGGATCTCGTGAGTGTTTTTTGGCGTGCTGCCTCCGTGCTCACGCTGGAGCCGCACTGAAGCGGCGTATCCAACACAGTGCGGCCTTGCTGCTGTTGTTGGAGCCGCATTGAGGTCTTGCAGTGTGCTTCCCCCCCATGTAGGACCGGCATCCAGCAGAAGAGCCCTACTGTTTCTGTTGGACTGAAACCGCTCTGATACCGCAGCCAGCAGTGGAGCCTTGCTGCTTCTGTGTAGCCACACTGAAACCTCAGCCCGGGTGTGAAGGGGGATGGGGGAGGCACTTCAGCCGTCTGGGCCCATGCTCTGTCCAGGACCTGCGAAACAGGCGGACTTGCATGCCAGACATGCGCACCTACCTTGCTGCTGTCACAAAGCAAGCAGGACGTGTGCGTACAAATGCATGTGATGCTCGATGTTTGGCGCAACGACGTCCACGGCTGCGCCGGCGCATGGCCTGCCCTGCATTCCCTCCCGCATTCCTGCGCGCCCCCTGCATACGCCCTGAGCGCCGCCTGTAACGCTCACCGCACCTCTGCGCGTCTCCTGCCCATCTGGGCTGCCCTGCATGCCGCCTGTGAGACTCACTGCACCTCTGTGCGTCTCCTGCCCATTTGCGCTGCCCTGCATGCCGCCTGCGGCCCTCAGTGATCCCTGTATATGCCTCCTGCACCCCCTGGTATCTCAATGTGCACAACCCTCCTGCAACCCCCCTGGCATCTCAATGTGCACAACCCCAGCCTGGCAAGACCCCCCTTGCGTCCCCTGCTATCCCGCCCTGCTGCCCGCCCGCTCATTGGCAGCAGCCCTAACCACAGAGTGCGCACCCAACAGCGTGTGTGACCTTGCTCTTTATGCATGTGCACCCCCTCAGCACACCCTTCTTCATGCCTTTGCAACTCTCTCAGAACACCCTTCATGCCTTTGTACCCCCTCAGCAACCCCTTCAAGTCTCGGCACCTCCTGCATGCCTGTGCATGCCCCCGGCGCACAAGGCTCCTCCGCGGTGCACAATTTGCTGTGCTCTTGTTACCCCCCCCCCCTTT
>LFCJ01002713.1_pt1 | contig 12781 bp, 8 predicted proteins | sample 643141 | NCBI WGS metagenome assembly LFCJ01 (sample SAMN03766243, study PRJNA286221) | soda lake metagenome | biome: soda lake; feature: Kulunda steppe; material: water; isolation source: sample B1-Br-g2 brine of Lake Bitter-1 | place: Russia: Kulunda steppe | collected 2010-07 | reverse complement strand
TGGTGATGATCGCAGTCGTCGCCATCGCAGGCGGTGCCGCGGCGGTCGCAGCCTACACAATCGGCGCACGGGTGGCTTCCATTGCCTTTATCCCTGCCCAAGGACTCCAGCAGGCCGCTCAGAGCGTCATCGGGCAGAATCTCGGCGCTGGCAACCCTGATAGAGCTACTAAGACGACCTGGCTGGGAGTGGCTATCGCCACTAGCGCGCTCACGGTTGTCGGCGTTGTCCAGTGGTTCATCCCCGAAACGTTGACTCTCATTTTTGTCCCCGATGCGAGTGGCGCGGAACTCACCTACACTATTGCCTACCTTGAGATTTTGGCCTACGGGTACTGGGCTATCGGGGCGAGCTATCTCCTTATGGGTGGGTTCAACGGCGCACGACGGACTCGCACGAGTCTGGTTGCGACGCTCTGTCAGTACTGGGCGGTTAGGTTGCCCGTTGCGCTGATTGGCGTCTACATCCTCCAGTACGGCGCAGAATCGGTATTCTGGGCGGTCACAGTTTCGAACGTTGCCGCTGCTATCGGTCTCGGAGCGTACTACTGGTACGAAACTGGCGGCGGTATGAACAAGCAGGCGGTTAAGCAAGCAACCGCAAGCGCGGACTGATACTGTCAGCTGTAACTTCGTAGACAGAGCAGCTACCTACAGCTCGCCTTATTCTTCAATGCCTTACATCCGACAGATCCACTGAAAACATCTTTCGTGGTATTTCCGGTCGAATGCAAGAGCCAGATTCAAAGGTCGAGTGGAAGCTCAAATGGTGGATACTGTCCCTGTAGAAGAATAGTAGTAAGGCCGAAAAGTAATATTGATGAACACGAATTCACCGATAGTAATGCATGGTTCCCCACCCCCCTCCAGTAGCGGTCAAACAATAGGTGCATCCGTGTATACAAGTGAGAGAGATAGTCATCAGACGTACGATGAGTCAGGTTCAGAAAAACAATCCAGTGAATCTCCTGGGAGTGAGCCCGACCAGTCAAAGTGGCGGGAATATTTCCGGACCAGTTGGACGCCGTTCAGCGTTGGGATAGTGGCTTTTGCCCTATTAGTTCTCTTATCTCGCGTTACCGTATGGTTTCAGGACCCAGGTGAAAGACTCGCAGACGAAGGATTCGAGGAATCTGCGTTTACCGCCCTGCCAGGAGCTGAAGAACTGTCTCTATGGGTTCTATTCCAAGCACACAACGTCAATATGGATATTTCAGGTAGTCAGAACGACCCTGAGGCGTCGGCGGCAATCGCCGATGCAACCCTTCTAGAACCCGGTGTCCTGGTCGTCATCGTTCCTATCGTATTGATTGCTGCTGGATTGACCTCAGCAGTTGGAATCGGTTGTTATTCTGTTGAGCGAGCTGTCACCGGTGGGGCTGCAATCGCCCTCTCGTATCTTCCGCTCGTTGCGGTTGCAAATTGGATTGCGGAGTATAATCCGGGAGCAATCACTGTGGGATTCACAGGGAGCGAAGAACCGGGTCAAGCGATTTTAGGCGAGGACTGGGGTGTCGGGTTCGTTATCCAGCCTGAACCGGGTTTGGGTATCTTGCTTGCTGGAGTGTTGTATCCCGTTATTTTTGGGGCAATCGGTGGGCTGTTTGGATACGTACTGTTGAAACGCTGATGGCATTCACTTCATTCATTCTCTTTGGGAAAACGCCCCACAGTACTAAGTTAGCTCCTTGCATTGTCACGGTGTAATGCAAAGTCGGCAACTGTTCTCCGTACCAACTCACTCTCAAGGGCGCACGAAGGCTCTAGAGTGGGCGGCCGCTCGGACCACCGGACTTCCTCAGTCCGTACTGTACCTTGCGCCTCCTGCAATCAATGAGGAAACTGTCTGTCGCCAGTGGGAAGGCTATGGCTCGCCCATCGCACTCCGAATCGCAGATTTTGATTCTATCGTCAGAAAACTGCATGAAGCCTCGACTTACAATGGTCCCTCCACGTATGTAACAGCTGAACAGCGGCGGTGGCTTGTTGAAGCTGCGCTCAAACGTATCAGCACCGAGGAGAATCCACTCTATACTGAAACTGCTCCCTCAATCGGCCTTATCGAACAGTCTGAATCCCTCTTAACATTGCTTGAGTTCGGTGGTCTTGAAACACCGTCAGAGGTTAACACTCGATTACAAGAAATTGGCGTCCCTCTATTGGCTGATTACCTTTCGGAGTTCTTTGCAGCATTCAAAGCTGTCCATCAGGAACGTCTCCCAAACAAATCACTGCGGAGCGAACGCTATCAACACGTTATTCAGCAAGAGCCAGAATTCATTCAAACTGTCTTTGGATCGGTCGAGACTGTAATTGTGGGAGCGTTTCAGGACCTTTCACCACTTGAACGCGACCTGGTTGACACGCTGGCCTCAGCAATTAGTACCGGAGCAATATATGTCAACGTCAATCAAGAGTCTCCACCCAAAGGGAGTGACCGGTTTCTCTCACGTCTCGCTACGTATTATGACAGCTTAGGATTCGAGGATCATGAACAGTCCGATGAAGAGAACAACTTGTCATTCCAGGATACATCAACATCGGTGGCTCGAAGCCTCTATCGATTCGAAAATACAAATCCACCATCTGGAGAGGAAGATTTCGACTGTTCGTTTACGACGTATCCGACTGTTGAACGCGAACCGGCAGCAATCGCGCGAGAGATACGTTCGCTTATTGGCAATGAGGGCGTTGCTCCTGAAGATATCTGTGTTGCACTATACGACACCGAGACGTATACAGAGCGGGTAAGTGAGGCGCTTCAGGCAGCAGAGGTTCCGGTTCAATACACACTCTCGCGGTCGTTTTTCAATACAATAACGGGAAACCTATTCGACGAAGCACTCTCGCTCGGCCGGAATCCAGACCGACAGGAACCACTGTGTGCGCTTATGTCGAACCCACTTGTCACTGCTCACTCAGCGGTCGATACAACAAGCATCCTATATACGGCGAGGTTGTTGGAATCAACACGAATCGACCGACTGCTGGCCGAGTTGGAACCACCTGAACAAGAATTCGTTGAACGAACCGTGGCTTCCTGCGAGCAATTTGTACGGATATCTGACCCGGAGAACGCACGTCGAGCGTTGTTTTCAACTCTCCAACTACCCGCCGCAGTTGATGAAATATCGCTCGAAGAATATGGACTCTCTGAGCGGGAGCAACAAATCGAGTCTGCCGCACTCTCCAATGCAGTCCGGGTGTGTGTTTCCTTGGCAGCGCTGTCAGATGGAGAAGATACTGAAGAGCTACGACGTGGATTAGAACAGACAGCTGTCGATATCGTCGTGGGCCGAGAATCCAATAGCGTCCATATTTGCACTCCTATTGAGGCCGCCTCGAATGAGTACGAACACGTATTCATCCCGGGAGTGACGACCGAGCACACGCCGTCACCGACTCGCCGACTCGCATTTGCTCGGCGATTGAATGAAGCTCATCGGGATTTCAAAGCAACCGACCCGATCCAGCAGACTCGGTATACGTTTGGCATCCTGGTAGCCTCAAATGCAACACTTCACCTCTCTGCACCAGAACAAAACCCGAACGGCGATCCGTATGTGCTAGCCGATGTGGTGGGGGAGCTACAACGTGTGACTGGACTTGAGGCCAAGAAATCGACTGCTCATCCATCGAATCCGGCAACGAGAGAAGACATTCAGCGGTCGCTCGCGACCGGGATTGAATCGGGCGGCATCACGCCTCAAAAACTCAGGGACCGCGTAAACACGTATGATATTTCAGTCCCAGATGCGCACGTCACTGAGCGGTTACGTAGAGGAGTAAGACTTGCAGCGAACAGAGCAGAGGATACAATCAGTGAATTTGACGGGAAGATTTCTCCCAGCGTTGTTCGTCAATACCGGGAGCCAGATGCACCGTTTAGTCCGAGTCGATTAGAGACGTTCGCCAGTTGTGGGTTCAAATTTTACATGGAGTCTGTGCTGGAGATTGAGTCTGAAGAGACACAACCAATCGAGCTGAATGCGCTGGATACGGGAACCTACATTCATGATGTTCTCGAACAATTCTACAAGGAATGGACAGCGGCTGGCAAAGCGGGTATCACTGAGGAGAATTTCTCGAACGCAGAACAAGTCCTCTATGATATCGCAGCCGAACATCTGGATAACCTAGATGCAACACAAACAGTCTTTCATGCCACCTGGACGAACTCGCTATTTGATGGACTGACAGTCGACGAAAACGCATATGGGGCTGCTGATGGACCACCAGGATTATTCAAGCGATTCCTCGCCGCCGAGAAAAAACTCTCTGCGTCGGACGCTCAGCCGACGTATTTTGAAGCACAGGTTGGCCTGGGCCAGGATGACCCAGAGACAACCCTCATCTCTGATGAGCCGATTCAGCTCCCCAACGGAGTCCGCCTTCGAGGCAAAATCGACCGAATTGATGTGACTCCTGAAAATGGGTTGGTCACCTATGACTACAAAACGGGCCAGACACCAAGCGAAGCGAAGACCTTGGACGGACTGGCGTTTCAACTCCCCGTATACCTTCTAATGGCCGAACAGGCACTTGATGGAAAAGCTGTTGGTGGAGCCTATTATCAAGTGAATCCTGATTATTCTATTTCCTACTGGTCCGGGACGATTGGAGCAGAAGAAGATGCCAGTTATTTTTTACAGGAGACTGCTGAGCCGCTACGACGTGTCCGAACGCTCGAATTTGATTCACGAGGTGAATTTCACGAATTCCTTCGAAATGAGGTACCGGAACGACTCAATCAAATTGCGACTGCAGTCACAGAGGGTTCCTACAATCCGACCGTACTCGATGCAGGCACAGCAGGTTGTGAGTATTGTGACTACCGCGATGCGTGTGACGTTCGACATCACCGTCGACACAACATCCAAGAGGAGATTCAACAGAGTGAGATGACGGTTTACATTCCGCAGACGGAGGAGAACAATGAGTAACGAAGACGAGTCGTTCAGCTTGGAGTATGAGCAACAGGTTGCAGCACGGACTATTGACCGGAACGTAACGCTCAGAGCTGGTGCCGGTTCTGGAAAAACAACAACGTTGACCGAGCGATATCTGACGATTCTCCGTGCACATCTCGACGGGCCAGCCCATCTTCGAACAGAGAAAGGGGCCGACGAGGCCCCATACCGACTCCCAGATAACATTACGCCAATTACGGATACGGATGAGGCTCGGAGACTCCCAGAGCGTATCGTTGTGACTACATTCACGGAGCGAGCAGCAGAGGATCTCAAACAATCAATCCGAGCGAAAATTCGGGAGCGATTGGAGACTATTGATAATCCCGACCAATGGAACCTATGGCGAGCTGCAGCAGATGGTGTTGAGGCAAGTTACATCCACACTGTGCACGGGTTCTGTAACCGATTACTTGAGGAATATGCAGTATCCCACCCAGATATTGACCCAAAATTCGATGTGCTTGAAGAGGACGAATCGACGTTGCTTATCTCTGAAGTCGTCACGGAATTCATCGAAACTGAACCACCAGAAACCCGAACGCTTGCTCCCCTGTTTGACCGACGTAAACTTGTAAGTGTCATTTCTGACCTTCTTTCAGAACGCCACATGACAACGCAATGGCTTGCTGAGATGGATTCGTTCACTGATGAAACTGAGTATGAGGAGTTCCTCGTCAAGGCACACCCATTTGATGCGGATCCAGCAACATTGCTGCCCGAACTCCAACAGCACGTACAGACACTCTGTGACTTACTGGATTCAGCGGATGTCCGTGAGGGTCTCGGCTCTCGGTCGATGAAACGAGTGGGGACGGAACTACAACAGTGGGCAGATGGTGTGGCTGATGTCCCCCATGAGCGATTTACTCCCTTTGAACAATTGTCTCTCTGTATCGACCTTAGTGACCGGCTGACGAATGGGGACAACGAACCCTATGGTGACGGGACGTATTACGGAAAGAAAGGATTCAGAGAAGGAGAAAGTGACGCTGCAGTCGCTTATGCAGACGCGATAACTTCCCTTCTCGACACTCTTGACCCCGCAGAGCGACCAATCGATGCCGCAGTTCAACCAGACCGCGATGCCTACGAATATCTCATTGCGCTCGCTTCGCTCACTGAAAAAGCGCTTGATCAGTATCACCGCCGTAAACAACGGCAAGGAGTGCTTGATTACGATGACCTGATTGAACAGACGCATACATTCTTAGAGAGCGACTCACAGGCAGTCGACCAACTCCGGTCTGACATTGCGTACGTCATGGTCGATGAATTCCAGGATACGAATGAACGACAGTGGCAACTCGTCCAGAACCTTGTGTCATCACCCGACGCGTTCACTGCAAATAACGTCTTCATCGTCGGCGATACGAAACAGAGCATCTACCGGTTCCGTGATGCGGATGTGACGGTATTCAATACCGCAGAACAAGCGCTGGACAAAGCGAACGACCGATACGCAACTCCCGATGATGGGCCACCGCTCACGACTAATTTCAGAACGCTCCCAGGACCACTTGATTCGATAAACGGTCTCTTTGAGCAAATATTTGGATATGGTGACGATGAACCGTACGAAGCTGCGGCAGAGCCGCTTCAACCCGGCCGGAACGCCGAGGGAAGTGTGAATCCCACTGTAGAGTACCTTGCAGTCCCGGTTGATGATACCCTTCGCAACCAGTTATTGGAGTCGGGACATGACCTTCATGCACTTCCAGAATCTGAGTCGGCCACTATTGAAGCAACAGCGATTGCTTCACGTATCGTCAAATTGCTCGAACAGAAGGATGTCGAGCCAGCGGATATCGCAGTACTAATCCGGTCACGAAGCGCTCTCAAAGAATACGAACGAGCGTTACGCAGCGTATCGCTCCCCTACACCGTCGTCAAAGGAGAGGGATTCTTTGAGACATCAGAGATTCGTGCGCTTGTTTCCTTGCTCAAAACGCTCGTCAATCCGGATGATGAAGTCGCACTTTACGCTGCACTTCGCTCACCATTGCTTGGTCTTGCTGATGAAACGATTGCTGAAGCTCACGAACAGAAGACTCCACTCTGGGAGTCCATCCAGAACGCTGCAAATGAGACCCGTACCGCCGCAGAAGATATCCAACGCTGGCGTGAATATGCAGGAACAGCTGAACAGACGACTGACGCTCGACTCGATAGCTGGGTCGAATTGTTCGACAAAATAGTCGAAGAAAGTGGCTATCTCGCCTCAGTCGCCGCCGACGAACGCGGGTCAGCTGCTGTTGCGAACGTTGATAAATTCCGTGAAAAGCTGCGTGAGTTCGATACTGACGGCCTTCCAAGTCTTGAGCGAGTCGTAACTCGTCTCACTGCACAAGCGGAACAGGTTCTTGCTGAAGCCGAAGCAAATGTGGCAGAAAGCGGGAATGGCGTTCGGATTATGACGATTCACGAAGCAAAAGGTCAGGACTACCCGGTTGTAGTCGTCCCGGGACTCAGCAAAGGCTTCAACAATCGTGCTCGAATCAGTAACGGGTCAGTCGAGTTTGAACTCGTCCCATTCGATGGAAAACGTCAGCCGATAGTGGGATTGAACGTTCCCGGTGAATGGGGAGAAGATACGAAGGGTACGCTCTTGCGCCATATTGCAAAAGAGCGTCGACAAGCCGAAGAACACGCCGAAGAAAAGCGAATTTTGTACGTGGCATGTACGCGGGCGGAAGACCATCTCATTCTCACCGGCCAACACAGCGCTGATGAAGAGGACCCAACCGGTGTCGAGCCTCCAGACCCAGACGACCCCTCGTCGATGCGAGATTGGATCCAACCAACGGTATTTGGGACTGAAGAGACAGCAGTCGACTCCTGGCAGCAACTAACGATAAACGGAACATTCAGACGGCAACTCGACTATACGTTCAACGATGAGCAGAAGCACGGCGAAATTGTTGTTCGGCTCCCACCGGAGCCAACAGCGTATGATGGTGAGCGAGAAACTATCGAACCAGAGACCCAACGGTCGCACTTCAAGTACGAACAGCCGTGGGAGATCTCAGCTTCGGCTTCAGGACTTAGCAGGCTTGAAGACGGAACAGCGAAAGTAACGACCGATGAAGCCAAGCGAGTCATTCGCATCGAAGATATTGATAACGACGTAGACTTCGGTGGTGGCGGAACTGCCAGCGATATGCCGGCATCTGTATTTGGTGAGGCAGTCCACCGCCTCTGTGAAGTCCAGCCCCCACGGAGCCAGTGGGAGGCATTTATTGAGCAGGTGATTCATGAACAATATTCAGATGGCGACAACACTCTCAAAGCCGCTCTCGCAACTGACTTCACTCCGATCATCTCCGCTGCTGAACGGAGTGTGGCATTTTTAGAGTCTCTTCATCAAGAGCTCGATGTCGTAGCGACATTTGATGAGTATCCAATCGAGTTATCGGTTCCAAACGGTGCGGTACGTGGTTATATTGACCATTTGGTGGTAACTCCATCAGAATATCACGTTGTAGATTACAAAACTAATCGTAGATATGATGAGGAGACTGTCTCGGAGTTTCTTGAGCGTCAGAGGAACCATCATGAACCACAGGTGTTTGCCTACGCTGCGGCATTGAAACAAGCGGATCCGGAGCGAAATGTATCACTCTCGCTGTTTTTCACAGATATCAATCAATCCTACGTCTGGAGTTCATCGGAAATGAGTGGTGTCGCTCAAAGAGTCGAAGAAATAATACAAAGGCATTTACCTGATAGTGTCACCAGTGTGTGAAAGAGTAGCCGCCTAATTTACTCAATACCGCGCAGTGGTCGTTCAAATCGAGATCAGTTCCGACAGGTCAAAAACTTTGTCGAGTTGATTGCCACGCACTACAACGAACGTGGTTCTCAGAGCGATGACTACTCGGACCTCGTTGTAGCAAAAGATTCGCTTCCACTATACAAAGACAGTGCAGAAACCCACAACCAAAGTCTTATTTGAATGACACTATGAGTCTAGCAGGTCCTGTAGGTCGGGATGTCTCTTGAGGGACTTATCTACGGTTTCACCTTGCCGGAGTCGGTCTCGGAGTCCCTGCCACCGGGCATGACGACGGTGAATTACAACGGGAACGTAATCGAGCTCAAGGATTTTCGCAATCGCCAGCCGATGTTGCCCATATGCTCGCCAGTAAAACGTCCCGTCACGGCCAATGTCGACGTTGATTTCTCCATAGACATGGGCTAACCGAGGGGTTTTCTCCTCGGCGAGATCGATTTGGGTACAGTAGCCCTTGGTTCGAATAGACTCGTAGAGTCGGTCTATCTCTTGACACCGTGCCTCAAAGTTCGCGATGGAATTATACTCCCAAGCATTCCCAAAGCGTTCGAGTTGGTCAGTGAACGCGTCAAACAATGCGGTTTGTTCCCATGGCATACCCTCCTGATAGCGTTCCCGTAAGCCTTGGAAGACTGCTCGCTGTTCAAAGGGCTCCCATTGTTGATCCCAGTCACCTCCGACCACCCGACCCCATTGTGGACGCCTTGGAATCCACTCCAAGACGCTTCTGTTGATTGAGTCCGGATCGACCCAAACGATAGCAAAGGGATCGGAGTCGGTATATCGACGAGGGAGGAACTGGCGTCGAATTCGATGACATCGATTGCATGACTCAAGAGGGATTGTCGCGGCGAATGGACTGGTAAACCAGCGACGAACTCCCACAATGAGTTTTCCACGAAGAGACAACAAGAACGACGGAGAATCCGCTGTAGTATCAGGCTTCACGGCGATAAAGCATGACAAGTGCAACGACAAGGACTACCTGAGCAGTCTTGTCTATGGCTTCTAATATGAGGTCTGTACTACCGGGGTCGACTAGCAGCCAGAAGATAATTTGACTCCCAGTGTAGGGGATTCCGATTAGATAGAGCAATCGCCGCCGGACATTTGCAAAGAAGAGGAGCACCGCACCAACGAAACCACCAGTCGAAAGGACAAAGAGAATACCCATCCAGTGGGGGAGCATTTCAAGGCCCAGTATGAAATGGAGCGCTGCAGTAACAAGTGCCATTATAACCGCGAGCCAGTGCAACGGCGTTATTGACGACGTATCAAACTGAGTCCCCGACACAGTTATAATTATATACGATACCGTGAATAAAACCGTTTGCATCCGAGCAGAACCTATGGGTGTTTATTTTAGAAGTCGGATAAGGCGCGTGTGGTAACCAGAGCAACTGAACTTCATTCCTCAAACACTTGCGAGTGGGGCAGCGATTGGGTATCACCAGGTGATTTCCTTGCGATTATCTGGGCATAGGCACCACGGTTATCCGTCTCACCAGTTGTAAACTCTCGGTAATGGAGAACCTGCAGATCGAGACAGGCACGAAGTAGTTCGTTTGCTCCCAAACGCTTCCGGTTCGACGGCCCATAATCAAGCGATTCGTTCGCACGTACATGCGCTTGATAGTACAGAACTCCATCGTGTGCAAGCGCGGCTTTGATATCCGTGAGGCGTTCCATGACCTGAAAGGACTGAATTGTAATCAGGTCATACGTCTCCTCAGGATATGTATATACGAAGGCATCCGCGTGAATCCACGAACAATTATCTTCTATCCCTCTTTTCTTTGCGTTTCCGCGGGCGATACGTAATCCTTCTCGGGACTTGTCAAGTGCATCGACAGTATATCCATGATTTGCCAAGAATACTGCGTTCCTCCCAGTGCCAGTGGCAACGTCCAATGCTCGTCCGTTTGGAAACGTGTCGATGTATCGTTTCAAGACTGGTGCTGGGTCGGGGTCTAGCGGATACTCACCCTTACGAAAGCGCTCGTCCCATGAATTCATACTAATGTGTACGTCCATGTGGCCTATTAGATTTGACCAAGATCGCATGAAGACGTATCAATGGTCGTGTAGTTCCTCTGGTTCTGCTGCGTCCCCAACGACAAACGTGACGCGTTGGACGCCCTTTATAGAGCGTAGCTGATTTGCAAGTACGGCGATATCACTACCGGAGCCATCAACAGCGAGAGTTTCCATGCAGGCATGGTGAGAAAGATGAATATGTTGTACCGAGAGAATGATGTCAGGGAACTCGTGTTGGACACGCTGAAGTTCGCTTGCAACATCGCTCTCGTGGTCATGTTCCTGCATGACAATGATACTCCCATAGTACCTCGCATCTGGTGCGGTCTCCCACTCGTAGCTTGCAAAAAAATCACGTAAAGAGTCTCGGACAGCACCTGAGCGGCTTGGGAAATCCCACTCCTCAACGATGCTATCGAGTCTTTTGACCATCTCTGGTGGCAATGTGAGACTTATTCGTTCTAAATCTTCACTCATACAAACCCATTTGACTCCACTCGCATCAAATGCTTTGGATAGCGGGTATTTTAGTATTACTGGAAGCAGAAATAATATTACTAAAGGGTTTCAACTAAAAGCCATGGAACGTCGCCAATTCCTCAGCAGTGTTTCAACGGGCTCTGCTATGTTTCTGGCTGGTTGTCTGTCAAACAGGGCCAGTACAGAAGGGGACAGGGAGGTGACGGACTTGGCCGGTCGAACCGTGATGGTGCCAGACAATCCAGACTCGCTGGTCGCCGTTAATCCTGGCAGCCTCCGGTTGGTTGCTCACTTCAACGCAACTGAGCTCATCGTAGGTGTTGAAAGCGACGAAACGGCTTGGCGACAAGAGATACCGTACAATATGGCCAATCCTTCTCTCAGGAACGAGGATGTAATCGGAGGGCAAGGCGGAGCAGCAGAAAACATCATTGCAAAAGACCCGGATGTCATCCTCTCGACCGGAGGGAGTGAAGAACTCGAAACACTCCAAGAGCGAACCGGCATTCCGACAGTTGGGCTTTCATGGGGGCAGCTTATGGACATTGGTGAGCCCATGTTGTTAGAAGTCTGGGAGCTTGTTGGGGACGTATTAGCACGCGAAGAACGAGCGTCAGAGCTCCACACATTTCTTGATGAGACGACAGACGACCTCACTACCCGGGTCGAAAATGCAGAACAGCCGGTAAGGACCGGAACTTACGTCACTGGGGTGAGTTTCGAGGGAGGACAAGGATTTGAAGCGACACGACCACGGTTTACGCCCTTCGAGTTGCTCGATGCTACCACCAATGTCGCGGGAGATATCAGCTTCAGCGGCATTCCCCACGCTACCGTAAGCGCAGAGCAGATTATCGACTGGGACCCAGAGATAATCTTCCTCGACCGGCACAACCTCCACCTTGTCATGGATGATATCGAGCAGAATAGTACGTATCAGAATCTGACAGCGGTCGAGAATGGAGATATTTACGGATTGTTGCCGAGCTATCAGTACGCCCTGAATCACTCAAACGCCCTCGCAAACGCTTACGCAGTTGGAACAGTGTTGTATCCTGATACGTTCAACGCCGGTGAACTTGAGTCTCGTACAAACGACATCTACGAGATGTTGTACGGAAAGCGAATGTACGATGAGGTTGCAGCTATCCAAGGTGGATTTGGACAGGTTGAACTCGACTGACTGATATGGATATAAACTCGTCTACCCGGAGAACAGATTGAGATGGTCTCGGAAACAGCCGGTGCATATAACCGGTTTGTGCGTCGGAAATTGCTATTTGTAGCAATATCTGTGGTCTTGCTGGCATTTATGGCCTTGATAGCGATTGCTGTCGGCCCAGTGGTTCTTTCGCTAGAAGAGGTCCTCGATGGACTGTTTGTCCGTGGTGATTCGACGGCGACGACTATCATTTGGGAGGTCAGAATCCCGCAGGTCGTTGCAGCAATAGTCGCCGGAGCAGGACTTTCAATTGCTGGAGCCGCGATGCAGAATGTCCTCC
>LFCJ01002712.1_pt1 | contig 12783 bp, 14 predicted proteins | sample 643141 | NCBI WGS metagenome assembly LFCJ01 (sample SAMN03766243, study PRJNA286221) | soda lake metagenome | biome: soda lake; feature: Kulunda steppe; material: water; isolation source: sample B1-Br-g2 brine of Lake Bitter-1 | place: Russia: Kulunda steppe | collected 2010-07 | reverse complement strand
TGAGGCGACGCATAAGTCGGGTTGAGGAGGCGTGTTTGGACACACTGCTGCCTCCTCTTTCCTCTCGAAAATAAGGCTCGATGAGCTACTGCTGTACTGCGGTTCTGTGACTAACTAAAGACGGATGAGTCACGTACACATTAGACGTGACTGACGAGCATATCAATGACGCCCACTTGGAACGGAGTCGCAAAATATGGAACCGTCGCAGCGATAGCTACGACCGAGACGAACGCGAACTCGCCTCCCAACGCGAAACCGCCATTGCCCATCTCCCGCTGCAGCAAGGCGACCGTGTTCTCGAGATTGGCTGTGGTCCAGGAACCAACTTCGAGCGGGTCATCCGCGAAATCGGTGCCACCGGTACCGTTCACGCGGTCGATTACAGTCCAGAGATGGTCAGGCGAGCCCACGAACGCGTTACAGAGAACGGTTTGGACAATGTCGACATCCGAGTTACGGACGCCACAACCGCCGATTTCGAGGGGACGTTCGACGCAGCACTCGCAATCCTCTCGATGGGCGTCATGCCCGACAAGCGACTGGTAGTCGAGAACGTCTACGAATCGCTTCGGGATGGCGGGACGTTCGTTGTCTTCGACGTCCGTCCCGTTCCCACGGGTCCCGGCCGGCTATTTAACCCGATTCTTCGCTGGGTCCTCCAGTGGTACGCCAACTGGAATCGGTCCGGTGACGTCGAGGCTGCCGTCACGGACGTTTTCGACGAAAGCGCGGTAGTCGAGACGTATTTTGGCGGTATCGGGTATACAATCCTGGCTCACAAAGAAATATAAGTGATACATATCGCTTATTACGTACACCTGGCATGTAGGTGACAGCATGACCTCGATGCAAATCGCGATGCGATTTTCCCCCTCAGGAACACCGTCACTTCTCGAGGCGTTCTTTCAGTCATCAGACCTTCACCAAGAGGTAATTCTCGGCGGGCAGACCGCCGATGGGATCGAAACGATCAGCTCCTACGTCTTTGGAACGCCCGAGGCGTACGAGACACTGATGGCCGGTCGAAACGACGTGCTCGATCTCGAGATCACACCTGCCGAAGACGGATTTTTCACCTACCTTCGACGAGAGCTCGGTCCCGATGGACTATCACTCCTGGATGCGCTTTCCCAGCGAACGGTTGTCGTCATCCCGCCGATCGAAGTCGGCCCTGATCGTACGGTCCGGATGACGTTGGTTGGTCATCCTGACGATCTTCGTGTCGTCCTAGCCCAAACCCCCGAGGGCATCTCAGTCGATGTCCGCTCGGTCAGCGATGGGGTATCGGCGATGCCGACCCGCCTCTCTGACCGCCAGCGTGAGGCGCTTCGGGCAGCTTGGGAACTCGGCTACTACGAGATTCCGCGACGAAACGGGATCAAGGCGGTCGCGTCGGAACTCGACTGTGTGGTCTCGACGGCGTCGGAACTCCTGCGTCGTGGCGAATCACGCCTCGTCTCGAAGTCGCTGGATCTCGAGGGCTGAGTTTGGGTTTCGTAACCGAAACGGTTAGTGACACTGATCCAACGGAGCCGCGCGTCGAGACAGACAGCGAGACTGGTGCAGTCAGTCACTCAGTACCCTCCCAAGCGTCGACGGGTGCGTCGAACCGACACCCGACACGTGGTTCCACTTACCCGTTCAGGCTTGGGAAGCGACTCAGCGACTCTCATACCGGTCGGCTGCCGATTCGAACTCGAGTTCTGCCAGCTCACGACTGCGGCGGTCTTCACGGGCGGCGATTGCCTCGGGGTCGGGGTTCGCGTCGTCGGTGATCCGCGCCCAGGAGGTGTGGACCTTGGCGTGACACCATCGACAGAGCATGACGGTGATTTCGTGGCTCGGGCGTGACGTGTCCTCGTCACTGCGAGAGGTAGGAGTGCTCGAACCGCTCGCATACGAGAGATGATGTTCCTCGAGCAGTGGCCGTTCGTCGGGTTCTGGCATCTGGCGTTCTTCGAGGCCGCAGCGCTGGCACTCGCGGTCGGTTGTCGTCGAGCGAAAGTGCGGACAGTCCTGCCACTCCCACGAGCGGTCTCCCTCCTCAAAACCAACTGGGCAGGCGTAGCCCTCCGCTTCCCGCGCGGTGGCAAACTCGGGGTCCTGGCCGTAGCGTTCGACGGCGAACCGACAGCGTCCCTCACTGGTGAGGTGGTCACAGACGCCGGCAACCTCGTAGGGGTCGTCGACGCCGACGGCGGTGCCGCGGGGCGTTTTCTCCATTCGTCTCTGGATGAGGTAACAGGGAGGGATGAATCTTACCGCTCGAGCAGCCGCGTTACCAGCTTCCCGGCCGTTCTCGGCCCAGCGGTGACGCGACGATATCCCTCCCAGAGCGCCGGAGAGGCGCTGCCGGGGTGAGGGAGTCCGAGCCGGAAGCGAAGTTCGTCCTCTCGACGGGCGGGTTCAAAGAGGTCGAGTTTCTCGAAGTCCCAGAGTTCACATCTGGATGCCATCCCCTCGCGCTCGAGAATCGCGTTGACCGCCCGTCGCCCCGCTTCGTTTGCCGACTCCATGCTGGCGAGATCGGTATTGGTGCGGACGTAGTCCGCCGCGAGCAGGAGGTTCGGGCACTCGAGTGTGGCCGTTGGCCGGTACTGTCGGCTGCCGACGGTGTTGATAAGCAGGGGTTCGCGGTTGGCAAGCCGACCCGCCTTGTCGTCGTAGCTGAGTGCGGGGTCGACGAACGACGCTAACAGATTGTCGTCGGCGAGGACGGTCTCCCCTCGGTTGAGGTGGGCTTTCATCTGTTCGAACACCTCCGTCGCAAGCTCCTCGCGGGTACACGCCGTTGCGGGTTTATTGTAGACGATTCCCGGCTCTTCCCACTCGGAGATAATGACTGAGAGGATGCCGCCGACGTCTTCGTCGACCTGGTCCTCGAATCCATCCCAGAACTGTCGTTGGGAGATCGAGGTCAGCGCCCACGGCGAATCGTAGTAGACGCCGTGTCCGTGGGCCGTCGGCACATCTTCGGCGAGATAGTACTGCAACCCGTTCATCCACGCCGTGTCGATTCGCTCGAGGCCTGCGAGGGCAGGTGCCGCCGCCTCGAGTTCGGGCGTCGTCAGTTCGATCATCGCTTCGACGGGGACTGCCGCGATGTAGTAGTCGGCGCTGTCGACGAATTCGCGCTTGCCCGCCCGGTCGAGTTCGACGCCGGTTACCCGTTCGCCGTCACACTCGATTTCGGTCACCGTGACGCCGGTCTCGAGGGTGACGCCCAGTTCCTCGAGGTAGTCGGTCCACGGATCGATCCACGCCCTGTTTGTCGGTCCGTTCAGCAGTTGATCGGCGTGGATCGACTCCTCGAAGAGGCCACGGATCATCTGGAGATAGATTCGCCCAATCGTGCGCGTACTCGAGACCTGTGGGCGCATGGCGACCAACGATTGGGTGAGGCCGTAGGCGATGAACTTCTGGTAGCCGGGAGACATCGCCTCGGCATTAATGAACTCCCACCACGGTGTCCGCTCGTACTCTTCGTCAAACCGTTGGTCACAGCTGGTAAGCAGGGTGAGAATTCGTTCGACAAAGTACGCCGACTCGTCGGCGGGGACGTGCTCGCCGCCGAACACCGATTGGAGCCGTTCGCGCCATTCGGCGAGCGATTGTGGCCGGTCAGTCACCATCAACTGGGCGGGGCCGTCGGTCACCGCTTGGAGCATCTGTGTCGTCGGCACGAGGTTTTCGGCCACGGTTGCTGTCTCTGCCCCAGCGACAGAATCGCCCGCCGCGGACGGCGATAACGGCGTCCGGGCCATCGTATCGAACAGGTGGTTGTAGAAACTCGGGAAGAAGCGAAAGCCGTGTTCTGCGGGGAGGGCCGCCCCGTCACCGAGTTGTGGGCCGGGAAGGCTTCGCGCCTTCCCCCCGAAGCGGTCGTTTCGTTCGTAGACGGTCACGTCAACGCCCCGTTCGGCAAGCTCATGGGCCGCTGTCAGCCCGGCGACACCGCCGCCAAGAATCGTAACTTGTGTCATAACATCCCCGACTTATGAGCGAATAGCGTCGGTGATACTTTATGTATTGGCCTTACTGTTGCAATTCAGACTAGAAGTACATCGGTGTCGTGATCGTACTCCTACAGCGAATCAGACCACGAGACAGTCGACATCGACTCGACCGCGTCATCAGATAATCCAGCCGGCTAGCAGAACGAACGGCTGTGTCGGGAAACCGAGACCGGCCGCTTGACGGGACGCTTTTGCTGTCCCACAGCAAATACCGGCTGTGACGCTCGTCTGGGATGCCGGCGACGGCGAAAGACACGTGCTAGCAACGAACGTCGAGTATGCCGACTCACTGCTCACACAGACCCGCGGACTCATGTTTCGGTCGCCAGCGTCGTTTCCCGAGGGTCGGGCGCTTGTCTTTCCGTTTGACCGGGCGAAAACACGGGATGTGCACATGCTGTTCGTTCGGTTCCCGATTGACGTCCTCTGGCTCCTCGACGGGCAGGTTCAGCGTGTCGAACGGCTGCGGCCGTGGACCGGCTTTGCCCGCGAGCGTGCGGATACGATCATTGAACTGCCGGCGGGCACCGCTGCCGAAATAGCCGCCGGCGACCGAGTCGTTCTCGAGGACGGCTAATCACTCGAGGACGACCGAACCGTCTTCGACGCGAACGTCGAGCAAGCTTGTCACCTCGACAGGCAGTGGCTCACGGTCCACGTCGGTCCGTCGGATGATCACAACGCAGGCAACCATTTCAGCACCGATGTCCTCGAGCCCACCGAGGACAACCCGGAGTGTCCCGCCCGAAGAGAGCACGTCGTCGAGCACCACTACTCGGTCGCTGGGTTCGATGTGATTGAGAAACAGTTCACCTTCGCCGTAGCTCGTCTCCTGATGGATCGGAATCTCGTCTGGAAACCCGTAGGCGCGTTTGCGGACGACGACAAACGGAATCCCCGTGGCAAGTGAGAGCGCCGCTGCATGGTGAATGCCCATCGCTTCGGGGGCAACAAGCAGGTCGACATCCTCGAGATCGATACGCTCACGGATTTCGTCGGTGATCTCTCGAAGAATCACTGGCTCGAGTGGTGGAATGCCGTCGGTAACCCCGTGGACGAAGTAGGTGTAGCCGTTGCGTTCGACCAGCGGGGCCGTTCGGAGCGACTGTTTGAGCGTCTTCATAGCTGTCGGTCCACGGAACGAAGCTTGGTTGTTTGTGTGAGTGATGGTACCGTAGGCCGGCAACCGTTAGGCTTAACCCTCGAGCCTGTCACTCTCTGGGTACATATGGCAAATGAGTCAGACTCTGCGCCCGAGGATAGAGTAAGTCGCCCCACGGCGGCTGGCCGAGAAATTCGGCGACACGACTAACTCTCCGACCGTGGCTCCAGCACTCTTTTCGATCGACGGCGACCGAACAGTCCAGCTACTCGATACGACGCTTCGCGACGGCGAGCAAGCACCCGGTGTCTCACTTTCACCGGATGAAAAGGCCGAAATCGCCCTCGCCTTAGAACGCACCGGCGTCGACGTGATCGAAGCCGGCAGCGCCTGTACCGGCGTCGGCGAACGCCAAGGCATCTCCCGAGTGACCGACCTCGATCTTGATGCCCGCATCACGAGCTTCTGTCGAGGCATCAAAAACGACATCGACCTCGCCTTAGAGTGCGATGTCGACGGCATCCATCTCGTCGTGCCGGCCAGTGACCGTCACGTCGAAAGTAAAGTGGGGTCCACCCGCGAAGAGGTCCTCGAACTGACCCACGAGCTCGTTTCCTACGGCCGGGATCACGGCCTCTGGGTCGAGGTCATCGGCGAGGACGGCTCGCGGGCGGACGTAGACTACCTCGAGGAACTCATGGGCACGGCCCTCGAGGCGGGTGCCAACCGGACCTGTTTCGCCGACACGGTCGGTCACACCGGTCCCGAACACACCTACGAGGCCGTTTCTCGGCTTGCGGAACTTGGGCCGGTCAGCGCACACACCCATGATGACCTTGGACTTGGAGTGACGAACGCGCTCGCCGCGGTCTCAGCAGGTGCTGACCTCGTGCATTCGACGGTCAACGGCCTCGGCGAACGCGCCGGCAACGTCGCCTTAGAGGAGGTCGCGATCTCACTCAAACACGTCTATGGAATCGAGACAATCGACCTCACCGAGGTGTACGATCTCGCCCAACTGGTCGCCCAGTCGACGGGGATCGCCCTCGCACCGAACAAGGCCGTCATCGGCGAGAACGCCTTTACCCACGAAAGCGGCATCCACACCGATGGGACGCTCAAAGACGACAAAATGTACGAGCCATACCCACCGGAAACCGTCGGCCGCGAACGCCGACTCGCGCTTGGGAAACACGCCGGACGGGCCGGCGTCAAGGCGGCCCTCGAGGAACACGATGTCGACGTGACCGACGACCAGATTGGTGAGATTGCCGCTCGCGTCACCGAACTCGGCGACCGCGGCCGTCGGGTGACCGACGCCGATCTGCTTGCAATTGCCGAAGAGATCACCGGCAACGACCACGAACGGACGGTCGAGTTACTCGAACTAAACGCCCTAAGCGGGGGGACCGTTCCAACGGCAAGCGTCAAACTCGATGTCGCCGGCGAGATTCGGGTTGCAAGCGGCACAGGGTCGGGCCCCGTTGATGCCGCCGTTTCCGCCGTCCGTGAAGCACTCGGCCCGGCCGCAGACGCCCAACTCGAGAGTTTCCACGTCGATGCCATTACGGGTGGGACCGACGCCGTCGTCACCGTCGAAGTGACGATGTCCCGAGACGACCGGACCGTTTCGGTCGCCAGAAGCGAAGCCGACATTACGAAAGCGAGCGTCGGCGCGATGGTCGATGCCTTAGATCGACTCCTCGAGTACGACTCGACGGCACGACTGGTTGCTGACGATTAAGACCGGCTGTTTTCGGTTTCTGCGGAGGATGTATTCTCATGAGTCGCCACCGGAACGGTCAACGTCAACCGGTTTCCGCCACCAGCACGTTCGGTAATCGAGAGTTGGCCACCGGCTTTACTCACAACCCAATAAATTAGCCAGATTCCTAACCGATCGGCGTGATTCAGCGGCGTCTCCCCCGCTCGCAACACCGCAATCTCCCGCTCGGGAATCGGCGGTCCGTTGTCTTCGACGGCGATTTCGACCCACTCACTCGAGGGAGTCGTGAGGCGGACGGTGACCATCGGCTCCGGCCCGTCGTTGTGTTTGGCCGCGTTTTCTACAGCCTCTTCGATGGCAGCCATCAGTCCGGCGATGGCAACGGCGACGCCACTGGTGACCGGCGAGGACGGGTCGGCCCGCTCGAGGCGAAACGTCGTCGAGGGGAACCGGTCTCGAAACGCTCCGAACATGGTTTCGATCCGGTTTTCGAGGTCGACTGGCTCTTTGGGGGCGGGCTGAGAGAGCACGCGGTCGATTTCTCGGACCCTGTCAGCTAACCCGGTCAGATCCTCGAGTGACTCCTCGAGTGCATCAAACGACGGTGTGAGTGACCCATCGTACAGGCTGTTGCCATCGCTGATTTCGCCAGCGCCGCCGTCGCGCTTATCATCACCGGCGTACACCTCACGAAGAAGCGAGATGTGCCCACTGATGACTGTCATCGTGTTTCGCATATTGTGAGCGAGAACCCGGTTGAGGACTGCCAGTCGGCGTTCCCTAATTTTTCGGTCGGTAATCTCCGTCTGGAAGCCAACGAAGTTGGTCACCGTCCCATCCGCCGCGCTGATCGGAGCAATGTCGACTTTGTTCCAGAACAGTTGGTCATTTTTCCGATAGTTGGCAATGTCGACAGAGACCGGACGTTCGCTGTTGATTGCCTCACGCATCGCCGCCACCGTTTCCGGGTCGGTTTCGTCCCCTTGAAGTAGCCGACAGTTTCGACCGATCGCCTCCTCGTAGTAGCCGGTAATTGCTCCGAACTGCTGATTTATGTACTGAATCGGATTGTCCTCACGCGTTGGATCAGTAATCGAAATCCCAATCGGTGCCTCGTCCATCGCCTGCTCTTTCAACTCGAGGGTCGCGACCGTCTCCTCGAGTTCGGCTTCGCGGGCGGTGAGCTTCATTGCTGTCTGGCGTCGTTGCACGAGATTTCCGATCCGGGTGCCTAACGCCCGTTTTGGAACTGGGAGGTGGATAACGTCGTCGACGGTCTCCCAAATCTCCGGTGGCGTCGACGCTGTGTCTCCCTGAACTAAGAGCACAAAGGGGAGAAACACCGGGTCAGCACGCGCCCGTCGGTCAGCAACCGCGTTTCCAAGACGGGTGAACGTCCCCCGGTCGAAAAGGCAACAATCGAACGACCGCTCGAGGGCTGCCTTCTCTATCCCCGTCCGAACATGATACCGATCTTGAAGTGCCGCTGATAGAAGGTCCCGGTCGCGGCCGGCCCGCATACAGAGGAGCACCGTTGGGCGTGTCTCAGTGCTCTCATCATGACCGTCCCTCCGATCACCCATCCCACTCGAGGGGTCGGCGTCGTCGCCACTGGACTCCTGGTCGGCATCACGTGGAGGCGAATCCAATGACATGGGGGCTTTCGAGACGGGGTGGCGCTGCCGGTCAGTTGGTGACTGGGGCGATACTATCCATCCCTTAGTGACCAGTCACTTGAATATGTGTGCTATTATAATGATTTTCACATTCATTTATGTGGCTGGTTTCCCTACGGTAGGAGAACAAATGTCCGTGACAGATGCGACTCGACTCTCAGTCGGTGTTCCCGGATTGGATGCGGTGATCCACGGCGGTCTCATCGAGACGCGAAGCTACATGATTCGCGGCCCACCTGGCACCGGCAAAACGATTCTCGGGTTTCATTTCCTCGAGGCAGGCATTGAAGCCGGGGAGACGGTCATGTTCATCAATCTCGAGGAGGACTTGGATGATCTCCGCGCGAACGCGAGGGCGTTCGGATTCCGGACTGAGGAAATCAAGTTTCTGGATCTGAGCCCGACTGCTGATGTCTTTGTCGAAGACCGAACCTACGGCGTGTTTAGCGCCTCGGAGGTCGAAACCGAGCCACTGACCGACGCCATTATCGAGGCCGTTCGAACGGTCGAACCGGACCGAGTCGTCGTCGATCCGCTCACGCAACTGCGGTATCTGGTCGCCGACGACTACCAGTTTCGCAAACAGGTAATCGGCTTCATGCGCTTTCTGAAAAAGCAGGGGGCAACTGTTGTGTTTACCGTCCAGGACACCGCCTCCTTGCCGACTGACGAACTCGAGTTTCTGACCGACGGCGCGTTCGTCCTCGAGCGCCGTTCGTCTGGCCCCTCGATTTCGGTGCCGAAGTTTCGAGGGTCGAAGACCCGCGGTGGCGATCACATCTTTCGAATCACCGACGAGGGGATGGTTGTCTACCCCGAGTTAGCGCCGGGCGACCACACTGCACAGTTTGTCGACGAGCAGATCTCCTCAGGCGTCCCGGAAATCGACTCTCTCCTTCACGGCGGGTTCGCTCGCGGGACGGTCAGTATTATTAGCGGCCCCACAGGCGTCGGCAAGACAACCCTCGGGACGCAGTTCATGAAGGAGGCTGCCGGCCGTGGCGAACGGTCGGTCATCTTCCTTTTCGAGGAGAACGTTTCGACGTTTATTGCCCGCTCGAAAGCGATCAACGTGCCCATCGAGCAGATGATCGACCAGGGCACCCTCCAGGTGTACGAAATCGATGGCCTCGAGTACAGTCCACAGGAGTTTTCGGCGCTGGTCAGAGAGGAAGTTGAAGAGCGAGGGGCCCAGATCGTGATGGTCGATGGCATCTCGGGCTACCGGCTGACACTCGACGGCGGGGACGACCAGTTGCTCACCCACCTCCACGCGCTTGGTCGATATCTGAAAAATATGGGGACGACGGCGATCTTCATCGACGAGACAGCCGAAATCACCGGTCGATTTACCGCGACCCAACGGAACATCAGCTATCTCGCCGATACGATCGTCTTCCTGCGCCACCTCGAGGTTCATGGCGAGTTGCGAAAGGCGATTGGGGTTCTGAAAAAGCGGACGAGCGATTACGAGCGGACGCTTCGGGCGTTCGAGATTACGGCCCACGGCATCACCGTCGGTGACCCGCTCACCGGGATGCGCGGGATTTTGAGCGGGACGCCGGAGGTTGTCGATGCCGACCGCTCCGAAGAGTGAACGCTTGAGGTAAGGACTACTCTCGGTTCTCGCTCTGGCGCTGACTGTCGAGATGCGTTCGCTCGAGGATACCTTTTGGATCAAAGGCATAGAGCGTAGCGAGTGCAAGCGCCATCAGAATCACGAACAGGCGCAAGCCATCGCCGAGTGTCGTTGGGACGCCGGGTTCGATTGAGAGGCTCATAACGCCGGCGACAGCAACCCAGAGGATGGCAATGATGGTCCGTTTGCGGCGGTTCATATCCTCCGGTTCGTCCCGGCGGGTATGAAAACAGCGGATTCCATTGGCTCGGTCGTCCGCTGCCTACCGCAAAATATCTGCAATCCGCCGTGGCTCGCCCGATAGCGCCGGTGATTTTTCGACGATTTGGAGCACCTCGTGGTCGGTCACGTTGTGATAGGACTTGCCGGTCGCTTCCTCGATGAGGTCGTCCTCGAGGCGAAACTCCGTCCCCTCGTAGACAACGTCAACGCCGGTCTCGTCGAACGCGAGTGTGGTCATAACCGGGCGTAGGTTGTGGGTGGTGAAAAACGGACGGCTTTGGGGCTGCGACGGCGGAGACGGAGCCAGCGGCGTCAGACGGGCGGCTGACGGCTCGCGGGGTTTATTAACTGGGGGTTACATTGAGTCGGAATGTGGCGTTTAGTACCGACCCGCTCGACGAACTGAATATCCCTGATGGGACGGACCTACAGGAACACGACATCGTCGTTGATGGCGACATCGTCGTCGGTGCCCGTTCAACGATCGAGTTCGGCGTTCGTGGCGTCAACGTCCTTGCCGGTGAGCGGGTTACCTTTGGGGGCGATATTGAAGCTGAAGGTGATTGCCGACTCGATATGTGGTGTGACGTTGCCGGAAACATCCTCGTCGGTGGGGATGCCTACCTCGGTGAGCGGGTCCACGTTGGCGGCGAACTGAAAGTCGCCGGTGACCTCGATATCGGTGACGATGTCGACATCGAAGAGGGGTTCGAAGCCAACGGCTGGATCGTGATTCGGAATCCGATGCCGACAATCGTCTTTTTTATGGTCTATCTGAAGCAACTGTTGTTGATCGGCGAGGAGGCAACAGCCCAACAACTCGTCTCCGAGATGGTCAACGAGGAGGAACCGGCTGATGACCGTGCGGAGCCACTCGTCGTTCCCCGCTCAGCAACGGTCAACGACGACGCGTGGCGGGTGTCGACGCCCGCAACCATCGGTGACGGCTGCCGACTTCACGGCAACGTTCGGGCCAAACAGCTCGCTGTTGGTTCCGAAAACAACATCTTTGGCAGCCTTCGGGCTCGAGGGGACATTGCTGTCGACGCCGAAACCAAAATCCACGGCGACGTCACCACCCGCAACGGCACTGTCAGACTCGGACCCGATGTCCGCGTCCTCGGTGACGTCTCCTGTGGCGACCTCGAACTTGGCCCCGGCGCGGAGGTCGACGGCACGATGCGAGCGGCCGGGGAAATAACGATGACGACGACTGAACGCGACCTCGAGTAACACGCTGCTTGCTTTTGTCCATCTTACTCCGTGCGCTCGAGTGCCAACTCTGCCGTCTCAACACCGGCACGGTCGGCTCGCTCGTTGGCATCTATCAGCGCCTCGAGTTTGTGCTCGAACGCCTCGTCGGTGAGTTCGCCGGCGGCGTAGCGGTGTTGCAGTTCGGTGACGGGGTCTCGTGTTTCGGTCTGCTCGTCATCGCCAGCTTCCGCTTCGTCGGCGTCTCCAGTTGCAACGCGTTGGGTGAGATACCAGACCAGAAAGACGCTGACCACGAGCAGAGCGGTGATCGCAATGGCCGTCGCCGGTCCGGCAAAAATCAAGGCAGCAATAATGACGATATCGGCGAGGACGAATTTGATAGCAAAGATTTCGGTGAGGCTGTAGCCCTCGCGGTTCCCGCTGCTCATAGACGAGGTACTGTCTCGGCGAGAATAACTGTGTGGGACCGTGGTTCCCGGTGGCACTTGCCCTCACAGACTGCAGAATTATTATCGAGTCGGGAACCTTAGCAGCATTTATTAATCAAAAGAAAACAGCGAGAGTTCCACGGGTCACCTGACCCGTGGGTGAATCGCGTACGCTCGCCTAATGTTCCGTATCCTCGATATACCGGCGAACCACGTCCTCGGAAACTGCACCCGTCGTCCCGACGTAGTAGCCTGCCTTCCACAGGCCACTTCCCCAGAAATACCGCTGTTTGAGTTCAGGGTGGCGCTTGAGAATCGTTCGTCCCGAGAAACCTTTGAATTGCTTCGCTATCTCGGCAGGACTCCATTTCGGGTCGGCCTCTACGAACAAGTGAATGTGGTCGGTGGCAATCTCCATCGACATAATCTCGTGACCGAACCGTTCAGCAGTTCCTTGGAACAATTCCACAAGTTCGTCTCGAACTAAGTTTAACACCCCGTGGCGGTACTGAGCGGGATCGGAGATCCCGCGAGGTACGCAAAGCTTCGCTTTGCTTGACTTCGGGCACCACACGAAATGATACTTACACGAACTAATCGAATGTGCATGACTCCTGTATTCTCCCATCCTAATCCCTACTTTTATTATCATTTAAATTGATAGTCAAGGTATGGGTATCGAAGAAGTCACGAAGACCGCACGCACCCGACTCTGCATAGAGTCTGGTGAGCGGTCGTGGCTCAAAGATGCCCGCT
>LFCJ01002711.1_pt1 | contig 12785 bp, 11 predicted proteins | sample 643141 | NCBI WGS metagenome assembly LFCJ01 (sample SAMN03766243, study PRJNA286221) | soda lake metagenome | biome: soda lake; feature: Kulunda steppe; material: water; isolation source: sample B1-Br-g2 brine of Lake Bitter-1 | place: Russia: Kulunda steppe | collected 2010-07 | reverse complement strand
AATAATAATAATATAAGGGCCTTGTCGGCACTGATGGCGGCTACGCTGACTAGGGGGTTAGCTCGATCCACTGTCTTCGAGAGTGCCTGAATCAACCCTAACGCCGGTTGGTCGATTCTTGTACTAGATGCCTCGAACCGTCGTGAAACTTGCTCTTCGGTTGATAAGCTGCTAGATTTTACCACCGGTTATGCAGAAACGGATCTCAAATGCAAGTCTAGCAGGTGTTGCTGCGGCCGTCAGTCTCTCTGCACGAACTCGGCGACGTTCAGGCAATTCATGCGACGGGCTTCAAGCGGCATTAAGTTAGCGACCATTACGTCCTCCGTGTCGGGTACAACTTTGACGACATCAAGACGACTGCCCTCGTCGATGGCGATACCAACGCCATTATCGACATCCACTGCTCGATGAGATAACCGCACGACACACAAGTCGGATGATAGGTACTCAGGAGAAATTTGGCATGACTAACCACGATTACCATCGACAAAAGCTACGACAAGGACGCTCCTCGGTACGGACCCAGGGACGTTGACATCCGTCTGGTGATCAAACACCGTGAGTTCTATGCACTTGATAAACGTACAACGCTCACCACGACGAAGACGTCTACCACCGCGACCGATTGTCGAAGCAATCCTATTCGCTTTGAAACATTGGTTCGCGGAGAGGTTGCGGGCGAGAACGTGGTTTGTCTAGTTCAGAGAACTCGTCCTAAGGCCGCCGTCAGAAACGTCGAACAAGCTGTGAAACGCTAACACCACTGATCTCATACGTCTGAATGAGTCCATATACACCATTCACAATGTAAGGTCTTGGCACTGAAGATATTTAATTATGAGTAACTTACATTTATTTTTATAATTGTTGCGGTGTTTCGGACCATGTTAGGAAGTTTGGTTTCAAACCAGTCACCATCCAGACGAGTTGCTGGACCTGAGACGCTCACTGCACCAAGAATATTATCATCCTTATCAAGAATTGGTGCTGCAACACAACGAACACCTTCTGCACGTTCCTCACCATCAAATGCCACTCCTTCGTTTCGGATCCGATCGAGTTGTTCGTCAAGTGTCTTCCTATCGGTGACAGTGTTTGTGGTTTTTGTTGGCAGGCCGTGTTTGTTGAGGATTTCGTCGAGCTTTGACTCTGAACAGAATGCGAGAATCGATTTACCGAGTGCAGACGTGTGTAGATACTGAGTCGTTCCGGTTTTCGTGTCCAGTTCAACGGAGTCTTCTCCCTCCGCTATGTGGAGATAAACCCCCATTCCATTTTCTTCAACCATAAGATTAGCAAGCTCGCCACTTTCCTCAGCTAGTGTGTCAATTTCTGATTTTCCGACGTTATAAATTTCCCGCCGACGTCGAACCCCTTCCCCAATCTGGAAGAAACGGAGGCTCAATTTATACTCTCCATGTTTCTTGATGACATACCCGTGACTCTCGAGCGTATTGAGATGATGGTGCACGGTTCCTTTATCCATTGCAAGATGGTTTGCTAATTCAGTCACACCAGCTGTACCTAGCTCTGCCAGGGCATCAAGAATTTCCATAGATTTACTCGTTGCCTGTATCAAGTTATTCGCGCGTGACGTCATATACCTCATCTTAGAGTCGTGAAACGTATTCAATCTTTGTATGAATGATGTATGACAATGATATTATTTTAATAAAAGTAGAACTAGTGATGGTTGGTAGAACTCGGCACTGTCTAGGTAAAAGTCTGAGGAATGAGCAGATGGTAGCGATAAGTGCTCATGTAATTCGCCAACCCGCTCAGAGAGAGCTTAGACGTGGATTGTGATGGGGGTTGAGTGAACGAGTGCACCCCGACACCCATTAGGGTGTTTGGGGTGCGCGGCTCCACTCGATGGGATTGTCAGTTTAGGATATCGTCTCAGTGCTCAAATTACTCGGAACGTGGACTGACCTGGTGAGCGGAAAATTTGATCCATCGAGAGCAACGACTGCCTAATTAACCCATTCGAAGCGCTTTCGTTGGATACCGCGTTGATGATACACTTAGGGGGAAAGGAGCAGCTCGGAGAAGACACGAACGACCGTGAGCGCGGTCGTTCGTATGCCGGGAGAAAGTCGAGGCAGCCATCTCCTCCATCTCTGTGTGCGTTCCGGTCTTTACAGCAAGTTCAGCGAGCGAGTCGGTCGGTTGACACCCTCGAAAATACCGACTCTGTGATGATTTTCGAAATCATGCGTGTTGGTGTAGGTTCCAATTCCGAACTAATCGGTGATGAACTCGCTGCGACTAGACTCATTAGCATATCGGATGAATACGTAGCCAACGTATTCTCCGTGATTGCGGGAATACGTCGGTTTGAGGTCACTGAGCGTCTGTTGAAATTGAAGCAAGATCGGGGGCACAGAAGGAGGACGAGAGGCGTCTCGTCCGTGGACTCCGTTTCATCAAAAACCTGTACGATGGGCAGACTCAACAGCAAGCGGTTCAAGCTGTTGGCGTTTATTAGCCAAGAGTAGCCGGTGGGCGCGCGCATGGAACGAAGAGGATGTTGAGGGGCTTCGTTCCACTTCGGCGGCTGTCGGCCGCCGAACCGCACCCCACCCAGTGAGCCGATATTTGGACTATTCTGGATGAGGAGTAGCCCTGGACATCACGCGAAATTTACGCGCTCATCGAAGATCGTGACGACATTATCTACCATCCGACGCATCTCGCTCGGAAGCTTCGCGAGACTGGAACCCAGGTATCTTGGGATTCTTTCGATGAGGCGTGGCCACAAACCTTCGAGAACTTGCAGCGAATGAGGTCGTATAACCGTACCGTCCAGATAAAGAAACCGCTGGTGACAGTGTCGTGTCGGTCGGCTTCTACGTGCTACCTAGGAACAGCGTGATCACGCACAAAGAGTGGTTAGTCAAAAGACGACCGTCGAGACACTCGAAGAGATCCGCGAGCAGAATCCCGGCTAGCGGATTTTGCTCGTGGCCGACAACTACGGCTCCCGTCACGCCAAGCTCGCTCAATAACGGGCCGACGAACTTGGCCTCAAGTTCGGCGTCATCCCGCCGCACTCGCCAACGTTGAAAGCGATAGAACCGCTGTGAGGAAATCCTAAACGCGAGGTTTCATCGACTATCTTCGAGGACAACGACCACTTCCGTGGCTTCTCAGCGAGACGTTCCTTCGGTTGACTGCGCGCTGTCTAGTTGTCAGCCTTTGTCACCCCATTTGTTCAACCATGCGTGGGGACTTAGCAGGCTTTCATCCCCTAATAAGTATGGTCGAATTCTGCCAATGTCCACTTAAATGTTCAAAAGTAGGCGTGTGGAGCACTATGTGTCCATGGAATTCAAAGATGGTCGGCTGAGTTCCCTATCTTTTCCCTAGTCAAAAAATCAGTGTTAGCAGAAGTAATAATACACATGGGCTCAGTTTTAGATATGAACGGTTGAACACTAACCATCGGTCAATCAATGTACTAGTATGAATCCATCAAACCCAGACATCGTTGTACTTCGGAAAAACACGGAAGGGCTGGCGATACCACCCTATGTTCAATTGATTAAGAGGAAACTCCCAGAATATGCTGTTGCCCACGCTCGAACACCAGCAGAGGAGCGACACCTTATCAAATCAGCGCGATTTGCTACCGGAGTCAGTTTTTCAGAGGACTTGTTCAATCACGCGGAGAACCTTGAGTTGTTCGTCGTCGCATCCTCTGGATACGGACATCTTCCGTTGGACTTGTTTCAAGAATCTGGAATCGCCCTTGCAAACGCGGCAGGTATACACGCACCAGGGATTGCTGAGCAGGTGATCGGTTACTGCATGATGTTTGCACGTAACCTCCACATTGGGTGGCAACGCAATCTTACGGGACAATGGCGACACTACAAAGCTAGGGAGTTTGCTAACAGCACGGTCACAATCGTAGGACTTGGCTCAATCGGGAGGGCGGTCGTAGACCGGCTCGAGGGATTCAACGTACGAACGGTCGGTGTTCGATACACTCCAGAGAAGGGAGGCCCGACTGACGAAGTGATTGGATTCGATGAAGAAGAATTTCACGCTGCTCTCGCCGAAACAGATTACTTGATTCTGGCGACACCACTCTCAGAAACTACCGAGGGACTAATTAGTGAGGCGGAGTTTAACACTTTGCCACCCAAAGCAGTTGTCATTAACGTGTGTCGCGGGAAGGTCGTCAACACTGATGCATTGCTGGTCGCCCTTCAGAAGGAGGACATTCGAGGTGCTGCACTTGATGTCACGGAACCGGAACCTCTCCAACAAGACAGCCCTCTATGGCAAATGAATAACGTTCTCATCACTCCTCATATGGGTGGTCATACACCTAAACACTGGGAGCGACTCGCGGACATTTTCGCAGCTAACGTTGAAAAGATTGATACTGGGATGACAGACAATCTTACGAACCAAGTTCTCGAACTAAAACGGACACCTGCAGTAACTCAACCTACCGGCGACGACACCTAACAATTTGATCGTATCTTTCAGAAAAGGTTGTTGGTCGGATAGATTTGATGGTGTGAAAGCGTAGCGGTAAGGGTGATACGTCATCCTCACCTAACATACGTACATGGGGCACGTTCACTGGCGTGAGAGCCCTCAGTACACGTGTTTGCGGTCTAAGGGGTGTTCAAGTGCGACAGCTATGAAAAGTATCAGCGGTGCTGCTGTGAAAATTGTAGACGTGCGTTCACCAACAAGCCCGACATTGCCATGGCTGTCGTACACCCTCACAGAGTCGACCGACCGCTGCCCCCGTCAATGACAATTGCCTCACCATTTATGTATCCTGCTGCAGGCGAACAGAGGAACGCAACTGTATTACCGAGTTCCATCGGATCGCCAATCCGGCCAATTGGGACGTTCTCACCCCGGACCTTAAGTGCGTCCTCATATGATTTGAACTCTCCGCGATCAACTGCCTGTCGAATGAGGTCTTGCATACGTGACGTTTCATGTGTACCAGGTAGAACTGTGTTGACTCGCACGTTGGGGGCGAACTCTCGTGAGAGTGTTTTCGTTAATCCGACAACACTCATGCGAACTGCATTCGAGAGGACGAGAGAATCTTGGGCTTCCTTGACAGTTCGAGACGTGATTGCGGTGATAGTTCCCCCCTTTCCCTCACATAGGTGTGGTGCCGCTTCACGAGCGAGACGAACAACACTCATGACAAGCAAATCAAACGCCAGATACCAGTCGTCGTCATCAGTCTCGAGAAATGGGCCGCTGGGGGGACCACCTGCACTCGTCACTAAATGTTCGAGTGATCCAAACTCCTCAATAGTCGTGTTGACGAGGTTGGTAATATCACAAGCGTTGGTCAGATCTCCTTGTATAGGAAGCACAGCCCCAGTTGCCGTAGCTTCCACGTCTGCTACAGCTTTTTTGAGGCGCTCTTCATCACGCCCATTAATAACCACGTTTACTCCCTCGGCCGCGAGAGCAATGGCTGCTGCTTTTCCAAGGCCGCTACTCGAAGCCGTTACTAGTGCTGTGTTACCAGCGAGGTCTAGATCCATCAGTTAGGTAAATGCGATCGACTGACAAATTTGTTTCCCTTCCACATGGAATGCTGAGTTGCTGCCTTGGGGTCGGACTCTATTAGATTGCAGTCTCTCAGGGACTGACTAATCGATTGATCATTGCAAAATTCTTTGGGGCTCAATTACGATAATACCAGTGTGGCGTCTGGGGTGAGGGAGTTCTCACATTAGCTGCCGCATAGTTGTTCACAGTGTCACCTACCGAAAACAAGTGTAGTTATATCTTTCAATCCTCACAACACCCTGACCGATGGCTGAAATAGAGAAAGAATAGTCAGAGCCACGCCTCAATTCGATCGAAGGCATCATTTATGCGCTCGGCGGAATTCGAGTAAGCAATGCGAATGCGTCCACGACCAGAATCCCCAAACACTCTCCCAGGAACGAGAGCTACACCAGCTTCCTCAAGAAGCTTACTTGCAAATGCCTCGTCATCGTCAATGCCCTCAGGGAGTGTTGGGAAAGCATAGAAGGCACCTGCTAATTCGGGACAAGACATCCCTGGAACTTCGTTAATACGCTTATTGACAATTTCCCTGCGTGATTCAAATTCATCAACGAGGGGTTTGTGGGCATCACTCTGAAGAGCTTTGACGCCGGCGTGCTGGGCCATTGCCGGTGCACACGTTGACGTATATTGTCGGAGCCTGATAATCGGATCAATAAGCGATGCTGGTGCACCAACATAACCGACTCGCCAACCAGTCATCGAGTAGGCCTTTGAGAGACCGTTGACGGTGATTGTACGCTCAAACAGTCCATCGAAGGCAGCGGGGCTGTGATGTGGACGTCCATTGTATCGTATTTTCTCGTAAATTTCATCAGAAAGTATGAGGGCGTCATGCTTAATTGCTAGATTGCGGATCTCCTCAATCGACTCTTTCTCGAGCATTGAACCAGTCGGGTTGTGCGGGCTGTTTAGCACGATAAGGGCGGTATCCTCGGAGAATCGTTCGTGCAGTGCTTCAGAATTTGGTTGATAGTCCTGATCTGGATCAAGTGGATACGGAATGGGAATCCCGCCCGCCGTTCGAATCGCAGGTTCGTATGTCCAACCAGGATCCGGAACCAGTATTTCATCACCTTGACCAACCAGCGAAACAATCGTGAGGAAGACAGCCTCGGTCGCTCCCGTCGTAACGACGATTTCTGAGTCAAAATCGTAGGAAAGCTCGTTGTCAGCACGAAATTTATCTGCAATCGCTCGACGGAGGGATTTAATGCCATAGTTCGAGGTGTAGTGAACTGCACCATTTTCGAGGGCAGTGATTCCTGCTTCGGTAATCTCGGTAGGCGTGTCGAGGTCTGGGCGACCAATTTCTAAGTGGACAATGTCACGTCCTTGTCCCTCAAGTCGTGAACAAGCTTCAAGAATTTGTCGAATCCCGGAAAATGGGATATGTGTCATTCGTTTTGCTTGCATACGCTCACTTCGACGTGGAAGGGATATAAGTGCTAGCTTTAATGAATTTCTGATAATTCATATAAAAAGGAGGCGACTCAAAGATAAAGCGTGCTGTGAGCAAGGCAAATTCAATAGTATATCGTGGTTCACCATGGCCAACCAATAGATTCATTTAGGTTGCGCGGAACACTAACTGTATGGACGCACAACCGTTTTGCAGTGCTGAGGCGTACGAACCGGAAAAAGGATGGCGGCGCGTGTCGCTCGCCGGAGGCGAAGAATTCTCTTTCGAGTGGTTTGAGAAGCCAGCAGGACATAGCTCCCCGATGCATGACCACAAGAACGCACAAGTGTGCGTTTGTCTTGAGGGGGAACTCACGCTAAGAACAGAATCCGAGTCGTTAACGCTTGGTCGGTACGATTCTGCCTATATTGAACCCTGGGAAAGCCATCAAGTTTCGAATGAGACGGATGCACTTGCAATCGGACTTGATGTCTTTGCACCTGGTCGCTCATTCGACTTCTGGACCGAAAGGAAATGAAAATCAAGTCTTTCATATCGTTGAGATAATAGATATTTGTGCGTAGATGGTTCTTTCTAGCCGTGTTTAGACGCCAGACACAACCCGTCTTCACCGGGAGTATGAGTGGCTGAGTCTGGAAGCGGCGAGTATGGTTTCCGAACTCGACCGGAATACCGACCGATGTGTCGACTTATCCCAGAACGCTGTCAGTGGTGAGCCAGCACCAGCGGTCAAAAGCGTGCTGGCGGCTACGCTGACTGGGTGATAGTCTCGGTTTACTGCCTCCGCGAGTACCTGAACCAGCCCTACTGCTGTCCCATTCCAGGTACTTAATTCCGGCCTCGGCTCGGCAAATCCATCGAGATGCTGAAAACAATTCAACACCAGACACAGTCATTTCCGGAACAAGAACTAAGCCGAGACTGGAGCCAGTCACCCACGATTGCGAGCGACTTTTACTCGCTGCTCGACGCAGTCGACAGCGAGTTCATCGCCGATCAGTTCGGAATTGGCACCTACACCAACACGCACGATTTCGCAAACCATCTCAGAGTCGGTATTTTCGAGGGCATCAACCCGTCTGACTCGCTCGCTGAACTTGCTGTAAAGACCGGAACGCACACAGAGATGGAGGAGATGGCTGCCTCGACTTTCTCCCGGCATACGAACGACCGCGACTACCGCGCGGTCGTTCGTGTCTTCTTCGAGTTGCTCCTTTCCCACTAAGTGTATCATCAACGCAGTGTTCAGCGAAAGCGCCTCGAATGGCTCGATCGAGCAGTCGTTGCTCTCGACGGCCAAATCTCGCACTCACCAGGTCAGTCCACGTTCCGAGTGAATTGCACGATGGCGAAATTGTTGACGAGATCAAACCAGGTGACCGTGGCCTCGAATTCAACCTGGCCGCACGCGCGGACGGTCACGCCAAGCAACCTCTTGGCGTGTCCGTCACAGCAGGCGAGACACGCGAACCAACACAGTTTGACCATCTCCAGGACGATGTCGAGGTCTTCGCAGACCTCGACTCTCCAATTCGCGTGTTCGATCGTGGCTATCTCGACTATGACCGCTTCTGTGCGTTGAAAGAGCGCGAAGAGGGCATCGTGTGTTTGTTACAGGCGGATTCTCGGGTCGATGTCCTGGAGCAAATCCAGGACATCGACATCACTGACGAAGCAGGAACGCGCCACGTACGGGACGACGTGATTGAACTCGCCGAGACCGGTGAAACGTTTCGACGAATCGTGTTCGAGGACGTGGACGGAGAGAAGATCGTGAATCTGACGACGCTTTCTCCTGTGGGTAATGATCCTGTGGAGGTGATGAACATCTACACACTTCGGACACTCATCGAGATCCTATTTCGGGAGTTGAAGCAGTATACGAACATCGAGGGCTTCCATTCACAATCGGTGAACGGGGTCTTGTTCGAGTTATTTTGTAAGTTGATTGGCTATGTGTTGGTCAACTGGTTCCGGTACTGCCACCCACTTCGGGGTGGCGTGCCGGAAGCGATCCGTCTGATCCGAACACGGTGGAATCAGTTGCGTCAAGCCTACGGATGAAGGACTCGAAGACAGGAGGAGAGCGCCGCCGCAGGAGCGGCGACACTCTTCCCTGAGGGAGAATATACCATTAAGCCCGAGTTTGAGCACATCCAACTGTTCGAGTACGTCTTCTTCTGATTTTCACGCCGTAGATCGGCTCGTAATCTGATGGATTGCTGCTTTCCCTGAGGTTTCTCACTCGGTAGTCTTATCAAGTCGAAATAGCACAGACAGTGCCATGGTTTGTATACTATTACACAAACAACACACCCGCTCGATAAACAAAGGCCAATGAAGCTCAAAACTACACACTGCAGCGTTTAATTTATTAGCACAGGCAACAGTACGGTAGACATGCTGGATAATATCATTGAGCAGTGGATCTATCAGATGGGGGTTGGAACGTCCATATTCGTGTGTCCTGATTGTGATTCAATTGTCAGGCAAATAATCTTTCAATATTCAAATTGTGAAAATACAAATTTACATGTATACGAAAATTTCTGATAAGCTATATAGCACGGCACCGTCTACATTAATTGTTAGAACTTCTTACGCAGGACTGTAGACTCTCGCAATGGAACATCTTGAGGAAATCTCAACTGAGGATCTACAGAACGTACTCGACAACGTAGAAGGAAAGAAGCCGACACAACGGCTGTTAGCTGCGATTGTGTACAAAAACGGCGTTTCACAGATTGAGCTTACCGAGTGGTACGGCGTTGAACGAAAAACGATCTACAATTGGCTCACGCGACTCGACACCGACGAGTCCCTTGAGCAGACCGTGACTGATGCTCACCGATCTGGGAGAAAGCGAAAACTCTCAGAAACAGAGCAAGAACAGTTCGAAGCAACTGTCCATAAATCTCCTGAGGAAGTCGGCCTTGACGCGCTGGCGTGGACGCCGCCGCTCTACAGCACTATCTTGAGGAAGCCCACGATGTCGAGTACTCACTCCCGAGTTGCCGGCGGTTGCTCAAAGAAGCGGGATTGAGCTATCAAAAACCACGCCGTACAGCCGCCGAATCAGATGCTGACGAACAAGAAACGCTTCGTGAGGAGTTCAAAAAACGGCGGAAGCTGGACGCCACCGTAGTCTGTATCGACTAAACCAAGAAATCCGTGCAAGTCGAGCCGCGTACCACGTGGAAACCACGCGGCACGCGGCCATCTGTCGAATTATCTGAACAACGCGACTGTACGTGTCTGGTGAAAGCGATCACCGAAGACGGTGATCGCTTTTTTCTCCCGGTTCGGCTCTGGTGAATCACTAGGTGGCGGCGACTTACACTGAAGAATCACGTCACTCGAGGCGTCACGCAGGGCCGATCGTGACTGCATCCTCAAGGAATCCGGTGGTAACGAACCAAGTGACCGATCTCAGGGGTGCAGTGAGATACTACACCACGACGCTGTATGGCGGTTCACCAAAGCCCCCGGTTCGAAGAGTATGTCACCTCCGAACACGCCAAACATTTCATTCTCGCATTAAGCAAAGAGTTTGAAGATGATCTGCTGATCGTGCTGGATGGAGCGCCGTATTTTCAGGCGTCGGCCGTCACGGAGCTGGCGCCCCGTGAGGCTCTCGTCTTCATCACATTACCGGCGTGCTCGCCAGAGCTAAATCCTGTCGAGGAGTGCTGGAGACAACTCCAGGCTGCTCTCAGCAACCGCTTCTTTGAGTTACTCGACGATCTTACAGCAGCGATTGATACAGCTCTTGACCATCTCTCTATACCAGATGTGAGTGATTATTTCTAGCCTCTACTATAGTTTTTCCAGCACTACTTAAACTGAGATACATACGTTGGTTGTAAGCACACAACACTCGTGAAAAGTGGGGGGTGTTGACCGGATTTTATTGAAGGGGAGCATAATTCCTATAGTATGGCTTAGATGCAATTACTCGTTCTTGGTATGGCGAGCTGGCCAATAGTTGTATCAATTGCCGTCGTAAGTCCTCGAGTGCCTGAAAGAAGCGGTTGTTGAGAGCGGCCTGGAGCTGTCTCCAACACCTCTGGGCAGGATTCAGCCCTGCGAGTATGCCGGTACCGTGACGAACTCGAGGTCGTCACGGATCGCCAGGTCCGTGGCGGCCGACGCCTGACAATACGGAGCCCCCACCTAGTACAATGAGCAAACCATCATCAAACTCTTTGCATAACGCAAAAATTCTTCGTACGCAATCGCGGCTAACCAGCCGTTGTGTCGGCTTCTTTCCTTCTACGCTGTCGAGTGCGTTCTGTAACTCCTCAGTTGAGATCTCCTCAAGATGTTCTATTGCACGAGCTTACAGCATTTGAGTAAAAAGTTCTAGAGTCTACTATAGGGCAACTTTGAGGTCGAGAATAGGAGTTAACAAGGATCTCAATTGATAGAGGTCAATCAAATAACTCGCCTACTCGAGAATCCTCAGAAAGTGCCTCGGTAACGAGTTCAGGCCGAATTGAGAATTTATACTGGTAGTACGACCCACCCTTTGGCCCTTTGTTTTTCTCTTCGACGTCGAGGAAGCCTTTGAGCGTCAACTGCGAAAGTCGATCGTGAACCGTTCGGTCCGTTCGGGGATCGATATCAATCCGGGTAGCGGCGATACGATATCGTTTGTAGATCGCCGAACGTTTCGCCGGCAGTTTACCTTCTGCTTCGAGCATCAATAACGCATAAAGGGTGAGTTTCGAATGTGTGGGCACACGAAGCAATTCTTCCCACACTTTGTCGCGTTCAACTGCATGATCAGCAAGGCGAATATGGTCTTCAGTGACGATAGTCGCGCCTTGGTCTCGAGCGAGATCACCTGCTTTGTACAATCGACGGAGGGCTTGGCGTGCAGATCCGCTACTTTGACCTGCAAAAGCTGCTGCTAGCGGAATCACATTGTCATCGAGAACACCGTCATGGAACGCTTGTTCAGCTCGCTGTTCAAGGATCCGTCGAAGTTGGTTTGCGTCATACGGCGAAAACAGGATCTCCTCATCACAGAGTGAATCTTTGACTCGAGCTGAGAGGTTATCGCGGAAGGTGAAATCGTTGGAGATGCCGATTACACCAACCTGGGTGCTATCGACAAGACCGTTATCGTTCGATCGAGGAACCTGGTAGAGAATATCGTCGTCGTTCCCAATCGAATCGACTTCGTCAAGAACAATGAGACAGTGAGAAGCATCGAGTTCGTTCAGATGATCCCAGAGCATCTGGTTGATCATACCCGATGGGTAGCCAGTGGTCTTGATCTGGTTGTCAGGTTCACGAAACTCGTTGACAAGGTTGGCTGCCACTTGATAACTCGAGGAGAGTGATTTACAGTTGAGAAAAACCGTATGAAGATCGACGTCGTCCATCGGCTCGAGGTCAGTACAGAGCCGCTCAAGGACTAATTTGGTAGCCAGCGTCTTTCCAACGCCTGTTTGGCCGTACAAAAAGAGGTTCTTTGGCTGTGCACCATTTACCACAGGACGAAGTGCAGATTGATACGCTGCCAGTTCCTCATCCCGTTCAATCAGTGTTTCGGGAGTGTGACTGTCACGAAGGACGTTCTCGTCACGAAAGATTGTAGAGTCTTTGGTAAACGGTTCCAAACCCATTGTCAGTGTGATCAAACCAATGGATAATAAAACCACTAGTTCACGAGTTTCATATGTTTCATTAGATTCCTACGAGGTGAAAATGACACGAACCCCCTCCCCCCATATTTCACGAGTGTTTTGGGAGAAGATGTGGGTAGGAGGTTGTCAGCGATTATTTT